>Ga0181522_10001657_pt1 | contig 13358 bp, 16 predicted proteins | sample PEATcosm2014_Bin_27_FD_121103 | JGI IMG/M metagenome (GOLD analysis project Ga0181522, IMG submission 121103) | Peatland microbial communities from MTU Mesocosm Facility, Houghton, MI, USA - PEATcosm2014_Bin05_10_metaG | ecosystem: Environmental > Terrestrial > Soil > Wetlands > Peat | place... | reverse complement strand
TTGCGCCTCCAATGCGCTATCCATTACTCACTCAATATATACGCTATTTCAAAGCTAACGTCAATCCACAATCACATCCCCCTGTGTCCGCCATCACAAAACAAAGCGCAATTAAAGAGCATCCACCCTATTACCCACTTGACAATGTCTCCCCCGCGCGATACGGTCGCCAAAAGGGGGTTAAGGGGTTTATGGTTAAAGCCCACCCCGTCCCCCAAAGGCCCGTGGTGATCGACCCCAAACCACCGGGATGCAGCAAGGCGTCTCTACGGCATTTTTGATGGAAAGTGCCCTTTCCATTTCAGATGCGCCCAGTTCCGAGGCTAATATCGGGATCTCAAAGGGCACGTACGGCCGAAGGCATCCCCAAAAGCAGGCAAATGGCCCAAATTCAGACCGTGCAGACCGGCGATCGAGTAGCAACGCAGATCCGCGGACGTGTTTTACGGTATGCACCTGTGGCGCCCAGGTCGAAGGAGCGCCGGCGAGTATGTGTGCTCTCCAGTTGGGCGGGGGCGATGCTTGAGCGATGGGGCGTAAATCAGCCGTGCCACGGTCCCAGATGCACACATGGGCACCAGACACGCGAGGCGGTCGAGGTCCTGGTGCGTGGCGGCATCCTGCGGTACCTGCCCAACAGCGGCCGGAATGTGGCGGCCTACACGTATGGCCGGACCTGGAAGGGTGTCGAAAGTGCACATTCGAGCGTGCGCGTTATGCAACTGGTTTAATAGCCACTTCCACCAAAACATCCAGAAAAGACGTTTATTGGCATAAAACTAGGCCCCAGGATTCGTTTTAAGGCGTCCGCGGAGGGTCGATGAGGCTAGGATACGGCGGAAATGCGCAGCAAAACCGACAATTACGGGGCCGTGATCGATCCGAATTGGGTGGATTGGAGCCGGTATCAGTATGCCAATTACACCGAGGAGGCGATGAACCTGGCTATTCGCAAGCGGGTCGCGCGCTCGCGGATGCGCCGCTTCCGATCGGTGCCAGTGATCCGGCGGGTATGGTGGGTGACACTGACAGCGACGATCGCGCCATTGGATGGCTATTCAGCGCGCGAGCTTCCCGCGGGGTTGACTTCTGAGCCGCAGGCGCTCTGGCTGCTATCCAAGCGCCGGGCCGTATCGCTGGTGAACGCAGACCTGGCCGCAGGCGGTGCCGGGGCGATGTACGCTGTCGAGTATCGGCACTGCTCGGTGTGCGGCCGGCTGCTACTGGGGCCCGAGGCGCACGATTACCGCGTGAAGCAGCTCCGGCCGACCCGGGAATGGCACTTCGAGCAGGGGCCGGCCTGTTCGATGGAGTGCAAACCGCGAGTGAAAGGGAAAGCCGCATGAGTATCTGGTTGTACACTCGATTGATCCGCCTGCACTATCGTCTGATGGACGCGCCGCGGTACTGGTATCGTGCCGATCTGCGGCAGTTGGATGGATTCGTTTGCCGGGTTGCATCCGACCTTAAGGCGCGCAACCTAAACCTGCGCAGGACGGGGTCAAACTTGCGCTGGATGTTCGTCCCTGTCCTCTTATCTGCATTGAAGGAGACCGAATGAACAGTAAGAACCAGGCTGAAACATTGCAAGAGAAGGTGGCGGCAATCGCCAATGAGCCGGTTGCAACGGCGATTAGCAACCTGCAAACCGAGTATCTGGCCATCGCCAAGCGGCTGCGCGCGCTGTCGATCCAGGTCCACGGGAGCGTGCTCAACCTGCTGCAAACCGAGTTTCAACTGCGGCAGGACGAGACCAAGAATGCGATCAGCGAGTTTCAGCACCAGGAACAACTGCGGCGTGAGGCTGAGCAACGCGAGCAGAATGCTAAACTTGAGGCCGAGCAGCAGGCGATCGCTGACGCCAACAAGCCAAGGTTGGCCGTCGTGGGTGGGGTTCAGTGAAGCGCGATCTCTCGATCGTACTGACCGGCCTCGCCCTCTGTTGTCTGATCCTGCTCTGTCCATCCCTGTCTCACTGTCAGGCCTGCGTGACGGCTGCCCAGGTCACTCTGACCGGCAATCTCCGCGGCGCCAACGGCATTCCGCTGGTCAATGGCGCGGTGACACTGACGCCTAGCCAGCAGGGCTACATCGCCGGCTGTGGCGTCAATCTGGCGACAAGTGTAACCTGCTCGACCTCGACCAGCGGAACCATCCAGGGCGTTGCCAACCCCCGCACAGCCTCAATCGTCACTACCAGCGGTTCTGGCACGCTGGGGTCGGGGGTTTACTACGTCACGTATGCGTGGTTCGATGGCAGCGGCAATTCAAGCCTCCCCAGCCCCGAGACTGCCGTAACGCTCAGCGCGCCCGGATCGCTGGTAGTCAATCCTCCGTCGAGCGGCGTCCCATCTGGAGTTGCGCTGATGGCGGTCTACATCGGCATAACGTCGGGGGGTGAAGCTCTCCAAGGACAGACAGGAGACGCCTTTTCGTCTTATGTCCAATCGACCGCGCTGGTTCTGACGCCGGGCCATACAGTTCTGGTTCCGTCAGGCACCATCGGCTCGGCACCGCCCACGGCGAATACCAGCGCATGCCAGATCGCAGCGAATGATGCGGTGTGGCCGACCGGGACCGGTTACGAAGTCTCTCTGACCGACGCGAATGGCAATCCTATTCCGAATTACCCTATGCAGTGGCAATTGCTCGGGCCGGGCACGACAATCAACCTGAGCAACGGCTTGCCTTACTACCACGGCGTGGTGCTCTATCCTGTGCCGATACTCGCAGCTCCGCTGAATCATGGCTCGCAATCGATCTCAGGACCGCTCAACCTGGGCGGATACAACGTTCTCAATGTGGGCAAGGTGGGAATCGGGACGGCAACGCCTGGTTGGTCGCTTGATATTGAGAATGGCTTAGGCAACTTCCAGACCGGCCTGATAGTGGGCGGTATTGCGTCAACATCAGGAACCTGTCTCGGGTCGGATGGAACAGCCTTTGATATTGCTCTACCCTGCCAGCAGTTGGGCGGAACGCCAACATTGGCGAGCACGGGCTCTGGTTTGGGAACTGGTGGGGTTGTCGGCCTGGCGCCGGGCAGCTTGGACAGTGGCGGCCAGATCCTGATTACGACCGGCACGACCCCATCACCCAATGCCCTGATTGCCAGTTTCAGCTTTTCGAAGGTCTACACCTACGCCTTTTGCGTGTTCACGCCGAACGGCAACTTGCCAAATGCCTATTCAGTGGTTGGCGGACCATCTCTAGCATTGACGGCGCTGAATAACGGCGTGGGCCTCACGGCGTCGACCTCGGGCTACAACTACACCTACCACTGCGACGTTCGGTAAACCATCCACAATCAACCATCAAAGGAGCTTTCAGCCATGCGCACATCCGTTCGCTTCAGCATTGCCGCGCTCATCCTGGCCGCCATCGGCGCGGTCGCCGGATTCGCGCAGACCGCAACCTCACCATTCTCCGCTCCCTGGTACTTCGCAACCAGTTTTCAACTGTGGTCGATCAATGGCCAGAGCCCGAATACCTACATCTTTCAGGGTCGCAGCCTTTGCAACTCGGCCGGGCAAAATTTGAACTTCTTCGACTTTGCGACCAATGCTCCGGTACTGATTGCCGATGCAAATACGGCAAATAGTGAGGTCAAGACGCCATCGGCCATCGTCAACACGGCTGGGTCGTGCGGCGTGACCATCGCTCCGTCGAACAACCACTACAATTTCCTACTGAAATCCGGTACTGCGGGATTGCAGGAGGGAATCAATGTGCTCGACGGGCAGGGTGCCTGGCCTGCATTGCTGATTCTCGACAAAAATTGGTGGACGATCGCCAACCAGATACCAGGGACCTACGCAACAGCCATTCTCGGGGCGGCAAAGGGCGATGCGTCGGTAATCGTTGCGGACATCACAACGCTGGGACCGACCTACTACGTCTGGAATGGCACCGCATATGCGTCGGGCACCTGGGTCAATACCGCGCCGACCCTAGCGGCTGGTGCTTCGGCTGGAGCGGGGCCGACTGTCGCCAATGCGAGCACGGCAACCGCGCTGGCAGGCATTGCGGGCGTGAAGACGGGCACGGCGACCACGACTGGGACACTATTTACCGAGACCTGGGCCACTTCCGCTCAGTTTGCGGCGGCGCCGATCTGCACTGTGGTATCGAGCGGAGCCAACTCATTCACCGCATTCACCGTCGCGACAAGTTACGGCAGCAGTCACGGCATCCTGACTGTGACCGTGCCAACTACGGCGCCGGCGGTCTCGACGCAGTATTACTTCACCTACAACTGCAAGTAGATTCCGAGTTTGTGCGGGTCGCGCAACCGTGCCACCCCAACCCAATTCGCCTTGGGCACCTGAGCCCGCGGCCTGCACGATTCAATCTAAGGAGCATCGTCGCCATGAAGAAACTAGCCATTCTCTCAGCGTTTCTGGCACTGCCATTGGCGCTCGTTGCCCAAATGACCAGCCCGACCGCCAGCATTCAGTCTCCAGCCAGGGGCCCGGCAGACGTTGCCGGCCTGCTCTATGCCGCCAACTTTGCCCATTGGACCGTCTCACCGACCGACATGGGCACCAGATGGACAAGCGCAGCACAATGCTACGGCACATCTGGCGGGGTGACATTCCCGCTTTTCTCGACCTCGGCGCCCATCACCATTGTCGATCTCAGCACACCAGCCAATACGGAGACGGTAACGCCATCGAATGCGTTCTACTCTGGATCTGGCTGCTCGGTGTCTCTGCCTGCGACTCATTCCCATTCGAACTACTACCTCCAGAGCGGTACGATCGGGCTGCAGGAGGCTCTGAACTGGATCGGTTCCGGTTATGCGGTTGTTGTTCTGACTCCCGACTGGCAGGCGATGGGTGGGACCACGGCAATGATTACCGGGGCAACTGCCGGGGCGAATGCGACCATCCTTGACGACCGCAGTTCGTCGCAGATCGCATATTCGGGCACGACTCCCGCGTCGCAATCGACCGGGACGGGTAAAAACGTGCTGGCAACCAGTCCATCCCTGGTAACGCCGAATATCGGTGCGGCGACGTTTACCACGCTAACATCGGCGACCAAGTGCGTCTCGGCGGCATCTCCTGCGGTCTGCGCTGCAGCCCCCGCTGGGTTTGTAAATGTGGCGGCTGGCGCAACCACGGTTGTCGTCGACACTACGGCAATCACGGGTTCCTCGACCGTTCTGGTGCAGGAGGACCCATCTCTCAGCACCGCCTTGAGTGTGACCTGTAACGCGACCGCGGCGACCGCACCGCCGACCATCAGCGCGCGCACCGCCGGCACCAGTTTCACCATCACAACTACGGCGCCGACTACGAATCCGCGGTGCTTCAGCTATGTTTTGGTGAACTAAGAGCATATGAGACGATTTGTTATTGTTTTCTCCTGGCTTGCACTCGCGTCAATATGCGTTGCTCAAACTGCGGGCACAATCACGCCGGGTCCAGGGAATACCGCAGGCATCCTCTGGGCCTCAAGTTTCGGCCAGTGGAGTGTGCCGCAGGGCAATACAGGTCAGTTCTCGTGGTCGTCACCATCACTCTGCACGGTCCAGGCCAACGGGATCCCACTCAATCCCGTGTTTGCGGTCGGAACTCCGGTTTTCATCAAGGATCAGACGGCAGCCAATAGCGAGATAGTAACGCCAACGGCCGTCAATGTGAGCGGTGCCGGCTGCTCGATTATTGTGAATCCAGCCAAGCAGCATCTGACCTATACGCTTGGATCGGCGACCTGCGGGCTCCAGGAGGCAATCAACTACGCGCACGGCCTTCCATACCAGGTCGTTGTGACTCCAGACTGGACCAGGCTTGGATGCGGAACAGCCACAATCACGGGAGCTCATGGGAATTCGAGTGTGTCGATTCTCGATGAGCGGACAAATCCGTACGTGGCGTACACATGGAATGGAAGCGTCTACGTGCTGACTCCGCTCATCGGAACTGGGTGCCTTGGAGGAAACACTATCGCCAATGGCTGCACGGGGGCCACAGCGGCGGCGGGGGCGTGGACGAATATCTTTTCTGGGGCGGGAATATCTCCCAGTTGCTCTGTGCTGGCCACTGACGGCAGTGGGGCATTGGTATGCAGCGCGACTGCGTATCTGCCGCTTTCTGGAGGGACGCTGACCGGGGCGCTGAATGGGACGACGCTGGATTTCTCGACGTTGACTCTGACTGGATCAGGGTGTGGGTCAAACACTTACGCAAAGGCCGATGGAACAGGATGCGGAACGCCTAACGGGAGCTCGCCGACAAGCATTTGCACGGGTAGCAACTGCAACTATGTGGCGGAGGGAGATTCGACCAGCGCGGGCGCTTTTACGATGGCTCCTTCCCAACGCTGGCCGGACCAACTCTCGCAGTTGCCGATCTTCAAGAGCAAGGTGGTGTTTCTCAATGCTTCGGTGAGCGGGTCTACCTGCGCGTCCATGACCTCGCGCTATGTAGGAACGGTCCAGCCGCACAAGCCGAACGGGACGACAATCCTCAAGAGCTTTCTATCTGTGCTGATTGGGCGCAACGACCTGGGGAACTCTGCGGCGACGGAAGAGGCGTGCATTTCGGCGTATGTGAACCAAGCCAAGACGGACGGTTTCACGGTGATGCTCGGCACGACTCTGCCCGCAACGATTTCGCCCATGCCCCCGCTTGTGCCTGGTGGGATAGTGGCAAACATTACCGCAATGAACTCGAACGCGGGAACGAATCAGACCATCTTCACGGCGGCGAATACGTTCATTGCGGGAACGAATGTTTTTCTGTCGAATATCGGGCCGACGCCAACATTAGGCCCCCCCACATGCACAGCAACGTCCTTATCTGGCAGTGCCGGTGTATTGACTGTATCCTGCGCCAACACCTTCACATCGGGGCAGTGGGTCTATTTTGAGACTGGCGGGACGGGAGCGGGATGGACCTATGTGAACGGACTTTGGATACAGATTTTAACTACTGGACTGTCGGGAAGCCAGTTTCAGATTCCTTTGGGAGTAGGAGGAACCTATACAGTTTCCGGCACGGTGAGCAGCAGCACAGGAGTTGGCGCAAACCTGAATAACAATTACTGCACGGTGGAAGCGACCGGCCTGTCATCGACACAGTTTGCCTGCGCGATCAACGGCGGCAACTGGACAGGATCGAACACTGGCACCGCGACACCCACGCTGGCGGTTGCCTGGGATGCAATCACAGTGGCGCAACTTACGGAGCTTCAGACCGTCGATGACTGGATTAGGCGTTATCCGGTCTGCAATCTGACCGTGACAACGGCTTGCGTGGATTACATGATCGACCTGGCGCAACTGCTGAAAGACCCCGGCAATGCTGGAATCGACACCTACGACGGCACGCATGAGCTACCATCCTTTGCGGCGACAATGGCTCAGTTCGCGGAAAGCATTCTTGATGTAGGGAGTCCGGTTCTGCCTGCTCAACCCTTGAACAGCGGCGTGGGACCGCAGTTCATCCAGGGCGTGGACACTGGACAACTAGTGGTCCACCCTCAGTTCTGGACTTACGGGGCCAGCTTGCAAACAGATACGATCTATCAGCCTTACGTCAATGAGTTTTGGGATTCTTCCCAGGATGGAGTGGGAGGCTATCTGGAGAAGTACAACCAAGCCAGCGACTACTACTTTCTGTGCAATGGGCTAACGACCTGCGAGCATCTCACCGCGACGACTGTGAATTTTCCGCAGATCGCACCCGTGGTAGGGCCGGGATGTCTGCAAATCAGTTCGACGGGAAGCGTGACTTCTTCTGGTTGCATCACCACGACAGCATCCCCGCCCCTCAACAGCGCAACTTGCATCAAGAGCCTGACAGCAAGTTCCGTAGTGCTTGGGTATTGTTCCACCGTTGTATCGTCAAGCGGCACATGCACTTGTAACTAGGAGACTGACTTGAGAAAACTGGTATTCATCTTCGCGTTTCTGGCGGCAAGCGCGGCGGCCTACGGGCAAATCACGCCTCCAGCCTACCTTGGCGAGTGCTTTTACGCGGCCGGGAACGCATGGCTTCCCATCGCGGCGACGGGAGCGGCTATCGGCTTTCAGCCTCCAGAGGTGGCGCTCTACGGGTTATATGGAACCAGCCCTGCTGCTCTTCAGTGCGATGCGAACGGGAACCTGCTGCTTGGAACGCTGCCGCAGGTGACGACGCTGCCGGCTACCTGCACGGTGGGCCAGGTGGTCTACCTGACCACGGGCACGGCTGGACCTTACTATTGCAGCGCGACCAACACCTGGACGGCGTTCGGAAGCGGAGGCGGAGGCGGAGGCGGCGCGTCGGCTACCACAACCGCGAACATGCCATTCCCGCTCGTGTCCTCGTCAACCGGAAGGCCGGAACCTTTGCAAGTTATTGCTTTGCTAGGGAACTCGCTCACATCCAATGACACCGGGTTCGTGACGGAGCTATGTGGTGAAATTACAGGATCGTCAATCTACGGGCCTGCTTACATGCAGGGGCACAGGTGCGTGAACTCGACGCAGATCAGCGTTGACGCTAGTAACAATGTCACGCTAACGATACCCAATGCAGACTCCTACTTTGCTACAGGTGACAGATTCACCGCGCAGGGCAATGTCTCGATTGACGGCGGGTGTCTGTATGACTCTTATATCGTCTCGTCGGCTACGACAACCTCCGTCACTTTTGGGACAGCGGCATCAGCGCAGCCTTGTGCTCAGGAATCCACTACGGCAGCAGCCGTTGCAACTACTAGAAGCGTGGTGAAATTTGGAGAGAACGGAGCAACGCTCGATTCCTGGTATGCTTCGGGAACCCCCTACGGATTCAGCGCCTATCAGAGTTGGGCACAAGCAACTGTAGCAGCGGGGCAGACTCCTATTACAATTATGGTAGACGCCGGATTAATGACCAACTCTACCCGGCTGGCACAAGTTCCTTTAGCTTCATTTGAAACTGATCTATCTGGTGTTCTCACAGCAATACAAGCTACTGCTGTTACTCCAACCTCAGGTCAAATAACTACTTTAAGCAGCTATCCATTCTTTATTACGACAGGTAATACTAATGCCTGTAATACAACTACTACAGGTGTTTCTACGGCACCATGTTCAGGAGGTACAAATACAGGAGTCGGGGGCGTGTATGTTCCTCCTACTCAAATATCTGGATCGACTCAATATGTTTTCCCTTACGGAACAACCGGATCGAATTTCACGACCCCGGCAACAATTACTTCAGGCTCGATCTCAGCAGGAGCGAATACTGTAACTATTAATCCCTGTGTTCCAGAAGTTTGGGGAGGCCCTGGGGATCAGATTCCTACAGCGGTAGATGCGTCAGGATTCCTGCGCAGAAACGGCAATCTCATTCAGGTTGTGCTCGACACCGCTGGATCGCTGGCACAGGAGGTTGTGAACCTGACCGCCGTGGTCCCAACCGGGCTGGCCGGACTGAGCGGCTACCAGACCTGCAATATCAGCTTCACGAGCGCCTTTGCGCACGCTGCAAGCACTCAAGTTATCGCAACCGAGTACACTGCCGACCAGCAGTACACAAACTGGAAGCTGGAAATCCCGCTGAATGCCCTGACCAGCTATCCGGGCAAGGTGAAAGTTATAGACACGCTGGCATCAATGGGGCGACAGGTGAACGGCCCAACGGCGTGGCTTGTGAATGAATTGCATCCGAGCATCAGCGGCTACCCACTTTTGGCTTCCCGAGATCTTGCACAGGTGTCCAGTTATTTCAATGTGCCGCTCCAGCCGGGGCTAACTGACCCTCTGGAAGCGCAGTTGGACACGCAGCTTATCACTGTGAAGCAGCCAAGCCTTGATCTTACATTTGACTCTGCAGCAGCAGCGATGGCACGTTCTCAGGCAAAGTCGATCAACAGCGGGCCGTTCTATGCGAAGGCCGCGATTGATCCTGCATATTTTTATCCTAAAGCTATTGGCAGAGTGAATTATCTTGCTGCTGGTACTATTCAGTTCAACATTCCTATCCCTACAAGTGGAGTTCCAACAGGAGATGTTGAGGCCGGAGATCAACTCTATCATTCTGACTGCGGATCGTGGCAACCAACGAACATGAGTACGCCTACCTACGTGTCAGCCGGGGTTGGGCAGTACACGATTTCTGGAACGCAACCGGCTTCGGGTTGCGCTACAGGGGCGCGGGTGGCGGTGATGGGAAGCTACTTTGTGGATGCGGTGGAAGGGGCGAAATTCCTCGCGCATCCTTTGAGTTGGCCGCTCTCTGGAGTGCTGCGGGTGAGTATTGCTAATACATCTACTACAAATAAATTAGTACTCACACTTCAACAGACCCAAAATCCGTATGTTATCGGAGGTGAGAATTTATCTTGTGGCCAAATATCTATCCTTCCGGGTGATTGGATGGTGATAGCAGGTAATGCTACCAATGCTTATGGGACAGCAGGAACTAGTTTTGTGCTTCCTGCTAGCGGTTCATGGAATGGAGCTACATGCACGTGGACCGATACCAGTAGCACCAACTATGGAATCTATAGTTTAAAGTTGGCGAATGTTGTACAGCAATTCCGTGCCCCTGATGCCGCTTTTAACACAGCAACTATTTCATCTCTACAGGCAAATGTACTACAACCAACAGTGGGTGTTACATTAGCCACGACTCCAACTTATAGCACAGTTACTAATGGAGTTTCTCCCTTCCTTAACTCAGCGACAGGGGGAAATTGTGCTAATGGAACTACTTATACCTTCGGCGCAGCTTGGCTACCGACTTATTGGGGAACTGATTATACACATGCAGGCCCTCTTCATGCTGCTATTACCACATATAATCCAGCATCAGGTTCAACTAATAAGATTGGGATTTCTATGGTCGAAGGGGTTGTACCTTTTGGATATACGCAGGTTTATTACTTGCAGATATTAGGTACTTACTATGCAATGGGAAATGGAAATAATGAAGTTACAACTTGCCCATCGACAGGTGGAGGATTAATTGCAGCTAATCTCGTAGATAATGGAAGCTCAGGATTAATTGGGCCTGGGGCGGCTACGTGGATTCCGGCGTCTGCGACTGCCTACAACGGAGTAGCGACAGGCGGCCCTCAACTGACGTTAGTTGGAGCCACGGGAACCATTACCGGAACCGCCCTCACCGCAACCTGCGATTCAGGCACGGCAACCGTCACTGGGGCTGTAGTCGGGCATCCCGTAGCAGTGAGCAGCACGACCGGGGCCGATGTGGGAGGAGCGTTCAATCTCAGAGCTTCAGTGACCTCGACAAACACAGTGACGGTGTATGTGTGCGGCACTGGGACGCCAGCGAGTTTGGCCTATAACGTTACGGTGTTTTGATGTCGAAGAAGGGGCCACCAGCAGCCCAAAGTTACGGATCAGCAGGTGCGGGACTACTTGAAGGGGGAAGTCCGATGAACGGGTTGACACATGCCGATATGGCGGAAATCATCTCGGCGGTTATCGGCGGGTGTTTCCCCATTCTCGGACTGTGGCTCAAGCATCGGATGGACGTAACCGATGAAAAGATCACCGAGACTCACAGGATGGTCAACAGCCGCATGGATGAATTGCTGGAGTTGACGCGGAAATCGAGCAGAGCGGAAGGGATGAAGGACCAGAAGGCGATAAGCACAGAGGAAGCCGTAAGAATCGCTGGAGCGCAAGCCGCCAGCGTGTCAGTGGGGAAATCCCAGCAAGTGGGCCAGGAGCGAATGTGAGCCAGATTGACGATGATAGGCAGGAGATCATGGACGCGGTGAAACGGGCAATGTCGGACTACCTGACAGCAGCCTTGGAGCACCATCAACTCAACTGCCCGAACTCTAATCTCTCTCCGAGAATCACTCAACTCGAAACCAGGCAGGCTCAGGTTCGCAAAGACCTCTACAACGGGGAAGACAAGCCGGGGTTTCTGGAGGATGCGCGGGAATTCTTCGCGGAGTCGCGGTCGATTCGCCGCTGGAAGGGAAGAGTGTGGGCGGCATTCGGCGCGGCTATCGTTCTGTCGGGCATCATCTTCAACCAACCCATCAGCGACTCGTGGAAGGCGTTTCACGCGCTGGTGCGGCTTGCGGATCGCGCAGACGTGATTATCAAGCTGAGCCAAGAGTGGGAGCAATTCTACAACGTGCCACAGGTACCTGCTCCAGTCCCGCCGCCGAAGATCAAGCATAGATCGTTCTTCGAGCAGCCCCGTTCGGACGTGAAGCCAGAGCAGCAATCAACCCAAGCCAAAGAGGAGTAGACCATGCCAGAACAGAAGCCCATCGACCCATTGAATCCCGTCCAGCCGGAAGAAGCACCAAAAATAGGGCCGGGTACGCCCCAGCCGGGCGGCGGCCCTGTGAACTGTGAGGAACCCGTCGAGCCAGCGGAAGAGGGCGACACGGAATAGGGCTTGAGTCCAAGTGAGTACGTGCTACAATTGCACGCATGAGGAACCCTATCAGCAAGAGCGTGAGTCTCGTAGGCAAGAAAGAGACGATCACTGCGATGGACTTTCGCCGGGGGCCGGGCGATGTTTTGCTTCAAGCCCAAATGGGAAAAGTCTTCTCAATCACAAAGAACGGTGTAGTCGTAGCTGTTCTATCACCGCCCGAAATGAACGCCCTCGAACTTGGAGCGGCGGTTCGCAAGCTCGGACTTGCGGGGAAGTAGCATGACCTTCTGGCGCAAGCTGGTGCTCTGGCTTTTCGGCTGCCCTGCCTGCAAGGGAGCGGGGTACGTGGTAACGCTGGTCGGGCGCAAACCGTGTGACTACTGCAAGGGAAAGAAAGGATGAGGTCATGGATTTTAACGAAGCAGTACAAAAGAAACTGCAAGACAAATACATCGGATACGGCGTTAATGGTTCAGAGGTTCTCCCAGGTGCCAACTTTACACCGTTGCCAACTACGGCTTACGAGACCCCCTGCAACCAAAAAGCCTACCAGCCACCCACCCTCCGCGAGGAAGCCGAGAAACTCGTCGGCCATCACCGCGAGCAAGCTAACAAGCATGATCTGGCGGCTGCATTCTTCCGCGAGAATCCAGCGTTTGATGAATTCATTCGCCTGATCCGTAGCGGCGCAATTCGGATTTAGCAGGAAAGAAAGGACTGCAATGAACTGGACAGCACTCAGAAGTAATCCGTACTTTGTTGCGGCATGGACAGCATTTGTCGGGGCGCTCACCCCGCAGTTAACGAGTGAATGGCAAGTGGGCCATCTGGACTGGACGCTGGCCGGGGCCGAGAAGATGTTTGCTGACGCGGCAATACTTGCGGCAATCGCCGTGCTCCACCTGCTCACGCCGACTCCCGGCACGTATCCCGTTGTCACCACTACCACCGTCACCACGCCGGGAACGCCGGCAACCAGCGTCACGACAACCAAGTGAAAGGCACGCCATG
>Ga0181522_10001654_pt1 | contig 13360 bp, 14 predicted proteins | sample PEATcosm2014_Bin_27_FD_121103 | JGI IMG/M metagenome (GOLD analysis project Ga0181522, IMG submission 121103) | Peatland microbial communities from MTU Mesocosm Facility, Houghton, MI, USA - PEATcosm2014_Bin05_10_metaG | ecosystem: Environmental > Terrestrial > Soil > Wetlands > Peat | place... | reverse complement strand
TCTTGCGCAACCAGATCGTCGAGACCATTACCGACGTTCCCATCGACGAGGCGATCAATCAGTATCACGCAATGGCTTTGTTCGGCGAGAAATACGGCGACAAGGTGCGCGTCGTGCGTATCGGAGACTTCTCCACCGAACTTTGTGGAGGCACGCATACTGGCGCCACCGGCGAAATCGGCCTGATCAAGATTCTGAAAGAGGGAAGCGTGTCATCTGGCGTGCGCCGCGTCGAGGCTGTCACCGGCGAGGGATCGCTGGAACACTTCCGCAAAGATCACGATTTGGAAAAGGTGGTGTCGGCAGTCGTCTCTCCCACCTTTGCGCAAAAATCGCGCAAAGATGGGGCACCCTCGGCCGATGAGATTTCGGCCCACGCCGAGATGGTGTCTCCCGCTGAGGCATTGAAGGCCGAGCTCGAGAAAAGAGAAAATGAAATCAAGCGTCTCACCCGCGAACTCGATCAGGCGCGGATGAAGTCGGCTTCGTCAGGCACCGCGAACCTTGGCGACAAAATCAAAGAAGTAAAGGGCGTCAAGGTACTGGCGCACCGCGTGGATAACCTTGAGCGTTCGCAACTGCGCACGCTGGTCGATCAGCTGCGCGACAAGATCGGGTCGGGAGTGGTTGTGCTTGGTTCGGCCACAAACGGCAACGTCGCGCTGATTGTTGGAGTGACCAAAGATCTCACTAGCAAGATTCAGGCCGGCAAAGTGATCGGCCCGGTAGCGCAAAAGGTTGGGGGCAAAGGCGGGGGCCGTCCCGATCTGGCCGAGGCCGGCGGAAAGGATTCGGCCGCGCTGGATGCGGCCCTTGACGGCGCATATTCCGTGGTAGAGTCATTGCTCGTATGAACGACCAGGCCGCACCTGACGAGCGTCTGCGCTTTACCAAGTACAAGGGCCATGCCATCTACACCATTGACTACACGAATTGCACGGCTAAGGAAATGCTGTTGCTGCTCGATCAGGTTCGCGCCGATATCGCGCGCCACGCGCCGAACTCGATTCTGATTTTTGCCGATTTCACAGGTGCCGAGATTGACAAGCATGTGGCCACGCGCATGAAAGAAATTCTTGTGCTCGACCGGCCTTACGTAAAGCGTTCGGCCTGGGTTGGAACGGAAAGCCTCCCGCAGGTGTTCTACGAGCACTTCAAGAATTTTTCCCAGCGGGAACTTCCGATTTTCAAGACGCGCGAAGAAGCGATGGAGTGGCTGGTGCAGGAGTAGTGGTCCGCGGTCAACTTCTCCACTTCAACGTAACCGGGCCGCTCATCGGATGTTTCATCTCTCCGCCCGTGCGTTTCGCTTCCAGATGCGCGGCCTTCAACTGGAAATACCATTTCGCCGGACGGTCGGCATCGTCGATCAGCATGAGATGCGGATTGTGCTTCAAGCCTTCCGCCTGCAGTTCCATGGTGCGCCGGTCTTGCTCCACAAATATCGCAAACACCAACTTCAGCAACTCCGGACCGAACGGGAGCCAGCGAAAGATATTCCACGCGGCCACCACATCGATGCGGCATTGATTGCGGGTGATGGGTGTCACCGTGGTGAGCGAAGAAAACCAATATTTTCCCGCGCGTATGGTTTCGCGGCGCAAATTGGGCAAAACAAAATCGATCGTCGTAGTAATCGAATCTGCGTCGGCATACAGCCGCAATAGCTTGTAGGGCGCGGAGTTTGAACTGGGCGTATGCGCGCTCATGCGAAAGCCGTTCGCGATCGGCTCAAAATTCTTTTTCTTTTCGTGGATGCTGTGGCGGCTGCGCCACCACCACGCCTGGTGCACAAACGGCCCGTGCGCTGGGTCCATCAAGCCGATGATGCCGTGATCGATGCTAACCGGCATGTCGGCGGTAAGATAAGCCCACTTGTATTTCTCAGTGAACTTTTCAATTACAGGCGCAGCGTCCGGCGCCTCTTCAGGTTCGGTAAAACCCGCGCCAGGCGGGCCGGGATCGGGGATGTATACCCAGATAAAACCATCCTGCTCTTCACACGGGTAACTGCCCGCGTAGATGCGTTCGATTTTTAAATGCTGATCAGGGGTGAGCGACGGAATCAACTCACACTGGCCGTTGTGAACGTCGAACTGCCAGCCGTGGTACGAGCATTCGAGATTCTCGCCGTCGAAGCGACCGCAGTGCAGCGGCATGCCGCGATGCGGGCAGGCGTCGCGCAGGGCAAAGGGCTGACCAACGCGATCCCGTCCAATGACTAAAGGAATTTCCAGCAGCATCGCTTTCTGCAGTTGATTGCGATGCACGCGATCGGCCGGCAAGGCACGATACCAGAAGCCGGTAAGCATGAGTGAATCGGGCGCCTGGCGCTGGGAAGAATCGAGTTCGGGCATGGAAATATTACCGATTTGGTGAATTGAAACCTTATGCTAACATTCGCGAGATTTGGCAACGCACACTCGGCCTGAAGCCGAGAGCCGTTACGCGGAGGAGCCCTGCCAATGGAATTCATCGGTCATTTCCGCCGGCTTACGCCGGTACAGCGCAACACATTTGTCGCTTGCTTTCTGGGCTGGTCGCTGGATGCGTTTGACTTCTTCATTCTCGTGTTCTGCGTGAGCGCCCTGGCCGCGCAATTCCACATGAAAACTTCAGAAATACTCGAAGCTAACTTTCTGACTCTGGCGATGCGTCCGGTTGGAGCTTTTTTCTTCGGGCTCATGGCAGACAAGTACGGACGCCGACCTACACTTATGGTCGACATCATTGCATATTCGATTTTTGAGCTGTGCTCTGCCTTCGCTCCGTCATTTCACTTTTTTCTTATTTCGCGGGCCCTGTTCGGCATCGCTATGGGCGGAGAATGGGGCGTGGGTGCAGCGCTGGCTTTCGAGACTATGCCTGCCGAGGGGCGCGGATTCTTCTCCGGTCTTCTGCAAGAGGGCTACGCGACCGGTTATCTTTTTGCCTCTCTGGTGTATTTCACCGTTTTCAGCTACGTCGGATGGCGCGGGATGTTCGTGATCGGCGCGCTGCCCGCGTTTCTTGTGATCTATATTCGAACCAAGGTTGAGGAATCTCCGGCGTGGCTGCAAGGCGAGGTTTCGCGCAAAAGCGAACGTCACCTTTGGCATAGTATCCGGTCGAATGCGGGACTTTTTCTTTTCATTGCCGCGCTCATGTTCGCCTTCAATTCATTCAGCCACGGAACGCAGGATATTTATCCGACATTCCTGCAAAAGAACTTGCATTTCACACCAAAGACCACTGGACTGATTGCCATTGTCTACAATGTAGGGGCGCTTCTCGGCGGGGTCGTTTTTGGTTCGTGGTCAGAGAGAATCGGAAGACGCCGGGCCATCGTGACCGCGGCTCTGCTTTCGATTCTCGCAATTCCGCTATTTGCATTTTCACACACGGCACCGATGCTGGCGTTGGGAGCATTCCTGATGCAATTCATGGTGCAGGGCGCGTGGGGGGTGATTCCTGCGCATTTGAACGAACTCTCACCGCCCGCCGTTCGCGGTACATTGCCCGGGTTTGCTTACCAGGTCGGGAACCTGCTTTCGTCGCGAAACTCAGTAATCCAGGCCCGAGTCGCGGAAAACCGGTACGGGGGCAACTTTGCCCCCGTACTTGGCTGGACCGTGCTGATCGTCGCAGCGATGGTGGCGATTGTAACTGGCGCCGGTACAGAGCGACGGGGCGCCGACCTGTCAAAAACTGTTTAACTGGCCAGCGCCGGCGCGGGCTCTGGCTCTCTTGCGGCAATCGCGGCGCGTTCTCGCTCACCTACTTCATCCAACTGAAGATGCCGGGTTTCTGGTGAGAAGCGCAGGCTGATAAATGTCATGGCCGCGCCAATCGTCAGTATCACTGCCGGGGACAGCCACATATCCTGCTTCTCGATGGCCGCGATAAACGGAATCTTGTGTGCCCACCAGACGTACGCGCTGAACCATGCGCCCAGCAAGGCTCCTGAAGAATAGCCGAAGCCGACGCCGGCCGCCCGCCGTCGCGTAGGAAAACGCTCGCAGAGATAAGCGGGAACCACGCCCCAGGCCAGTTTCAGCATAGCGGCCATGACGGTGCCCAGCACGGCCATCCACAAATTGCGCTCGATGGCGGCGTGATAGAGAACGTAAAAAACCGGAATGCCGAACACTACCAGAAACGCGCAGTACCACTGCGTCAGAATTTTTCTGCCGGTTTTGTCGGAGAGCCAGCCGTAAAAGTTGTAGCCGAGGAACGCCATGAACAGTGCGAAGCCATAAATCAAACTGTAAGTCGTGGTGTCGAAACCACGGCCTTTGAGTGTGAGAATGTTCGGGAGGAAACCGTAGACGGAGTAGTCCGTGAGGAACAGGCCGGTCATAAAGAAGAAGACCTGCAAAAAATCAAACAGCTGCGGCGGCTTGAACAGGCTGAGGAACGGGGACTTGTCCATCTTGCCTGTGGCCTTGGCCTTTTCGAACTCTGGCGATTCGTGCAGATTCTTCCGGATGTAAAGCGCCAGAAAGACGGGAATCACGCCACTCATAAAAACGATCCGCCAGCCATAGGCAAGCATGGTTTCTTTTGTAGTCAGATACGAAACCAGGGCGAATACGAGCGATCCGAAAACGTATCCCAGCGGGAAGCCGGATTGAATGAATCCGCCGATCATCCCGCGCTTTTGTTGCGGAGCGTATTCAATCGCGAAGGTATGGCCAACCGCATACTCGCCGCCGAAGAAAATGCCCATGCATAGCCTGAGCGCGCAAAACAACACATAGGACCACACGCCAACCCGCGCGTAGGTGGGCAGGAAGCCGCCCAGTAGTGACATCAGCCCGACCCCGCCAATAGTGAATACCAGAAGAAATTGCCGGCCGATTTTATCGGCGTAGCGGCCGAACAGCGCCGACCCGATCGGGCGGGCGGCCATGGTGATCGAATAAGTGAAAACGATCACGATGTATTGCCAGGCCGCGCTGCCTTTCGGCGAGATAAACACTTTGATCAGAATCGGCGCCATGATCAGAACCAGCGCCATGTCGTAGGCGTCAAGCATGAATCCCAGAAATTGGGAAAACATGGCCATTTTGGCATCTTTGGAGAGACTTTGAGGTGCGGGCATGGAGGGCTCCTGAGACGGATCTCGGACGGATGCTCGCTAGATATACTACGCTTTCGGACACAGCCCTGCGACGCGGATCACGGATGATGGTGATCTGTGCACGTGGTGGGTGTGATGTGGAACCGAGGCGGGCAAAAGTCAGGGTCTTAAACGACGCTCTCAAGCGCCAGTGCCATGCCCAGGCCACCGCTGACGCACAGCGTAGCCACGCCGCGCTTAGTGTTTCTTTTGAGCATTTCGTGCAGAAGCGTAACGGTGATGCGGGCGCCGGTGCAGCCGATGGGGTGTCCTATCGCGATCGCGCCTCCATTCACGTTGAGGCGGTCACGATTGAAATTCAGTTCACGGTCGCAGGCCAGCACCTGCGCGGCGAAGGCTTCGTTCAGTTCGATTAAGCCGAACTCGTGCAACCGCAGATTGTGCTTCTCTTGCAATTTTTGCAGGGCGGGGACAGGTCCGATGCCCATGGTTTTTGGGTCGACCCCGGCCGAAGTCACGGCTGTGATGCGAGCCAGCGGCTTCAGATTGTTTTTTTTCACGAAGAACTCGCTGGCAATTACTATCGCCGCGGCGCCGTCGGTGATACCCGATGAATTTCCTGCTGTGACCGTTCCTTCTTTCGAGAACACGGTAGGAAGTTTGCCCAATTTATCCATGCTCGACTCAGCAAAAGGATGCTCGTCGCAGTTGAAAACGCTAGCGCCTTTCTTGCCCTCAATTGTGACCGGCACGATCTCATCATTGAATCGGCCGGCGGCAATCGCACGCGCAGCGCGGGTTTGCGACAGCAACGCGTATTCGTCCTGCTCCTCGCGTGAAATTTTGTACTGCGTGGCCAGCACTTCAGCGGTTTCGCCCATGACCATCTTGGCCATGGGACAATAAAATCCGTCGCGGTACATGCCATCGACCAGTTCCTGATTGCCCAAGCGAAAGCCCCAACGCGCTTCCAGATAATAAGGAACGCGCGACATCGACTCCGTGCCGCCGGCCAGAATGCAACTGGCATCACCCAGCAAAATCGATTGGTAGGCGAGCGCGATCGATTTCATTCCTGAAGCGCAGGCCTTATTCACCGTGAAGGCAGGGACTTCCTGCGGAATGCCGCTGCGAATAGAAATCTGCCGCGCTGGATTGGGGCCTCCACCAGCCTGCCTCGCATTGCCGAAGATTGTCTCTTCGACTTGTTCCGGCTGAATTCCAGCGCGCTCAATGGCGGCCTTTGTGGCCACCACGCCCATATCAGCCGCGGTCAGCGAAGACAATGATCCGCCGAATTTGCCAATGGGCGTGCGCACGGCGGAAAGAATGTAGACAGCTTGCAATGAAGCCTCCAAACATTTGAGTCTAGCAGGGCGATGGAGAATGCTGGCGAATGCTTGCCAGTGCCGGTGCCCAGTGCCGAGCGGAGCTTTGCTCCGCGGACAGCCGAGGGCGGCTGTCCCCACATATTCATCTTCATGCTGTCAAAGGAATCAGGGCGTTTACTGCACAGGGGCGTAATAGCCGCGCCGCGACCTTACGCGGAAGTTCTTACGGTCGCTGGCTACGATTTCGATGGTGCGGAAGTGGCCGTCGGCTTTGAAGTCTGCGGGCTTGTAAGAAACATCGTACTGGCTGCGAAGTTCCTGCTGAATTTCTGCAAAGTCATCGGCGACGTCGCGAATCTGGAAGGGAAAGAACGCGCGCCCTCCGGTGGCGTCGGCAATCCGCTCGAGCACCTTGTCGCCAGTTCCCTTGGTGCCGCTCACATTCGTGCTGATGGTATAGACGATGGCATTGGCTCGCTGCGCCATTTCGATGGCTTCTTCGCGAGTGACATGGCTCTGGTTGTCTTCTCCATCGCTCAACAGAACGATGGCGCGGCGCACGGCGCCCGACTGCGTTTGCTTGAGCAGTTTGTCGCGGCAGGCATAATACAGCGCGTCGTAGAGCGCCGTGCCGCCGCCGGGGCGCAACATGCGGATGCCATGATCCAGCCGCTCAGAATCATCGGTGAAGTCTTGCGTCACTTCTGGAGTAACGTCGAAGCCGACGACCATCGCCTGATCGTATCCGCGGCGCACGGTTTGGTTGAGAAACTCGATCGCGGCCTCCTGCTCGAACCGGAACCGATCTCGCACAGAATTGCTGGCATCAATGAGAAGCCCGACTTGTAACGGCAAGTTGGTCTCGGCGTGGAAGCTGCGAATTTCCTCCGCGGGCTTGTTATCGTCGACAAAATGGAAGTCGTTCTGTTTGAGATCGGTGACCAGCTTGCCGTGCTTATCGGTGACGGTAAAAACCACGTTCACTTCGTTAATGCCGACGCGAATGCGTGGAATATCGCTATTCTGCGCCGCCTGAGAGTTGGGCTCGCTGGAACTCTGCGGAGCACGATTTTGATTTTCAGATTGAGCCGGCGGGTTGCCTGCCGCTTTGCTGGCGTCAGGCTGCGCGGGCTGTGACGAAGATTGAGCGGCGACCAGTTGACAAATCAATAGCTGCATCGTAAACAGCAGCAGGGTCGCGACCCACCGCGTTCTCAGATAACCGACCAGAGTATCGCTCAGAAACACACCCCTCAATGGTTATCCATTATATCTGGTACGCACTTCGCATTCAGATTCTCACTTCGATGTGTCCGCCGCCCAGTAGCTGCTTCTAGCTAAAACAGTGTTGTTGCGGGCGTCCTTAAGCCGCACGCGGAGCTGGTGCAACCCGGGGTGCGGGTTCTTCGGCTCAATGCTCAGCAAGTACCGGTTGTGCACGTGATTGGTGAAATCGACCATGCGTGCTTCAAAGACTTTTCTGCTGGCAAACAGTTCATACTCCCCACCAGTCATGGAGGCCACGGCTTTCGGAGTATTCTTCCGCATCGCCTCCGCCAACATCACGACGGGCGCCAGTAGATCGGGCGCGGGATGCATCTCGTCGATATTGTTTCCGCGCATGGTGTCGAGAACGTTGGAGCGCGAGGGCGAAAATGCGAGCGTGTACACGGCGGTGGTGCTCTGTCCAATTTCGGCCACTACGTCTTCGATTTTGGCCGTCCGGCTGCCGTGGTCACGGGTTTCGCTGATCAGCAGCAGAACCCGCTGCCACTGTTGGGGAGCCGTCTCCAGCATCCTCACCGCGTAATCGACAGCGTCGAGAATGGCAGCACCGCCGTCGCCGGGCTGCAAATTGTTCAGAGTTTGAGCAACTCGGTTGGAGTCACCGCTGAAGTCCTGCACCAATTGGACCTGGCTATCGAACTCGATCACTGCAACCTTGCCGCGGCCCTCTGCCAGCAGCGGATCGAGCATAGCGCTCAGCCCGCGAATGCGCGGAAACTCGTAGGCCGCGCGCCGTCCACGCTGAATGGCCACGACGAGCGAAATGGGCGAAGCCTCGGCGGATTCATCCAAATGCACGGTTTGTTCCACGCCGTCGTCTTCGATGACGAAGTCTTGCGCCGTCAGTCCGTACACGACATTACCCTTCGCGCTCTTCACCAGTGCGGGAATTGTCACCACGTTCGATTGTGCGCGGAAAGTTGGTTCTTGTGAAAAGGCGGAGGCAGAAATAAAGGCGAGAAGGGTCAGAACTGCCACCCGGGCCAATCTAGCCCGCCTTGCGGTGATCGTCCAGGATTTCATCCAGCGCATTAGCTAATTGATGCGCGCGCTTCTGGTAATCGGTTGCCCCGGTTTCCTGCTTGCGTTTCAAAAGATGATATTCATCAGCGATGTTGAGCGCAGCCAGCACGGCCAAGCGAACCGTATCAATCGTGTTCGTGGCCTGAGCCACGGCCCGCATCTTGGAGTCGACATACTCGGCAAGCTGCAGGATGTATTTGGGATCGGACCCGCGCAGATTGTAGGCCTGATCGAAAATCTCCACGCGCACACTGGAGTTCTGCGTGTCCTTTAGCGTCGCGTCTTTCACCGCTGTAGCCATAAGTTTGGTCGCGATCCGGTTCTGGATTTACCTTTGGATGCCCTAGCTGCCTAAACGTTTGTCGAAAAGCGCAGCGCTGGCTGCGTATTTCATTAGCCCAAACGTTAACTGAAGAGCGAAAACCTAGCTGGCGCGTTCCTCAGCGATCGATTCGATCTGTGCCAGCATCTTTTCCACGCGCCCGCGAATTTCCTCCCGCTCTTTGCGCAGTTGCACCGTCTCGCGGCGTAGCGCGGTCAACTGTTCCTCGCGCTCCTCCAGTTGTTCGCGCGTTCGTTGGGCATCCCGTTCGGCGGCAGCCTGAGCGGCCCGAGCTGCCCTGTAAAGTTCAATGGTGCGATAGATTTTGTCTTCCAGCGCCTGAAAATCGTCGGCCGGAACCTGCTCCGTCACCTGTTCCACTGCATTCAAAGCCATGAGGGCCACTTTCCCGGAAAAAGTTGAAACTTTCTCGAAGTATACTCCACGGCCTGTGGATCGAGCATGGCCCAATGGTGCAGGGTTGGAGGATTATGCTGCGTGGATTATTGCGGGAGCCATGATTCGAGTTGCCCTAAGGAATCCACGCGCGGCAAATCGCGTTCGCGGTACGCGCCCGCCACATCGAGCAATATGGCTTGCATTCCCGCATTGCGCGCTCCGAGATAATCGACCGAGTAAACATCGCCGACATAAAGGCTTTCATGGGCCGGCACATTCATAGTGGCAAGCGCGGCTTCGAAGATCTCCCGCCGCGGCTTTTCGAAACCAACATTTCCCGAATCGGTGATGCTTTCAAATCGGTCGGCAATTCCGCAGCGAGAAAGAACCCGATCCACTTTTCCATCGGCGTTAGAAATCACCGCGATGCGAAAACGTTGCGCGATGCGGTCAAGAACGTCACAGGTGCCGGGCAGAATCTGGTCCCAGAGAGCCGAGTTTCCTGTATTGCGGACAAGGGCCTCGCGGACTTTCAGATCTTCGCCAAGCTGTTCGAGCAGGTGAGTGTGAAAAGTCCACCAGAAGCCAAAATTGACTGGGCCCGATTCCATGGCAAGGTCGAATTCATGTTTGGTGCGGCGTTCCAGCGCCTGCCATTGCTCGAGCGTGGGGTGAGCGGAAGAAAGATGAGCGGACCTGAGAGGCTCCAGCATTTTTTCCCTGTTCGGAAATAGCAACGTGTTCCCGACATCGAAGAAAATTGCCCGCAGTTCGGCCATATTCTTCAACTTTAACGCGCTTCGCCCGGATTGGCGAACAATCGCATGTTGGCACGATCTGAACGTAGCCGATAAATAGTGAATGTGGGGACGGCCGCCCTCGGCCGTCCGCGGAGCGAAGCTCCGCCGCTTTTTGCCCACTTCTATGACCCGTGCGCGAAATTATGTAATATCGGAATTACTTGGGGCTTTTTTGTTCGCACCTCTCTATGGTTTTTTCGTGGATTTCGTCGCTGCTCTCCGGTGCCGCTCGCAGCACCAGGCAGCTTTTCTACTCCTATGATGCTTTGCGATTCCAGCCGGCGGCGATCGCTCTGGCGATTTTTTTACAACGCAATGCGAGACGGCGCTTTGACGTTTACACCATATTGTGGGCAGTGGTCTTTGGATTCGCCACTCTCAATATCCTCACCCTGGCGGCCCGCCGTTTCGACCCCCACCGCCGCGGATTGAGTTTTGGAGAATTGCTGGCCGTATTGATCGTTCTGCTTTCGGTGTTCCTGCTGGGCTGGGAGATGCTGAGCGTGTTTCACGTTTTCCCGCTCAAACTTCAGCGCTAGCTGCGTCCCGCCTTTTCGCCCGGGTTTTGGGTTATCATTCGCACCATGGCGAAAAAGCCTGCAACCATCGAAGTGACCTGCCCCTGCTGCAGCGCCCTGCTGAAAGTTGACGTTGCCACTGCCGCCGTAATCGCGCACACCGCCGCCGTGAAGCCTAAAATGTTTAACGACATGGAAGAGGCAGCGCGCGCCATGAAGGAACAGGACAGCCGCCGCGAATCGATCTTCCGCCAGTCGGTGGAGGCGCAAAAGCACGCCGGCGAGCTGCTGGATAAAAAATTCGCTGAGGCGCTGAAAAGAGCCAAAGAAACTCCCGACACCGGCAAGCCTATCCGGGATATGGATTTGGATTAGAGTTGCCGTGATTGACCAGCGGTTGGCTAAAATCAGGCGCGATGAATCATCCTTTGCTTCTTGGTCACCGTGGAGCGCGCGGTAAGAAAGTCCCCGAAAACAGCCTGGCGGCATTCGATTTCGCATTACGAGAAGGTTGCGACGGCTTCGAGTTCGACGTGCGGCTGACCGGCGAAGGTGAAGCGGTCATCTCTCATGATCCCATTCAGGCCAGACGACGCAAAGCGGCTGCCAAACAAGAGAGTCTGCCTCTCTTGCAAGAAGTTCTGGAACGCTACAGCAACTTAGCGTTCCTCGATATCGAAATTAAAGTTAAGGGTGCGGAAGCGATCGCTGTGGAGTTGCTTCGTGAATTTCCTCCGGCTCGGGGATTTGTAGTCTCCTCATTTTTGCCAAATGTGCTACAGAGTATCCATTCATCGGACTGGCAAGTCCCGTTGGGCTTAATCTGCGAGACCCAAGCGCAGCTTGCCCGCTGGAAGCGATTGCCTGTCGAATATGTGATTCCGCATTACAGGCTGTTTAGCCAATCGCTTGTTGCCGAACTCAAAGCCGCGCAGAAGAAAATTCTTGTGTGGACGGTGAACGCCCCGGCTGGAATGAGACGCTTCGCAAAGCTGGGCGTCGACGGAATCATCTCCGACCACCCTGGCTTGCTCGCGTCCACTCTCGGCGGCCGCGCTAAATGACTCGTGCAACTCGTCTCGTAAATGGTTTTGGGAAGGGCACGGGAAAGGCACGGGAAGGCCACGACTTCAGCCGTCCCGCCAAGGGCCGCATGAATAACGGCTTTAGCCCCTGAGGTGAGCGGTTCGATCTCTCCGAGCAGCACCCCGCGCAGTGCGGCGACCATCTGTTATTTGGCGCTTGCTTCCAGAGCGGAGGAGGAAGACGCGCGGGCCACCGGGCGGAGGAACGCCGTCCGCTCGGCTTCAAATGCCTCCAGATTCGCTGCGGCGGCACGCTCGTTCCAGCCGAGAACTGTACCTATGCGTAACGCAGCATCGCGGCTGCACGCTTCTGACCAGCACGGGCCCAGCGCGACTGGCACGCGCCGTAAGAGAACATCGGCCAGGGTCATGGCGCACTCGTTGCGGTACGCTTCCACCGCCTCGGCAATGACATGGGAAGTGTGCGGACAAATCGGTGCTCGCAATTCAGCACTGATCAGCGCCATGCGCGCGATGTCAGCCGCCCGTTTGCCATGCCATTCCAAAATGCCACGTGCCGACTCTTCTCGCACTGAACCGATGCGGGCGATTTCCAGAACCGCATCGTCGAGCAGCGGATCGAGCGCCGGGCCGGGCGCGACCGCGATCGCATTCGGCTGTTCCGTTCGCAACCCAATCTTGCGCGCGCACTCGCGCGCCAGCGAGGCCGCGGTGGTCAGTTTTCCCCCGATGATAGAGATCATGCGCGCCGCGCCATCGGCGGCGTGGTCGTGCAGAATATGGCGGCGGGTGATCGCAGACGGACGGCTTCCGGGAGAATAGGGAAGCGGGCGCACTCCGGCAAATGCATACTTGATGTTTGCTTCCGAGAGTTTCGCTTTCGGAAAGATTTGAGCGACGGCGTGAATTAAGTAGCCAATCTCTTCAGACGACGGAAGCGTCTTAGCCGGATCGCCAGGGTCGGCAACTTCAGTGGTGCCGACCAGAATTTGGTCATTCCACGGAATAATGAATATCGGTCTTCCGTCTGCCGCCTCGGTATAAAGCGCCGCGCTGGGCGAACCCGGAAAGCGCGGTAGAACAATGTGCGAACCTCGAACTCCGCCCACCAGCGGTTTGGTCATCCGAATAGACGAACGCTGGCACATGCGGTCGGCCCACGGTCCCGTGCAATTGATGATCCAGGCGGCATCCACGCGGTACTCCTTGCCGCTGATGTGGTCGCGCACAAGAACGCCAGTGCATCGTCCATGAGCCGTGTCAATTGCGAGCGCTTCGGTATGATTGCGAACCGTGGCTCCGGCTTCGACCGCCTCTCTCAGCCATTCCGCGACCAGCCGCTCCGGAAATTCGCATTGCGCATCTTCATAGTTGAAGAATGACCAGCGATGCCCGGCATCGAGCGCGCGTTCTAACTGCTGCAATTCGGTTTGGTTGCGCCCCTGGCGCGCGACCTTTCCGGCGAGCTGCCGGTACAGCCACAACCCGGCGCGAATCTTCAATGCACTGCGCTGGCTGGTTTCATTCAGCACCAGCAAGAAGTTCATGGGATGTACGAGGTGCGAGCGCTCG
>Ga0181522_10001653_pt1 | contig 13366 bp, 10 predicted proteins | sample PEATcosm2014_Bin_27_FD_121103 | JGI IMG/M metagenome (GOLD analysis project Ga0181522, IMG submission 121103) | Peatland microbial communities from MTU Mesocosm Facility, Houghton, MI, USA - PEATcosm2014_Bin05_10_metaG | ecosystem: Environmental > Terrestrial > Soil > Wetlands > Peat | place... | reverse complement strand
CCTGATCGCCAACGCCTTCAAGTTCACCCGTAGCGGCGGCGTGCTGGTCGGCTGCCGGCGCCGGCGCGGCCGGATCGGCGTCTCGGTCGCCGACACCGGCGTCGGGGTCGCTTCCGACCGGCAGGCGCGCGTGTTCGAGGAATTCCACCGCGACAAGGCGACGCCCAATGGCCCGAACGAGGGCATCGGCCTCGGCCTGTCGATCGTCCAGCGCCTGGCGGCGCTGATGGGCGGCTCGGTCGAGCTGCGCTCGCGGCCAGGCAAGGGCAGCGTCTTCACGCTGTGGCTGCGCGAGGCGGCGCAGGCGCCGCGCCCGGTGCGGCGGGTCGACGCGCCGGAAGGCTCGCTCGCCGGTCGCCGCATCCTCATTCTCGACGACGACGCGCTGAGCGCAGCGGCGATGAAGCAGGAATTCGCCGACTACGGCGCGCTCGCCACCGCCGCAGTTTCCATTCCCGCCGCGCGCGCCGCGATCGACGCCGGCAAACCGGAGGCGCTGATCGTCGATTACGACCTCAACGATTCGGCGACCGGGCTGCAATTCGTCGAGGCCCTGCGCGAACGCGGCGTCGCACCGTCGGTCGTGATGATCAGCGGTTCGACCGACCCGGCCGCGGTCGCGGCTTTGCGCGGCTCCGGGCTGCCATGGCTGACGAAACCGGTCGACCCGCGCGCGCTGCGTTCGACACTGATCGACGCGCTCGGGCGCTGAGCCGCGCCTGCTGAAAATGCGTTGCAGCGGCAAGAATTTGCGTCTGCTTTACGATTCGTTCAAATGAAGATTCAGTTTCAAATTATTCAAATGAATACGATTTTTGTTGCCGGGCGCCGACGCCGTCCGTAGTCAGGGGGTCAGGACAGCGGGCCTTGAACCCGCCAGCCCGGAGACGCCTATGACCGCCCGACGCGCCATTGCGCCAGCGATTCTGTTTGCCGTTTTTCTTTCCCTCCCCACAACATCCCTGAGCCAATCGAACCCGCCGCCGCGTTTTCCGCGCTCGGACGACGAGCGCGCGTTGAGCGATGTCCAATTGCTCGGCAAGCGTCTGTTCGAAGACGTCAACATTTCCGAGCCAAGGGGTCAGTCCTGCTCGTCGTGCCACGACCCCAAGCGCGCGTTCCAGGGCAATAACGGCTCTGCGATCGCGGCCGTCGCCATCGGCAGCCGGCCCGGCCAGTTCGGCAACCGCAAGACGCCGACGATCATGTACATGGCCTACAGTCCGGCGTTCGGCTTCGCCAAGGACGAGGACGAAGGCGAGAACAAGCTAGAGGCGCGCGGCGGCCAGTTCTGGGACGGCCGCGCCAACGACCTCGTCGAGCAGCCGTCGGGCCCGCTGATGAACCCGGCCGAGATGAACAACCCGTCCGCCGACGCGGTCGTCGAGAAGGTGAAGAACGCTGTCTACGCGCCAATGATGATTGTTGTTTTTGGGCGGGACGTGTTCGCCGACCCGAACGCCGCTTTCCAGCGAATCTCGCAATCCCTATTCGCCTATGAGGCTTCCGAGCGCTTCGCGCCCTTCGCTTCCAAGTTCGACGACACTCTGCGCGGCAAGGCCCGGCTTTCGCCGATCGAGGCGCGCGGGTTGGCGCTGTTCGTCGACCCCAAGCGCGGCAACTGCCTCGCCTGCCATGCCGGCAAGACCGACTCGAAGGACCCGACCGACTGGCTGCTCACCGACTTCACTTATGACGCGCTCGGCGCGCCGCGCAACGCAGCGATCCCCGCCAACGCCGATCCGCTTAATTTCGATCTCGGCCTGTGCAAGCGGCCGGGCCTTGAGGCGATCCTGCCGAAGGAGGTTCCGCTCGCCTCGCTGTGCGGCGCCTTCAAGGTCCCGACGCTGCGCAACGTCGCGGTGCGCGCTCCATACTTCCACAACGGCGCCATCGCCTCCCTGCGCGACGCGGTCGCCTTCTACGCCACCCGCGACACCGACCCGAAGCGCTGGTACCCGGCGCTCAAGACAGGCGAAGCGGACAAATTCAATGACCTGCCGAGCGCCTACAAGGCCAACGTCAACGCCGAGGAGGTCCCCTACGACCGCAGGCCCGGCCAGAAGCCGCGGCTCGACGACCGCGACGTCGACGCGCTCGTCGCCTTCCTCAAGACGTTGACGGACAGGGGGATGCGTTGAAAGTGTGAAGTCGTTCGCGCAGAGGCGGCGCGCCCTTCTCTGCCGAGAGCGACTCAAGACGCGCGCGGCCTGGCGGCCGTTCCATGCCCCATGAATAAGACTCAGGCGCGAACTGTTACCGCGTCAGTCAGGCGAAGTGGAATCTTCGCCGCAGCGCTCCGGCCGCGCCGGGCGCCATTTCGACGGAGCGACACAATGACTCGGCCGGCCTGGAGACGTTCGTGACCGTGCGGAGGGCGCTCGCGCCGGCAATCGTGCTTGGCGCATTTCTTTCCCTTCCCGTGCTGGCCCAGGATCGGGCGGCCCCTGCCGCGGCGTTCCACCGCTCCGACTACGAACGCCCGCTGAGCGATCTGGAGCTGCTCGGCAAGCGCATCTTCGAGGATAGGAATCTGTCCGAGCCGAAGGGCGTCGCTTGCGAGTCATGCCACGACCGCAAGCGCGCTTACCAGGGCGACAACAATTCTTCGATCCGGGGCGTCGCGGTCGGCAGCCGTCCCGGCGAGTTCGGCAATCGCAAGCCGCCGACGATCATGTACATGGCCTTCAGCCCGCCCTTCGGGTTCGACAAAGTCGTCGAAGGCGGCGTCGAGAGGCTCGAGGCGCGCGGCGGACAGTTCTGGGACGGCCGCGCCGTCGACCTGGCCGCGCAGCCGTCGGTCCCGCTGAGGAACCCGCTCGAGATGAACAACCCTTCCCTCGAAGCGGTTGTCGAAAAGGTCAAGGTGGCAGGCTACGCGCCGATGATGACAGCGGTTTTCGGGCCAAACGCGTTCGCCGAGCCAAAGGCGGCGTTCCAGCGCATCGCGCAGGCGTTGTCGGCCTACGAGAGCTCCGGATTGCTGAGGCCCTTCTCCTCTCGGTTCGACGATTATTTGCGCGGCGCGCAGCCGCTCACACCACAGGAGGCGCGTGGGCTGGCGCTGTTCGTCGATCCCGGGCGCGGCAATTGCCTCGCCTGTCACGCCGTCAAGCCGGGATCGAAGGACCCGTCCGACTGGCTGTTCACCGATTTCCGTTATGTCGCGCTGGGCGTCCCGCGCAATGCGGCGATTCCCGCCAACGCCGACCCGCAAAGCTTCGATCTCGGCCTGTGCAAGCGTCCCGGCCTCGACGCGGTCCTGCCGAAGGGTGTGCCGCCGGCCTCGCTCTGTGGCGCTTTCAAGACGCCGACGCTGCGCAACGTCGCGGTGCGCGCGCCCTATTTCCACAACGGCGCCATTGGCTCGCTGCGCGACGCGGTCGCCTTCCACGCCACCCGCGACAGCGACCCGAAGCGCTGGTACCCGGCGACGGAAGGCGCCGAGCCCGACAAGTTCGACGACCTGCCGGGCGCTTATAGGGCTAACGTCAACGTCGGGAAGGCCCCGTTCGACAGCAAGCCAGGTCAGGCGCCACAGCTCGACGACGGCGACATCGACGCGCTCGTCGCCTTCCTCAACGCGTTGACGGACAAGGGGATGAACTGAAGAGCCGGCGCGCCGGCTTCAGATGTCGAGCGCGCTCGCCTTCAGCACCGCCTCGGTGCGATTGCGCACTTCCAGGACGCGGAAGATCGCCGCGAGATGGATCTTCACCGTGCCCTCGGAAATGTCGAGTGCGCGCGCGATTTCCTTGTTCGCCTGGCCTTTGCCGAGCAGGCGGAGCACGTCGTACTGGCGCGGCGTCAGCATCGCCATGACGTTAGGGTCGACCATCGACGACGGTTCGTCCTCTTCGACCGGTTCCGTCAGCAGCAGCGTCGGCGCGTAAATGCCGCCGCCCAGCACCTGCTGGATCGCGGCGACCATTGCCTCCGGATCGAGCGACTTCGGGATGTAGCCGATGGCGCCGGCGGCGAGCGCGTCGAGCACGTCCTGACGCTGCTCCGAGCTGGACATGACCACACACCGCAATTGTGGATAGGCGTGGCGCAATTCCCTGATCGAGGCGGCGCCCTTCATGCCCGGCATCGCCAGGTCGACAACCGCCAGGTCGACCTCGGAATCGGCCTCGAGCAGTGACTTCAACTCGGGCAGGCTGCCGGCCTGGCGCACCTCGGCGGGACCGCAGGCGTCGGTCAGCAGCAGCCGCAAACCGGCGCGAAACAACGCGTGGTCGTCAGCAATGACGAACTGTCGGAGCATGGCTTCTCCATGGCAATTCGCGATCCGCTTTGCAAGCGCGGTCAATTCCCAGGGTTAGGCTCGGCCGCGCGCCACGGAACGACGAACGGTTCGCCGTCACGCTCGCCCCGCAGCGCCGTCACGCCATAGGCTTCGGCCAGCACCGCGTCGGTCAGCGCCGATGGCGGTCCATCGGCGACGACCCGTCCCTCGGCGAGCACAATCAACCGGTCGCAGAAGCGCGTCGCCAGGGTCAGGTCGTGCAGCACGGCGACCACCCCTGCCCCGTTTCGCGCGCCGGCGCGCAGCAGCGTCATCGCCCTGAGTTGGTGCAACGGATCCAGCGCCGCGACCGGCTCGTCGGCCAGCAGCATCTCGGCTTCGACCGCCAGCGCGCGAGCAAGCAGCGCCCGTGCGCGCTCACCACCAGACAGCGTGCCGATTGGCCGGCCGCGCAGTTCGACGACCTCGGCCGCCGCCAGCGCAGCTTCGACCGCGGCGCGGTCGGCCGCGGAAGGCGGCGAGAACGGCCGCCGATGCGGCAGGCGGCCGAGCCCAACGACATGGTCGACCCGCAGCGGCCAGTGCGAAAGACCGCTCTGGGCGAGGTACGCGACGCGGCGGGCCAGCGCGGTCCGGCCCAACTCGGCCGCGCTGAGGCCGTCGTAACGCGCTTCGCCCGCGTCCACCCGCTGCAGACCGGCCAGAACTCTCAGCAACGTGCTCTTGCCCGCGCCGTTGGGGCCGATCAGGCCGACGAGCTCCCCCGACACGAGGTCGCAGTCGACCCCCGCGAGCGCGGCGCGGGCGCCAAAGCGGACCACGAGGCCGCGCGCTTCGATGCGCATCACGCCTCCTTCCGCATGCGGTCGATCAGGCTGTAGAGCAGCGGCGCGCCGATCAGCGCCGTCGCGACGCCGAGCTTCAGCTCGGGATGGACGGGAATCAGCCGCACGGCGATGTCAGCGATGAGCAGGATGATCGCGCCGCCGAGGCCGCTGACCAGCAGCAGCCGGCCGGGACGATTGCCGACCAAAGGCCGCAACAGATGCGGCGCGACCAGGCCGACGAAGCCGATCGCGCCGGTGACCGCGACCGCGGCGCCGACCGCCAGCGCCGCGCCGGCGACAAGCTGGGCGCGCAGGCGGCCGAGGTCGAAGCCAAGACTCGCCGCGGTGTCCTCGCCGAGCGTCAGCGCGTCGAGCGCCGGGGCGCTGGCGAGCAGCAGCGCCCAGCCGGCGATCGTCAACGGCAGCGCGAGCCACAATTGCGGCAAGCTGCGATCGGCGAGCGAGCCCATCAGCCAGAACATGATTTCGTAGGCAGCGTAGGGATTGGGCGACAGGTTGAGCGCCAGCGCGGTCAGCGCGCCGGCAAAGCTGTTGACCGTGACCCCGGCGAGAATCAGCGTCATGGTTCCGGCGCCGCGGCCGACCAGCGCGTAGAGCAGCAACGCCGCAACGACCGCGCCGGCGACGCCGCCGAGCGGCATGGCGAGGGCGAAGGCGCCAGCGAGGCCGGAATAGAAGACGACAACGGCGCCCAACGCCGCGCCGCCGGAGACGCCGATCACGCCAGGGTCGGCAAGCGGATTGCGCAGCAGCCCCTGCAGCGCCGCGCCAGCGAGACCAAGACTGAAGCCGACCGTTGCGCCGAGCGCCGCGCGCGGCAAACGAATCTGCTCGAGCACCACTGCCGCCGCCGTCGACCGGCCGGCGAACGCGTCGGCCAGGGCGGCGGGAACGTCGAGCCGCGCGTAGCCGACCATCAGCGAAACGAGCGCGACGGCGAGCGCCAGCGCCGCCAGCGCGGCGACCAGCGGTCCGTAGCGGACGCCAGCGCCGGTCGCGCGCGCGCTCATTGCGTCGCCCTCCGCGCACGCGCCGCGGCGGCGGAGGCGGCCAGCCGCTCGACCGCCTCGGCGACTTCCGGCCCGCCGCAGGTCCATAGGCGGGAAGGCAACGACACGATGGTCATGCGACCCGCCAGCGCGGCGATCGCCGGATGATCGAGCGCGGCGTCGGCGAGCGACGGCGCGCCGTTTTCGTCACGATCGAGGATGAGAAGATCGGCGCCGAGCAGCGCCACGACTTCGAGCGGCACCTGCTGGTCGGCGGCGATGTCGAGCCGCGCGGCGAGATTGTCGAGGCCGGCGCGGGTGAGAATTTCGTCGACTAACGAGCCGGGCCCGACGGTGAAGCCGTTCGGCCGAAGCACGACCGCTTTCAGTCGCGGCCGGCTCAAGTCGACCGCGACACGCGCCAGACGCGCGTCCAACTCCGCGATCAGCGCCTCGCCGCGTTCGGGTTCGCCGAGCGAGGCGGCGACGTCGCGAATCTGCCGGCGCACGCCGTCGAATGTCTGTGGCGCGCCGACTTCGACGACCGGCGCGCCGACCTGTTTCAGCAGTGCCACCGACGCGGGATCGGCGAACGGGCCGACAAGGACGAGATCGGGGTCGTAGGCGAGCGCCTCCTCGGCGTGGCCGTCGTTGGCCGGCAGAGCGGCAGCCTTCGCCGCCATGTTGGCGCTGCGCGAGTCTTGCGACAGCCAAGTCACCGACTTGACGACGCCGGGATCGGCGAGCCGCAGCGCCAGCTCGTCGGCGCACAGATTGAGCGAGACGACGCGCTGCGGCTTGGCGAAGGCGGGCGAGGCGATCGCGACGAGTGCAGCGAGCAGGAGCGCTCCCCATCCTCCCCCGCGCTTCGCGCGGTCCCCCTCCCCCGCTGCGCAGGGGAGGAAGAACGAGCCGTGTGCGGCTTGTGGTCGCTTTCCCGCCAACCCCATCTCAGTCCTCAGACAGCCGCGCGCAAAAGCGAAGCAGTCGTTCGCCTCCGCTCCTCTGACCCTCACCAGCTATAGGAAATCCCCGCATAGTAGGAGCGTCCCGCGACGCCGTAGTTGTACACTTCCTCGTAGCGTGCATCGGTCAGGTTTTCGATCCGGCCGAAGATCGCGAGATTGTCGTCGAACTTGTAGTTGGCGAGCACGTCGAGCTTGGCGTAGGGCGCCAGCGTCACGTTGGACGGGAAATTGTAGTCGAGCCGCGAACCGACCAGCGTCAGTCGCCCTTCGACTTCCAGCTTGGCGATCCCGTCGTAGACCAGCGACAGCGCGCCTTTGTCGCGCGGCCGGCGCAGCAATTGCGTGTTGGTGTCGAGATCGCGGGCGTCGAGATAGGTGTAACTGGCGCGCGCGCGCCAGACGTCGGGGACCAGCGTAGCGTCGCCGGACAGCTCGACCCCGCTGATGTCGGCGCGGCCGACGTTGTAGTAGCAGCCGCCGCCGGCCGCGAGTTGCCCCGGCGTGCAGGCGGGCACGTCGGCGAAGTCGATCAGATCGCGATAGCGCGTATCGAAGACCGTCGCCGAAAGGGTCGCGCGGCCGTCGAACAACGACTGGTCGATTCCAGCGTCGAGGCCGAAGCTCTGCTCCGGCGCGAGACCGGCGAAGCCGAACTGGCTGAAACGCTGGTAGAGCGTCGCCGCCTTGGCGCCCGTGCCGGCGCTGGCGCGCAGCTTTGTTCCCGTCTCGTCGAAATGGTAGGCCGCCGTCGCGCGCCAGGTGTCGAAGGTCTGGCCGCCGTCGATCGCGTCGATCCGGCCGCCGAGGGTGAGATCGAGCCGGTCGAGCAGCTTGAAGCGCTGTTCGGCGAAGATCGAATTGGTGACCTGCTGCGCGTCGATCGGCGTGAACGACCCGTCGTTGGGGTTCGGCGACTGCGACGAGCGCGCGAGTTCGGTCTCGTTGCGGGCGCCGAAGACGAAGTCGCCGTAGCCGCCGAGCCTGAGGTCGCCCTGGTACTCGGCGCCGTAGCGGACGCCGAGGTAACCGCTGCGGCAGTTGAACGGCGTGAACGTCGCGTCGTAGCAGCCCTCCGCTTCCCAGATGTCGCGGTCGGTGACGTTGGAGAACACGGTCAGCGAATTGTGCAGCGTCCCGCCAGGCGAGTCGAAGTTCGCGCGCACGAAACCGTCGCCGATCAACGCCTGCGAATGGTTGAAGGGGCTGAACACGTCCGAGGCGACATAGGCGTAGGGATTGTCGAAGCGCAGCGCGTTGCCGAACAGCGAGAAGCCGGCATCGATCGTCGCACTGTCGCTGAGCTTGTAAGTGAAGCGGCCGGCGAGCCCGCCCTTGTTTGTCGGATCGTCGGCCGGCAAGGGCGGCAACGGATCGCCGGCGCCGTCGTAGAGCGGCCGGTCGATCCGATAGCCGTAGCGGGGAAAGCCGTCGCTGTGCAGCAGGTTGACGCCGAGCGAATAGGTCCAGCGATCGTCGCCGCCCGACAGCGTCGCGCGGGTCGACAGCGTGCCGTAGCTACCCGCCTCGACCGTCACGTTGCGTCGCGGCGTCGTTGATCCCCTGCGGGTGATGATGTTGATGACGCCGCCCATCGCGTCGGAACCGTAGAGCGCCGATTGCGGCCCACGCAGAATCTCAATGCGGTCGATGTCGACTGGCGCGAGATTGCCGAAATCGACCGAGCCGTCGGTCGCCGCCGCATCGCCAATCCTGACGCCGTCGATCAGGACGAGCGTCTCGCCAGGATTAGCACCACGCAGATGGACTTGAGTCACGGCGCCGACGCCGCCCGCCTCGTCGACGTCGAGGCCGGCGACGCCGCGCAGGACGTCGGCGACGCCCTTGGTTCCAAGCTTCTGCGCTTCGGCGCCGGAGATGACGGTCACCGAAGCGCCGGTTTGGCCGATCGGTTCTTCGACGCGGTCGGCGGTGACGACGATTTCGGGCAGTTGGTCGGCGTAGGCGGGAGCGTGCGTCGTCAGTCCGCCAAAGGCGGCGAGAACGCAGGCGGCCCGCGCGGCGGACCGCGGAGCGGCTTTGAACATGGATCCTCCGGCCGTCCCACCGACGGCGGTTTGGGTTGCACGGTCAAAGGCCGGTCTCCTGGCTCGCGGCTCGTCGCCCCTCTCCTCCTTCCCAGGACCATCAGGTCCCAGTGGATGACATGGAGAGCGGCTTGCCGCTTACAGTTGCGGGGGCAGCCGCGGCATTGGCCCGCCTGAAAGGCGAACCGCACCGCGTTCCCGTTTGGCCCGGCTCGCGCCGGACCGCCAATGACAGGGGAAGCTGTAAGGGCTTTGCAGCAGGCGCACAAGATCGCCCGGCTACCGGCGGCGGCGCGCTGATCTGCCGCAGTGCGGATCCGTTCGACGCGGCCCAAATTTGCGCGCGGAGAAACCGTCGGCGCGATGAACCGACCGCAACCCGCAACAGCCGGATTGGCCCCGCCCCAGACCTACGACGGCGGACGTGCGTGGTTATGGCTGCTTGTCGGCCTGGCGCTGCTGCCGTTCACGATCGTCCAGGCGATGATCCCGCTGACCGCGTGGCTGGCGCCGGTCTTCCTGCTGCGCTTTTCGCGTCTCACGCGATCCGGTTGGGTCGCCCTGCCAGCGATCGCGCTGGCGCAAATCGTCGGCGGCGCGATCGCGACGCGCGGCGGCGACACCAGCAGCGTCTTCCTGGTCGCGGTCGGCATTGCGTTGCTCGCCTTCCAAAGCCTTGTCGCGACCGCTCCGTACGCCGCCGACCGCTGGATCGGCGCGCGGTTCGGCGCTGGTGCGCGAACGTTCGTATTCCCGCTCGCCTTCACCACTGTCGAGTGGCTGTTGAGCTTCTCGCGGGCGATCAACACCACCGGCTCCTCCGTCTATTCGCAATTCGACAGCCTCGCGCTGCTGCAGGTCGTCTCGGTTTTCGGCATGTGGGGGCTGGCGTTCCTCATCGGCTGGGGCGCTGCCGCGGCGAACGCGCTCTGGCAGGCGGATTTCTCGCTGAAGGTGGCGAAGGGCGGCGTGGCGCCGTTCGTCGTCGCGTTGACGGCGGCGCTCCTGTTCGGCGGCGCGCGACTCGCCTTCGCGCCGCCGGAGGGGCCGACCGTCAAGGCGGCGACGGTGACGATCGACCGCGATCTGTTCGAGGCGACCGTCCAGGCGCCTTTCGACTGGTTGACCTTCAACCGCGCCAGCGACGAAACGCGCGCCGCCGTGCGCCCACGGCTCGAGGCCGGCGTCGCGCAATTGCTCGCCCGCACCGAGACGGCGCTCGCCGCCGGCGCGAAGCTGGTCGGCTGGCAGGAGACCGCCGCTCGCGTGCTCGAGGAAGATCGCCAGGCGACGATCGACCGCGCTGCGGCGCTGGCCGAACGCTATGGCGCCGCCATCCAGATCTCGCTCGGCGTGTTCACGCGCGCGCCAGCGCGGCCCTATTACCTCGATCAGTCGATCCTGATCGACGACAAGGGCAAGATCGCCTGGAGTTACGACAAAACCTATCCCGTCATACCGGGCGAAGCGTTTGTCACGCCGTTCGGACCGGGCCGCCTGCCGACTGCCGACACGCCGCTCGGCCGCATCTCGACGGCGATCTGCAACGACTTCCACTTTCCTGCGCTGATCCGACAGGCCAGCCGCGCCCGCGCCGACATCGTCATGGCGCCCTACAATTCGCTGACGCCATTCGAACAACAGGATGCGATGGTCGCCGTCATGCGCGCGGTCGAGAACGGCTACGCGATGGTTCGCGCCACCGGCAACGGAGCGTCGCTGATCGTCGACTATCAGGGTCGCATCCTCGGCGCGCAACCTTATGGCGAAGGCGGCGGCGTCATGATCGCCGACCTGCCGAGACGCGGCGCCGCGACGATCTACAGTCGGATCGGCGACGCTTTCGTCTACTTGTGCGCCGCCGGTCTGGCCGCGCTCGCCGCAGTCGCGTGGCGTAGGCGCGGCTGACAGCGCGGCCTGCCCCTACCAACCGCCCGGTTGCCGTCTTCCGCCGAACCTGCTTCCTGCCGCGGATGCGCCTCGATCCCCCGCCCGCCGCGACAAAGATCGCCTTCCCAGCCGCGACGATCATTCCGCTGACCGCAGCGCTGTTCGCGGTTCTGCCGTTTTCGACCGACGTCTATCTGACGGCGATGGTCGATCTCGGCCGCGAGTTCGGCGTCGCCGTCACCGGCGTTCAACGCACCCTGATTTCCTTCACGCTCGGCTTCGGCCTCGCCCATCTCGCGATCGGCCGCATCGCTGACCGATTCGGCCGCCGTCCGACAGCGCTTATCGGCCTCTCGCTCTATGTCGCGGCCTCGGCGCTGGCGGTCGCGGCGCCGAGGCTCGACGCGCTGGTCGCGGCGCGTTTCCTTCAGGGGCTCGCGGCGGCGAGCGGGCCCATTCTTTGCCGCACGATCATCCGCGACGCCGCGCCCCCCGACCAGGCCGGCCGCTGGCTGGCAAAGAACGGCGCCTATCTCGGCCTCGCGCCGTTGACCGCGCCGCTGATCGGCGCGCTGCTCGCCTCGCTCGGCGGTTGGCGCGCCGCTCTCGCTTTCCTCATCGTCTACGGCGCGGGGCTGCTCGTCGCGGTCTGGCTTGGCTTGCCGGAAACGCGCCCAGCCGCGCGCGACGAGGCGGCGAATCTGCCGATCGTGCGCGCGCTCGCCGAGCTCCTCCGCCATCGCGCTTTCCTCGCCGCCGCCGCGGCGCTCGCCAGCGGCTACGGCATGCTGCTGACTTGGTTAAGCACGTCCGCGTTCCTGCTGATGGGCGAACTTGGTCTGAGCAGGCCGCAGGCCTCGGCGATCTACGCGCTCGGCTCCGGCGCCTATCTCGGCGGCTCGCTGATCGGCGTGCGTCTATCGCGCACCCTGGGCGCGATGACGATCCTGCGCGTTGCGGGGCCGTTACTCCTTCTGGGGGCGCTGGCGCCGGCTGTGGCGCTCGCCGAAGGCTTTCGCCACTGGGCGATCATTCTGGCGTGCGTCGCTCCGTTCTATTGCGGCTGGGGGCTCGGCCAGCCGATGGCGATTGCGATCGCCATGCGCCCGTTCGCCCAAACGGCGGGGCAGGCTTCGGCGTGGCTGGGCTTGATTCAGCAGCTCGGCGGGATTGTTTTTTCACTGATCGCGGCGGCGTTCGGCGGCGGATTTGCGACCCCGCTGGTTATGGTCGCCGCGGCGCTCGCCTTCATCGCCAGCGCGGCGGCGATCCCGGATCCGCACACGGAACGCTTCGGCTGACGCGCGGCGAAATCACGCGTCGCTCGGGGGTTTAGCGGAAAAGACGCGCGGCGTCGCGGGCGCGCCACAATTGGCGAATAGACGGTTGTGAGCGCAACTCGCCCGGTCAACGTGGCGTCGTTCGTTCGCAGAACGGCCGACAGTCCGCAATCGTGCGAAGCGCGCCAATGACCGCCGCCGCATTCGCCAACAAGCGACCGAAAGCCAAAATCGGCAGGTCGCGGGCGAGAGCGGCAGGACGCGAATGACGGGAGGAGGCTATGACGCAGCCAGACGTCGAGTCGGGCAATCTCGGCGCGAACCGCAAGGGCCGCGAAGCTGAGGCCGGCATGATCTGGAGCCGCCATGAGGCGGAGGACCATCACGTCGCCGACGCCGTCGCCAACGCGCTCCATTGGGATTTCGCTCTTCCTCGCCACCGGGTCGTCGCGCAATGCGAAGGCGGCTGGGTGACGCTCAGCGGCGAAGTCGAGCGCGCCTACCAGCGCAGCGCCGCCGAGGCCGACGTGCTGCGCGTCGATGGCGTGCGCGGCGTGACCAACGCAATCACCGTCGGCGCCGCCGCGCCGAGTGGGGCCGAAGACCACTAACGCCGGTCAAACTCACGTAAGTGCGCTCCGCTCGACAAGCGGCCCCCGACTCTGCCACTAGTCGGCGATGGCCCGGCTGCGCACCTCATATGTCTGCCAGAACTGCGGCGCGATCAGCCAGCGCTGGCAGGGCAAGTGCGACTCCTGCGGCGAGTGGAACACGATCATCGAAGAGGCCGCGGCGCTCGGCGTTGGCGGCGAGGTCGCGCGGCGCGGCGCGACCGGACGCCCCTTCCCGCTCGAAGACCTCTCGGGCGCCTCCGCGCCGCAGCCCCGCATCGTCACCGGCATCGGCGAACTCGACCGGGTCGCCGGCGGCGGCTTCGTCGCCGGCTCGGCGACATTGATCGGCGGCGAACCGGGCATCGGCAAGTCGACGTTGCTGATCCAGGCCTGCGCGGCCTTAGCTCGTCGCGGCGGCCGGGTCGTCTATGTTTCCGGCGAAGAATCGACCGAGCAAGTGCGCCTGAGGGCGACTCGCCTCGG
>Ga0181522_10001652_pt1 | contig 13367 bp, 12 predicted proteins | sample PEATcosm2014_Bin_27_FD_121103 | JGI IMG/M metagenome (GOLD analysis project Ga0181522, IMG submission 121103) | Peatland microbial communities from MTU Mesocosm Facility, Houghton, MI, USA - PEATcosm2014_Bin05_10_metaG | ecosystem: Environmental > Terrestrial > Soil > Wetlands > Peat | place... | reverse complement strand
TCGGCGAGTAATACTTCGCGACCGAGAGAATGAGGGCGGAGTTGTCCGGCATCTCAATCAGCTTTTGCACCGAACCATCACCGAAGGTCTTGTCTCCAACGACGTCACCTCGAGCGTTCTCAAGGACCGCCGCGGCAACAATCTCGGCGGGACCCGCCGTGCTCCGGTTAACCAGCACAGCAACGGGAAGCTTGGTGATGTCCTTGGCCGGATCGGCATTAAAAGCCTGACGCGGATACTTCTGACCCTGCAGATAAGTGATGGTGCCATGGTCAAGGAAAAGATTCGCGGTGGCCACGCCCTCAGATTCCTCGCCACCAGCAGCGTTTCGGAGATCGAGCACAAGTTTGGTCGCTCCCTGTTTCTGCAATTCGCGAATCTTGGCGGCGATCTCCTGCGATTTGCCCGGCGGGAACGAATCCAATTTGACGTAGCCGACGTTGTCGGCAAGCATCTTGTCGCTGACGGGAGGAATGGTTACCACGTCACGCGTCACGACGATCTTCTGCGGCTCTGCGCGCCGCGGCCGAACCACAGCCAGGCTGACCGTGGAGCCAGGCTCGCCGGCGAGAATGCTGTGAATCTCAGCCAGCGACATGTCGTGCGTACTCTTGCCATCGATCGATTCGATGATGTCGGAGTTCTCGACGCCGCCCTTGTCGGCCGGGCCCCCGGGAACGACGGCGACCACGGCGGCGTACCCGAAGCGCTTCGAAACATCGGCGCCGATATCCGCCTTTCCCTCGTTCTTCATCGACTTGTATTGCTTATACTCGGCGGGAGACAAATAGCTCGAGTTGGCGTCGAGCGATTCGAGCAGGCCGTGCAGCGCTCCCTCGGTGACGCCGGCGATATTCGGTTCTTCCACGTACTCCAGTCGGATGCGCGACAGCACTTCGCTATACACCGACAACTGCCGATACGCGCCGTCATTCGACGATGCACGAACGTTGACGAAACTTCCGACAACGGTAAACAACAGAATGGCCAGGGAACTGGTGATGATTGTGATCTTCAACTTCGTCGACATATTGGATGGCTCTTCGATAACTCTTTGAGGTTAGGCTTCCCCGAGTGACAGTCACATTATAGACGGTTTGATGCATACATCGGCGAGGAAGCGTCGAGTGAATGGGGACGGGACTAAGGTCACGGTTTCATCCCAGGTTGACGGATTCGGTCTGCTGAGCAGGGGAGCGACTCAGTCAATTAAAATCAAGGCTTTAGCAGCCTTTTCGAGCAGGGCCGCGATCTCCGGATGACCTTTTTCTCTCGCTACGAAGGCCGAGCTCTTGCCCTGGTCGTTCACCAGCTTTGGATCGGCGTGGTGCTCGAGCAACAGTTCCACCATGGGACGGTCGCCGTTTTGCGCCGCCGCATGAAGGGGAACCCAACCTCCCTGCTGCCGGGCGTTAACCGGCGCTCCGTGTTCGAGCAGCACACGCGCAGCTTGCAGATTTCGGGCAGAGGCCGCCGAATGCAGGGGCATGACGCCGGTCGGATTCAGAGCCACGGGATCCACCGCCGCTCCGCGTTCGATCAACAGGAGCGCGGCTTCGGGCTGGCGGAAAAAGCAGGCAAAGTGTAGTGCTGTGAAGCCGTCGCTCGAGTGCGAGTCGATGCTCATTCCGCCGATCCCGTCTTCATCGAGGCACGTCTGAAGCCGATCCTGACGCCCAAGCGCCGCAGCCTCAAAGATATCAAGCCCTTTCTTCTTGCCGGAAATCAATCCGGCCAAATCGAGGCGGCCACGATAAATGGCGTGCATCAGCAGGCTCACACCGCCAGCGTCTGTCACCTCAGAAACCGAGGGGTTTTCTTCCAGAAGATTCCGCAAGTCGTCGCTGTCATCTTTTTGCAGGAGCTCGAAAGCAGGACTGATTCGGTTTTCCATAAACCGCCCGGTTATATAATTAGCAATGCTAACGAATTGTAATACCCGCGTCTTGTCTGTCAAGGGAAATGTTAGCGATGCTAAGCATCGCGGTGGTAAGCTGGTTTCGTATGCCGCCCCGCAAGGAAAAATTTCGGCTGGAGGTGGCCGATCGACTGCACTCGGCCGCGATTCACCTGTTGCGCCATGCTCGTCAGCAGGACGTTCTGGCCCGTCAGGCTCCAGCAAGGCTGTCCGCTCTCTCTGTCCTCGTCTTCGGAGGACCGATCGCGCTCGGCCAGCTGGCGGCTGCGGAGCAGGTCAAAGCTCCAACCATGAGTCGCATCGTAGCGGGCTTGAAGCGTTCCGGACTGGCCAGGATCGAGTCTGACGTGAACGACGCTCGTCGGATTCGAGTGACGGCGACACCGAAAGGTGAACACTTGCTGCAGCGTGCGAGGGCCCGGAGAATCCGCCTTGTATCGAAGACGCTTGGCGGCCTGAAGGAAACAGAACTGGATACACTATTGCGGGCGGCGGAGATTACCGAGTGCGCCGTGAGCGTGGCATCCGCAAGGAAGTAAGCAGTAAGAAGCAAGCAGTAAGATGTCGCGAGGCCAATCCCGCGGCCGACGTCCGGAACGCCACCCAGCCGCTAGGGTTCATCGGCGACCGAATTCTGTAACCGGCCGATGCCTTCGACGGAAATTTCAATCGATTCGCCGGCAACCACGGGGCCCACGCCCTCGGGCGTGCCGGTAGCGATCAGGTCGCCGGGTTCGAGCGTCATGATCTGCGAGATATAGCGAATGAGAACATCAAGCGGAAAAATAAAATTCCGCGTGTTGCCCGATTGCCGCAGGTCGCCGTTCACACGGGTCTCAACCTGCATGCCAGTCCACGGGTCGAGACCGTCCGTCACCAATGGTCCGACCGGGCAGAAAGTATCGAAGCCCTTGCCGCGAACCCACTGACTGTCTTTTTTCTGCAAATCGCGCGCCGTGAAATCGTTAACGCAGGTGTAGCCAAGAATGAAGGGGCGCACATCGTCGCTCTCCGAGAGCCGGTGGCAGCGCCGCGCGATGACCACGCCGATTTCGCCTTCATAGTCGGTGCGCTTGGAAACTTTCGGCCGAAGAATCGTTCCTCCCGTCGCGAGCAGCGAGGAAGGTGGCTTGAAAAACAGGAGCGGCTCCTCTGGAACCTCGTTGCCGAGTTCGGCGGCGTGCTCGCGATAGTTGCGTCCGACGCAGACAATTTTCGATGGTTCGACCGGCGGCAGAAGGGACGCCCGGGTAAGCGGAATGCGCTCGGTGCGGCGGCTCGGAAGACCTTCGACATCCCCGTCGCTCTTGTGTGGAGATTGCAGCAGAAGGCGGGTGATTTCGTCGTTGCCCGCAACCGACTCCACCAGGCCATAGTGCGCGATGCCGTTGAGATCGAATCGGCAGTATTTCATCAGAGCAATATCTAAACACAAACCACCTTCCTGTCACGAAGGAAATCTATGGGACCGGTTCGCTCGTCTCCTCCGACCGAGCGCTTTCGTTTCCGCGCACATCGACCGCAGAGACCGAGTAGGTGTACATTTTTCCGGACTTGACCTCGCTATCGCGGTAAGCCGGCGATTTCACGAGGTCGGAATTTATTTTGATCAGCTTCCCGACTACGGCGCCGTTTGTCTCGCCCCGATAAATGTTGTATCCCGCAAGATCGGCGTTCGTAACCGGAGCCCATATGAGATCGATGAATGGTTTCTGCCCTTCGCCGGAATACGCCGCCTGCAAGCCGATCGGCACGTCAGGCGGGAAGATATCATGGGCGACGACAGGGATCGGCGGTGAGTCATCCCCCTCAACCTGCGTCTCATTGTCGGGCCGCTGAATGATGCCGACGACGGTGACGCGGTAGGAGTAGGCCTTTTCCCATTCAAATCCCGCATCGGCGAAATGTATCGGGCCACTCCCGCTCACTGGCACCTCGCCAGCAATCGCGTCTTTTCCCGACTCGTCGCGTCGATAGATTCGATATCGAAATTGCAGGCCGGGTGAGTTGGAGGTCGGCTGAGAAGAAAAAACCGCCGGTTCGCCTGCACTCGTCCAGCTGAGAATAACGCCGTCACCGGTCAGTTCAGCGGAAAGATCGCTCGGTGGAGGCAAAGTGATGATCGCGGGAACGTGTACGCGATCCGACAATCCTGCGCCACGAGCGTAACGGTTTAAAACCTCGACGGCGTAAGTGACTTCGGCCCCCGGATCTGGCTTCAACATGGTTGCCGGCAGCGTGTCGGTGAAGATCTGGGGAGCGGGACGCGGGGAGGCCGACCTTTGCCCCGTGGCGCGCCGGGACGCCGACTTCTGCGGAACGACAGGTGGCGGGGGCGCTGTGCCAACAGGATTTCCGCAGGTGGTGATTTCAGTTTCAGGGCTGCGGCAGATAAGCGTTGGCCCGAGATAGCGCACGCTTTGGCGATCGGTTGTTTGCGCGGGCTCGCTCCAACTCAGTGTGACGTGATTTCCTTTCCGGCTGGCGTGCAGATCACCCGGCGGTTTCGGAAGTTCGAGCGACGGCGGCAGCGGCGGTCCGGTCTGGGCACAACTGGCCAGAAAGATGCAAAGCGCGGCTGTTGCTGCCGTTGGCGCGACCAGGCTTCCGAGACAGGCTTTCATGGAAAGGAAAGGGTATCAGAGGCTGGTGGCAGAACAAGTGCGGGTGCGCGCGACTCACCGGCACAACCGTCGGCTCAACCATTTTTCGAGCTGCTTGTGTCCTGACTGTGCGGGCGAGGTCGCCCGCCGCGACACTTCGAACCACAGCTCTCTACAGAATGTAGCGCGACAAATCCTGGTCCTTCACGATCTCGCTGAGCATCTTCTGCACATAAGCAGCGTCGACCGCGAATGTCTGGCCTTTCTTTTCGGGAGCCTCGAAGCTGATCTCATCGAGCACGCGCTCCATGATCGTGTGCAGGCGCCGCGCGCCAATGTTTTCGGTCCCCTCGTTCACCCGAAACGCGAATCGGGCAACCTCTTCGAGCGCCTCGGGAGTGAACTCCAGCTTCACTCCTTCGGTCTCGAGCAGTGCGATGTACTGCCGGGTCAGCGACGATTTCGGCTCGGTCAGGATGCGGACGAAATCCGCCATGGTGAGCGACTGGAGTTCGACGCGGATGGGAAAGCGGCCCTGCAGTTCGGGGATCAGGTCGCTTGGCTTCGAAACGTGGAACGCGCCCGCCGCCACGAACAGGATGTGATCGGTGCGGACCATCCCGTAACGCGTGTTGACGGTGGTGCCTTCGACGATGGGAAGAATGTCGCGCTGCACGCCCTCGCGTGAGACGTCCGGCCCGTGGCCACTTTCGCGGCCGGCGATCTTGTCGATTTCATCAAGAAAGATGATGCCAGTATTCTCGACGCGGTCGATGGCTGCGCGCGTGACCTGCTCCATGTCGATCAGCCGCTGTTCTTCTTCCTGAATCAGGTATTCGAATGCCTCATTGACCTTCATCTTCCGCTTCTTTGTACGTTGGCCAAAGATGTTGGGCAACATGTCCTTGATGTTGACGTCCATCTCCTCGACGCCCTGGTTGGAGATGATTTCGAAGGATGGGAAATTGCGCTCGCGGGTTTCGATTTCAACCATGCGCTCGTCGAGTTTGCCCTCGCGCAGTTGCTGACGAAGTTTCTCCCGCGTGCGATTCGAGGATTCTGTCAGGCTGGTGCTGCCATCAATCACCACGCCTCCGCCTGAAACCGAATCCGAAGGACGCGGCGAGACCGGGGGAAGAAGAATGTCAAGCAAGCGCTCTTCCGCGTTCAGTTCGGCTTTGTCCGAAACATCCTCGAGCTTCTCTTCCCGAACCATCTCGATGGCGATCTCAACCAGGTCGCGGATCATGGACTCAACATCGCGCCCAACATAGCCGACTTCGGTAAACTTCGAAGCTTCGACCTTGAGAAAGGGCGAGTTGGCGAGCTTCGCCAGACGGCGCGCGATCTCTGTTTTCCCGACGCCGGTCGGACCGATCATGATGATGTTTTTAGGAATGACCTCTTCGGCCATCTCCGGCGTGAGTTTTTGCCTGCGCATGCGATTTCGCAAGGCGATGGCGACGGCGCGCTTCGCGTCTTTTTGTCCGACTACGTATTTGTCGAGCTCGGTGACGATTTCGCGGGGCGTCAATTCGTCGAGCGTGACTTGTTCTTCTTCAGCGGTTCCAGGTAGATAAATGGCCATAATCATTCGCGTAAGGACGGCAGCCCTCGGCCTTCCAAGCCGGATTGAAGACCCGGCAGCTTTCGACCGGTGAAGTCGAGCCGGGCTCGACCGGACGGCCGAGGGCGGCCGTCCCTACGGGGGAATCACAACTCCTCAATCGTAATCCTGTCATTGGTATAGATGCACATCCGGCTGGCAATCTTCATTGCTTCTTCAGCAATTTCTTTGGGCGCGAGCTGGGTGTGATCGGCCAGCGCCTGCGCGGCTGCTTGGGCAAAAGGTCCGCCCGAGCCGATTGCCGCGATACCCGTGTCGGGTTCGATCACGTCTCCCTGCCCGCTCAGCAAGAACGTCGCTTCCTTGTCGGAGACGAGCAGCAGGGCTTCCAGATGCCGAAGAAATTTGTCGGTGCGCCAGTCCTTCGCAAGTTCGACAGCAGCGCGACCGATGTTGCCGTGATACTGCTCTAACTTTGCCTCAAAACGGCTGAACAGCGTGAAAGCGTCGGCGGTTGAGCCGGCAAATCCGGCAAGAACTTTTTCCTGATACAGGCGGCGAATTTTCTTCGCCCCGTGTTTGATGACTGACTCCCCAAGAGTCACCTGGCCGTCGCCGGCCATGACGACTTTGTTGTCGCGGCGGACGCAGAGCACGGTGGTCGAGCGGATACGCTGGCGCTTCCGCGCTTCGTCGGTGGTTACAGGTGTGCTTTGTTCCATGAGGGCAATCTTCAATTATACAACTCATGGCGATGAGCCAAAGGCTAGTTTGAATCGTAATCGACGGTGAGTTTAGAATGTCGGAAGTGTCCGAAGGAGATCACCATGCACAGATTCCGGGTGCTCACCCTCCTCTTGCCATTGACTCTCATCACTCCCGGCTGCGGAAGCGGAAGCAGCAATCGCCAGCTTCAATCGATCACCATAAAGGCAGTCCGAAACGGTCAGCAGGTCCAATTCCTTGCGACTGGCACTTTTTCCGCTCCACCGACGGCGGTGAGTCCGCTCCCGGTGTTCTGGACTTTTGCTCCGCCGGACCCACAATACACCTTGACGACGCAGCCTTTCTTATTCAGTTGTGAACCGCCCGAGTCTCCCGGTCCGATCGTTGCCATGGCTCCCGCCAATCCCGATGCGCCGAGCAGCGGATCGATATCCACCACCAGGATGGTGACGACCTCCGGACCGATCTCGTGCCCGGCCAGTTAGGAGTTTGAGGCGGAAGTTCGAGAGGGGTCGCCTTTAGAAGAAACGGGTAACGCCCTCTTCGAGTACGACCACTTGATCCTTCACTCCGGCCGCCAGCGCCTCCTGGTCGAGCAACTGGAGAGGCTCTTCAATCGGCTCATGCGACAGGCGAAATGTCCCGTAGTGCATGGGAACCATCCACCGCGCCTTCAGGTCCACAAAGGCTCTCATGGCATCGGCAGGGCTCGTGTGTACGTTGCGAAATTGTTCCGGGTTGTAAGCGCCGATCGGAAGAAGCGCCACTTGCGGTGACAAGCGCCGTCCGATTTCCCGGAACCCCGCAAAGTAGGCGGTGTCGCCAGCGTGGTAGACGGAATGTTTGCCGCTCCGCAGCACATAGCCGCCATAGCCACGGTGAGAATCTTTAATGATCCGCGCTCCCCAATGCCGCGAAGGGACGTGCGTGATCTCAAGAGCGCCCATGCGATGTGTATTCCACCATTCCAGTTCGATGATTTCCTCAAAGCCGAGATCGGAGACGAGATCGAACAGGTGATGCGGAACAACCAGCGTTGGCGCAGTTCCCGTCTGACGAAGCGTTTGTCGTGCGATCGTGCGTAGCGACTGGCGATGCAGATGATCGAAGTGAGCGTGAGTTACGAGGACGACATCCATTGGTGGCAGGTCACGCAACTTTAGCCCGGGTTTGCGAAGGCGTTTCAGAACAAATAGCCAGCGCGCAAAGTTGGGATCGATGACGACGTTCTGTCCGCCGATTTGCAAAAAAAAGCTGGAGTGCCCGATGAATGTGACGCCAAGTTCACCGTTGGCTACGAGGGTTGGTTTATGGGACTTCCCCGTGCGAGGAGTGATCGCGGAATGCCGCACCAGGCGGGTAAACTGACCGGCCCGCTTGCGAAGCGCCCGATTTTTCAACGAAGACTTAAGCATCCGTTTACCCCAGGAGACGATCAGGCGAAGAGATTCCGCACGATTCGAACGCCTCCCAGGTCGTGACCCAGGAACAGATTATCGGCTTTGTTTAGAAAAATCTCCAATACATTTAGATGCTCAGGAGCGCCACCCCGGCAAAGAACCAAAATGGTGAAGGCTCTCTGGCGCTGCAACCCCTTACCCGGCCGACACATCCTAGAACGTTGCCGAATTCGGCCAACGGAGGAAGTTTATGAAAAATGTGCTGAAAATTGCGTCCGTGGTCCCGGTGCTGCTTGCCTTTCTGACCTTGGCCCTGGCGCAAGACGTCCACACCGACTATGACCACCATGCAAATTTTGAGAGATATCACACCTACTCGTGGGAAAAGGTTCAAACCTCGGACCCACTCTGGGAGTCGCGCGTTAAAGAAGCAGTCGACCAGGCTCTCCAATCCAAGGGCTGGCAGAAAGTCGACTCCGGCGCCGACGTCGCTCTGATGGCGGTCGGTTCCACGCGAAACCAGCAGGAGTACAACACGTTCTATAACGGTTTGGGGGGATGGCGTTGGGGAGGTTTTGGCGAGACGACAACCACCGTCGAGAGTTACAAGATTGGCACGTTGGTTCTCGATATGTATGACTCGAGGAACAAGCAATTGATCTGGCGCGGAGCTGCCAGCGACACTCTCTCCAACAAACCCGATAAGGACGAAAAGAAACTCGACAAAACCGTCGAGAAAATGCTAAAGAATTTCCCGCCGAAGGGAATGTGAGTAAGCGAAGAATAGGCAAGCCGTAACCGGGTAAATGGGACTTCGCAGCGACGAAATTGCCGAAACGCCTTTCGGCAATTCGTCGCGCCCTAAATGGTTGGGTTGCAATAAAACCCCTGTCTCCTCCCGCTGTTTTCCTTGACCGCAAGTTTGTCGCTCATATCTAATCTAATCCAAAGTTGGGCAACCAAATTTGGAGGATCAACGTCGATGCGCGTCGCTTATCTGGGCTTGGGAATCATGGGACGTTCGATGGCTGTCAACCTGGTCAAAGCCGGACACGAGGTGGCAGTCTGGAACCGAAGCGTCGGCAAGGAAGTCGAAGGCGCGCGGACCGCGACCTCTCCCGCGGATGCGGCAAAAGGCGCCGAAGTCGCATGGATGTGCGTCTCGGACACGAAAGCTGTCGAGCAGGTGCTATTCGGCGCGGATGGGGCGGCCGAAGCTCTCACCGCCGGCACGATCGTCGCCGACTCCAGCACCATTTCGCCCTCCGCCACGGTGCGTTTCGCGGAGCGCATCAAGACGCGCGGCGCCGATTACGTTGACGCTCCGATGACTGGTTCGAAGATCGCCGCCGAGGCTGGCAGCCTGATTTTTATGGTGGGCGGCCACGAATCCGTTCTCGCCCGCCTGCAGCCACTTTTTCAGGCCATGGGGAAGCAGATTTTCCATATGGGTGAAACCGGCAAAGGTCAGGCCACGAAGCTGGTCATGAATCTTCAGATTGCGCTCATCTATGAAGGCTTCGCCGAAGCCCTCACCCTCGCCGCCAAGTTGGGGGTTGATGTGGAGAAGCTTTTGCCGTTGATTCAAGCCTCGATGGTGCGTTCGGGAGTGGTGGATTACAAAGCCCCGTTCATTCTGAAGCGCGACTTCTCGGCGAATTTTCCGTTGCGTCTGATGCTGAAAGACATTCGTCTGGCGCTCGCAGCCGCCAAAGAATCGCGCGTGCGCTTGCCTGGTCTCGAAGCGGTGGAAGAGGTCTACGACGTCGCAGCCGAAGAAGGTCAGCAGGATCTGGATTACGCGGCGACGCTTACATTACTGGAGAAATGGGCTGGAGTGGAAGTAAAGGCTGCATCCGCATAGCCGGGTGCGTTTCCGCTCGCCACCCCGATGCTGGCCGATACCCGCCTATTTTTTCGCCAGCGAGCGAACGTAGTTCACCATATTCCAGACGTCGTCGTCTTTGGCGCGATCGCCTTCGGGCGGCATGTCTTGCCCCTCGCCGTTGCGGACGATGTAGAAAAGTTCGCCATCAGTGCGCTTTTTAAGCGCCTCCGGTTTGGTGAAGTCGGGAACATTTTTCAGATCCGAGGCCATGTCGCCTTTGCCGTCGCCATTTTTTCCGTGACACATGGCGCAGTCATAGCCATAAATCTTCTTGCCTCTGGCTAAAGAATCTGCGGTTGGCTTGACAGGATTTTCCTTCGCCGCGGCCTCGGGCGGAATCTTGTCCGACGGGGTAGATTGCGGCGGAGGTTGATCTTTTTGCGCCCATAATGCAAAGACAAAACACAGCAACGCGAGAACCGTCAGCGCAGCCTGGCTGAACGGTAATTTCCCTGAGAATCTATTTTTCAACACACACCTCCAGTTCGCATGCGCGGTTGAAATAGTCGATTGAACCGTCGGTTGAAACAGACAAAGATACTCCGCAATTCGTGAACGTGCACGTGGAAAATCGCTCCGGTGGCCGCAGTTGAATCGCGAAATCTGCCGGGTACGGGGTTTCGGGCGGATCGTTGTTACTCATGTAACTCCTTTACCCATCGAGGATTACAGAAGTATTACAAAGCGCTGTGCGGAGTCTTGGTATTGTCTAGTACAAACCTCAGTCAGATCAGTATCCGGAAAGAGCAGGCAAATGAGCGAGACCATGCGGGAAACCATAAGCCAGGCAGCGAGCGAAGCAATGCGGGAAACCGGGGAGGGCAGCAATCGCAGAGAACGCGCCAATCGCGATGGCTTTAACTGGGGCACGGCGATCGCCATGGGCCTTTTTCATATCGGCGCAGTAGCGGCATTATTCTTCTTTACTTGGCCGGCATTTTTCGTAGCCATTTTCTTGTGGTGGGTGTCGGGCAGCCTGGGGATCGGGATGGCCTATCACCGTCTCCTAACGCATCGCGGATACAAGACTCCGAAGTGGACCGAATACTTCCTCACCTGGTGCGCAACGCTGGCGCTCGAAGGCGGACCGATTTTCTGGGTGGCGACGCACCGTATTCATCATCAGTTTTCCGACGACGAAGGCGATCCGCACTCGCCGGTCGACGGCAAATGGTGGTCGCACATGGGATGGATCCTGATGGGCAAGTCCATGCACCACGACACCACAACCCTCGCCCGCTACGTCCCCGACCTGACCAAAGATAAAGTTCAAGTCTGGCTGACCAAGTATCACTGGACCTCGAACGTGGTTCTAGGAGTCGTTCTGTTTGCCATCGGCGGATTACCCTGGCTGCTCTGGGGAGTGTTCGCCCGAGTAGTGGTCGGACTGCACGCCACCTGGATGGTGAACTCGGTCACCCACCTCTGGGGGTCGCGCCGCTTCGCCACCAAGGACCTGTCCACCAACAACCTTCTGGTGGCCCTGCTCACCTTCGGAGAAGGCTGGCATAACAATCATCATGCCCACCCGGTTTCCGCCCGCCACGGACTGAAGTGGTACGAGGTCGACATGAACTGGTACGGCATCTGGGCCCTGAAAAAGCTAGGCCTCGCAAGACACGTCTACAAGGTCGATCTAGAAAGGCTCCCACCCAAGCCGGCTTTGACGCGGGATGTGAAGGCGGCAGCGGTGCTGGCGGCGGCAGCCGGGAACGATTAGAACTAGACGAGCTCTTAGGTGTCGGCGAAACTCTGATTCAATTCGTCTCGGGAAGCTTTGGCTGGGGCAGGACTTCAGCCGTGCCGCCTCCATTTCACCGTATTCCCTCCTTCGAAAAGTAGGGTCCAATCTATGCCGGCGCCCCCACATCCGTTCCACGCCCGATTTGTTCCCGGATCTTGCCAACCAAGCCGCTTCTGGTTTGGCCCGTTGACAGGCGGATGGACCGCTTTCCCGCACCCGCTGTTTTCCGGCACCCGGCTCCCCCTGTGAGAGCCGCTATTTGAAGATGTTACCTTGGTTGTCGACTACCCACGGAACGCCAAGATCCGGCGACACTGAGATCTGGACCGCCTGGCCGGATATCTGTGCAAGTGGTTCCGAACTGCAGTTGGTGTATGTCGTATCCGGTGCTCTGGAACGTGCAACCGGTGGTCCAAACGTCTCCCAGCGGTCCGGCGAGCGGGGCCGTGCTCGGACCCACGGCTATGGCCGTGACGCAGCCTCTTCCTAAGGGAACAAATTTGGACCCATTCCAGAACTAAATGTTTCCGGTCGTGTCGACGGCCCACGGTGTGCCCTCGGGTGCCACCACGACTCGCCATGCGGACGTTTGACCCACGTGGAGCCCTTGCAGTTGGCAGATGTTGGCGTTTTCCAGCCCAGGCCACTGCATCCGATGATCCACGGGTCTCCATGCCTCGACCCGAAGGCGCTGGGAAAGCTGGGACGCGACGGCAATCCTGGTGGCGCAGGCCGCGGGCCGCGCGGCTCTTATGAGGCCGCGTGCGCCGTAGGAAGAAGAGTAAGGGAGTTTTTTCGGTTAGGAGAGACGAAGTTCAAGGAAATCACGTCGGGATTTGGCCTCGCTGCTGTCGAGCCATCGCAAATCGTCAGCGGGTGGCCACTCTGCCGCACGCCGTGGGTGTCCTGCAGCTCATTTACCGCACGCCCGATGGTGGCATGGATAGCGTCTCCTCGGGAGCGCCGACGAAGCCCCTACCACAGTGGCAACCGTCGAGCGTCCCTTTTCGTTTCGATGGGCGAAGGCGCGGTATTGCGCGGTATATGTCGGCAACCGGCTGTCGGCGAGCCTGACCGGCAGCGGCCTTTCCTTCGGCGACTATGTCAACGCGCGCGATGCGTATTCATGCGACAAAGCAAATGGAGCGACACTGCTTTCCGTCCCGGTTGTACATAGGGTGGGCGCTCTCTGAGGTGTGCTTGGAGAAGTTACCGAGGTTTCCGCGTTGGTGGCGAACAGACGCAGTATCGCGGCGCCTCGATTCGCGTCCAGGAGCAATCTCCAGGAGCAATCCGGGAAATAACTCGTTCACGTCCAAGATGCACGTCGTCCGCACCTCCGCCCATGCTTGCCGGCCCGACTGCTCCACTGCCTCGCGGCCAGTCGTGATGTTCTCGCGACCATCCGCGCAGCAGACCCTCCCGAAGCAGCGTAACTTCCGCACCGGTGTCGACCAGAATTCCGGACGTTGCGCCGCCGATGCTCACCTCGATCCTTGGATGTCCGCTGGATGCAAGGTA
>Ga0181522_10001651_pt1 | contig 13371 bp, 14 predicted proteins | sample PEATcosm2014_Bin_27_FD_121103 | JGI IMG/M metagenome (GOLD analysis project Ga0181522, IMG submission 121103) | Peatland microbial communities from MTU Mesocosm Facility, Houghton, MI, USA - PEATcosm2014_Bin05_10_metaG | ecosystem: Environmental > Terrestrial > Soil > Wetlands > Peat | place... | reverse complement strand
GGGTTATTGCTTCGGGCTTGCGGCCCGAACGCCGCGCCTACCTGGTGCAAACCCCCTTTCGGGATTCAAGTTGCGCAGGCGCTCGATACAATTCTTTACCAGATCGTGGTATCTCGTTTTAAGCCTGTCCGTCTAACTCTAACCCGACAGGCGTTACCGGCGGGGAATAGACACCGGGCTCCACAGAGAACCTGGGTTTGGCCGCGCCGCAGCGATGCGGCGTGTCCAACGCTGCCTGCTGTGCGCTTTGCATCGCCGCCTGACTCGCCTGCGGGGACGCCTGCATCATCCTGGTCGTTCGCCTGCTGCGCGGCCTGTGTCGCTATCTGGTGAGATGGCAATGGCTTCGAGTGCGGTCGTCGAATCAATCGTAATCGGACCCGCGTAACGGGTTGACGCCGCCGTCGGCGTCCAGTCAGCCGTCGGTTGTGTAGTAGATCACCGCTCCCCGGGTCGAGTCCTTCATTTTTATCCCGCACGGAGGACCGAGCCGGGTGGCCACTGCCGTTTACACGCTGAATGGGGTGTCCGCATCCGCGCCCGGTGGCACAGACCATAGCCACCGCCCGGAAAACATATTCGAACCCGGCCGCAGCGTCCTCCGCGCCGGCGAAACTCCTGCTGGCATGGGACACCGTAGTGGTTTTCGTGATCGATTCAGACGTAAATTCAAAGACAGCCGAGATGGGTGACAAGATTCCCCTGACGCTTGCCGAGGATATGAAGGTCGGGGACGTGTTTGTGATCAGGAAAGCAACACCCGCGGATGCAACCGTCACCGAAGTTGACCAGACGGGAATGGGAGGCACCCCGGGCGAAGTGTTCTTTCAGGTGGACTCGCTCCAGGGGGGAAGCGTTACGATCAAACTGCACGGTGCCGCCGGGACAGGACAAAGTGGGGAAGGCGATCGGCCTTATGTTCATCCCGGTGGTTCCCCTGGGTGTGTTCGTGCATGGCAAGGACGAGGAAAATCAAGCAGGGTGCGGCGTTCACCGCCTTCCTAGATGCGGATACTTTGCTCTTACCTGCGAGTCGGGGTGGGCTGGGCGGAGAAGCGCGTCCTTAACTTAACCATACGCATTCCACGGTCACGGTGAGAGCGTGGCGGTTCTAGACACTTGGCCGTTTCTCTTGAGGGCGATTCCTGACCGGGATGACGAACTTTAACCCGGACCAGACGTCGGTAACCGCGCAGACTTTTACGTCCACGAGACCAACAGCAAGTCCACTCCGGCGGATGACGTCCTCGGTGAGATCCGTCGCCACGCCTGAACTTTTCTTCGGCCATGAGATCCACAACATGCCGGCGGGCGCCAATGCCTTCACTGCTCGTGGCAGATCGACCTTCAGGCCGGCGAGCGATTTTGCGAAGAGGAAAACAAAATTGAGATCCCTGTCGGCGATCGGTCGTATCCGGCATCGCGCGAGCTCAGCGCCAAGTTGCGTCTTTACGTCGTCTGGAGCATGCAACAAGGCAACGCGGAAGTCATCCTTGATGCCCAGCTTTTTCGGCAATGGAGTTCCTGAGTATCCAGGCATTGGACGAACCTTCGATGCAACGATGATCGATCATCGGTCATCGGTCATCGGTCATTGATCATCGCTTGTGCGACGGTTATTGCTTCGGAGCGTAGTATCCCTTGCGGGTGCGCACCTTGAGGCCTTTCTCGAGCGCAACGATGTCGATGGTGCGATACCGTCCATCCGCGACAAAACCCGACGGGCTATAAGCGACTGCGTACTGGCTGCGCAGTTCTTCCTGAATCGAAGTGAATGCGTCTGCCACTTCGCGCATCTGGAAAGGAAAGAATGCGCGGCCGCCGGTGGCGTCGGCGATGCGCTCCAACACTTTGTCACCCTTGCCTTTCATTCCGCTGATGTTTGTACTGATGGTGTAAATGATCACGTCGGCGCGCTCTGCCATTTCGATGGCTTCCTCGCGCGTGACGTGGCTCAAATTGTCTTCGCCGTCGCTCAGCAGGATGATGGCGCGACGTACCGGTCCCGTTTGCGGTTGCTTCATGAGCTTGTCGCGACACGCGAAGTAAAGAGCGTCATACATCGCGGTGCCGCCGCCCGCGCGCAGCATTCGCACGCCGGCGGACAGGCCCTCGGTGCTATCCGTGAAATCCTGCGTCACTTCGGGCGTAGCGTCGAAGCCTACCACAAATGCCTTGTCATAGCGGGGGCGAATGATCGAGTTCAGAAACTCGATAGCTGCTTCCTGCTCGAACTTGAAGCGATCGCGCACCGAATTGCTCGCGTCTACCAGCAATCCCACCTGTAAGGGCAGATCGGTCTCGTTGTTGAAGCTGCGCAGTTCGGCGGGCTTCTGATCGTCGACCACTCTGAAGTCGCTGCTCTTCAGATCCTTGACGTAGCGGCCGTGGCGGTCGGTGACGGTGAATACCACGCGAACTTCGTTGACCTCATGGACGATGGTCGGGAAGGATTCGTCGGAATCTGACTTCGATGGATTTTGCGCCCGCGCCGGGGCTTGGCTCGGAGGCGTCGACACGGCGGGAGAGGCAGCTTGTGCCGCCGGGGTAGAAGCAGGCACGCCGGTTTGGCCGATGAGTGCGCCAGCCAACATTTGCAAAGCGATTACAAGCAGGAAAATGCGCGATTTCATTCGGAGAATTGAGTCTTAGCCGTATTATAGCCCTCGCCCGGCAATCTCCGAGCGAGGCACCTCCGTCTGCTGACCTGTTGTTTACCGGGCAGGCTCCAGCCGAGGACCCTCCGGTCGAGCATTTTCGAGCCTGCCGAGAAAGTTTTCCAGTTTCTCCGGCAACGGCCTCGAAAACTTGAGCATTACCTTGGTGCGCGGATGGGTCAACTCCAGCACCGCCGAATGCAGAAAATTCCGATCCAGGGTCAAGGTTGCGGGCATACCGGGAGCCCGGCGCTTGTTCGACTGTGATCGCAATTCGCCCGGCGCGCCATAGAGCGCGTCCCCCACCACGGGATGCCCTAATGACGACATATGCACGCGAATCTGATGTGTGCGTCCGGTCTCGATCTTGAGTTCGACGAGCGCAAACTTGCCATAAGGCGAATCGATCTTTTTCTTTACCGCGTAATGCGTGACCGCCTCGCGGCCACCGTAGCCTTTTGTCGTCATGCGCGTGCGGCGCTGCGAGTGCCGGCTGATAGCGCTTTGTATCGTCCCCTGATCCTGCTTCGGCCAGCCGTGGACGAGCGCCAGGTAGGTCTTGTGCACCTCGCGCCGGCTGAACTGCTTTGCCAATCGCCGATGCGATTCGTCATTCTTTGCCACCACCATCAGCCCGCTGGTTGCGCGATCGAGACGATGCACGATGCCGGGACGCAATTCACCGCCCACCGTCGACAGGGTTCCAAAGTGATGGAGCAGGGCGTTAACCAGCGTGCCGCGGTTGCGCGCATCATCGGTCGCTCCGGCGCCGGCGTGCACCATCATGCCTGCAGGTTTGTTGACGATCGCCAGATCCTCATCCTCATAAACGATGTCGAGCGCAATCTCTTCCGCCGTCGCGCGCAGCGCCGGGGCATGGGGTGCGCCGATGATCGTGATGTGTTCTTCGCCCTTCAGACGCAGCGAGGCCTTCGCCGGTGTTTCGTTCACCAGCACTTCACCCCTGGCGATGAGTTGCTGGACCCGGGCGCGGCTGACCTCGGAGCGATTGACTTCGGAAAGTTGCAGCGCGAGATACTGATCCAGGCGCTGCCCTGCGGCTTCGGCAGACGCCGTCAGAGTCAGGGGAAAGTCGGGCATTCAGCACTCAGCCTCAGAGATGAAGTACAAGCGCAATCCTAGCCTCTGTAATTGATCGCTTCGGGAAGGGTCCGGCGGCTCGGCCGTGCGGCACGAAACCCGGCAAGCGGGCTCTGGCTTCTGAGGATACTTTCCCCTGGACCGAGGCTAAATCCCGGAGCCGGACTTCTCAGTGCTGAGCGCCGGAAGCCGCGAGCTGCTCTTCAGCCACCAGATCAATCCGCCACCGATCACGAGCAGGATCGAAATCAGCTGCGTTCCCGTCATCAGGCCGCCGAAGACTTCGCCGCGTCCGGGATCGTCGCGCAGGAACTCGATGAAGTAACGCTCGACTCCATACAGGATCATGAAGCTGCCCCAGACCTGTCCATCAAACTTCTTGCGTCCCATAAGCCAGGTCAGCAACAGGAAATTGAAAAATTCTGCCGCGGCTTCGATCAGTTGTGTCGGTTCAATGCTCACGCCGAGCGGAGTGCCACTGACGGAATTTGCCAGGGGATTGGTAAAGACGACACCCCAGAAATGATTGGTCGGCTTGCCATAACAGCAGCCGGCCGAGAAACAGCCAAAGCGTCCGAGCACGTGGCCAAAGGCAAGCCCCGGAGCGAAACCATCGGTGGTGCGCAACACCGGCATGTGATGACGTCGCATATACCACGCCGCCGTCGCCAGCGCGGCGATCAGACCGCCAGAAAATACGCCCCCGGCCTGCAACGTGTTGAGGCTGAAAATCTCGCGCCAGTTATTGGAGTAAGTGCTCCAGTCGTCGACGATGTAAAGGATCTTTGCTCCGATTATTCCGGCGAGCACAACCAGAATGCCGAGATTCCAGGCATCGTCGCCGTTGATGCCCTGCTTCTCGGAGTTGCGGACGCTGATCCAGAGGCCGATCAGGACGCCGGTAGCGACCAGCACGCCGTACGTCGGCAGGTAGAAACTGCCGATGTGAAAAAGTTGCGGATGCACGTTAGTTTGGATGCTCCAAGTGCCATCTGAGCTCTACAAAGAGTCTAGCAGGAAGAAAGCATACTGGTGGTCTTCGGAGTAAGACCTCACACCGGAATAACAAGCCGACCCACTGGGCCGTGTGGTGGGCCGAGAATGAACCCGTCTCAGACGGTGGGAACCCGCCGCGACCCATTAGGCTTTTCCGCATGGCGGAACATAGCACACAGGATCTTTTTGCGAGTCGAGTCCCCGTTCATTCGGCATTGGTTCAAAAATCGGTTACCACCATCACCAACTTGGCAGGTCGGCTTTCACCTATGGATGCTAGGAAACCGCGAAGAGATTCGCAAGAGCAAAATGCAAAATAGTTGGCAGGAAGTTTGCTAGAGGCCTGACTATAGCGGGGACTGGGGCGTCGACTTCGTTAATTGCGGGTGAACGCGAGGTTACGATCGATATCAGCCCGCGAGCCGGTTATCTTGCAAAACTTCATCGAGCGCGCTTGCCAGTTTGCTGGCACGCTGGCGCGCCTCCGGCGAAGATGTTTCCAGGCGCCGCTTCAAGAGATGATATTCATCGGCAATATTCAGCGCCGCCAGCACCGCCAGCCGCACCGAATCGACCGTTGACGTCTGTTGCGACACGGCGCGCATCTTGCCGTCGACGTAGTCGGCGAGCTTCAGAATGTAATCCGCATCGGAACCGCGCAAGTTATAGACCTGGTCGAAGATTTCTACGCGCACACTGCCGGTGTTGGCGATTTTAGGTGTGTCTTTCGCCGGTCCATTCTTGGCGGATAACTCTGTCGCAGTTTCTTTGCTTGCAATGGCCATGTTACTCCTCGGCGCATTCGTTCCGAGCGGATTACCGCTGTCCAGGACGCCTGCGGTTTGTCGGCATCACTCAGCTTGCGGCCTGCTCATCTGTCAGGCTCTCCATCTGGCCCAACATTTTTTCGACGCGTGCACGAATGTCCTCGCGATCTTTCCGAAGTTGCACAAGTTCGCGGCGCATCGTTTCATTTTCTTCCTCGCGCTCTTCGAGTTGCTCCCGCAACCGCTGAACATCGCGTTCGGCTGTCGCGCGCGCGTCTTTCGCGGCCTTATACAATTCAATAGTGCGGTAGATTTTCTCTTCCAGCGCCTGAAAATCTTCAGCCGGAACCTGCGCGGATACCTCTTCCAAGGTTTTCACAGACATGGGAGCACTCGCTTTCGGGAATAATTCAGTGTTGAGGCGAAGTATAGCGCAGTTTGCTGTGGAAGAGACCCTACTTTCGCATCAACTTCTGCAACCGTCTCGTCGCCTCATCCAGGGTCTCAGGCTTTTTACAAAAAGCGAAACGCACCTGTTGGGATCCGTCTTTAGGATGTTTGTAAAAGCTCGAACCCGGGACGCACGCGATACCGATCTCTTTTACGAGGTAAGCTGCAAATTCCACATCGCTTCGGAAGCTGAAAGCACTGATATCGGTCATCACGTAATAGGCGCCGCGCGGACAATAGCAGCGGAAGCCAGCTTTCTCGAGCGCCGGAATAAGATGATCACGGCGCGTGCGGTAACGCTCGGCTAATTCAAGATAGTAGCTGGGGGGCAGGCTCAGGGCGGCGGCACCGGCTTCCTGCAGGGGAGCGGGCGCGCCCACGGTCAGGAAGTCATGCACTTTTCGAATCGCGTTCGTGATCCCGGGCGGCGCAACCGCCCAGCCGACCCGCCATCCCGTGACGCTGTAGCTTTTCGATAGACCGTTGATCGTAATTGTGCGGTCCCGCATGCCGTCGAGGCGAGCGAGGGAAATGTGCTCGGATCCGTCGTAAAGAATATGCTCGTAGATTTCGTCGGTGATGGCGAGCACGTTGTATTCGACGCACAGGTCGCGAATCAGTTCCAGCTCTTTCAGGTTAAATACCTTGCCGGTAGGGTTGTTCGGAGTATTGACAATGATGGCCTTGGTGCGATGCGTCGCAGTTTGATGCTGAAACGCCTCGCGCAATTCCTGTTCATCAAACGTCCACTCGCCATCCCTTCCTGGGGTGACCGGGCTCCGCCCCGTCCGGTGCGGCGGACGCAAACTGACAAAGCGGGGTTTGGCCCCGCTGAGAATGGAATCTGGCCCGTAGTTTTCGTAGAAGGGCTCGAAGACCACCACCTCATCGCCCTGGTTGCACACCGCCAGCAGTGTGGCGATCATCGCCTCGGTAGAACCGCAACAGACGACAATTTCTCTTTCCGGGTCGACGTCGATTCCCTGCCATTCTCGCATCTGCCGGGCAATTGCACCGCGCAGGCTCTTGGCTCCCCAGGTGATGGCATATTGATTCACGTCGGCGGCGATCGCCGCCTGCGCGGCTTGCTTGATTTCGGCGGGCGCAGAGAAATCAGGAAATCCCTGTGCCAGATTAACGGCGCCGTACTGCATGGCCTGCCGAGTCATCTCGCGGATCACAGACTCGGTAAAATGCTCGACCTTGTCGGACAGGAAGTGGTTAGGATGGGCTGAAACTGTGGTCATTGAAGGTAAGGCTAGCATAAATCGATTTCACGACGAAGACCGGGAGGCATGGCCTTCGCGCCGTCAGATCGCGGTTTCCGCCCGGGAGATGTGGACTTGTGACCGAGCGGGCCGACCAGTCAAAGTTCGTTCGGCAAGATGTTTCTATCGATGGAGATGTGGCAGGAGCGACGAGGAGTTAGCCATTACGCCCTCTGTACTCCACCGAGTCCTTCGAGCGCCTTGGCAATCTGCCCCACCCACTGCGCCACCTCATCGTCGCGCAGCGTGCGCTCACCTGATTGAAACCTGGCTCTGATCAGAATCGAGTACTTGCCGGCGCCAACCTTCTCACCACGGAAAATCTCTACCGGGATAAAGCTGCGCAACTCGGGAACGCACAAAGCCGCAACCTTCTCGCGAATTTTCTCGAACTCCACGCTGTCTTCAAACCCGAAGGAGAAGTCGCGCTCGACGCCGGGGAAGCGCGGCAGCGGCTCATAGCGCACCTGGCGCAAATCGTGCTGGTAGAGGCGGTCGAGATAGATCTCTCCGACAAAAACATCCTGCCGCAGTTTGCGGGCTGCGGCCACTTCGGGATGAATCTGGCCGAACTCTGCTACGGTTGCGCCATCCATGATGGCGCGGGCCGAGCGTCCGGGATGGAAGTAATCGGCGGTGTGCGCTTCGTAGTGGAGCATCCAAGGGCTGAAGGACGCGAGCAGCGTATCGATGTCGCCCTTCATGTCGAAGAATGTGAGTGGACGCGCCAACGCGCCCTCCGCCAATCCGCGCACTACCTCCGCGTCCACGGCGCCTGTCGCGCCGATTGAGATCCGTTTCATCTCCAACGCTTTTGCCCCCGAGGCCTCAAACACATTTCCGGATTCAAACAGGCGAAGATGATCGCGGCCGCGATTCAGGTTGTAGGCCAGCATGTTGAGCATGCTTGGAACGAGCGAAGTGCGCATCACCGAAGCCTCGTCGCTCAGCGGATTGGCGAGGTTGAGTTCGGGGGAGGTCGAAAAGCGATTTGCGTCTTCCTTTGAAATGAAGGTTAGAGAGATGGCCTCGTTGTAGCCTAGCGCCAAGAGCGTCGAGCGCAGCCGCGCATCTTTTTTCGCGTCGGGCAGGTCTCGAACTTCGCCGCTGTAGGCGGGAAGCGTGTTCGGGAATTTCTCGTAACCGTGCAAGCGCGCCAGTTCTTCGATGATGTCGATGTCGCGCTCGATATCGCGTCGCCAGCTTGGGATGTGTACGAGATAGTTGCCTTCACCGCCGGCCACCATCGTGAAACCGAGGTGCGTGAGTATGCGGTTGATTTCAGCCGTACTCAGGCTTTCGCCAAGAACCCGATGCACTTCGCGCAAATCGAGCTCTACGGGAGCAAGGTCAAGCCGGCGGGCGATTACGTCGATGGCGTCGCCGATCAGGGTGCCGCCGGCGGAGGCAAGGATCAGCTCGGCAACGCGATTGGCAGAAGGTAGGGTCGATTCGAAATCCGCGCCGCGCTCAAATCGGTGGGAGGCGTCGGTATGAAGCCCGTGACGCTTCGACATGCGTCGCACGATGACCGGATCAAACCAGGCGGATTCGATCAGGATTTTCTTGGTCCGTTCCGAGATCATCGTGTTGAAGCCGCCCATCACGCCGGCCAAACCGACAGGCTTGCTTGCGTCGGCGATCACGAGGTCTTCGGTCGATAGGTTTCGTTCCACGCCATCGATAGTCTTCAGGGTTTCACCGGGGCGGGCTTTGCGGATGATCAGTCTGCGGCCTTCGAGCAGATCGAGATCGTAAGCGTGCGTCGGCTTGCCGCTCTCCCACAATACATAGTTGGTGGCATCGACCGCATTGCTGATGGGGCGCTGATCGATCAGTTGCAGGCGATGGGCAATGGATCCGGGGGCAGGTTTGATGGTCGCGCCGCCGATTTCGCGCGCTGTGAATCGCGCACACAACTCCGGCTCTTGAATGTCGATCGTAACCCCGGATTTGCCTTGTGATGGCGGCAACTTCGGTTGAATTGGCCGGAGCGGCAGGTCATAGAGCGCCGAGGCCTCGCGCGCCACCCCGTAATGATTCATGGCATCGGGACGGTTGGTGGTGATCTCCATTTCGAAGACGGTGTTTTCACCGTCGCCCGAGACGCCTTCGACAGCAACACCGGCCAGAGTGAGTTCGTCCGCGACGCGGACGAAGTCGGTCGGAAGGTCAACGAAGTCGCGAATCCAATACGGGCTTATTTTCATTCGAAAGACTTAGTGGTCAGCTGGCGACTGCTCCAGTTCGCGGCTTTTATCCAAACTGCTCCAGGAACCTGACATCGCCCTGGAAGAAGAGCTGGATATCATCTACACCGTATTTCAGAATTGCAATTCGTTCGACACCCATGCCGAAGGCGAATCCCGAAACTTTGGACGCGTCATAATCTACAAACCCGTAAACATTCGGGTCGACCATGCCGCAGCCCAGCAGTTCGATCCATCCGCTGGCTTTGCAGTTGCGGCACGGAGCGCCGTCGCGCGTGCCCTTGCCGCCGCAGAAAATGCAACTGATCTGCACGTCGGCGCTGGGCTCGGTGAACGGGAAAAACGAGGGATAGAAGCGCGTCTTCACGCTTGATCCGAAGAACGCTTTCATGGCGTGCTCGAGCGTTCCTTTCAGATCGCAGAAGGTGATGTTGGTGTCGACCGCCAGACCTTCGATCTGGTGAAAAATGGGCGAGTGGGTTGCGTCGAGCGCGTCGTTGCGGTGAACCTTTCCCGGACACACCACGCGCACCGGCGGCTTCATTTTTTGCATGGTGCGAATCTGCACCGGCGAGGTGTGCGTGCGCAACAACAAGCGGTCGCGCGAGGGCTTCGATTCCTGCCCCGCGATGAACAGAGTGTCCTGGGTATCGCGCGCGGGATGGTTCGGAGGAAAATTGAGTGCTTCGAAGTTGTAAAAGTCGGTTTCGATCTCGGGGCCTTCCTCGACCGAGTAGCCCAGATTGCGAAAAACGCCGATCATTTCATTCATCGTCTTGATGACAGGATGTTCGGCGCCAAGGGGACGGCGAATGCCGGGGAGGGTGATGTCGAGACGCTCGGCGGCAGATTTCGACACCGCGCCGCTTTGAATGCGGGTTAAGGTCGCGTCTACGGCATGCTCGACTTTCGTTTTAAGCTGGTTGAGGCGCTGGCCGACGTCGCGCTTGTTCGGTCCCGACGCGACTTTCAGCCACAGATCATTAATCTGCGTGAGGATGCCGTTTTTTCGCGCCATCCAGCGATCGCGATACGCTTTCCAGTCGTTCTCGGAACTGACCTCTCGCGACTCTTCCCCGAGCGCGGACAGAAGTTCACCCACGGCGTTGTCCAGCACAGGCGCAGAGAAGTCCGTCAATTTTGGAACGGCGTATGGCATTCCCTAGTAATCCTCGAGAGCGCGTCGTGCCCTGCGATTGACCAATGTGGCGAGAACTCCCTTCGCCAGCGGTGCTCGCACACCGCTTGCAGGGGCCTTCGACTCCGCTCATGACACGATTAAGCTACGACTGAAAACTGACGGCAGACGCTGAAAGCTTACGCCGCCGCTGCGGCATTTGCCTTCTTTGCCTGCTCCGCCAGGCTGGCAAAGCCGGCAGCGTCGTTCACCGCCAAATCGGCCAGGATCTTGCGGTCCAGTTCTACGCCAGCTTTTTTCAGTCCGCTGATGAACTGGTTGTAGTTCAGTCCGTTCAGCCGGGCGGCGGCGCCGATGCGGACGATCCAGATGGAGCGGTATTGGCGCTTTTTCTGTTTGCGGCCGGAGTAGGCAAACTTCAGCCCACGTTCGACGGCTTCTTTCGCCGAGCGGTAAAGTTTCGATTTGGTTAGGAAATAGCCGCTGGCGCGTTCAAGGATCTTTTTGCGTTTGGCGCGGCGTTTGGTCCCGCGTTTTACACGAGGCATTGCTGGTCTCCTTTTTTACTTCGTTTGGCGGCTGGAGGTAAGGAGGTTTCTACCCATAGGGATTTCTGAAACCCGACCTCTTCACACGCCGCTGCGGAATCTTGGCTCCGCAGACTTGGTTATGGATGGGCGAATTCGCCCGGCGCTCCATCACATATACGGGATCATGCGTGCCGCTTTCTTGTAATCACCATCGCTCACCAAGGTGGCTTTGCCCAGGTGCTTCTTGCGCTTCTTCGCTTTGGAGCTCAGCATGTGACGCAAACCGGTCTTATGACGCTTGATCTTGCCCGTACCCGTTTTCTTGAAGCGCTTGGCAGCGCCCTTGTGTGTTTTCAGTTTTGGCATAGAACCTCTCTTGGCAATCAGCACTTAGCGACAGCAGCACTCCGCCCATCCGGGCTCAATGCCAGCCACCAAAAGCTAACTGCTGATCTCTTACGCGGTCTGCGCACCACCTCGCGGTGAAGCAGGAGGTGGCGCAGGTTTTTGAGCGGCCGCAGCCTTCGGGGGGACCGGCGGCTTTTCTTTTCCCCCGCCTTCCTTCTTATTCGGCGCCAGAATCAAATGCAACGTGTTTCCTTCTTGCCTTGGCCGAAATTCCACCAGCCCTCGCTGGTCGATGTCTTTAATCAAACGCTCCAATATCTGGCGGCCCAAGCTTTGGCGCGTCATCTCGCGACCGCGGAAGAAGATGGTGGCTTTCACCTTGTCTCCTTCATCCAGGAAGCGCAGCACGTGATTCTTTTTCGTTTCGTAATCGTGATCGTCGACGTTGATACGAAACTTTACCTCTTTGACCGTAATGGTCTTCTGTTTTTTCTTGGCTTCACGCTCGCGCTTTTCATTCTGGTAGAGAAATTTCCCATAGTCCATGATGCGGCAAACCGGAGGTTGCGCAGTCGGAGAAATCTCCACCAGGTCCAGGTTTCTTTCGCGGGCTAGCTTGAGCGCCTCGAAGGGAGGCATAACCCCGATCTGTTCCCCTTCGTCACCGATGACGCGGACTTCACGCGCCCGGATACGCTCGTTCATGCGGATAAAACGCTTGTCGATACCGTCCTCCGTCTACTGAAACTGACAGGAAAGTGCTTAAAAAGTATAGCATGCGTCTCCGGACAAACATCCGGGGAGCAACGGGGAGCAATCGTGTGCTGCGACGGGCAATATTGCTGCGCGCGGACTCCTTCGGAGGAACTAAGCGGTGACCAATGCACCCACGCCATAGCCGATCGCAGCCGCTGCCAAAGTGCCCAATAGATTAACCGTCTGGTTGCTGATCCAGCCGCGCTGTTGCAGGGCGGCGCCGAGAAAGCTGTCGATCAGCATCCCCGCCAACCCGGCGGTCACCGGAATCGACGACTGGGCAAGGGAAAGCATCCCGCCCACCGCAGCCACGACGGCAATCACCAGGCCGGCAGCCATGCCGGCGACGGTTCCGGCGAGCGTGATGCCACCGTCGGTTCCCGCGGGCACGGATTTCCATGAGGTGATCAGCCGTGAATCTGAATTGCGGTATTGTCCGATTTCGCTCGCCACGGTATCAGTTGCCGCCTCGGCGAGAGCGGCCAAACTCGCAACCAGCCAGGATCGGTTTCCGGTGGCGCTGAAAAAGACCGAGCCGAGGGCGGCCACTGCCAGATTGGCAACGATTTGCCAGGCGGTCCGACCTTCTCGTGGTTCAGCGATTCCGAGCGCGAGCTTGCGCCGATACCCGAGGCGAGTGGACATCCACGTCATTAGAAACAGCGCCCCGAGTGAGGCGAAAGCGAACGGTCCAGCGCCGGCAAAAAGCAGAAAACAGGCAAAGCCGCCCGCCACAGCCCCGGAGGGAGTGACTCCACGCAGGATGCGCGCCAGGACCGCGAACCCGACGGTTAGGACCGCGACGAATACGACCCGCCGCGGGGACGATGCCCACCCATGGGCCGGAATGTGAGCCACAACGGAATTCAGCATTATTTCGGTGCGCGCGTTTCCCGTCATGCGGTTCGGATGAACGAGCAGCCGCGGAAAGAACCGTTATTGATAACACTATATTCGGTGTTCATTGCGTTCGAACCCCGTCCTGTAGTGCTTGACCTCTGGATTCGCCCCGTAATCTGGCGTCCACAAGGCAGCGCGTTTAGGCTACACTTCTGTACGCTCGGGGCTATTCTCGCATCGGAATGCCGCCGGGATCCTGATTCATAGAGCCGAGACACGCATCGTCTGTCGATGAGGTGAAAAAACAATG
>Ga0181522_10001649_pt1 | contig 13376 bp, 11 predicted proteins | sample PEATcosm2014_Bin_27_FD_121103 | JGI IMG/M metagenome (GOLD analysis project Ga0181522, IMG submission 121103) | Peatland microbial communities from MTU Mesocosm Facility, Houghton, MI, USA - PEATcosm2014_Bin05_10_metaG | ecosystem: Environmental > Terrestrial > Soil > Wetlands > Peat | place... | reverse complement strand
TCCATATCCAGAGGCTCGTTCCGGGAAAGCGTGATGCTATGTCCTCGGCCGTCGAGATCATTTTTGGTCCGGACGGGACGGGGATTCCGGAGCAATAGACGCCTGTTTTGAAGGCCGAATGCTGGACGGTCGTGATCCAGGTGCCGAGGTAGGCGGCCGCCTCGGGCAACAGGGTTCCGCCTTCTTCCTGATCGAGAAAGAGGATGGCTCCGGGGGGAAATCCTTCGGCCTTGGCGGCGGCGATCGCGGTGGAGGCGTCCTGGCGGCCGAGTTCGGGGGCGTTTTGATTCTTGAGCTGGGCATCGAGGCGACCGTCGAAGAGAATCAGGAAGCCGAGGCCGGAGGCACGCACGACGCTGCGCTTCCCTGCCCACGGATTGCTGGTCATGCCGGGCGGATTGTTGAGCCAGTAGCCGGTGAAGGCGAAGGTGCGATGCAGGGCGGGCAGAAGATCGTCGCCGGGATACGCGTTTTTGTCGAACCCTGCGAAGGAGCGCTGCGCGGCACCAACAGCGGCCATGAGGAACATGCAGGCGGCAAAGAGTTTCGCGCGAATCATCCAGGTCAGGACCGGATTCTGGGATTGACGACGACGTAGAGGACGTCGGTGGCGAGGTTCACCAGAACATAGGTGAGCCCCACGGCTAAGATGCAGCCCTGGAGAAGCGGATAGTCGCGATTGGAGATGGCGGAGACGGTGAGGCGGCCGATGCCGGGCCAGCTGAAGATGGTTTCGGTGACGATGGCGCCGGCGAGGAGCGCACCGAATTGCAGGCCGATGAGGGTGAGGACGGGGATCATAGCATTGCGCAAAGCGTGCTTGTAGACCACGGTGCGCTCGGGCAGACCTTTGGCGCGGGCGGTGCGGATGTAATCCTGGCTCAGCTCTTCGAGCATCGAGGTGCGGACCATGCGGGTGAGGATCGCGGCCAGTGCGCCGCCCATGGTGGCGGCCGGCAGAATGAGGTGGGCGAGATCGCCGGCGCCGGAGACGGGGAGCCATCCGAGTTTGATCGACACCAGCAGGATGAGGATGGGGCCGAGGGCGAAGGAGGGGAACGATAATCCGAAGAGGCTGACGACGCTGAGGACATGATCGCGCGCGCGGCCGCGATGCAGAGCGGCGCTGATGCCCGCGGGGATAGCAAGGAGCAAGGCCAGGAACAGCGCGGCGGTAGTGAGTTCGACGGTAAAGGGATAGCGCGCGACGACGAGGTGGCTAACGGAGTCGTTGAGGCGGATGGAGCGGCCGAGGTCGCCATGGAAAACACCGCGCCAGTAGTGCGCGTACTGCGTGGCCAGGGGCAGATCGAGACCGTAGGCGTGGCGCAGGGCGACGATGTCGGCGGGGCGTGCGCCATCGCCGAGCATCTGCTGAATGGGGTCGCCGGGCACGATATGGATGAGCAGGAAAACGATGGAGACCACGAGCCAGAGCACGGGCAGCGTGTAGCCGAGGCGGGTGAGGAGGGAGCGCAGGAGCCTTCTCATGCGCGGGCTTTCTCCGCGGTGTCCGGAGTTTTGTCGGGAACGGGCTTGAGTTGCTCGACGCGGACTTTGCCGATGCGGCGGCCGCTCATTTCGAGAACAGTGAGGCGGCGGCCTTCGTAGTCGATGGACTCGCCACCCTGCGGGATTTTGCCGAGCCTGGTGAGCAGAAATCCGGCCAGGGTTTCAACGCCGCCCTCGCGCGGGAGGTGCCAGTTCATCTGGGTCTCAATGTCGCGGAGGCTGACGCTGCCGTCGAGGACCATGGCGCCCGTTGCTGTGGTCAGAAGCGCGCGCGGCCCCACATCGAACTCGTCCTCCACTTCGCCGATGAGCTGTTCGATAGCATCCTCGACGGTGACCAGACCGACGGTGGATCCGAACTCGTCGACCACGATGGCGATGTGGCGGCGGCGCTGCTGAAATTCGTGGAGCAGGTCGAGGACCGGCTTGGTTTCCGGAACCACCAGGACTTCGCGCATCACCTGCTTCAGGAACAGCTCGGAGAGTGGCGCGGTGGAGAAGCGCGTGGAGGCGGTAGCGCGAAAATGCATGATGCGGCTGATGTCCTTGGAGTAGACGACACCGACGATGTACTCCGGGCCGCGCGCGGGATCGTAGACGGGGACCCGCGAGTGCTGCTCCTCGACGATGCGGGCGCTGGCGTCTTCGACCAGCATGTCGGAGGGCAGGGAGAAGATGCGCTGGCGCGGGGTCATGATCTCGCGCGTGACGACTTCATTGACCTCGACGGCGCGATGGATGAGGGATTCCTGAAACGCGGGCAGCATGCCCATGCGCCGGGCGGCGGTGGCCATCAGCTTCAGTTCTTCCGGGGAGTGGACTGCGCCCTCATTCGTCAACGGCGCACGGAAGAGGCGCAGCACGAGCGCAGCGGAGCGGTTCATCAGGCGCACGATGGGACGGGCGAGGCGGATGAAGACGTCCATGGGCCCGGCGATGGCGACGGCGATCTGGTCGGCGCGGCGCAGGGCGAGCGCTTTGGGAACGAGTTCGCCGAGCAGGACGTGGAAGTAGGTGATGAAGGCGAAGGCCAGGGGCACGGCGGCCAGATGCGCATACAGGCGCGCGTGCGGCAGGGGGCCGAGGGCTTGCTCGAATACACCGGCCACGGCGGGCTCGCCGATCCAGCCCAGCGCGAGACTGCACAGGGTAACGCCGAGCTGGACCGCGGGAAGAAAGTCGCCGAGGTTTTCCTGCAGGCGGCGGACGATGCGGGCGCCGGGATTGCGCTCGGCGATGAGCTGCTCGATGCGGGTTTCGCGGACGCTGACCAGCGCGAACTCCGCTGCCACAAAGAAGCCATTCGCCAGGATCAGGATGACGATGGCGACACCGTGAAAGAGGAGGAACTGCGACATTGGCTCCGAGTCTAAATGAAACTGGCCGCCCGCCCGGAAGCGAACGGCCAGCATGCAGAACCGGGCCTTACTCGTAGCCGGCCTCCGTGCTCTTGATGAAAGCGGCTACGCGGTCATGGAGCTGCTTGAGGCATTCTTCCTTCACGTAGACCATGTGCCCGGATTCGTACCAGTCGTATTCGATGTTGCCGGCGAGCTTCGACGGGATGGGCAGATGCTTGTCCTCATAGAACGCACCGAAGAAGGGGGTTGCGAGGTCGTAGTAGCCGCCGTTGACCATGACTTTCAGCTTTGGATTGGTGGTCATGGCGGTGGCTAGGTCGTTGCTGACATTCAGCAGAGGGAATCCCTGACGCTTGAAATCCCACATGAAGCCGCCGCCGAAGTCCGCCTGGGGCAGATAGGTCTGGCCTTCGCCGTACTTCAGTGTCTGGCGGACGTACTGGTTGAAGAGCGAGACGTAGGCTGAGGAGATGGAGCTGCTCTGCGGATCGTAATCGGCCTGCTCGCTCAGCGGGTTGACGGACGGGCCGCTGAAGCGTGTATCGAGACGGCCGGTGGTGTCGCCCGTGTCGTCCTGCAGGTTCTTCTCGAACTGGCCGCCGGAGATGCGCAGGTCGCCCTTCATGAGATAGGCGACGGGAAGTCCGGTGTAGTTGTGGAGCTTTTCGGCGATGGCCTGCTTGTCCGTCGCGCTCAGGTCAGTCCCCTTCGCGAGGGCCTGGGCGTATTCGCCCATCGCGAATTCTTCCACTTCTTTCATGAAGGCTTCAAGGTCGGGATGGTCCTGAGGAAGCTTCTTGTGGTAGCGCGCGGTTGCGGCGTAGGTGGGCAGCGCCAGCTCGTAGGTGAGATCGATGCCGGGGTTCTGGTGGGCGCCATCGATGTCGGTGGTGAAGTTGAATATCTGCGAGAGCAGGATGACGCCGTTCAGGTCGATGCTCTCCTCGTTTTCGAGGATGTTGGAAAGGACGGCCGAGCGAGTGGTGCCATAGCTTTCGCCGAAGATGTACTTGGGCGAGTTCCAGCGGTTGTATTTGGAGAGGAAGCGCTTGATGAAGCGGCCGAAGGCGTGCCCGTCTTCGTCGATGCCCCAAAAGGCCTTGCCCGCGTCTTTGCCGGTGAGGCGGCCGAAACCCGTGCTGGGCATGTCGATGAAGACCAGATCGCTGACGTCGAGCAGGGAATTTGCATTATCCGTCAGCTTGTAGGGCGCGCCCGGCAGATGGGTGTCCATTTCGGTGACAACATGCTTCGGGCCAAAGGAGCCCATGTGCAGCCAGACGGTGGAGCTGCCAGGCCCGCCGTTGTAGACGAAGGTGATGGGGCGCTGATCGGCATTCGCGTCACGCTTGAAGTAGGCGACGTAGAACATGCGTGCGAGAGGCGGAGCCTGGGTTGCATCCTTGGCAGCGGCGACCTGGGCGGCGAGGTCGGTGTCGGGCAGGGGCTTGCCATCCGGGCCGAGCTGGGAGTCCTCACCGTTGCTGGCGCCGACGGTGATGGTGCCGGCGATGGCATTGTACTGAACGTGCTGGCCGCCGGCATCGACTGTGCCCTGGGTGGTGACGTCCTGCGCGGGCTTTTCGGCAGGTTTCTCTGCGGACTTGTCGGCGGGTTTGTCGTCAGCGGCGGCGCGTGCGAAGACAGGGGAAAATGTAACAGCGGCGGCGACCAATACCGCCAGGGTGCGAAGGGACGTCCTCATTCATGGCTCCTCGGGAAATGGGAATTGAAACAGACCTCAGCGGAAGTGCAGATTATAGTGCCTGGGCGCGGCCGTTGGTCCACCGATGTGACCAGGTGTGCCGTTTAGTAGACGCCGGGGATGAGGCGCTTCGTGGTGCGGCTGTAGTCGGCGTATTCGGCACCGAAAGCCAGGAGCAGGGCCTGCTCTTCGACGTGAATGCGGTAGAGGACGGCGAGCGTGGGAGCGATGACCATCAGGCCGAGGCAGGCCCAGTTGCGGGTGTGCAGGCCGACGGCGAGAAAGCAGATTTCCATACCCAGGTAAGAGGGATGGCGCACGACCCCGTACAGGCCGGAGCGCTGGATCGTCTGCGAAGCGTGCGTGGCCACGTTGACGGTGAACGAGCGGCCGAGGGTGAGGATGGCGGTGATGCGCACGGCGAGGCCGCAGATCATGAGAACGACAGCGAAAGAGCGGAGCCACTGCCCGGCTGGGATGCCCCAGGGACAGTGGGTCCCAACCCAGTCGAGGGCGAAGATGGAGCCGAAGATGACGCCCCAGAGGATGAACTGGGTTCCGCGATCCTGAATGGCGCGTTGGCTGCGACGGGCCCGGACGAACAGCGCCAGCAGGATTTCTCCGGCGCCCCAGCCGTACATGAGCCAGGGCCACAGCAAGGCGAGCCTCATTCATCCCCCTTCAACCTGGAGAAAACGATACGCGATTTGCCGGGAACTAGTTCCACAGCAACGGGAAGACTATTTCGCATCCGGTACGACCGGCGTGGCTGGAAATTCCCGGCCGTGCTGGATGAGCCCATCGGAGCGAGGGCAGAACCGGCTGTTGCAGCCCGGTAAATACCGCAGATTGAGCAGAACCGGGGATGGGATCAGGTCTATATCGGTTCGGCTCAAAATTCCGGAAATATTCAATCAGGGCTATTGACTGTGGGGTAATCCCGGGCTACTCTGACGGCAACTTCGACTCATTTGTTGCCGACTGCCAACCCGGTTCGTCCGCCCTGCCTGACGCATCCAATCAGTGTGGAGCAACGCTGGTTGCAAACCCCGGCAATCCAACTCACAACCCAACTGCAGCCGCATGGCGCAAGGACCGCCATGTCCGGAGGTCGTCTCCTCGCCTGATGAGAAAACATCTCGAGATCACTCCCAATCTTGAGCCCCTGTTCGGGACCCGCGACGAAAACCTGAGACTGATGGAGGACGCTCTCTGCGCGCGCATCGATCTGGTATCCGATGCGGTGCTGGTGGAGGGTTCGGAGGACGCCATTGCGCGCGTGGAACGGATTTTTCAGGATTACGAGGCGCTGCGGCGGCAGGGGATTTTGCTGCAGAACGGCGAGCTGAACGGGATGCTGCGGCTGGTGACGACGGATCCCACGGTATCGCTGCGCAGTCTGGGTGAGGCGGGGAAGCAGCGGTCCGCCGGCATTAAGCGGATGGTGCAGCCGCGCTCGATCAACCAGCGGCTGTACGTCGAGGCCATCGAGCAGAACGACATGGTGTTCGGCATCGGGCCGGCAGGGACGGGCAAGACCTACCTGGCGGTGGCGATGGGGGCGGCGGCACTGCTGGCGAAGAAGGTCAGCCGCATTGTGCTGGTGCGGCCGGCGGTGGAAGCGGGCGAACGGCTGGGGTTCCTGCCGGGTACGCTGCAGGAGAAGGTAGATCCTTATTTGCGGCCGCTCTACGACGCGCTCTACGACCTGCTGGAGCCGGAGCGCGTGGACAAGATGCTGGAGCGCAACGTAATCGAGGTGGCTCCGCTGGCGTTTATGCGCGGGCGCACGCTGAATGACGCGTTCATCATCATGGACGAGGCGCAGAACACCACCAGCGAGCAGATGAAGATGTTCCTGACGCGCATGGGCAACAACGCAAAGGCGGTGATCACGGGGGACATTACGCAGATCGACCTGCCCAACCCGCGGAAATCGGGGCTGGTGGAGGCGATGAACATCCTCCAGGGCGTGGACGGAATCCGGTTCATTCGCTTCGAGGATGGCGATGTGGTGCGCCACCACCTGGTGCAGCGGATTATCCGCGCCTACGAGGGTTTTGGACGGCAGCAGGAGCTGCCTCTGGAGATTGACGGCGAGCCGGAGGTTCGGTTTTCACAGCCCCAGTAGCGGTGGCCTGTCGGGCGCGGCAAAATGGATTAAGAGTTACCATCGAAGTGGGAGGGTGCAACTGCCCTCCCACCGTTGTTTTGTGCATCGGCCACTCCAGAGGCCAGGTTGCACCGGATCATGATCCTGATCGAACCCACGATACAAGCCAGTTTCGGCCGCGCACTGCGGCAAAGGACCCTCGCCGTGTTTCTGAAAGAGGCGGCGCAGGCGGTGGGGCTGGCGGGTGAGGTGTCGGTCCTGCTGACCGGCGACGAGCATATTCGCAGGCTGAATCGGGTCTATCGCGGGAAGAACAAGGCCACCGACGTTTTGTCGTTCCCGGCGGCTGATCCGGTGAACGGGCACGCGCCGGTGGCCGGGGATTTGGCGGTCTCAGTGGAAACCGCTATGCGCCAGGCGACGGATTTCGGGCATCCGCTGGCGACGGAGGTGCAGATTCTGGTTCTGCACGGGCTGCTGCACCTGGGTGGCTACGATCACGAGGCGGATGAGGGCGAGATGGCGCGCAAGGAGACGGCTCTGCGCAAGCGATTTGGTTTGGAATGGGGGCTAATTGAGCGCAGCACTGCAGCGGGATCGAAGCGCGTGAGCACGGGCAGGCGGAGTAAGCCATGAGCATCGTTGCTGCTGTGCTGATCGTGCTGCTGCTGGTGGTGCTGACGCTGGTGTCTTATGTGGACCGGCTCTATTCGGAGATGGGGAAATTTTTGGCGCGGGAATTCCAGGAGAACATCGACCTGTGGGAGCAGCGGGTGGAGCCGCGGCTGGGTATGAACCGCGACCGGATTGCGCTGTCGGCGGCAATCCTGATGCATCTTTCGCTGGCGTTTCTGACGCTGGTTTTCGGCATGTTGCTGTTCGAGCGCGCGCGGGCCGGCGACCGGGCCACGATGCCGGAGATCGCGCAGGTGGTGCTGGGCATCGTGCTGGTGATCATCGTTTTCAACCGGCTGCTGCCTTATGCCTTCTTCGCGCGCACACAGGGCGCCTGGATCGTGCGCTGGCGGTGGTTTTTGCAGCTGCTGCTGTGGCTGGTTCTGCCCATTACGCTGTTCGTGCAGTTTCTGCTTTCGATTGCGGCGCTGGCAGAAGAGTCGCCGAGCGAGCACGGAGACACTACGGCGGCCGAGGCGGTGGAGGCACTGATCGAGGCGGGCGAAGAGGAAGGCATCATCGAGGAAAGCGACCGGGAGCTGGTGCGGTCGGCGGTGGAGTTCGGCGACAAGGTGGTCCGCGAAGTGATGACGCCGCGGCCGGCGATGTTCGCGGTTCCGGGCACGATCACCCTGGAGCAGTTTCTGGAGCTGATTCGGGCACAGCCGTTTTCGCGCGTACCGGTCTACAAGGAGACGCTCGACAACGTCACCGGGATCGCGTTCGCGCATGATTTGCTGCAGATTTCCGATGCTGAGGCGCGATCGACGACGGTCGGGTCGATCCAGCGGCCCGCGGCGTTTGTGCCGGAGACGAAGAAGGTGAACGAGCTGCTGCGCGAGATGCAGCGCGAGAAGCAGCACATGCGCATCGTGATCGATGAGTATGGCGGGGTCGCGGGGCTGGTGACCATCGAGGATCTGCTCGAGGAGCTGGTGGGCGCGATTCGCGACGAGCACGAGGATGAAGACAATGCGGCCGTGATCCGGGAGCCGGGCGGAACGTGGGTGGTTCCGGGGAACCTCGAGATCGGGCGCGTAGAGGAGATTCTTGGCGGCGTGGAACTGCCGGAGGACCTGGAGGCCACGAGCGTGGGCGGCCTTGTAAGCGAGACGGCGGGGCGCATTCCGCAGTCAGGCGAGGTGGTGGAGGGCTATGGGCTGCGGTTTGAGATTCTGGCCTCCACCGACCGCAAGGTGAATCGCCTGCGAGTATCGCGGCTGGCGGAAGCCAGCTAGTGTCGCGTTTCCGAAGTCTCTTGCCGAAAACGGGATTTCAAAAGCAGGTCCCTCCGCTACCCCTTCACTCGCTCGCGCGAGCTCAGGGTCCGGTCGGGATGACAATCTCTAAAGGAAGTTAGGAAACATCAACAAGGATGCAGAGATGAAAATGCGGTCCGGGTTTGTTTCGATTATTGGGCGTCCCAACGCGGGCAAGTCGACGCTGCTGAATGCGCTGATCGGCGAGAAGGTCGCCATTGTTACGGCCAAACCACAGACCACGCGAACGCGGATTCGCGGCATGGTGGATGTGCCGGAGCGGAAGGGAAAACATCCCGTCACGCAGATTGTTTTTGTGGACACGCCGGGGATTCACAAACCGGCGTCGCAGCTGGACCGCGCGATGATGCAGGAGATCCATGAGGCGCTGATGACGCGGGACGTCGTGCTGCTGCTGGTGGATGCGGTGCGGAAACAGCCGCGGGCGGAGGAGGGGGGGCCGGTGAAATTCGACCGGGCGAGCGAAGAAGCGATGGCCTTCGAGATGATCCGCCAGCTCGATTGCCCGGTCTTTCTGGTGATCACGAAGATCGACCTGGCGCCGAAGGAGGCTCTGCTGCCGCTGATCGAAGGGCTGAGCGCGCTGCATTCGTTTGCGGAGGTGGTCCCGGTTTCGGCGAAGAAGGGCGATGGGCTGAGGGTGCTGCTGCACAAGATCGCCGAGTATCTGCCGGAGGGGCAGCGCTGGTTCCCGAAGGAACAGTTCACGGATCAGCCGGAGCGCTTTCTGGTGGCGGAGTTGATCCGCGAGCGCATCCTGATGGAGACCGGCGAAGAGGTGCCGTATGCGTCGGCGGTAATCGTGGAGCGCTTCGAGGAGCCTGCGCCCCCGACAGGCAAGCCGCGCCCGGGGACGCTGCCTCCGGTGACGCGTATCTCCGCGGCGATTTACTGCGAACGCAATGGGCAGAAGGCGATCCTGATCGGCAAAGGCGGCAGCAAGCTGAAGGAGATCGGCGCCGGCGCCCGGCGGGAGATTGAGGCGCTGCTGAGGACGCGGGTGTACCTCGAACTGCACGTCCTGGTTCGCGAGCACTGGCGCGATTCGCGTGTCTTCATCGAGTCGCTCGACTGGCGGAAACAACTGGAGGAACTGGCGGAGCGGGAGGAGGGGGGCAGCCGGTAGCCTGTAGCCCGTAGCTGGGAGCTGGGAGCTGGGAGCTGGGAGCTGGGAGCTGGGAGCTGGGAGCTGGCGAATGATAACGGCTGCCCTACTTCGTCAAGCCATTGCTTCTCTTTTCATCCGCTGCCGCATTGCGGCGACCTGTTCGCGAAGTTCCAGGGCGGCGGATTTGCGGTCGGAGTAGACGTTGCGATCGGGGAAGAACTCCACCTCGGCGAGAACATTTTCGCAGCCCAGCGTGAGCAGCAGATGCGAGAGGAAGGGAGCGTCTCCAAACCAGCAGAGGTCGCACTCTTCGACGGCATGAGCACGATAGCCGATGGCGGCGGCTGTCATCTCCGCAACGCGTTCGACGGCCGGCTCGAGAAGAGTGGGATGAAAGCGCTCGACCTCGGTGCCGTCGGTGCTGGTTCCTTCGGGAAACAACAGAACGGGCACGCCGGTTTCGAGCACAGCGCCGATTTCCCGCGTCGCCTCTGCGGTATTCGTTCGGCTTTGGCGGTTGACGAAGATGGTTCCTCCACAACGGGCGAGTAACCCAAAAGCAGGCCAGCGCCGGACCTCGCGCTTGGATACGAAGACGCACGGCGTGGCGGCGGCGTAGACCAGGATGTCGAGATAGCTAAGGTGGTTGGAGCAGATCAGCCCCCGGGTTGGGCGCATGCCACGGCACTCCAGGCGCATGCCGAGGCGGCGCAGGATGATGGCGCAGGCACGATGCAGCCATTGAGCCCTTTGCCAAAGCTCGAGGCGCGCTCCGTGTATGAGCCAAAGAAAGAAAAAGCGAAGGCCAACGTCAGCGAGGCTGGCCAGCAGAATCAGCAGGCGCAGACTGGCCCGGAAGAAGCTTGCGCTGGTTCGAAGTCCGGAAGGAATCGGTTCCTCGCTGCCGGCGAGAGCTGCACCAGATCGAGCAGAGTCAGAAAGTCGATGGTTCCGAATTCGCGATCCCATGCCGGTGCGCCGCAGATTCTGGCTCCCACTGCAATATACGTCTTCAGCAACCTGGGAACCTTGACCTGGCCCTGACTATCCGCAGGCGCCGCAGGCAGATCAAAGCTTTGAGTAGGGCGCGTGCGCAGGGTCTCCGGGGCCAGGAAGGGTGTAAGTTCCCGGTACATCATCCAGCCCTCACGAGGGTCGCGGGAGTTCAGCGACGAGCAGCCGATGAGGTAGCGCAGCTTGTAGAACCGGGCGTATTGCGCGATGCCACGCCAAAGAAGGGTGAGTACTTCGCTGGTGCGGTGCTCGCGGTCGATGGAGGCGCGGCCGAGCTCCAGAACTTCGCTGCGAATCGGCTCATACGGAGAAAAGTCGAATTCCTGCTCGCTGTAGTAACCCAAGTTCTGTTTGGCGGTGATACCTGACTGCATGCGATAGGTACCGACGACCTCCCGCCTGGAGCGGTCCTCCACAATCAGGTGGTGGCAAAATAGGTCAAAATGGTCCTGGTCGAGGCCAGTCTCGTAGGAGGAATCCAGGCCTTCGCCGAGTTCGATATTGAATACCTTAAAGCGCAGCCTGCAGGCGGCATCGCGTTCGGCCAGCGTTTCGGCCAACCGAATTTCATATTTTCCTAACTGAAGGGAAACAGGGGGTGTTTGGGCGACAAAACCATCCGGAGCAGGGGCCCTTACCCCGGCCTGAACCTCGACAGGACTGACCACGCCGGATGCCAGGCTGCGCGGCACCGACACGCGTTTAGAGGTTAACACACGGTCATCTTGCTGGTGAGAAGAGAACAGGAGCTTACAGAGAAGAGAAAAACAGACAAATTCTGAGTTAATGTATCGTTTCAGTACATCTATCGCAGGATGATCCAGGCCGGATGTGCGGACAGAAGAATTTTTTGTAACAACCCACTCAATTTGCTATGGTAGGCGATGTTGCATCCGTTCCCTGGATAACTGGTCTACGAAAACGAGAGAGAAAAATGACACGTGAAGAACTAGTTGCTGCAGTCGATGAGGAAATCAGCCGCCTCGAGAAAGTCCGTGCTCTGCTCGCGAGCACAGGAGGCTCCCGGATCTCTACGACCTCCTTCGGTAACCGTCCGCGGAAGAAGCGGGTTCTGAGCGCCGATGCGCGTGCGCGCATTGCCGCAGCCCAAAGGCGGCGCTGGGCCAAGCAGAAAGCAGCCCAGAACGCTAAGAAGTAGCTTGCGAGACGAGGTGGTCGCAGGTTGGCGCATAGTTCGCGCGAGGCCGGCTTAGTTGTCGGCCACCGCACGAACGACAGCGCGTACTGGCCGCCGGTATTGCCAAAATTGGCGCGCAGGTACTCCTTTGGGTCGCAAATACTGCGGCGAAAGGGGTAGGGCAGAGTATTGTCCAGGAAACGGCAGGCCGATATACTTGAGACCCTGTTGGTGACCTGGAGACGACTGGAACCAAGCCAGAAGACTCGGTTCGAAGTTCCCGTGGCCGGGTTATGACTTGTTGGTCCCAGGGTCTCGTGGTGGCTGGAGCCGGCCCCGCAGACCTGGACTGCGATGAAACCTGCGATCCTACCGACTTTCGCAATGCGACTGGGTCCGGCCGGCGAACTGCTGCATTCGGTTGCCAGGCCGTTTTATCCGGACAGGCTGACGGGATGGGTGCTGGTCGGCGCTCTGGTGATCATTTTGCTGGGCGCGTGCGTCCTGACGTGGCGGTTGATCCGGATCCGCCTGCGCGGCCCGGGGGAAAAGTTCTCCGGTGAACTGACCACGCTGCGCGCCGTGATGGCCAGCGTTCCTGACCTGATCTTCGTCAAAGACAGGGAGAGCCGCTTCCTGTTCGCCAATCAGGAGACGGCGGATGTGATGGGCGCGGCCTCGGGCGACGAGCTCCGGGGTAAGTCGGATTTCGACTACTATCCCACCCAGCTGGCTGCGGGCTTTTATCAGGATGAGCAGAAGGTCATGCGCTCCGGCGTGGCTTTGGTGAGCCAGGAAGAGCACATCCGGGAAAACGACGGGCGGGTTCGCTGGCTGCTGACCACGAGGATCCCGTTCCGCAATGCCGAAGGGGAGACGATCGGGACCATCGGTATCGGTCGAAACATTACGGCCCTGAAGGAAACTGAGACGGAGCTGAAGCGCGCGCGGGAGAACCTGCATTTCAAGGCCACGCACGATTCGCTGACGAAGCTGCTGAACCGCGAAGCGATCCTGGAAATGCTGGGGCGGGAGATCGCCCGCAGCTCCCGAGAGCACGGATCGACGGCGGTGTTGCTGGCGGATTTGGACCATTTCAAGGAAGTCAACGACCAATATGGACATCCGATTGGCGACGAGGTGCTGCGTGAGACGGCGAGGCGCTTCCTGCGGTCGGTCCGCGCTTACGACCTGGTCGGGCGGCTGGGCGGTGAGGAATTCCTCGTGATCCTGGGAGGCTGCGGCGCACAGGAGGCGATGGCGCGCGCCGACCAGCTGCGGTCGAGCATTGGCGATTCGCCCATTTCCACGGTGTGCGGGCCGATTTCTCTCACCATCAGCATCGGCGTGCTTCCGGCGCGCGAGTGGGAGTATCCGCGGCGGGAAGACGTGCTGCGCGAGGTGGACGTGGCGCTCTACGCCGCCAAAGCCGCCGGACGCAACCGATGCAGGCTGGCGGTGCCTCCGGAG
>Ga0181522_10001648_pt1 | contig 13377 bp, 14 predicted proteins | sample PEATcosm2014_Bin_27_FD_121103 | JGI IMG/M metagenome (GOLD analysis project Ga0181522, IMG submission 121103) | Peatland microbial communities from MTU Mesocosm Facility, Houghton, MI, USA - PEATcosm2014_Bin05_10_metaG | ecosystem: Environmental > Terrestrial > Soil > Wetlands > Peat | place... | reverse complement strand
GCGACAGCGAGACCCACACCCAAACCAACTGCTGATCTTCGCCCAAGATTTGCGACGCCCGTTCGGCCCTAGCTCCAGAGGGGTTGACGGCGCAGCAGGCGGCTCGCGGTTGTGCGTCCAACGAATGTGGCGTGCGCCGCGAGCGGCTTGATGCGAGCATAGCGCCGAGAGACCGTGGAACGATGTCGTAAGAACGCTCGCGCTCAACGGATCTCATATCCGTTCCGCTCCGCCGACCGCTCGACGCTGGAGAGCCGAAATGTCGAAGATCTATTTTGTCCACTCGGCGACAAACGTCGGCGTTCCGATTGTGAAGGCTTCTCGCGCGACGATCGACGAAGCGCTCAGGGAGGCTGAGTTTGAGTTGAGCGGCGGCGCCGCCTTCGTCTGGATTGTCGATGGCGACGGCCATCTGGTCTTGCCGGCGGATCAGATCAAGGCGCGCCTGGCTCAAGCGGCCCGTGCGCCGTGAAGCGTCGCCAGCCGATCGGATGGCCGCGTCGCCGCCAGGGCCCCGCTACGTAGATTCCGATCCTTGTTCACGCCGGCGCATGACGTCTCAATCCACCCCGCGACGACGCCAGCCCTGAGCCTGAAAAGAGCTCGACCGGGAGGCGTTGCGCGAGGAGACGCCCATGAAGTCCTTCATCCCCGCGATTTTCGCCGCCGGCCTCGCGCTTTCGGGCGCCTCGGCGGATGAATACGGCGTCGCGACGTATTATCACAATCCCAGTCATGGCGGCTTGATCGCTGCGCATCTCACGCTGCCGTTTGGAACGCAGGTGCGAGTCTACAATCTCGACAATGGCCGCATCGTCGTCGTGACGATCGTCGACCGGGGACCGTACGCCCGCGGCCGAATCATAGACGTCTCGACCATCGCCGCCGATGCGCTCGGCATGCGCCAGGCGGGCATCGCGCGAGTCAGACTCGAGCTCGTGCATTAGGCGGTTCCCTCGCGGCTGCGGCTCAGCGTATGGTCGGCCGCGAAGCGGCGGCCGCAGCTCAGCGCTGCCGCAACGTTTCCGCCGCGCGCCGAGGGGAACTCCGGCTATGCAGGTGTCCGCCGCCGCGATCCGCAATATCGCGCTGCTTTTGTTTGTCCCGCTGTCGCTGGTCCTGCATCGTTTCGATCTTGTCGGGCCGCAGTGGCTGTTCCTGTTCGGACTGGTCGCCATCGCGGTTCTCGCCGACTGGATGCGGCGGGCGACCGAGCAGGTCGCCGAGCACGCCGGCAGCGTGATCGGCAGCCTGCTCAACGTCACGTTCGGCAACGCCGCCGAACTGGTGCTGGCGTTGTTCGTGCTGTCGCGCGCCCAGACGCAGGTCGTGCAGGCGCAGATCACCGGGTCGATCATCGGCACGACCCTGCTGTTCCTCGGCGTCGCCATCCTGGCCGGCGGCGCGCGGCGGCCGCGGCAGACCTTCGACAAGGCGCAGGTGGGACTGCTGTCGACCCTGCTTCTGCTGGTGACCGTGGCGATCCTGCTGCCGGCGTTCTTCAACATGGCGGAGCGGCTGACGTCGCCGGAGGCGAACCTGTCGCTGCTCGACGAGCGGCTGAGCCTGTGCGCGTCGGTCGTCCTGCTGCTGCTGTACGGCGCCCATCTCGTCTACGTGCTGGTCACCCACCGGGACGTCTTCGCCAGCGGCCAAGAGGAGAAGGCGGCGCCCGCGTGGAGCCTGCCGCTGGCGCTGGTGGCGATGGTCGGCGCCGCGGTCGGCATCGCGTTCGAATCGGAGCTGCTGTCATCGCGACTGGCCGAGACGGCGTCGGGTCTCGGGCTGTCGCCGGTCTTCATGGGCGTCGTGGCCCTGGCGCTGATCGGCACGGTGGCCGATCTGTTCGCCGCGGTGGCGTTTGCCCGCTCCGACAAGATGGACGTCGTGCTGGGCCTGTGCATCGGCTCGGCGGTGCAGATCGCGTTGGTGGTCGCGCCCATCCTGGTGCTCGCGTCGTGGGCGATCGGACGCCCGATGAACCTGGTGTTCGACAGCCCGCTCGACCTGTTCGCGATCGCCGGCGCGGCGGTCGTCGTGCGGGCGATCGTCGAGGACGGCGAGACGAACTGGTACGAGGGATTCATCCTGGTTGGGGTCTACGTCCTGTTCGCGCTGGCGTTCTTCTTTCAGGGTTAGCTGAATCCAGGGGACAGCGAGGAAGCTCACCTCGCCCCTCACCCATCCTCTCCCCGCGCGCGGGGAGAGGGGAGGAAAGGCGCGGCGCGCCCCTTCTCCCGAAAGGGGGAAGGTGGCCGACGAAGTCGGCCGGATGGGGTGTGGAAAGCCGGTGGACCACATTGCCGCGTTGGCTCCGCGGTAACTGCAACTCTCCCGACAGCTCGGCGGCGGCCCACACCCCATCCGTCGCGCTTCGCGCGCCACCTTCCCCCTTACGGGAGAAGGGGGCGACCATGATTGAGATCCGCCGCGGCCGTTCGCCTCACTCCGCCGCCTTGACGTCTCCGGTCAGCGCGGCGGCGCCGGTTTCGAACTGCAGGCGGGCGAGGCGGGCGTAGAGGCCGCCGGCGGCGAGCAGGCTGGCGTGATTGCCTTCCTCGACGATGCCGCCGCCGTCAATGACGAGGATGCGCTGGGCGTTGACGATCGTCGCCAGGCGGTGAGCGATGACCAGCGTCGTGCGGCCCTTCATCAGCGCTTCCAGCGCGTCCTGCACCAGCGTCTCGTTCTCGGCGTCGAGCGCCGAGGTCGCTTCGTCGAGCAGCAGGATCGGCGCATTGCGAAGAATCGCCCGCGCGATCGCCAGACGCTGGCGCTCGCCGCCCGACAGCGTCACGCCGCGTTCGCCGAGCGGCGTTTCGTAGCCTTGCGGCAGCGCGCCGATGAAGCCGTCGGCGGCGGCGCGCTTGGCCGCTGCGACGATCGCCGCGCGCGTCGCGCCGGGCGCGCCGTAGGCGATGTTGTCGGCGACGCTGGCGCCGAAGATGAACGGTTCCTGCGGCACCAGCGCGATCTCGCGCCGGACCGCCTGCGGGTCGGCCTTGGCGATGTCGACGCCGTCGATGATGACGGCGCCGTCGGTCGGGTCGTAGAAACGCTCGAGCAACTGGAACAGCGTCGACTTGCCGGCGCCGGACGGGCCGACGATCGCCACCACCTCGCCGGGCGCGATGTGGAGGTTCAAGTCTCGCAGCACCAGCTCTTGCGGACGGCCGGGATAAGCGAAGCCGACATGATCGAACGCGATCTCGCCGCGCGCCGGCGAGGGCAGGGGCAGCGGATCGCTCGGCGCGACGATGCGCGGCTCGACGGCGATGAGCTCGCCGATGCGCGCCGCCGCGCCGGCGGCCTGCGAAACCTCGTTCCACACTTCCGACAATTGGCCGAGCGCTCCGGCGCCGAACGCAGCGTAGAGCACGAACTGCGACAGTTCGCCCCCGGTCATGCGACCGCCGACGACGTCGTTGGCGCCGAGCCACAGCACGGCTACGACGCTGGCGAAGGCGAGAAACATTGCTGCGATGGTGACGAAGGCGCGCGTCTGCGCCATCGCCCGCGCTGCGTCGAACGCCTCCTCGGCGGCTGTGCGGAAGCGCGCGGCGGCGAACGCTTCGGCGACGAAGGCCTGCATGACGCGCACCGCCGACAGACTCTCGGCGGCGAAGGCGGTCGCGTCGGCGAGCCGGTCCTGGGCGCGACGTGAGCGCGCCGTCACCGTACGTCCGGCGGCGTAGAGCGGCAGGACGATGATCGGGATCGCCGCCAGCACATAGGCGGAGAGTTTGGGAGAGGTGACGACCATCATCGCCACTGCGCCGACAAACATGAAGAAATTGCGCAGCGCGATCGACGCCGACGAGCCGAAGGTCGCCTTGAGCTGGGTGGTGTCGGCGGTCAACCGCGAGACCAGCTCGCCGGTTTTCTCGACGTCGAAGAAGGCGAGGTCGAGGCGAGTCAGATGGGCGAAGACGTCGCCGCGAAGGTCAGCCACCACCCGCTCGCCAAGCGTCATCACCAGGTAGTAGCGCACGCCGGAGGCGACGGCGAGCACGGCGACGACGCCGATCAGGCCGATGAAGTAGAGGTGGATGAGTCCAGAATGGGCGTCGGAAAAGCCGAAGTCGATCATCTGCCGCACGGCGACCGGCACGACCAGGGTCGCGGCCGAGGCGACGATCAGCGCGGCGACCGCGCCGATCACCCGGCCGCGATGGGCGAGGGCGTAGGGCAGCAGCGGTTTCAGGGCGCTGAGCGAGACGCGGGACGGCTTGGCCGTCGCGTCGGCAGGGGTCGGCATCGGTTCGCGGGGCTCCGGATCGGTCGGCGGCATCGCTTAACTCACCACCGGGGGTGAAAATCAACCCCGCAAGGTAGCGCAGGCGCTTGTGTGGCGCCGCCGCGTGGACTATAGAGGCGCCCAATTGAGGAGCCGCCGCAACCCGGCCGGCTCTTGTTTTATTTGCCTAAGGACGGATCGATGAAGGCCGACACGCACCCCGACTATCACATGATCAAGGTCGTGATGACAAACGGCCAGGAGTTCGTGACCCGCTCGACCTACGGGGAAGAGGGCGCGACGATCCACCTCGACATCGACCCCAACACCCATCCGGCCTGGACCGGCGGCTCGCAGCAGTTGCTCGACCGCGGCGGCCGTCTGTCGCGCTTCAACACCCGCTTCGCCGGTCTCAAGCTCGGCGGCAATAAGTAAGATTTCGCGCGCGCGGTTACAGGCGACGGATCGCGGTTATCGCGCCGCCGCCGCTTCTTTCGATGCGGGCGCGGGCTTCGGCGAGCGGCTCGCTCGTCACTTTCATCGCCCAGCCATTGGCGTGCAGCAGCGTCGCCGCGTCGCGCATGATTCCGACGTGGCCCTTCCAGAACACGAAATCGCCGCGACGCAGGCGAGCGGGCGCGTCGTCGAGCGGCAGCGACTGGCCGAGCGCTGACTCCTGCATGTCGCTGTCGCGCGGCGCCGAGATCCCCGCCGCCGCCAGCGCGGTTTGCGCCAGGCCGGAGCAATCGATTCCCTCGCTGGTGCGCCCGCCCCATAGATAGGGCGTCTCGGCGAAGCGCTCGGCGACCGCGACGAAATCGGCCTCGCGCGCGTCGATCGGCGCGAGATGCCTTGCATAGAGGAAAAGTCCGTCGGCGGTGACGGCGAAGTCGCCCTCGAGCTTGACGACCTCGACAAGGGCGCCAAGCGACAACGCGAAGCGTGGCGGCCGCTTGATGGTCGGCCCCGGATAGGCGTGGGTTCGCAGCGCCGCGACTTTGTGGGTCGACGGGCGCGACAATCCCAGCGCGGCTGCCGGCGCGTAGCCGACGTAGCCGTCGCGCGCGAGCTGGACCCAGCGCCAGTCGCCGCGCGATTCATAGACTGCGACCGCTTCGCCATATAGCGCCTCGGTGTCGAGCGGCGCTTCCGAGTCGGGCGCGCGGCGCAGCGGCGCGCTCGGCGTGATGACGCGGCAGGGCTCGCCAGCGGCGAAGCGCGGCGCTTCAACCTTGCCCCGCAAGAATTCGGCGGCAAGGTCGGGACGCGCCGGGGTGACGCGCGGATCGAACTGGAGGGACATGACGGCTCCGACAGGCGGTGCGACGGCGCCGCACGGTCCCTTGTCCCCGCCTGCGGCGAGATGGGACTGGGCGGCGATTCAACGGCAACACGCTCTAACTTGGATTGAGAGTCGCCGCTACTGCTGCAGATGCACCGAGAATTCGCCGGCGCGGATGCGTTCCTGCAGGCGGCTGGCGAGCGCCGCGACCTGCTCCTCGCCGTAATTGGCGACGAGTTCGCGGAACACGGCGCCGAGCGCCGCGTCGGCGAAGGTGTCGACGTCGATGCCGTCGAGCACCGCCTCTGCGAACGCCTCACTGACGTAGACGAGCGCAGCGCGGCGCGCGTCAGCGGCTCTGAGCTCTTCCAGCGAGAGTTTGGGCGGCGGTAACATTGGTTAGCATTTTACGGCGGCGCGCTGCGGCTCGCGACTCGCGTCTTTAAGAAGGGTTAATTTCATTCATGACTTGGGCCGGGTCCGCTCGCGGGGGCTGACGGCGAGGGGCCGGACGGCTATGAAGCGGCATGGCCGAATCCGCCCAACCGCCCGCCCGCGGGGCCGCCGCCCATGCCGATGGGCTCCATCGCTGCCCTTGGCCCGGGGTCGACCCGCTCTATCTCGCCTATCACGACGAAGAGTGGGGCGCGCCGGAATGGGACGATCGCGCCCTGTTCGAGAAGCTGGCGCTCGACGGCTTCCAGGCCGGGCTGGCCTGGATCACCATCCTGCGCAAGCGCGCCGCCTTTCGCGCCGCCTTCGACGGTTTCGACCCCGAACGCGTGGCGCGATACGACGAACGCAAGGTCGCGGCGCTGCTCGCCGACGCCGGCATCGTGCGCCACCGCGGCAAGATCGAGGCGACGATCGGGCTGGCGCGGGTGACGCTCGACTTGCGCAGGCAGGGTGGGCTGGCGAAACACCTCTGGAGCTTTGTCGACGGCCGGCCGATCGACGGCCGGCGCAAGTCGAGCCGCGAGGTTCCCGCCGAGACCGAAGTCTCGCAGGCGATCTCGAAAGACCTCAGGGCGCGCGGCGCGCGCTTCGTCGGGCCGACGATCGTCTACGCCTTCATGCAGGCGACCGGCATGGTCAACGACCATCTCGTCGAGTGCCATCGCCACGCCGCCTGCCGGGCGCTCGCCAAGAGCCGGCCGTGGTGACGCCGGGCAAGCCGCGCGCCTGGCAACGTATGCTGTCGGGCCGGCGGCTCGATCTCATCGATCCCTCGCCGCTCGACGTCGAGATCGCCGACATCGCGCACGGTCTGGCGCGGGTCGCGCGCTGGAACGGCCAGACGCATGGGCCGGAGATCTTCTCGGTGGCGCAGCATTCGCTGCTGGTCGAGGCGATCGTCGCCGCCGAGACGCCGGCGCCGCCACGCGCCGCTCGCCTAGTCGCGCTGCTGCACGACGCGCCCGAATACGTGATCGGCGACATGATCTCGCCGTTCAAGGCGGCGATCGGCGGCGACTACAAACGGGTGGAAAAGCGGCTGATGGCCGCGATCTTCGTCCGCTTCGGCCTGCCGCCCGAACCGCCGGCCGAACTGGTGAAGGCGGTCAAGACGGCCGACCGGATCGCCGCCTATCTCGAGGCGACGGCGCTGGCCGGTTTCACCGTCGCCGAGGCGCGCAAGTTTTTCGGCGCGCCGCATCTCGCCTTGAAGGGCTTCGCCGGCTACCTCAAGCCGTTGCGCCCCGCCGAGGCGCAGCAGGCGTTCCTCGGCCGCTTCGCCGAGCTCGATCGCCTCGTCCATTCCTGAATTCAGTCCGGAGCCCCTGATGCCGCGCATTCACGTCTGCCCGCTGGCGCGGATCGACGAGACGGTCGCCGCAACCGGCGCGCGTTCGCTGGTGACGCTGCTCAATCCCGGCACGCCGGTCGCGCGGCCGGCGGCGATACAGGCCGAGCGCCACCTCTATATCGGCGTCGGCGACATCGTCGAGGTGCAGCCGGGCCAGGTGCTGCCGGCCGAAGCGCACGTGCGCGAGCTGCTTGATTTCGCCGCCGCCTGGGATCAGGCCGAACCGCTGCTGATCCATTGCTACGCCGGCGTCAGCCGGTCGACCGCCGCGGCTTTCATCGCCGCCTGCGCGCTGGGGCCGACGCGCGACGAAGGCGAGATCGCGCGCGCATTGCGCGCCGCCTCGCCGACCGCCACGCCCAACGCGCGGTTGATCGCTCTCGCCGATACGGCGCTGGATCGCGGCGGGCGCATGATCGACGCCATCGCCGCGATCGGCCGCGGCGCGGAATGTTTCGAGGGCGAACCGTTCGCGCTGGCGCTCGCCTGAGCGAAGCGGCCAGCGCGTTCGAAGGACGAAACTCAGGTGCGCGCGACGACGGCGCGATAGACCAGCAGGACGACCACGGCGCCGATCACCGCGATGACGACGCTGTAGAGATTGACGCCGGTGACGCCGCCGTAGCCGAGCAGGCTGCTGATGTAGCCGCCGACGATCGCTCCGACCACGCCCAGCACGACGTCCATGACCAGTCCCGACCCGGTCTTGTTGACCAGCTTGCTGCCGATGAAGCCGGCGATCAGGCCGAGCACGATCCAAGAAATAATGCCCATGGCGGAAACCCCCTCGAAAATCTCGCCCGTCTTCAAGCCCGAGGGCCGCGGCGCGAGTCGGGCGATGTTGCCTGCGCGGACTGCGAAAGGCAAGGCGGCGGCGTCGTTGGAGATACGTCTCTCTCTCAGCCGACAAGTCTGAATTCGTTGGCATTCTGACCGGCTCGTCAGGTCTGCGGCCGCGCCTGCCGGTCGACGGCGATTCCCATCCCGGCCGGCGCGCACTAGGATGCGAGTCCATTCGAACGCCGGGAGGCATGAGTGACGCGCATCGTCGGAATCGGCCTGTTGATCTGCGGACTCGTCGTCAGCGGCGGAGCGTTCGCCAGCGACAGGTCCCACAACCATTCGCAGCCGAACAAATTCTGCTATCGCGACAACGGGACCGCCTACAAGCCCGGCGACTATTGCTACACGAGCTGCGCCCCGGCGACTGCCTGCGACGTCGAGATGTGCTTTGGCGACGGGTCGTGGATGAAGGTCTTCGCGTGCCAGCAGCGCGATTGCCGGAAGGTATGCTGAGCGCCCTGTCGCACGGCGCAACTTGTCGAGGCGGGTGACGCATGGCGCATTGGCTCTATCTGGCGTTGGCGATCGTTTTCGAGGTTTTCGGCACCATCATGCTCAAGCTTGCCGCCGGAGCGCCGAGCTGGGCGCCGGCGACCGGCGTCGCGGTCGGCTATGGCGCGGCCTTCGTCTGCCTCGGATTTGCGCTACGGGTTGTGCCGGTCGGCGTCGCCTACGCGATCTGGTCGGGCGTCGGCACGGCGTTGGTGGCGCTGGTCGGCTGGGCGGCGTTCGGCCAGCGGCTGACGCTCGCCGGCGGCGCGGGAATCGCGCTGATCATCGCCGGCGTCGTCGTGGTGCAGTTCAACGCGACGACCCACTGATCACGGCGGCGCCTCGGTTGGCGCGGCGACCACCCGCGCCGGGGCGAACACCAGCTTCTGATAGACCAGACCGATGGCGATCAGCGCCAGGCCGAGGCCGATGAACGAGAATGCGCGCAGCGCTCCCTCGAGACCGGCGAGATCGTAGATGAACACTTTCAGCGTCGTCGCGACGATGAAGAACGCCGAAGCGTAGCGCGCCTCGCGCGCGCCGCGCACGACGCCGTAGGCGAGCAGCGCCAGGCCGAGCGCCAGCCAGACCGCCGAATAGGCGTAGACCTCGGAGTCGGAGACGCCGCCCCCTTCGCCAATGGCCGCGCCGTGAAAACAGCGGCGCGTCTCCAGACTGACATAGGCGAAGAACCATAGAATCGCGGCAAACCGCAGCGGCGCGGCGTCCAGCCGCCGCCCCAGCCACGCCGTCAATCCGCCGGGCAGCGCGTAGGCGACGATGAGCGCGTTGACCGCCAGGCCGCCGGCGATCGGCTTGTCGGTGAGCAACGGATTCTCAAAGAGGGCCAGGCCGACCACGCCGATCAACGCGCTCAGCGCGAACAGCGCGGTCATCAGCCGCCCGGCGCGATCGACCGGCGCGCGCGTCGCTTCGAGGGCGGCGGCGAGCGCCAGCGGCGCGGCGGCGTCGATTCCCAGCTCGCTCAGCGTGAAGCCTACGTCGACATCGATCAGCGCGCCGTGGAAGAAAACGCGCAATTGCAGGAACAGATAGGCGGCGGCTAGCGCGGCGGCGACGATTCCGGCGCCGCCCCAATACCATTGCGGCCGCACGCGTCGCGCCGCCAGCGCCAACGTGGCCGCGAGCGCCGCCGGAAGCGCGTAGCTGAGCAACAGCGCGTTGACGAGCGTTCCGCCCTCGACGGGGACACCGTCGATGAACGGGTTCCACCGCAGCAGCAGCGAGATCGCCGCAACGCCGCCGCCGAGCGCCCCGGCGGCGAGCGACGCCCAACGGAACACCGGATTGGCGCGCGCCGCGTCGAGCCGCGTCAGCACCAGGGCGAAGCCGAACGACGAGACCGCCATCAGGCCTTGCTCGATAAGGCCCGAACCGCGCGCGAACGGATCGCCGCCGTTGGTCGCGTGACGGATCTCGAAGAAGACGAGGAAGGCGGAGAACAGCACCGAAAGCGCGTCGGCGACGCGCACCGGCGTGTCCTCGCCGCCGCCGCGCATCAGCCGCGCGGCAAAACCGAAAGCGAGCGCGGGCGCGCCGTAGCCGAACAACAGCCAGTTGAAGATTGGCGTCGGCGACAGCGCCGCGCCGACGACCCGCGGCTCCCAGGCGAGCCGCGCCGCGACCGCGACGCCGAATCCGGCGACGCACCAGCGCAGCGCCGGGATTTCGAGCCGTGTCGAGACATAGGCGGTCGCCAGAGCCGCAAACGATAGCGAGACGGTCAGCGCGCCGCCGTCGAGCGCGAACACCAGGCCGGCGGCCAGCGCCGCGATCGCTCCCGACGCCATGGCGCCGAGGCCGAGCCGCGTCGCCGGCCACTCGCCGCGCGCCAGGCCGCGCTGGAAGCGCGACGCCGCGAGGGCATAGAAGCCGGCGAGCAAGCAAGCGGCGCCGGCGAACGTTACGGACGGCGCGCCGTCGGCGATGCGCGCGTCGGCGGCGAGGATTGCGGCGAGCGGCGTCAGGCCGGCCGCGCCGGCATAGAAGATGGCGGGCGGCGCCGACAGCCGTTCGCCTTGCAGCAACCGCCAGGCGGCGAGTGCGGCGACGCCGAGCCCAGCGGCGAGCGCGAAGCCGACGAAGCTCGCCGGATAGAGCGGCGGCGGCCAGCGCCAATGGGCGACGAGGGCGTAGAGATCGAGCGCGCGGGCCGCCTCTGCGGCGGGCCAGACGGCGAGCGCCGCGAGCGCCAACGCGCCGGCAAGGGCGATCGCCGACGCGACGGTCGCCGCGACAACGCCGGTGATCGCGAGAACGGCGACCAGCGCGCCGGCCGCGGCGATCCACCAGGCGTCGAAGCCGAACGCGTCGGGCGGCTGAACCAGCGCGAGGGCGGCAAGCGCGGCGAACGCGGCGAGAACGCCGCTCGCCGCTGGATCGAAGCCGGCGTCCTCGTCGGCGCCGCCCCGATGGGGCGCAACCGCCATGAACGCGGCCGCCAACGTGGCCTGCAGCGCCAGCATGGCGAGCGCCGCATGATAGACGTCGAGCAGGCGTCCGCCGTGGCTTTGGCCCGACAGCAGGAAGCTCCAGACGAAGCCGCCGCCGGCGGTCGCCAGCGCCAGCCACAGCCAGCGGCGCAGACGCGCCAGCGCATAGGCCGCGACCGCGACCGGGACGAGGTAGAGAACGACCGGCCACGGCGAGGGATGGTCGGAGGAAACGAGCAGCGGCGCGGCCTCGGCGCCGACCAGGCCGAGACCGGCGAGGGCCGGTCCATGCAGCGAGGCGAACGCCAGCGACGCCAGTCCCACGGCGCCGAGCGCCAGAAACGCCGGGGCCGCGCCAATGAATCCGTAGAGCGCGTGCGCGGCGTAGACGCTGCCGAAGGCGGCGACGACGCCAGCGCCCGTCAAGACCGCCGGCGCGTTGGCGCGCGCGGCGGCCGAGCCGAGCTCCGGCAACGCGCCTTCGGCGCGGCGCAGCCATTCGCCGAGACCGAGCAGCACGGCGGCGAGCAGCAGTCCGAGCATCACGCGCGCGCCAGGGCCAAAATAGCCTTGCTCGGCCGCGTAGCGGACGAGCAGCAGTGCGCCAAGGCCGGTCGCGACGCCGCCAACCCATACAGTCCAACGGGCGCCGAGCCTTTCTTCGAGCGAAGCGCGAGGGGGAGGCGAGCTTGCCGGCGGCCCCGACGCCTCGGCGTCGGACAAAGGCTCGGGCGCGGGCGGAGGTTCCGCCGCCACGATCGACGGCGGCGGAGTCGGAACGGGCTCGGCCAGATCGGGCGCCGCCGGCGCGGCCGGCGGCGGCGATACGGCCAAGGGCTCGGGCAGCGTGGCCGGTTCGCTCGCGGCAGCGCCCGACGCCGCGACGGGCGCGGCTTGCGCCGCCGTCGCGCCGACATCGACCGCGAGTCGCCGTTCGGCCTCGATCAGCCGCCCGCGGACGTCGTCGAGCGCGCGCTCGACAATGCGCAAACGTCCCCCGTGGCTCATCGCGGCGAAGAAGCCGATCGGTCCGAGAATGACGGCGGCAAGAGCCGCGAGCGCGAGCAGGACCAAGAGACCATCCATCGACGCTTTCCCCCTCAGCGCGCGCGAGGCGACGCCGCCGCGCTTCAATCCGTTGAGCGACTGTCTTTACGGTCCGCGACGCGGTCTTCGACCGCGGACTGTAAATTGACCCACAGCATGGTCAACCACCGAAAAGCGCGCGATTGACCTGCCGCGGCGAATCGCCCCCGGCACTTGCCGGTCGCGGCGCAGCGCCCTAAAGGCAGGGCGGGCGAAGAGGGCGCTAGGCGTTCAACCTGTCTGTGGTTTTCGAGGAGACTATCCGATGTCGCATAAGATTCTGGTCGCGCAGGGCGGTGGGCCGACGGCGGTGATCAACCAGTCGCTGGCCGGCGTAGCGCTCGAGGCGCGGCGCTTTTCGGACATCACGCGCGTCTATGGCGCGGTGCGCGGCGTACGCGGCATTATCGAAGAAGACCTCGTCGACCTCAGCCAGGAAACCACCGCCAACCTCGAAGCCGTCGCCGCTACGCCCGCCGCCGCGCTGGGCTCGACCCGCGACAAGCCCGACGTCAAATATTGCCAGGAAATCTTCAAGGTGCTGAAGGCGCACCAGATCGACACGTTCTGCTACATCGGCGGCAACGATTCCTCCGACACCGTGCGCATCGTTGCTGAAGAGGCGGCCAAGGCCGGCGAGCAGATCCGCGCGATCCACATCCCGAAGACGATCGACAACGATCTCGTCGGCTTCGACCATACGCCCGGCTATCCTTCGGCGGCGCGATTCGTCGCCCAGGCCTTCGCCGGCGCGAACCTCGACAACGCCGCGCTGCCGGGCGTGTATTGCGCGGTGGTGATGGGCCGCCACGCCGGCTTCCTGACCGCGGCCTCGGCGCTGGCGCGCAAGTTTCCCGGCGACGGGCCGCACCTAATCTACGTGCCGGAGCGCACCTTCGTCGTCGACAAGTTCCTCGCCGACGTGAAGGCGACTTACGCCAAGTACGGCCGCTGCGTGATCGCCGCCTCTGAAGGCATCCACGACGAATCCGGCGCGGCGATCATCACCAAGCTCGCCGGCGGCGCGGTGGAGAAGGACGCGCACGGCAACGTGCAGCTTTCCGGCACCGGCGCGCTCGCCGATCTTCTCTGCGAGGAAGTCAAGTCGAAGATCGGCATCAAGCGCGTGCGCGGCGACACCTTCGGCTATCTGCAGCGATCGTTCGTCGGCTGCGTC
>Ga0181522_10001646_pt1 | contig 13392 bp, 12 predicted proteins | sample PEATcosm2014_Bin_27_FD_121103 | JGI IMG/M metagenome (GOLD analysis project Ga0181522, IMG submission 121103) | Peatland microbial communities from MTU Mesocosm Facility, Houghton, MI, USA - PEATcosm2014_Bin05_10_metaG | ecosystem: Environmental > Terrestrial > Soil > Wetlands > Peat | place... | reverse complement strand
TGGTCCACCTTCTCGACCGTGCGGTTGAACGCGACGACCGTGAAGCCGTGGTCGTTCATGTTCAAAATGAGATTCTGGCCCATGACGGCCAGACCGATGAGTGCAATGTCAGCTTGTGGTTCCATAAAAAATTCAAAAATAAATCAGTGAAGCAATACGATACAAAACAGCCTGCCGTCTGCCAGCAGTTTTTTGGCGGAAACCAGCCCTGGTTTGCGTCGAAAATAAATCCGGCAAAAATCAAACGTGCGCGCCCAATTGCAGCCGCGCGTCGGCTTCGAGCATGGTTTTCAGGTTCGCCCAGCTCGCCTCGTTCATGTCGTTGAAGGCGTGCAGATAGACGGCCACGGCTTCCGGCGGATATTTCGCGAGCAAAACGTCCACGGCGGATTTCAATTTCGCGTCGTCCATTTCCTTCGGCAAATCGTCCACCACGCCTTCGTTGTTGGCGATGCCAAGCGCGTTCAGGAAATCCACGAGCATCGGGCGCTGCTGTTTGACGAGCCAGACGCGGATGAGTCCGCCGGCGGCGGTTTCGAGTCCCGGACGCGCGAGGGTGGCGGTCATCATGGCGTGGCGCTGCGCGCGCGGCTGGCGTTCGAGGAACACGGCGCGGACTTTGCGCGCGTCGGCCACGGCGTTGAGCGTGGCCTTGTAAGTCGGCTTGTCCGATTCGTAGGCGAAATTCAAAATGTCGTTCGCCAGCGCGGGCGACATGAATCCGAGAAGTTCGTGTGATGTGAGCATTTTGGAAAATTCGTCGAAATGTTAACGGTTGAATCGTTGAATGGAAATCATTTCATGGAAAGTAACGGTAAATTTCCTTGCGATGAAGACAGCGGACAAACGTGACCGCGCCGTTTTCAAAAACAAAGCCGAGGCGATATTCGCCCAGCCGGATGCGGTAATACTTGCCGGAGGCTTCGAGCCGTTTGAGATTGGGAATCTGCTGGAACGTCCGCGCGGCCTCAACTTGCTCGATGATTTTTCGGATGCGTCGCAACAGCGACGCGTCGGTGATGACGGACAAATCGGAATCGAATGATTCGCGGAAGGCGGTCTTCACGCGGCACGGGCGAGACGCTGGAAAATTTTGGCGCGGCTGACGGGCTTGGATTTCTCGCCGGACTGGATGGCGCGGAGCATGGCGGCGTCTTCCAGGCTTTCCTGCACGGCGGCGCGCAAAATGTCCTGCCGCTCTTCGAGGACTTCGGTGACGGCATCCTTGAGCAGCGTTTTCAGGCGGCGTTCTTCAATCGCAGTCATGCGGACAAGCTAAACACAACCGCCCGCCAAGTCAAACACGCGGGCGAAATTCAATGGCCGGTTGCGGTGAATAAATCTTTCTTGACACAACTTGCGCTGTTCTCCAAAGATTCATCTCAACCTTTATGATTGGATTCGTATTAGGAGGTTTTTTAAGCGCAACCGCGCAACCGCGCAACCGCGCAACCGCGCAACCGCGCAACCGCGCAATAGTGCAGGGAATTCTTTTGCCGTAATCAACCGCCTTCGCCGCCAGTTTTGGAAATTTTCCCCCGATTTTCAGAGCGACCGCCCCGATTTCGCGAAGCCTTCCCCGACTTTTGAAACGGCTTCCCCGAATTTCAGAGCCGTTCCCCCGGTTTCAAAAGCCACCGCCCCGTTTTTGAAAACCGTTCCCCCGGTTTCGGCGGATGCTCCCCCGGATTTGAAGGCCGCTCCCCCGATTTTTGGCGAGTCCCCCCGTTTTTGCCAGCCCTTCCCCCGATTTTTTGGACGCCGAAACGCATTTGGAAATGTCTTCCCCGCAGCCATTTACACAGTTTTCAACCCAAAATTAACCAAAAACTGACCACCATGCACACTCCACACATGCCTACCGCCGTCCTCACGCATCAAGGCGGACTCATCATTGCCGCCGGAATCGCCACGCCCGCCGTGGCCGCGCGACTGCCCGCCAATTACCTCACCGCCGCCAACACCCTTTGCACCAAAGTTTCCGGCGATGTTTCCGGCCAGAAATCCGCCAAAGGCGAACTCGGCAACCTCACCACCGCGCAGCAGCAAAATTTGACCACGCTGCACAGTTGCATGGCGCAAGCGGCCAAGACCGCCAAACTTGCCTTCTCTGGACAAACCGTGAAACTGCATCAGGAATTTCAGATCGGTTCGCATGACTCAAACGACCTTGCTTCATTTCTGTCACGCTGCGACACCGTGCTCGCCTCGGTGCAAAATGCCGCGAACCTTGCCGCGCTGACGCTCAAAGGCTGGACGACAGCCGAGACGACGGCATTTCAAACCGCGCGAACTGCTTTTGGCCCTGCCGAACAATTCCGAACGCAATCCATCGGCGGTGCGATCAACACCACCACGACCAAGAACAACGATGCCGCCACGCTTTACGAAAATATTTTGACCATCCAAAACGCCGCCGACCTGCAATTTCCCGCCACTAATCCCGCCAACGCCGGAGTGCGCGGACAATTTCTCCTCGGCATTTTCCCGCCCGACCACGGCGGCAATCACACGCCGCCTACAACACCGCCCGCAACCCCTCATCCATGAAAACACAAATCAGAAATTTGCTCATTGCGCTGGCGTTGTTTGCTGGCATCCACCAAGCCGCCGCGCAAGGCACGACAGCATTCACCTATCAAGGCCAGCTCCACGACGGCGGCACAAACGCCAATGGCACTTACACGATGACATTCAAACTCTACGATGCCGTCACCAACGGCAATCAGGTTGGCAGTGCCATCACCAACAGCCCGACGCTCGCCAACGGACTTTTTACCGTGGGTCTTGATTTCGGCGCGGGACCGTTCACGAATGGCGCTGCCCGCTGGCTCGACATTACTGTCACTAACGGCGGGACTGCCCAGACACTTTCGCCGCGTGTATCAATTGCTCCAGTGCCGTATGCGCTTTACGCGATGACACCCGCTGGTCCACAAGGTCCGCAGGGTCTGACGGGCGCAACGGGTTCGCAAGGCCCGCAAGGTTTGACTGGCGCGACTGGTGCAACTGGTCCACAAGGCCCGCAAGGTTTGACCGGCGCAACTGGCTCAACTGGCGCAGCGGGCGCAACAGGGTCGCAAGGCCCTCAAGGTCCGGCGGGTGCAACGGGTGTCTGGACTGGCCTTTGACAGCGCGGGCGACCTGTATGTGGGGGATAATGACAACAATCAGATTTTTGAAATCCAGACGAATGGAACGGAAAACACCTTTGTCAACAATTTGGGTTATCCCGGCGCCCTAGCCTTTGACAGCGCGGGCGACCTGTTTGTGGTGGATAACGGCAACAACAAGATTTTTGAATTTACGAATTGCGTTGCGTCAGAGGAAGGCATCTTTGCCACCAATTTGAATGGCCCGGATTTTCTCGCCTTCAGCCCTTCAGTGCGGCCATCATTGAGCATTGCGTCTGTGGGCGGTCAGTCTGTTCTCTTTTGGCCCGCATCAGCCACAAATTACGTTTTGCAAAGCACCACAAATCTAGCTTCTCCAAATTGGGTGACTGCCAGCGACGCAGTGCCGGTAATTGCCTTCACCGTTACCAACTCTTCGCCCGCGAGATTTTTCCGCTTACAACAGCAGCAATAAATTATTTTAACAAAGCCGTTGCGGGCAACCGTGGCTAAAAAGTTTTCAGCAATTTTCTTGAGTTGAGTTTTGCATTCAACATGGCTTTGCAAAATATTTTCATCAGATAGTCGTGAGCGAGATTTTATTCTTCTTCGCATACTGCGCGCAAGTTTCCTGTTCCAGCAAAAGCGTCCGGCCGGATTCGAGCGCGAGCACGGCCACGCCGGAAGCCGCGCACGTCTCCAATGTCCGCAATCCGATGCACGGGATGTCGAACCTCATGTCGTGACCCACCTTGGCGACCTTGACGGCGACCGCGCCGCCGTCCCTGCCCGCCAGCTCGCCGCCGCGCGCGAGGCATTTGTCCGTGCCTTCAAATCCCTCGACGGCCAGCACCGCGCCGTTTTTCACGACGACGGTCTGGCCGATCTCCAGCCGCGAAACTTCCTTGGCGATCTTGAAACCAAATTCCACGTCGGCCTTCTGCTCGCCAAAAAGTTTCGGGCCGAGATGAAAACCGTGCGCGGGCATGAGCGGCGCGAGCCACGGCGTCGCCTCGATCAATTCCACGCCGTCATTTTTCAATTCATCGGCGATCGCGCCGAAGATCGTGTGCGCGTTTTTTTCCTTGAGGCGGAACAAAATTCCCATCGCGCGCAAGTCCGGGCGCAAATCAAAAAGATTTTTCGGCGCGACCTGGCCGGCCATGACGCATTGCTTCACTCCGCGATCGGTGAACGCGGAAATCATTTTTCCAAGCTGGCCGACTTTGAGCCAGACGATTTCGTCAACAAGTTTGGCGAGCGCAGGATCGGTCTCATTTTCAAACGCGACGGCGACCAATTTTTTCACGCCAGCCGCGCGCGCCTGCCGGGAAAATTCCAGCGGCAGCGAGCGGTTGCCGGCGATGAGGCCGAGTGATTCGGGCGCGAGGTTCATTTGCAAAGGAAGAATGCAGAATGAAGAATGAAGAAACAAGATGGAAGCGTTTGCGGCCTGAACTTCGGTGAAACTTTTACGTGCAATTTATTCGTGACCGCTGTGCTGGCGAAGAAATTCTGCCACGTCCTTGAGCCCTTCTGACGATTTTACGGCACTAGTCAGGTCGTCGAAGAAGATGCAGCTTAACCCGGATGCCGCCGCTTGCAATGGCGTCAGCCCATTGTTGTCTTTGGCATTTACATCGGCTTCATGTGCCAATAGCAATTCTGCCATGTCCGGCAGACCGCAAATTGCCGCCTGGTGCAAGGCCGTCCTCCCCCAAAAATCCTTGTTGTTGACATTCGTTTTGTAGGTCAAAAGCAGTTCTGCCAAATCTTTATGATCCCGTATCACCGCAACCTGCAAAGGCGTATCGCCTTTGTTGTCCCGGTAATTGACCGGGGCGTTGTGAGCCAGCAGCAATTCCGCCACGTCCTTGTTGCCATAGAACGCCGCCATATGCAAAGGCGTCTCGCCGAAATTGTCCCTGATTTTGACATTGGCGTTGCGGGCCAGCATCAATTCCATCATCGGCCTGTCGCCGTATTTTGCCGCATAATGCAACAGCGTCCAGCCGGAGTTGTTGTTGTCCTTGGCAGTGAGATCGGCGTTGTTGACCACGAACGTTTCCATCAAATTCGTGTGGTTCCAATACGCCGCCAGAAGCGCGGGCGTTTGACCTCCGCCAGCTTGGGAGTTGACCTCGGCCTTGTTGGCCAGCAGCAATTCCACCATATCCTTGTGGCCCTTGAATGCTGCAAAGTGCAAAGGGGTTTCGCCGTCGAAAACCCTGACATTGATCTCGGCTCCATGGGCTATTAAAAATTTTGCCAGCTTCGTGTGACCACCATCCGCCGCCTCGCACATGGGCGTGCAGCCGAGATTGTTTGCAAAATTGACATCGGCAGGTCTGGCTTCGAGGAGCGCCTGCACTCTTTCCAAGTCACCGCGCTGGGCTGCGACAAGAATCGTGTTGTCATTCGACATGGTCGTATCATAGCCACCACGCAGGCGCAAAAGTTCCGCCACGTTTTGTTGTCCATTATCTTCTGCCTCCTGCAACGGCGTAACACCGTCGTCGGCCATGAGATTGGCATTGGCGTCGTTCGCCAGCAGAACTTCCGCAACGTCCTTTTGTCCCTTCTGCGCCGCCCAATGCAACGGCGTCGAACCCTGATTGTTCCTGGCATTGAGATCTGCCCCGCATACCACCAGCAATTCCGCAACTGCCTTGTGGTTGAACATCGAAATCGCCGCATAGTGCAAAGGCGTATCGCCATTTTTGTTCTTGGCATTGACATCAGCTTCATCGGTCAGGAGTAATTCCATCACTTCCTTGCGTCCCCATTGCGCCGCCAGATGCAAGGGCGTGTTGCCGCCCTGATCTCGGCTGAAAATCCGATTGGGATTGTCTTTGAGCAAAGCCTTGACCTTTTCCAAGTCGCCATTTTGAACCGCAAAGCGCATTGCGCCCATTTCTGGCGCAGACGTGACCGGATGCTTTCTCTTAAAAAAAATAAAGCACAAGGCGAGCACGACCAACGCAACGACGGTGAGGCGGAAAATTGTTGAGTGGCAAATCCGGCTGGAGAAGGATCGCATATTTGTGTTTGCTACGCCGGTTGACGCCGGACGTCAACCCAAAAGGGTTGCCAGTCGCGCGCTCATTTCCAACTGTCCCGCTTTGGAACAGCGTGTCCCGTTAAATGGATTTTCCATCCGGCGCGGCAAAATGATTCATGCGGAAGCATCGGGAAAGCGGGTTTCCATTTTTGAAAAACTTGGCGTGCAAGGTGCTTTCGTGGCGGCGATGTCGTCTTACGAATCCATCTATAAAAAAATGGCGTCGTCGCTTGAACCAAGCGGCGCGACCAGCCTGCCGGAACCGGCGCAATCCTTTGACCCGGCGCGGCACGTCGCGCCCGCCGTCGCGCACGAACTCAACAACATTCTCACCATCATCCAGGGCTACGCCGACCGGCTGGTGCTGCGCCACGGCGAAGACACGACGCTGGCGCCGCATCTCCGGCTGATCTCCGAGGCCGCCAAACGCGCGACGGTCGTTGTCCGTGAGGCCACGCCGCCGGCAGCGAACAATATGTTCCGCCAGCAGCCGAATCCCCAGCCGGCGCACATCGCCACTTGATTGGTCTTTAGATGCCGCGCGCAGCCGCGATGGTTTGCAAAGGGTTTTTATTATTGTTTCCCTTTGTTTTTAACGGCCTGCGCGCGGCATTTTTTCTGTTAACTCCCATTCGTGACGGCGATTCGCTTTGACGCTGGGCGTTTTCTCGCGTAGCGTTTCCGTCTTATTTTCAAAAGTTGTCATGATTGGCCTGATTAAAAAAATCTTCGGTTCGCGCAACGAACGGGAAGTCAAAAAACTGTGGCCGCAAGTCGCGGTCATCAACGGGATTGAAGCGGAACTGCAAAAACTTTCCGACGACGAATTGCGCGCCAAGACCGCCGCGTGGAAGGAAGAACTGGCGAAAATTTCCGACAAGGAGGAGCTCAAGCAGAAGCTCAACGAAATTCTGCCGGAGGCCTTCGCCGTCGTGAAAAACGCCTGCCGCCGGATGTTCGGGCAGGAAATCACCGTGCGCGGCCTGCCGTTGAAATGGGAAATGATCCCGTTCGACGTGCAGCTCATCGGCGGCATCGGCCTGCACAACGGCAAGATCGCGGAAATGGCCACGGGCGAAGGCAAGACGCTCGTCAGCACCATGCCGGTTTTTCTCAACGCGCTCACCGGGCGCGGCGTCCACGTCGTGACCGTCAACGATTATCTCGCCGCGCGCGACGCGGAATGGATGGGCGCGATCTACAAATTTCTCGGCCTGACCGTCGGCGTGATTTTGCACGACCAGTCGCCGACCGTCCGCCGCCAGCAATACGCCTGCGACATCACTTACGGCACGAACGCGGAATTCGGTTTCGATTATCTGCGCGACAACGGCATGGCGTCGCGCAAGGAGGAGCAGGTTCAGCGCGGACATTATTTCGCCATCGTTGACGAAGTGGATTCCATCCTGATTGACGAGGCGCGCACGCCACTGATCATTTCCGGCCCTTCGATGCACACGCACGACGAGCAGTTCGCGCAATGGAAACCGCTCGTGGATTCGCTCGTCCGCGCGCAGCAGCAATTGTGCAGCCGCTTTTTGAAAGAGGCGGAAGATTTAATTAAAAAATTAAATCCAACGGACGGCTCGAATGTCACGAACGCCGCCGAACTTGAACACAACATCGGCCTGCTTTTGTTCCGCGTCAAAACCGGCCAGCCGAAATCCGAAGCCTTGATGAAAATTTTGGAGAACCCGGAATATCTCCAGATGATGAACCAGGCCGAACTGGATTTGCACAAGGACCAGAAAAAAGTGGATTTGTATCGCGAGAAGGAGGAATTGCTTTTCGCCATTGACGAAAAAAGTCACGAGGCCGACTTGACCGAGAAAGGCCGCAACTTTGTCAGCCCGAAAGATCCGGAAGCCTTTGTGCTGCCCGACCTCAACACGTTGCTGCACGACGTTGACGCTGGCGCGGAAACCGACGCGCGGAAACGGCTGGAGGAAAAAACCAAATTGCAGGCGGACTTCGAGGCGAAGGCGCAGAAGATTCACGCGATCTCACAATTGCTCAAGGCGTATTCGCTTTATCAATTGGACGTGGAATATGTCGTGCAGGAAAACAAGGTCATCATCGTTGACCAGCACACGGGACGCCTCATGCCCGGACGCCGCTGGAGCGACGGCTTGCATCAGGCGGTCGAGGCGAAGGAAGGCGTCGCGATTGAACGCGAGACGCAGACGCTCGCGACAATCACAATTCAAAATTATTTCCGCCTTTACCAAAAACTCGCGGGCATGACCGGCACGGCGGAAACCGAGGCGGCGGAATTTTTCGACATCTACAAGCTCGGCGTGCTGACGATCCCCACGAACAAGCCGAACATCCGCAAGGACAAAAACGATTCCGTCTATAAAACGCGCCGCGAAAAATTCAACGCCGTCGCCAACGAAATCAAGGAGCTTCACGCGCAGGGCCGCCCGATCCTCGTCGGCACGATTTCCGTCGAGACGAGCGAAATGCTTTCGCGCCTGCTGAAAAAAGAAGGCCTCATTCATTCCGTGCTGAACGCAAAATTTCACCAGCAGGAAGCGGAAATCGTCGCGCGCGCGGGCCAGCGCGGCGCGATCACGATCGCCACGAACATGGCCGGGCGCGGCACGGACATCAAACTCGGCGCGGGCGTCGCGGAAGTCGGCGGCTTGCACGTCCTCGGCACGGAACGCCACGAGTCGCGGCGCATTGACCGGCAGTTGCGCGGACGATGCTCGCGCCAAGGCGATCCGGGTTCGTCGCATTTTTTCATCTCGCTCGAAGACGATCTGATGCGGCTGTTCGGCTCCGACCGCATCGTGAAAATGATGGAAGGCATGGGACTCGAAGAAGGCCAGGAACTGGAACATCGCTGGCTGAATTATTCCATCCAGAGCGCGCAGAAAAAAGTCGAGCAGCACCATTTCCAGCAGCGCAAGCGCACGCTCGAATACGACGACGTGATGAACAAGCAGCGCGAAGTCATCTACGGCTTCCGCAACGAAATCATCCACGGCGAGGATGTCCGCGACCGGCTCATGGACATCATCGAGGAAGTCGTGATCCTGAAAGTCGAGCAATTTACAAATGCCGACGCCGACACGACGGAATGGAAAATCCGCCAGCTCGCCGACTGGGTGAACCTGAATTTCCCGCTCGGAATGCCGGAGAGCGAAATCGTCAAAGCCGCCGAATCTGGAAAAGAAAAACCCGTTTCCGGTTCGTTATACGACGGCTTGACCGAGGCGCAATTTGCCGTCTGCAATTTTATTTCCGAAAAAATCCGCAACGCCTACGAAATAAAAATCAGTTTCGAGGAGCCGGAGAAACTTGCGACCGTCGAGCGCTACACGATTCTGACGGCGATTGACAAATTGTGGCAGGAGCATCTTTACGAAATGGATTCGTTGCGCCACAGCATCGGCCTGCGCGCGCACGGCCAGCGCGACCCGCTCGTCGAATACAAGGCCGAGGCGTTCAAGATTTTCGACGAACTCATGGTCAACGTGAAAACGGAAATCTGCCACAACGTCTTCCGCAGCGCGTCGAGCATGATGGCGTTTGAAAATTTCCTGAAAAACGTCCCGCAACAAACCTTGCACCAGACGCCCAGCGCGTTCGGCGGAACAACCACCGGAAATTCCGGCGGCGCAAAACCCAGCGACGTCGTCAGCGAAGCCGCCGCCGCAACCGAAGCACAGGCCAAAGTAAAACCAATCCGCACCGGTCCAAAAGTCGGCCGCAACGACCCCTGCCCGTGCGGCAGCGGCAAGAAATACAAGAACTGCTGCGGGCGTTAGCAAATCGTAGCCGCGCTTGTGAAAGCGCGGAAGCCCGCGTTTTTACAAATGCGGCTACAAATCATCCTCCAAAAAATAAAACTTGCAGCAGTTTACTCTTTTGCTAAATTGCAAACGATTTGCAATTAAAATTATGACCGCCTTATCGCCCGTTTTGCTGCTGACAATCTATTGCGTGCTGGTTTTGCTCGCGTCGCTCGCGGGCGGCTGGGTGCTTTTGGTCATCCGTCCCACGCACACGCGTTTGCAACTGGCGACGAGTTTCGTGGCCGGCCTCATGCTCGGAATCGCGCTGCTGCATTTTTTGCCGGACGCGGCGGAGCAATTACATTCGGTTGATCGGACGGCTTCATGGGTGCTCGGGGGTTTTCTGGCGATGTTTTTCTTGCAACGCTTTTTTCACTTTCACCATCACGACTCGCCCGAAGGCGATCCTGAAGATTGCGACGTGCATGAACACGTTCACGACCACGAACATCATGCGCACACGCTCGCCGACAAATCAGCGCAGCAGCTTTCATGGGTCGGCACGGCACTAGGATTGTCGCTCCACTCACTGTTCGACGGTCTTGCGCTGGCTGCTTCCGTCGTGGCGGGCGCGCAAGGCCACGCGAAACTGGCGGGACTCGGCGTCGCCATGGTGGTGATTCTGCACAAACCATTCGACGCATTGGCGATCTCGACTTTGATGACGGCGAGCGGCAGTTCACGATTTTCGCGACATTTATTGAACACACTTTTTTCGCTGGTGAGTCCGATTGGCGCGATTCTATTTTATTTTGGCGCGAGCCATTTTGCCGATTCCAACGGCGTCTTGCTCGGTTGCGCGCTGGCGTTTTGCACGGGAACTTTTTTGTGCATCGCGAGCGCGGACCTGTTGCCGGAACTGCAATTCCATTCGCACGATCGGTTCAAACTGTCTGTTGCTCTGCTGTTGGGATTATCCGTGGCCGTAATAATCAAACATTTCGAGGCTGACAATGAGCCAGCGCAAGTTTCCACAGCAAACGCGCCCTTAATTTGTAGCCGCAATTGTGAAAGTGCGGAATCCACGTTTTGACAAACGCGGCTACAAGCTAATTTGAAAAACTGAAATGCCATTTCGCCAACGCCAGATAAATCGCCGCACGCGCGAACGGATTTTTATCGCGTGGGCGGTTTTGTCTTTGGCGGTGTGGCTTTTCATGGCGGCGGCGGAAATTTATTCGCCGCTTCACGCATGGTTGCATGGCGGAACGATTCCCGAAGACGATGACGATTGCGCCATCGTCGCCATCGCGCATGGGAAAATTGAAACCGTGGCGTGCGACATTCCCGTCGTCTTGCCGGTCACTTGGATTGAAGTCACTCCGCACGTTGAATTTTCCGCTTTCATTCCGGTCAATACAAATCTGTCGCTTGGCCGCGCTCCGCCTGCTCTTCTCGCAGTTTCTTAATTCATCAGTTTCGGACAACGCGAGCCGCTTCGTCTGAAATCGTTTTCCATTTAACCAAATCTTTGCGCGATGCCCTGTGGCGTTTCGCAAAGCGCGAGCCCTCAAAAAATTCGCGGAAGTGTGTTTTGAAAAATTTAACCCTTTGAAATTTATGAAAAAATTTGCAGAAATAAAAAATAGAAATCGCAGATTGTATTATGCAGTTATTTCGTCAGTCGCGTTGTCTTGTGGCAATGCGGCTTTGGCCCAGACAAATGTGGTGTCGGCGGCGACAAATTCCATCGCGTCGGACATTTCAACCAACGTCGCCAACCTCGGCAACGTCACGGTCATCGGCCAGTTGGACCAGGCGCGCAGCCAGATCGTGCCGAACCTCGGCGCGACAGCCTACACGCACACGGCGGAACAAATCGAATCGCAATCGCAGGGCGGCAATGCGCCGATGAACAAGGTCATCCTGCGTTCGCCGGGCGTGGCGCAGGATTCGGCGGCGAACGGTGATTTGCACGTTCGCGGCGAGCACGCGAATCTGCAATATCGCATCAACGACGTGCTGCTGCCGGAAGGCATCACGGGTTTTGGTTTGGAACTCGATCCGCGCTTCATTGATTCGATGCAACTCATCACCGGCTCGCTGCCCGCGCAATACGGTTTTCGCACGGCGGGCGTCGTGGACATCCAGACGAAGAGCGGCGCGTTCGATAACGGCGGCACGGCGGAAATCTATGGCGGCAGTTACGACACGATCCGTCCGAGTTTTGAAATCGGCGGCGCGTCAGGAAAATTAAATTACTTCGTTGACGGTAGTTTTGACCACAACGATTTAGGAATCGAAAATCCAACTTCGAGCCACAACGCAATCCACGACACGACGGATCAGGGCAAAATGTTTTCGTATCTGTCCTATGTTCTGGACGACACGAGCCGCGTCAACGTGATGTTGAGCGCGTCTGACAGTGATTTTGAAATTCCCAACACGCCGGGACTTCTCGTCGGAACCGCGCCCGGCGGCAACGCTTGGTATTCCACCGGCGCATTGCCTGCGAATTTCAACTCGTCCGACCTGAACGAAAATCAAAACGAGCAGAATTATTACGGCGTCGTGAGCTACCAAAAATCGGCGGGCAAACTGGATTATCAAATCTCCGCCATTGCCCGAAACAGCGACGTGCATTTCACGCCTGACCCGGTTGGCGATTTGTATTTCAACGGCGTGGCCAGCGACGTTCAGAAAAAACTCTACTCCGGCGGATTGCAAGCCGACGCGAGTTACGAATTGAATGACAAGCACACGATTCGCGGCGGCTTCATGGCGCTGGATGAATCTGTTTCCGCTGATTCGACCACCACCGTGTTTAATCTCGACGGCGCCGGAAATCCGACCGGCTCGCCGTTTCCCATCGCGGACAACAACACGCTCCATGGTTTGTTTGCGGGAATTTATTTGCAAGACGAGTGGCAAATTTTTTCCAAGCTCACGATCAATTACGGCGCGCGCTTCGACGAATTTGATTCCTCGTTCGACAAGGAAAACCAAGTCAGCCCGCGCATCAACTTCATCTACACGCCGACGGACTCGACGACGTTGCACGCGGGCTACGCGCGCTACTTCACGCCGCCGCCAGTTGAGGATGTTTCCGGCGGCACGCTCGCAAAATTCGACGGCACTTCAAATTCAACCGGAAATGACACCGACGATCCGGTCAAGGCCGAGCGCGCAAATTATTTCGACGCCGGCATCACGCAAAAAATCGGCAAGCACCTGCAACTCGGTTTGGACGGTTATTACAAACAGGCCAAAAACCAGCTCGACGATGGTTTGTTCGGACAGACGCTGATTCTGTCCGCATTCAATTATGCGAAAGGCGAAATTTATGGCGTCGAGTTCACCGGCTCTTACAACATCGGCGGGTTTTCCACTTACGCCAACCTCGCGTATTCCGTGGCGAAAGGCGAAGACTGGAACTCGGCGCAATTCCTGTTTGGTCCGGGCGGCGGGGGCAGCG
>Ga0181522_10001640_pt1 | contig 13418 bp, 8 predicted proteins | sample PEATcosm2014_Bin_27_FD_121103 | JGI IMG/M metagenome (GOLD analysis project Ga0181522, IMG submission 121103) | Peatland microbial communities from MTU Mesocosm Facility, Houghton, MI, USA - PEATcosm2014_Bin05_10_metaG | ecosystem: Environmental > Terrestrial > Soil > Wetlands > Peat | place... | reverse complement strand
CTAGCAGCCGGTCGCACAGATCAAGGTTGGCAACGCTGTGCGTGACCACGATGACGGTCCGGCCGTCGTGGGCGAGCCCGGCCATCATCTCCATGACCGACTTGTCGAGTCCCGGGTCCAGGCCGGAAGTCGGCTCGTCCAGGAAGAGCAGCGAGGGCTTGGTGAGCAGCTCGAGGGCGACGCTGACCCGCTTCCGCTGACCCCCGGACAGCGCGGCGGCCCGGGTCTGGGCGTGCGCGGCCAGCCCGAGTTCGCCGATCACCTCGTCGACCCGCTCGCTGCGCTCCCGGGCGCTGGTGTCGCGCGGGAACCGCAGCTCGGCCGCGTAACGCAGCGCGCGGCGGGCGGTCAGCTGGGTGTGCATGATGTCCTCTTGCGGCACCAGCCCGATCCGGTGCTTCAGTTCCGCGTAGTTCTTGTAGAGATCGCGGTCGTCGTACAGCACGGAGCCCTCGCCCGCCGGCTGCATGCCGGTCAGCGCGCCGAGCAGCGTGGACTTGCCCGCGCCGCTGGGGCCGATCACGCCGAGCAGGCAGCGCTCGCCCAGCGGGAAGCTGACGTGATCGAGCAGCACCTTCCCGCCGGAGATGCGGACGGTGAGGTCCTGCACGTTCAGCGAGACGTCGCCGGTGTCGATGAACTGCTGCAGTTCCTGGCCGACCATGTGGAACGTGGCCGGGCCGATGCCGATGATGTCGGCCTCGGTCACAGGAGCCGAGATGATGCGCTGGCCGTTGACGAACGTGCCGTTGTGGCTGCCGAGGTCAGCGATTTCGAATCCGCCCCGGCCCCTCCGCAGCTCGGCGTGGTAACGCGACACGCTCAGGTCGGAGACGACGACGTCGTTGTCGGAGTTCCGGCCGATTCGCAGCACCCGTGACGGCAGCTGCATGACCGCGCTCGGACGCCGGCCGGACAATGCGGCGGCGAAACTCAGGCCGGCGTCAGCGGGCATGCCGTCCGGCTGACGCCCCTGCGCTGCGCCGGCATCCTGATGCGCCTGCGCTGCGCCGGCATCCTGATGCGCCTGCGCTGCGCCGGCATCCTGGTGATCCAACGGCGGGCGGGCAGGCGCCGCTAGCGAGCATGTCACGACGGGGCCGTCATCGGGATGCCCGAGCCGGAGCGTGCAGCTATCGCTGATCGTGACCTGGGAGACGCGCCGCGATCCCAGGAAGGTCCCGTTGGTGCTGCCGGTGTCCTGCAGGACCCAGGCATCCTGGTCGAGCTGGAGCACCGCGTGCTGCCAGGACACGCGGGAGTCGTCGACCACGATGTCGGACTCCGGGTCACGGCCAATCCGGTACGAAGGCCCCGCCTGCAAACTTCGATCTGAGCCCTGCGCCCGCACGACAAGGGCCGGTGTCGTGCGGGACGAGAGTCCTCGGTCTGCCGTCATCTGCTAACTGTAGAGGGAATCAGCGGAAAAGGAATGGGCCTGGCAATTGCCCGGTCGTGACCGTAGCATGGCGTATTCATGACCTGGCTGGCCTGAGTCGCCGGCCCGGACGAGCGGGGGCCGTCATCTCACGATCCGGCTGGCCAGCGGCAAAGTGCCCGCGCCGATTTGCGCGGGTTGACAGTCGGCGCCCGGTGACGCGGATACTGTGGGCAACCCCGGTAATCCGGCGATTGCAGCCCGGGTGATCCCTGGCGCCGGCTGTCGCCGCGGCGCTGGGGTCGCGGGCTGGCACGGGACGGGCATGCGACCGCTGGAGGCGCGGTGAGTGACGAGATCCCCCCGGCACCCGGCGGGTTCACCGCGGGGTCGCTGATCGCCGGCTACCGGCTTGAGGAGCAGATCGGCCGCGGCGGGATGGCCGTGGTGTTCCGCGCGCATGACTCCCGGCTCGACCGGCGCGTCGCGCTGAAGATCATGGCACCCGAGCTTGCCCTCGACGACGTCTTCCGGCAGCGGTTCATCCGCGAGTCGAGGGCCGCCGCCGCCGTCGACCACCCGCACATCATTCCGGTATTCGAGGCCGGCGAGGTCGGCGGCGTGCTGTTCATCGCGATGCGGTACGTGCAGGGCGGCGACGTCAGGTCGCTGCTGGAAGTCCGCGGCCCGCTGCCGCCGGCCCGGGTGGTCAGCATTATCACCCAGGTGGCCTCAGCACTGGACGCGGCGCATTCCTTTGGCCTCGTGCACCGGGACGTGAAGCCGGCCAACATGCTGCTCGACGCCGCGGCGAGCAGCGGCGGCGCTGATCACGTCTACCTCTCCGACTTCGGGCTCAGCAAGCAGTCGCTCTCGTCCTCCGGGCTCACCGGCACCGGCCAGTTCCTCGGCACCCTCGACTATGTGGCGCCGGAGCAGATCGAGGGCCGGGCGGTGAGCGGCCGTACCGACCTCTACTCGCTGGCGGGCGCCGCGTTCGAGATGCTCAGCGGGACGCCGCCGTTCAAGCGCGACCAGGGCCTGGCCGTCCTCTGGGCGCAGATCTCCGAGCCGCCGCCCCGGCTCACCGACCGCCGCCCCGAGCTGCCGCCCGCCGTCGACCAGGTCATGACGAGGGCGCTGGCCAAGGCCCCGGGCGACCGCTATGCCTACTGCCTCGACTTCGCCGCCGCGCTGCGCGAGGCCTGCGGGCTGCGGCCCGCGGACGCGTCGGACCCAGGCGGGCTGCCACAGCCCATGCCCGGCTCCGCGGCGCAGCCTGCGCTGAGGCAGCCCACGGAGGTGGCGACGCCGGCCAGCCCGGCCGCCGGGCAGCCGGCGACGCCGAGGCAGCCCACGGAGGTGGCGACCCCGGCCAGCGCGGCCGCCGCTTCGGGCCCGGACGCAGCCGGGCCGCCCGGCGGACCGCCGCGATCCGGCGGGCCGCCCACCGAGATGGCCCGCGTCCCGGGTTCCCCGGGGCCGACCAACCCCGGGCTCACCGACCCGTCGGCAACCAGCGGGCCCGGCCTGCCGCCGGGCGGCTCGGGCCCGGGGTACGGCCCGGTTCCCGGTTCCGGGCCGCCGCCGGGTTACGGCCGGGAGCCGGGTTACGGCCCGCCGGCCCGGCCATGGTGGCGATCGCGCGGCGCGGCGGCTGCCGCGGCCGCTGCCGTTGTCATCGTCATCGCCGGGGCCGCGTATGTCGTGCTCGGCGCTGGCGGGAAAGGCGGCGGCAACGGCGGATCGGGGCACGGGACTGCCGTCGTGGCGGTCGCGCCGAAAATCCCGGGCTGCACTACGGCGACAGCGGCGGCTAAGCCGCTGAGCAAGGTGACCAGGTCATCGGTCAGCCTTGGCGGGCACCCCTTCGGCGTGGCGACGACGCCCAGCGGCCACCATGACTTCGTCACGCTGGGCAACTCGCTCGCGGTGCTCAAGAACACCAGCGCACCCCTCCCCACGCTGCTCCACACGATGACCGTGCCCGGCGCGGACAAGGGCGACAGCGTAGCCAGTGACGACAAGCTCCTGCTGCTGGCGTCCGGCAGCGGCGCGCAGGTGCTCAATTCCAAGGTTGCCGAGCACGGCAAGGTCGTCCTGCTGGGGACGCTGTCCAGCCCGGGTGGCCGCGGCGCCGTCGAGGTGCAGCTGTCCCCCGACGGCCGGTTCGCCTTCGTCACGCTGCAGAGCAGCGGCGGCGTCGCGGTGTTCAACCTGCAGGCGGCACTGGCCAACGGCTTCGCCCCGTCGAGTTTCGTCGGGCTCATCCCGACCGGGTCAGAGCCGGTGGGAATGGCCGTGTCGCCGGACGGCAGATGGCTGTACGTGACCAGCATCGAGAAAGTCGCAACGCCAAGTCCGAGTGAGGGCGAGCTCAGCGTCGTCAACCTCAGGAAGGCCGAGGTCACGCCCGCCAGGTCAGTGGTCTCCAAGGCCACCGCCGGATGCGAGCCGGTCCGCGTGATCGTGTCCGGCAACGGCGACGACGTGTGGGTCACCGCCAGGGCGAGCAATGCGCTGCTCGGGTTCTCCGCGGCGAAGCTCCGCTCGGACCCCCGGCACTCCCTGATCGCCAGGGTCGGCGTGGGCGCGGAGCCGATCGGACTCACCTTTGCCGCTAACGGTAACCGGATCGTGGTGGCCGACTCCGACCTGACCCAGCTCGCTGGGGAGAACCCGAGTCTCAGCGTGGTCAGCACCCCGGCGGCGCTGGCCGGCAAGCCTGCGCTGCTCGGGCAGGTCGCGACCGGCCTGCTGCCGCGCCAGTTCGCAACGGAAGGAAACACGCTGCTCGTGACCGACGACGGCTCAGGCCAGCTTCAGGCCATCAACCTCGCTGACCTGCCATGACCGGCTATCCGGCGGCAGGCGGTCAGGCACCTGGCGGGCAGGTCCCCGGCGGCCCGCCCGCCGGCGGGCAGCCGGGTCGCCGTTCCGGTCACGGGCTGAGGAAAGCGGTCATCGCCGTGATCGTGCTGATTGTCGTGCTGATCGGCATCGACCGCCTGGCGGTGTTCTACGCGCAGGACAAGGTCGCCTCGGAGATCCAGGATCAGGGCTTTCCCAGCAAGCCCAGCGTGTCGATCAAGGGCTTCCCGTTCCTGACCCAGGTGATCAGCCGCCATTTCCAGGGCATCCAGATCAGCTCGAAGCCGGTAAAGGAGGGCCCGGTGGTCGTCCGGGGCATCAACGCCGATCTCAGCGATGTCCGGCTGAACTCCGGCTTCAGCAGTGGCACGGTCGGCCATCTCACCGGGACCGGAGTGATCAGCTTCGGCAGCCTGTCGAACGCGCTCGGATCGCTGGTCGGCGGGGATCTCAGTTCCCTGCTCGGCGGGGCGGGCCTGACCCTCAAGCCCGCCGGCAGCGACGAGGTGAAGGCCTCCATCAATGTGCTGGTCGCGAGCGGCTCGGCGACCTGGCGGGTCACCAGGGTCAGCGGCACCCAGATCAACGTCCACCTGGTGTCGAGCAACGGGCTGCCGTCGCAGCTGCTCAGCTCCGTGCGGAACATCGCCGTGCCGGTCCCCAGCCTGCCGCTCGGGATGAAGATCCAGAGCCTGACCGTCACGTCGGCCGGCATCAGCATCCGCGTGATCGGCAACCACGTGGCCTTCGGCAGCTAGGCCCCCGGCAGCCAGGCACCGGGGAGCCAGGCCGGCCAGGCACCCCGGCAGCCAGCTGGCCAGGTCAGCCGCGGGTCACCCCCCCGGGGCGAGACCGCGAAGCGCTGCGGACAGGTCCCCGTACGGCCCGAGCAGCGCGATGACCGGTACCGTGACGCCGGCCCTGACGTAGCGCCGGATCTGCTCACGGCACTCCTGCGGCGAGCCGTGCACGATGAGCTGGTCCACCAGCTCGTCGGGGATCGCGTCCAGCGCGGCCCTGCGGTCGCCGGCCTGCCAGGCGTCCCACATGCCCTGCAGCATCGCCGCCCGCCCGAGCCAGCGGTGGAACTCCGCGTAGACACCGACGTTCAGGTACGCCGCGATCGCCCGGCGGCCGGCCGTGCGCGCCGCGGTGGCGTCCTCGGTCGGGCAGACGAAGATCCGGGCGGCGACCACCTTCTGATCGGCCTGCCCGCCCGCGGCGGCCCGCATCTCGGCGACCACCGCCGGGACGTCCCCGGCCGCCAGCCAGTTCACGATCACCCCGTCGGCCTCCCGGCCGGCCAGCCGCAGCATGCCGGGGCGCAGCGCCGCCAGGTAGAGCGGCGGCGGGTCGGGGACCGGCCGGGCGAGCCTGAAGCCGCGGACCGCGAAAGTGCCGTAGTCGCGGTCGACCCGCTGGCCGGCCAGGGCGTCCCGGAGGAACCGCAGGGTGTCGCGGGCATGGCGGTATGGCTCGGTGAACGGTATTGCGTTCCACTTGCCGACGATAATCTCGGACGACGTGCCGATGCCGAGGGCGACCCGGCCCGGTGCCGCCTCGGCGAGTGCCGCGGCGCTCTGCGCGATCACCGCGGGGCCCCGGGTGTAGACCGGGATGACGGCGGTGCCCAGCCGGAGCGAGGGGGCCCAGGCCGCCGCCAGCAGCAGCGGCGAGAAGCCGTCAAGGCCGTCCGCCTCGGCGGACCATACGTCGGTGTAGCCGAGTTCCGCGAGCAGCTCGAGCCACGTGCGGTGCTCATGCAGCGGGGCCTCGAACGGAACCGTGATGCCCCACCGGGCAACTGCGGCGGCATCGCTCATGGCATCCAGTGTGGCAGGCGCCGGCCAGCCCGGTCAGCTGACGCGGCGGCTAGGTCTGCAAGGGCATCAGCTCGCGGGCGAGGCCGTCGGCGAAGTCCTCCGCGACGTCGCCTGCCGCCCCGGCTGCCGAGGCCGGCCGGATGACGAACTTGCTGATGCCCGCGGCCACGTACTGCGCCACCATCCGGCGGGCGTCCGGCCAGCTCGTCGCGACCAGGCTGGCCGGGTCGCCGCCCGGCCGCCGCTGGCGGATGGCGGCGGCCAGCGCAGCCGGGATGCCGCCGAGGGCCACGGGCAGGCTGATGCCGAAATGCTCGGGGTCGACCTCGCGGCCCGCCGCCGCGGCAGCCGCCTGGATCGCGCGGATTCCCGCTCGCGCCTCGGCCGGCGTGACGAAGCTGGCCAGCCACCCGTCGCCGAGCCGGCCGGCCCGCCGCAGCCCGGCGGGAGCGCTGCCGCCCAGCCAGATGTCGAGCGGCTTGCCCGGCAGCGGGCCGACGCTCGCGGCCTCGACGGTGAAGAACGCGCCGCTGAAGGACACCGTCTCCTGCCGCAGCAGCAGCCTGAGCAGCTCAACGGACTCGTCGAACACCGCGCCGCGCTGGCCGGGCGGGACGGGGAACAGCCCGCGCTCGTCCGTGCGCGCGGGCTGCAGGCCGAAGACCGGCAGCACCCGGCCGGGCGCCAGTGCGGCCAGCGACGCGAGCTGCTTGGCGACCAGCACCGGGTGGCGCCCCGGCAGCACCGACACCCCGGTGCCGACCTTCAGCCGGGCTGTCCTGGCCAGGGCGTAGGCCATGCCGGTGAACGGCTCGACCAGCGGCCCGTACACCATCTCCGACAGCCACAGCGAGTCGACCCCGAGCTCCTCCAGGTGGTCCACGGCGGCGGCGAACCCGTCCGGCCCGGCGGCCGCGCCCAGCCCGATTCCTATCCGGATCTTCATGCACCCATCCGACCATGACCGGGCGGCTCCGACCATGGCCGGGCCCGCTCCGACCATAGCCAGGCCGCCATCCGCGCATCACCCTTCCGCCGATGACAGGGAGAGCGCGGCGAGCGCGGCGTTGACGATGGAACCGGCGTCGAGGTCGTGCGCCCGGTACAGGTCGGCAACCGTGCCGGACTGGCCGAAGGAGTCGACGCCGAGGCTGACGGCGGGCACCCCGAGCGCCGAGCCGAGCCAGCTCAGCGCGTGCGAGGCCGCGTCGTGCACCGTCACGATGGGCGCCCGGACGGGAAACACCGTGCGCAGTGGTCCCGGTATCGATGGGGCCGCGGCACTGCGTACTGCATGCCTGAGGGTCCGCTGCCAGGCACGGTACAGCCGGTCGGCGGACGTGATGTCGACGACGTGCGCGGCGATGCCCTCGTCGCCGAGCTCGGCGGCCGCGCCGAGCACCTCGGGCAGGATCGCGCCGCTGCCGGCCAGGTAGACCAGGGGCGCCCCGCCGGCGGCGGCCTCGGACGCGTCGGCAAGCCGGTACGCGCCGGCCAGCACCTGGCGGCGCAGGATGGTATCGCCGAGCCGGTCCCGCGCGCGGGCGAACGGCTCCTGGTCGATGCTGCGGGTGGTGAGCCGGAAGTAGTACGAGCCGTCCTCCGCCACGGCGGTTCCCGGCAGCGCGGCGTTTGCCGCCGCCATCGACTGCAGGGCGCCGCACAGCAGCCAGTCCAGCGTCGCCGCGTACGCGGGCTCGATGAACGTCACGTTCGGCAGTTCCAGGCCGACCGACGCGGTGATGGTCGACTGGTGCGCCCCGCCCTCGGGGGCCAGCGACACCCCCGACGGCGTTCCGGCCACCACGAACCGCGCGCCGGAATAGACCGAGTAGATGAACGCGTCGAGCCCGCGCAGCACGAACGGGTCGTACACGGTGCCGACCGGCAGCAGCGGCTGGCCGGACAGGTCCCAGGACAGCCCGAGCTGCCCGAGCAGCAGGAACAGGTTCATCTCGCTGATGCCCAGCTCGATGTGCTGCCCGTCCGGGCCCTCGGCCCACTTCAGCACCGGGTCCTCGCTCCACGCGCGCCGCGCCGCCGGGCTGAACACGCCCTTCCTGTTGATGAACCCGGCAAGGTTCGTCGAGGTGGCGACATCCGGCGCGGTGGTCACCAGGTACGGCGCCACCGCGTCGTCGCGGGAGAGGTCCACCAGGATCCGGCCGAACGCCTCCTGGGTGGAGATCGGCCTGCCCGAGCGCGTCCCGGCGGAGTCGGGCACGGTGACGGCGGGCGGGCCCGGCCGCGGCGCGCGGGCCAGGTGCTCGCGCCGTGCCGCCACCCACTGCCCGGCCCTGGTCATCGGGTCGAGCCGGTCCCACTCGGTGGCTGCCGTCAGGCCCAGCCGCGCGCGCATCTCGTCGACCTGCGCCGGGGTCAGCAGCGCGGAGTGGTTGCGCGGGTGGCCGGCCATCGGCAGCCCCCAGCCCTTGACGGTGTAGGCGAACACCACGCTGGGCCTGGCCTTCTCCCCGTCGCACTCGCCGAAGGCGTCCAGCAGCGCGCGGAGGTCGTGCCCGGCCAGGTCAGTCACCAGGCCGGCGAGTTCCGCGTCGCCGGCGATGCCGTCGCAGAAATGGCGGACCTGCTCCGGCGCGCCGTCAAGAAATCGCGCTTTAACGGAGTCGTCGGGCAACCCGAACAGCGACTGGTAATGCTCGTTGGGCATCTCATCGATCCAGCCGCGGAGCGCCTCACCGCCCGGGCGCGCGAATGCCTCCTGCAGCCGGTGCCCGTACTTGGCCTCGACCACATGCCAGCCAGCCGCGCCGAACTGCTGCTTCCACTGCTCGATCCGCATCCCCGGCACCACCCGGTCCAGCGACTGGCGGTTCACGTCGATGATCCACATCACGTCGCCGAGCCCGTGGGTCGCCGGGTCGGCGACGGCCTCCCAGATGTTGCCCTCGTCCAGCTCGGCATCGCCGATCAGCGCGACGAACCTGCTGCGCGGCCTGGCGCCGAAATGGGCGTCGACATAGCGCCGGGTCGCGGCAGCGAACAGCGGCGCCGCCGCGCCGAGCCCCACCGAGCCGGTCGAGAAGTCGACAACGTCGGGATCCTTTGTCCGGCTGGGGTAGGACTGCAGGCCGCCGAACGCGCGCAGCGCCGGCAGGTAACGGCGGTCCAGGTTGCCGAGCAGGTACTGGATGGCGTGGAAGACCGGGGACGCGTGCGGCTTCACGCTGACCTTGTCCGGTGCGTCCAGGTGCGCGAAGTACAGCGCGGTCATGGCGGTGACCAGGCTGGCGCTGGACGCCTGATGGCCGCCGACCTTGACGCCGTCACCGGCGCCGCGGTCGTGGTTCGCCGCGTCCACGATGCGGGTCGCCAGCCACAGCACCCGCTGCTGGATCTCCTCGAGCACGGCCAGGTCGGTGCCCGCGCTGCTTCGCCTGGGTTCGGTGACTGTCATCCAGCGCTCCTCGGGTGGGTGCTGAAACTGACGTACCCAGATAGTGCGCTGTCAGGGCCGCTTTGTCAGGTACGGGGCTCGTCAGGTTCGCGGTCTTGTCAGGTGCGCGGCTTCGTCAGGTTCGCGGTCTTGTCAGGTGCGCGGCGTGATGCCGGCGAGGTTCTCGCGGACGGCGGGTACGACCTGCTCGGCGAAGAGGCGGGACTGCCGCTCCCGGTCACCGGAGGGCCAGAACACGAATGCGTTCATCTGCGACTCGGTATGCAGGGTGGTGAGGGTGTCGGCCCAGCGCTCGGCGGGTCCGTGGAAGGCGTCGCGATGCTCGGGCGTGATCAGGCCCATGACGTTGTAGAGGCGGGTGATCGCGCCGGGATCGCGGCCGGCGCCGCGGGCGGCGTCGGTGATGATCTCGTTGAGCTCCGGCAGCCTGGCCGGCGGCAGGTAGGGGGCCGACACCGACCAGCCGTCGGCCTTGGCGCCGACGAGCCGGGCTGCCCTGGGCCCGATGACGCCGAGCCACAGCCCGATGTCGTGGGCTGGCCGGGGACCCGGCTGGACGTCCGGGGCCTGGTAATACTCGCCCTGATAGCCGTAGGGCTCACCCGCCCAGCTGGACCGGATGATCTCGATGGCCTCGCTGAGCGCGTCGCGGGCCTGCCCGGGGGTGCGGCGCGGGCCGCCCATCCCGGCGATACCGTCAGTGAAGGCCCCGGCACCCAGGCCGAGTTCCAGCCGGCCGCCGCTGAGGACGTCGATGGTGGCGGCCTGCTTGGCGAGCATGGGCGGAGGACGCAGCGGCAGGTTGGCCACGTTGGGGAAGAAATGCACGCTCCTGGTCCGGGCCGCCAGCCAGGCGATCAAGGTGAAGGTGTCGACGAAGTCGGCGTTGTAGGGATGGTCCTGGAGGCCGACGAGTTCCAGGCCGCTGTCATCCGCGATCGCCGCGATCCGCTCGGCGATGGCCAGCCCGCCGGTGTTGGGATCGACATTGAGGCCGAATTTCACTGCTTGTGGCATGGCGTTACTCCTGGTCGATTCCTCGTCGCTGGTTCCGATTCCTGGGCGCTGGTTCCGATTCCGGGTCGCTGGCTCCGCATCCTGGTCGCTCCGCATCCTGGTCGCTCCGCATCCGGGTCGCTGGCTCCGCATCCGGGCCGCTGGCTCCGCATCCGGGTCGCTGGCTCCGCATCCGGGTCAGCTTCCGGCGATGCGGTCAAGCGCGCGTGCCAGCAGATCCTGCTCGCCTTCCGTGAGCGGGTCCAGCAGGAACTCGCGGATTATCCGCGCGTGGACTGGCGCTGCCCTGCGGAGCACCTGCCGCCCGGCCGGCGTGGTGGTGACGACCACGCCGCGCCGGTCATCGGCGGTGGTGGCCCGGCGCAGCCATCCGCGGCGCTCCAGCCGGTCAACGGCACGGCTCAGGGATGGCTGGGTCAGCCGCACCGCCGCGTTCAGCCCGCCGAGCCGCAGCCCGGGCGGCGGCGCCTGATCAAGCCGGAGCAGGATCTCGAAGTCGTTGATCGTCAGGCCGCAGGCTTCGCCGAGTGCAGCGCTCAGCTGCCCGGTGATCCGGGCGTGCGCTGAAGTCAGCGCCGCCCACGCGCGCGCGCAGGCGTAGCCGTCGCCGTGCCCGCTCGCGGCGGATCCAGCCCGCTCCGTCACCATCCCGGCCATCCCGAGAAGGTCCGGAGCGTGCCGGCGATGTTCTCTTCCTCGTACTGCAGGTGCGCGAGCAGGTCCGCACTCAGTTTCCGCAGCGCCAGGGTGAGCCGCTCCCTGACCTCGGGATCCTCCCGGCTGCCGAGCTCCCGCGCGGCCGCGTCGACCTCATCGAGCAAGCCCGAAACGCTGAGGTGGTCGGCCTCCAGCTTGTCGACCACGGCGTTCAGCGCCGGGTTCGCCCGCCGCAGCCCTGGAAAGAGCATGACCGACTCGGCATGGTGGTGCGAGTGCACGAAACGGCAGTACTGCAGGCAGTTGATTTTGAGCTGCCACAGCGGCCCGCCGGTGGCCAGCGCCCTGATCCGGGCCTGGATATCGCCGGCGGATTGGCCGGATGTGACGTCCGCAGCCATCTGCCGGACGATGCGCAGGTCGCGGCGGATCATGTCGTGGACCCATTTCAGCTCTGCCACGAGCGCCTCGCCCTGCGGATTCGCCGGACCCGGCAGCTCAGTCTCGGCTACCGCCATCGAGGGGCCCCGCCTCGTCGTCCGCCCGTCAATCGCGGTTTAGCCAGCCGCGGGCCGCTGAGCGCCGGGCCGCTGAGCGCCGGGCCGCTGAGCCGCGGGCCGCTGAGCCGCGGGCCGCTGAGCCGCGGGCCGCTGAGCCGCGGGCCGCTGAGCCGCGGGCCGCCGAGCCGCGGGCCGGTCAGCCTCGGGCCGCTGAGTTGATGTATGCGCATGTATGTAATCTAGCTAGAATCCGGTTCCACGGCAAAGGCTGGGCACGCGGGCACGGTGACGGCGCCGGATCACGACGGCGCCTGGCCGCATCGCCCCGGTGCGATAACACGGAGACAAATGGCTGCTGGGACAACCGCTTCTTTCCGTAGTAACTTCCCCGGCAGGCTAAGACTCGCTGGGCGAGGGGCGTGGAGTCCACGGATGGACTGGCCATGGATGGACTGGCCACGGATGGACTGGCCACGGATGAGCAGGCCACGACTGGCTGGGCCACAACTGGGCCGGCCAGGGACGGGGAGTCAAAGGCCGGGCCGGCCACGGCTGGGGAGTCTGCGGCTGGGGAGTCTGCGGCTGGGGAGTCTGCGGCAGGGTATGGCCCTGACCCGGAGCGCCACCTCCGCCGTGGCCAGAGCCGGGGCCCAGGCCGCCGACGTGCTGGTAGCTGCCGCACTGAACGGTCCCGGCAGACTGCGCGCTGGACGCTGGCGCGTCGCTAGTTACGGTGACTCCTACTGACATGCCGCAGACCGCCCGCCCGGTAACCGCGACGACGAGGAAGCCGTCGGCCTTGCCCGCTGCGGCGATCGGGCCGTGCACGCACGTTGCGCCGCCGGCCGCGGCGGTGCAGTTCCAGCCGTCCATGCCGGGTGCCTGCCATCCTGTCAGCAGAACCGAGCCGGCCGGCAGCGAGATGCTGGCGGTCAGTTCGGCCGTGCTGGCGGGCCCCGCGTCCGCGATGCCGAACGTCACCCTGGTGACGTCGCCGGGCCCTTCCGGGCCGAACGCGCTGATCTGGGCGGTCAGTCGTGCAGGCGGCGGGGGGGCCACGGTCGGAGACGGGCTCGGAGACGGGCTCGGAGACGGGCTCGGAGACGGGCTCGGAGACGGGCTCGGAGACGGGGCCGGGGGCTGCTTCGTCGCCGGCGCGCTGGGCGTCGGCGACGCTGCTGGAGTAGTGGTTTCCGTCGGCTGGGGCGGGGCCGGAGTGGTGGTTTTGGTCGGCCGGGGCGGGGCTGGAGTGCTGGTTTCCGCGGGCCGGGGTGTGGCGGCAGTGGTGGTTTCGGCCGGCCGGGGTGACCCTGGAGTGGTGGTTTCCGCCGGCCGGGGTGAGGCGCTCCCCCGGTGGCCTGGTGGTGGCTGGACCAGCCAGCGGGTCGGAGCCGGTGTCGGCGCGGGCGACGCCGACGGCCGGAGTGCCCTGGCAGGCGTGCGATGGCCGGACGCCGTTAGCTGCTTGGCGCCCGGGCTGAGAATCAGGGTGCATACCGCGATGACAAGCACGGCGACCAGTGCGCCCACCAGCAGCCGCGGTCGCGGGGTCGGCCTGCGCAGTCCCTTGCGGGGCCGGCTAACCCTGGTCCCGGCCGCAGTCGCGCTCAGGGCAGCCCCTGCCGCCGTGGGGCCTGCCCCTGCCGCCGTGGGGCCTGCCACTTCCACCGTGGGGCCTGCCTGATCAGGGCCGGGGCCTGCCTCTTCCGCCGGGGGGCCTGCCTGATCAGCGCCGGGGCCTGCTTCTGCCGCCG
>Ga0181522_10001638_pt1 | contig 13457 bp, 11 predicted proteins | sample PEATcosm2014_Bin_27_FD_121103 | JGI IMG/M metagenome (GOLD analysis project Ga0181522, IMG submission 121103) | Peatland microbial communities from MTU Mesocosm Facility, Houghton, MI, USA - PEATcosm2014_Bin05_10_metaG | ecosystem: Environmental > Terrestrial > Soil > Wetlands > Peat | place... | reverse complement strand
GTTGTCCGGCAACACATAACCGTCGTCAAAAACCCCAGGGGGGTGGATGACGGGGAATGTGCCCTTGGTGCTGAAGTTGGCGCTGATATTCAACCCCACGATGGCCCCGATGCGGAAGTGGCGCGTCCAATTGTCATCTTCGGGAATTTTTTGAATCCCCCAACGGTCCCAAGCATCAGGGGCCGGCTGCACTTGAACGGCCTGCGGTGGTTGAACCGGCCCTTCTGGACGAATCACAATCGGCCCGCTCGAATCCGGAGCCGGGCCGGGAGCCGGTGATTGGGCGGAGGCCGTCAGCGCCAGCCCCGCAATGAAACACGGCACACACCGCCCCCAAAAACCCCGGTTAAGGATTTTCCAGATCCGGCTGCATGACAATGTCGGCATGGTCTTCAAGGGTTTAAGAGCACCCGATAAAAGCGGAGGGGAGCATTGGTGGGGTGGCTGACGGTTGTGGGCGGCCCGTAATCAATCCATTGGGTCCGGTTGGCCGGGGCCACGATGGAGGGTGCCGCCACCATGGCGTTTGAAAACAAAACATTGTCGCTGTAGACCACCGTGTAAGTCCTGTTGGTGATGGACGGGAATTCAATCAGCACGTCGCCATTGGTGGCCAGATGGAGAATGCGGGTGATGTTGAGGGTGTTGCTTACCGAGCTTACGGGGGGGGGCGTCAGATTGGGAACCGCAACCGGAAACGCATTCAACTGTGCGTTGGTAAGCGGGAAATAATTCCCGGCCACATATTGCAGCAGCAGAAACACACTCTGGTTGGTATCGAGGCTGGCGGCGTCAACCACGAAGGGATTTCCGTTGTTCGTACCCAGCGCGTTATACAATTTGTTCGTCAGGCCGGTCAGGACCACCCGCGCCGCGGCTACTGCGTTGGTACCCACGTTCGACACCAGGATGGATTGTTCCACCAGGCCGTTTTGGGGATTGTATTGCTGGGTGGAAACAATCGTGGCACTCAACTGGCCGGCAGGGTAGTTTAAAACCGGGATATTGACGGTGGCCACATTATTGGCCAGGTTGGGGTCCAGCACGCCGCTGTTCGTGTTGACCGTCGACATAAAAGGCAGGATTCCGGCATTGGTGGGCTGAACGGTCAGCTGGAAATTCATGAAAGCCTGGTTCGTCAACATGCCCAGGTTGAAAATAACATTGCTGTTCTGAATCGAAACCGTGAAAGACTGATTTGAAGGCGAGACACTTTTGAATCCCACGCCGGTGGGCAGCGTGTTGGTCAGATAGACGCTGGGGGCGCTGTTCGGCCCCAAGTTCGTAACATTGACACCATAAACCATCCAGTCGTTGGCAAAAATCGCGGTCGTCGGAGCGTTTATCGCCACAGCCAGATCCGCCGCCGTCTGTGAGGCGTTGGTAACGGTCGTGACAATGGCGGTGGAGGCGGTGAAGGCGGGGATGAGCGAAACCACCTGCACCGTGTCGGCAACGGTGCCCAGCGCCGTGGGTTGAATGTTCACGGCCAATTGTGCAATCCCGTTGATGGGGAAATAACCCAGGTCGAAGATCACAAAATTGCCGTTGGTGGTGACGCCCCCCTGGCTGGTGGAGCCACCGAGCACCTGAAGTGAGCCGGCCAGCGTGTTGGTCACCAGCGTGTCTGGCAGATTAATCAAGGTCGAGTTGGTCACGTAGATGGTGTAGGTCAGGTTGGAATTCAAAAGGACAGGATTGGCCGAGCCCGTGACGGAAAGCCCAAAACTCTGCGCTTCCACCCGGGTGCCGGCAATCATCAATCCGAGTGCTAAAAACGCAAATATCCGCCAACCGGAGAAAACCCTCATGCTGAAAAAACGGAACATATATGTTTCCGGACTTAAACAACGGTAAAGTGCAAAAGTTTCAAGCTTCTGGCAATCTTTGTATTACATCGCAACCCTTATTCTACGACTCGAACAACTAATCTCCGGTTGCGCACGATGATTTCGCTGGTTGCCGGGCTTGAGTTTGCCTTTGGTCCCGCCGGCGGTTCAAGCCGGTTCAGCTTGCCGCCACACCGCTCTGCCGCGCGCGTTTTGCCCGGTCAATCGCCTCTTTTTGCCGTTGCAGACATTCCGGGCAGATGCCATGCGTGGTGGGAGTGTCAAAACCCTGCTGCATGAAGTCCTCCATCCGCATCCATTCCCCCTTGTAATCAATGCGCCGGCACCAGGCGCAAACCCGCATGAAATCCTCCAGTTGCCGGACCCGCTTCAACAGCCGCCGCGTCGAACCGCTCACCAGCAGCCAGACCGCCAGAAAAAGCAGCATCTCCAGCGTGGGCCGGCGATAAACAAAGTCAAATGGATGATCGGAGAAAAGCAGTGATGGCAGCTTGAGCAGTTCATCAAGATAACAAAGCACGATGATCGCCAGAAAACCGAAGTTTTGATACATCACGATCTTGGTCAGGCGCGAATTTTTTTCCATAACATCAAGGCCGAAACAACCGCTGAAGTCTGGCTGGGGCTTCTCAGAATGACTTCCCGCCTGTCGATCCTGCAACCTCCCGGTCATCACCGCCGCTTCGTTGTCGGACAAGATTAAAAGAGCTGCATAAATTGTGCCGTTCGAATTTTGCCGCGCGCGTTTTCCAGACCGTCACCGGCAGCTGGCGAAAATAAACCGTTCGCGTCATCCGCCCGGGGCATTTTGCACGACCATTGATCTATAACGACTGGTTTGAACCCGAAGGCAGTCCACGAACGTGACACCGGATCTCTTACAATTTGCCTCATCCAGAACTTCAGCCTTTGGCCTTTTCACCCCGCTGTCGGGTCGCCTCGTACAGGAACACGCCCGTGGCGACGGCCACATTCAGGGAATTCATGTGACTCGGCATCGGGATTTCCACCGTGTCGTCGCATACCGCCAGCACGGCTGGCGTGAGACCCGGTCCTTCTGCGCCAAACGCCAGGCAGCAATCTCCCCGCAGATCCACGGCGGACAGCTTCTTTGCCCCGGGCCGGGGATGCGCCGCCAGGCATCGCGCGCCCCGCGCGCGCAGCGACGTCAGTGTTTCCACCAGGTTGTCCACCCGCACGAGCGGCTGTTCGAACGTGGTGCCCATGGAGCCGGACACCGCGCGGCGCTGGAACGGACTGCCGCACGTCTCGCCCACAATCAGAAAATGCGCGCCGAAAGCCGCGCAGTTCCGGACCACCGCCCCCAGATTTTCCGCGCTGGCAATGCCCTCCACGGCCGCCAGCAGCAACGGCCGCGGCGATTTTTTCAGGAGCGTCTCAAAGTCCGGCTGCGGTGGAATTTTAGCCACGGCCAGCGCGCCCTGATGCAACTGGTAGCCGGTGATGGTATCCAGCAGTTTGCGTTCGCCAACGTAAACCGGGATCTCTGTTTCCGGCCGGGCGCGCAGTTGCGGTTCGAGCTGTTCCAGCCACGCGGGCGTGAGCAGGGCGGAGACGACCGTGTACCGGCTCGCGAGCAACCGTTTGACCACTTTGATGTTGGTGGCCACCAGCACGCCGGCCCGTTCGTGTTCCTCGACGCGGCGCAGGGTCAGGTACAACGCCAGCTCCGGCGCGTCGAGGGATTGGACCGGTTGAATGTGCAAAATCGCCATGCCGGAATTAAAGCGCGTGGCGTCGCCAATGAAAAGCGCGGAGAACCACGCGTCTCTTCCGAACGGGCCTCAACCACCCCGTACAACGCGATGCGACGACAATCGAGACGAAGCCCGAAGTGGAACAAGACCATGCCGACCTCCTTGGTGGTTCTTTGGCAACGCTGCGGCGGGTATTGCGGGCAATGCCTTTCGTGGAGTACTGCACTTGCGCATCAAGTCACAAAGTTAAAAAACCCAATCCAATGCACGATTGGATTGGGCTCCCCCAGTGCAACCTAACCAAACCCGATTCACATCGGCAACGCTTTACGCCTTCGATAGGCGCACACCAACGTTGCGCCTGCGGCAGCCAGCACGAACGTGCCAGGCTCCGGGACGGTTGAGACCGTCAAATTATTGAATCCAACATCGCTGCCATTGCCAGCCGCCGCATCGAACACCTGCATTCCAATAAGCGATCCGGCAAATGTGCCGCTCCAACTGTCTGAACCAGCAACGGCACTGTAGGTGCCCACGCCTGTAACCGTAAAGGCTATGTTAAAATAACTTTGATATTGATAACCCATGCTCCCGGCGCTCGCATAGGCCGATCCTGCATCGGTATAATAATATCCGTTGCCGGTGTAAGGATAACCAGCATTGGGCTCTCCGCCAAAAATTCCAAAGGTTATCGCATTTCCAGAGCCATTTAACAAACTGAGGCCTACCTGTTTGCCGGGATCGGTTGCCCGCATGTTAAAGTTGATTGAAACGGTCTGCCCGATTGCCAAAGCTCCGCCGGCAAACGTTGTGTCGGCAAAAGCGCTTCCACCATTTCCAACCCCGTCGTTTTGATAGCTGTATAGCTGCCAGGCGTTCCCTAAGCTGGGTTGAGACCCGTAATAGGCTCCCGAACCATCAGCCCCTGAAAAGCCGGGGGTGGTAGTTAGTGTCCAAACTTGGACGGGATTCAAGGCCTGATCGACTCCATCAGACGGAGTGGTGCCCGGTGAAGCCGTTGCCGTGTAGGAGAAATCGTTGGAGGCAGATGCCACGCCGACCATACTGGCCAAGCTGACAAGACACAAAAGAGATTTTTTCATAGAGGACTTCCATTTGGGTTTAGTTTTTATCCGCATTCTGATTTGTTCCGAACGCAGTGTTTATCTCTTCCTTGCGTTCAGTTTGTAATATTTCTATTACATTACGGACGCCATGTCAACAGATTTCTACGCTGTTCGCCTTGTAAATTATCAGGCTTTTCGGAACAAATTTTTGGTTAAACTCGCACCATCAAATGTTTACAGGGTTCAGGAGTCAATGCTTGCAGAAGTGCTCGGGTAATAAGTTATTTGCATTGAATTTAATTCTTAACGTGGTCATCAGCAAACCGGTCCGCTCGTGGTCCTCGATCCGGCGGAGGGTGAGATACAACGCCAGTTCCGGTGCGTCGAGAGATTGAACCGGTTGAATGCCAGGATCAGGCCGCGTGCGAACCGTCGCAGAAGGGCTTGTTGTGCGATGCGCCGCAGCGACACAGGGTCATCCGATTTCGAACTTCATACGCTTTGCCATTGGCGGAAATCACCGGGATGCCTCCTCTGACCCAGATCGGACCGCTGACCTTCTTGTCCGTGTCCTCAATCAACCCGAGCGACGGTTCATATTTCGGTTCGATGGCTTTGCCCGTCTTCTGGTCCCAAACCACCAGCCGCCCGGCCGGACAATGCGCGGCTTCAAACTCCGTCAGTCGCCGGGCTTCGGGATTGTCGGATTGTTTGACCAGGTTCCAGATTCTCCCTTTCGGGTCGCAGAAGCGGGCAAAGGCGCAAAGGCTTTCCGCGTCGGTGAGCCGCAGATTCGGCCCTTCAATCGTCTCTGCCTGTTCAAGGTAAGGCTCATGGCTGGCGGTTTCCGTCCCGTCGAATCCGGCCTTCTGGTGGCTGCCATCGCAAAACGGCTTGCTGCCGGACTGACCGCAACGGCAAAGCGCGTATTGCTGCGGCGACGGATGCTGCTTTCCCTCCCGGTAATCGAGGGAGTCACCATCGGCATTGGTGACAATCCATTGCTCGCTGAGCGGCAGGCCGCCCATTACCAGGTAGGGACCGTCCTTGGTGATTTCAATTTTCGTTTGTTCACTCTTTTTCATAACAGGTCGTGGTTGCGTGTTGCCGTCAACACCGGAAACTGAGCCACGACGGACCGGACCTGTCAATCCCGACTTGTTGGGAAACGGAATGCAATCGCCTTATCCACCGTCCGGTTTGTCAGCGCGTTTGGTATTCCCCGTGCGGGCAGGAGGGTGACGAGGTTGGTTGCGTCCAATAAACCGGCAGCGCTACGCGATCTTGCAGGGGATCACTGCATCTTCATCGAAGGTGTAAACCGCGCACATCCGATGGTAGCCGTCGGCAATGACGACCTTGCCATTGGCCGGATCTCTTACCAGCAGGAGGGGCGACACGGCGCCACCGGACTCTATTTTCAACTGGTCCTTTTTGACATGAGAATTGCCGGCTCCAAGCAATGGTAATCGTGAGGCCCGGAAAATATCCTTCGCCTTGAACTCGGATATCGGCGCCTTTTTCAATTTGCTCACGAGGGTGGCAGACGTCTTGGCGTCATAGATGAGAGTCAAATACGACTGGGCAGCCGGATAGTCGTGTTCTTCCGGCTTGTTCAGCCATTTAATTTTCAGGGACATTTTATTGATCACCCATACCTCTCTTCGTTTCAATCTTCAAGTGCCATATTCAACGTTACCAAGTCCGGTGGATCTGGTTTGTTCCCGACGCGACAAGCTGGGCTTGAATTCACGGCGGAATGCGATATGCCTGATATAATTTCATCATGGTGACGATTTCTGGTCCAATCATCATCGGTTGCTGGATCATCTTCCTGGCCTACTGGCTGATCAGCGCCTTCGGGCAGAAAGCGATGGCGGAAGAGAAAAGCTTCCTGTCCACCCTGACCTATCGAATCCCGGTAACACTGGGCGGATTTCTCCTCTGGTTTCAGAAATTCCCGCACCCACTGAACCTGCTTGTGACTCCGCATACGGACCTGGCGCGAGTTTTGGGAGCGGCGGTTTGTGTGTTCGGATTGCTGGTGACGATATGGTCGCGCTGGACCCTGGGTGGCAACTGGAGCAGCGAGGTTGCTTTCAAACGGGGTCACGAACTCGTGAGAACCGGGCCTTACCGCTTTGTGCGGCATCCCATCTACACTGGACTGCTGCTGATGTGCCTGGGAACCGCCATCGAGGTTGGCCAACTTCACTCCTGGCCCGGATTTCTGCTTTTGTGCGCCGGCTTTTGGATCAAGCTCAGGCAGGAGGAAGCACTACTGTTGCGGCATTTCCCCGACGAATATCCGGCCTATCGCAAGCAGGTGAAGGCGCTGGTGCCTTTCGTCATCTGATGGTCACTTCGTCTTAAAGCCCAACTCGTCGCCAATGGCGGAAACCTTAATTCGGTCGCCAGCCTTGAACTCCCCTTCGAGCAGGCGCAGGGACAGCGGGTTGAGGATGCGTTCCTGCACGGCGCGCTTGAGCGGGCGGGCGCCAAATTGCGGGTCGTAGCCTTCCTTCGCCAGCAACATTTTCGCCGCCTTGTCCACTTCGAGCGTGAGGTTCTGCTGCGACAGCCGTTTCTTCAGTTTCTCCAACTGGATGTCCACAATACGCTCAATTTCGCTTTCGTCGAGACTCTGGAAGATGATGACATCGTCCACGCGGTTCAGGAATTCCGGCCGGAAATGACGCTTCAACTCCGCCATCACCTTGTCTTCCATCGCCTGACGTGATGACTTGTCGGTTTTGCCATCCATGAAATATTCCTGGATGATGGGCGAGCCGAGGTTGCTGGTCATGATGACGATGGTGTTCTTGAAATCCACCGTCCTCCCCTGCCCGTCTGTCAGCCGGCCATCGTCGAGCACCTGCAACAGCACGTTGAACACGTCGTGATGCGCCTTCTCAATCTCGTCGAACAACACCACTGAATACGGCCGCCGCCGGACGGCCTCGCTCAATTGCCCGCCTTCCTCGTAACCGACATAGCCGGGCGGCGCGCCGATGAGCCGCGACACGGTGTGTTTCTCCATGTATTCACTCATGTCGATGCGGATCATGGCATTCTCGTCATCGAACAAAAATTCCGCCAGCGCCCGGGCGGTCTCGGTCTTGCCCACACCGGTCGGGCCAAGAAAAATGAACGAGCCGATGGGCCGGTTCGGATCCTGCAATCCGCTGCGGGCGCGGCGCACGGCGTCGGACACGGCCTTGATGGCTTCCTTCTGTCCGACCACGCGCAATGCGAGCCGTTCCTCCATCTTCACCAGCTTCTGCCGTTCGCCTTCCAGCATCCGGCTCACCGGGATGTGCGTCCAAGAGGCTACGACCTTGGCGATGTCTTCGTCCGTGACTTCCTGGCGCAGCAAGGAGGTGCGTGTGGCCTGCGCAGACTGTTTTTCAATGTCCGCCAGCTTCTTTTCCAAATCAGGAATCTTGCCATACTGGATCTCGGCAGACTTCGTCAAATTTCCGCGGCGTTGCGCCTGCTCCAATTCAATTTTTGCCTGTTCCAGTTGGGTTTGCACCACACTGAGTGCGTTGACGGCGGCCTTTTCGTTCTGCCATTGCGCGGTGAGCGCCTTGGATTTTTCCTTGAGGTTGGCGGTTTCCTTGTCAATGAGCTTGAGCCGTTCCTTGCTCGCCGCATCCTTTTCCTTGGCCAGCGACGTGCGCTCGATTTCCAGCTGCAAAATCTTCCGGTCGAGCTGGTCCAGTTCCGTCGGCTTGGAATCCAGCTCCATCTTGATGCGCGACGCCGCCTCGTCCACCAGATCAATCGCCTTGTCCGGCAAAAACCGGTCGGTGATGTAGCGATGCGACAGCGTCGCCGCCGCCACCAAGGCCGAATCCTGGATGCGCACGCCGTGATGAACTTCGTACCGTTCCTTCAGTCCGCGCAAAATCGCAATGGTCGCCTCCACCGTCGGCTCGTTCACCTGCACCGGCTGGAACCGCCGTTCGAGCGCCGGATCTTTTTCGATGTGCTTGCGGTATTCGTCGAGCGTCGTCGCGCCCACGCAACGGAGTTCGCCGCGGGCGAGCTGTGGTTTCATGATGTTCGCCGCATCCGTCGCGCCTTCCGCCGCGCCCGCACCGACGATGGTGTGTAACTCGTCGATGAATAAAATGATTTTGCCTTCGCTGGCGGTGATCTCCTTCAAAAACGCCTTGAGCCGGTCCTCGAATTCGCCGCGATATTTCGCGCCCGCAATCATCGCGCTCAAATCCATCGCCACCAGCCGCTTGTTCTTGAGCGATTCCGGCACGTCGCCGCTCACAATGCGCCGGGCCAGGCCTTCGGCAATGGCCGTCTTGCCCACGCCGGGCTCGCCGATGAGCACCGGATTGTTCTTGGTGCGGCGCGTCAGCACCTGCATGACCCGGCGGATCTCCTCGTCGCGCCCGATGACCGGGTCAATCTTCCCCTGCCTGGCCAGCGCAGTGAGGTCGCGCCCGTATTTTTCGAGCGCCTGGAATTTGCCTTCGGGATTTTCATCCGTCACGCGCTGGTTGCCGCGCAGTTCGGCGAGCGCCTTGAGCACGGCATCACGCTTGAGCCCGTGTTTGGTGAAAATCTTTTTCAACGCCGACCCGCCGCTGTCGATCAGGCCGAGCAGCAGATGTTCGGTGCTGACGTAATCGTCCTTGAGCTTGGTGGCCTCGGACTGGGCGGCGTCGAGCGCCTTTCTCAAATCGCTGCCGGCATAGACTTCGCCACCACCCTGGACCTTGTGTCGGCGGGCGAGCTCAGCCTCCAAGTCCGGTTTCAGCCGGGCAACCGGCACGCCGATGCGTTCGAGCAGGTCGGGAATGAGGCTTTCGATCTGGCCGATGAGCGCCAGCGCAAGATGTTCGCCGTCGATTTCCTGGTGCGACAGTTCGCGCGCGAGGCGCTGCGCCTCCGCCAGCGCCTCCTGCGATTTCTGGGTCAATTTCTCCGGTTGCATGGCAGCGCGAATTTAACGCAAAGACGCCGGGACGCAAAGACACGAAATTTCGACCACGACGGACCGCGTGCAGAGGGCAAATTGTCTTGGCAAAAATGAAGGGTTTGCTACAAAACCAATCAGTCAAAAGGCCCAGCATGAAATCCTTCAGATTCATCCGGCCGGCCGCCGCCTTGCTTTGCGGCTGGTGGATGGGTGTTGGTTCCGCGTCCGCCCAGGTCTGGACGCAAACCGGTGCCCCCACCAATGATTGGTGGTCGATCGCTTCCTCTGCCGACGGAACGAAACTGGTGGCATTGCTGGGCGGCGTGCCCTACGCGAAAGCGATATATACCTCGGCGGATTCGGGCGTGACGTGGACATCAAACAGTGTTCCATCGGTCGAATGGTGGTCGGTGGCTTCCTCCGCTGATGGAACCCGGTTGATCGCAGCCTCATCTTACGGCGGCAGCGGCATATTCACCTCCACCAATTCCGGAGCAACGTGGGTATCAAACAATATTCCCGCCTACGCCTGGTTCTCAGTTGCGTCCTCGTCAGACGGAGTCAAGCTGGCCGTGGTCGCGGGCGGCGGACAGCTCATGGGTCCGATTTATACTTCCACGAATTCCGGCGCAACCTGGATATCCAACAATGTGCCGGTCAAATATTGGCAATCGGTGGCCAGTTCAGCGGACGGAACCAGATTGATAGCTCTGTCGCTGACCGATTATTACACGTCAACCAATACGGGAGCCATCTGGAAATCCAACGGCATCCCTACCGTTTCCTGGGGCGCCGTCGCCGCCTCGGCCGACGGCACGAAATTGGTGGCAGCGGTGATTACCGGAGGCACACATCGAATTTTTACCTCCACGAATTCCGGCGCAACCTGGATAACGAATAATGCGCCCGTTTCCCGGCTGGCTGCGGTCGCATCGTCGGCCGATGGCGTCAAATTGCTCGCGGTGGAGCAGGACCGGATCTGGGTTACGACCAATTCCGGGGCAACCTGGACATCCAATAACATTACCGGTTTCTGGCGCGGTGTCGCTTTATCGGCCGACGGCGGAAAAGCCGTGGCCATCAACGCCAGCCCGGGTGCCATTTGGACCTCGCAAACCGCGCCAACCCCGCAATTAAGCATCGCACCTGAAAATCCCGCGCTGAAAATTTCCTGGCTGGCGCCTTCGCTGAATTTTGTATTGCAGCAAAGCCCGGATTTGTCCGGCTGGACGGACGTGACCGACACACCGGTGCTCAATTTGACCAACCTGCAGGCGGAAATCGTCCTGCCGGCAACCGACCCCACCGCTTTTTACCGGCTCGAAAACCGCTGAAAAACAGCGCCCTCCCGCTCTGTGATGTGAAAGTCAACCTTTCCGGTTTGTCCAGCGCAAGAAAGGTAGGGCGGGCGGTCCTCTGCCCGCCGCCCGAATGAACGCCAAGCCCGGCGCGCACGGAGTGACGCGCCCTACCTTTCGGCTCGCGAGGACGCTCGCTCCACCAGCCTTTGTTCCTTTGCGCCTTTGCGTTGAAGAACTTTTTCGTCTAGTTTGCGCGCATGAGATATCGCGAGCTCGGCCGGACGGGATGGAAGGTTTCGGAAATCAGCTTTGGCGCGTGGGCCATCGGCGGCGCCTGGGGCAATGTCGATGACCAGGAATCCCTCGCCGCCCTGCATGCCGCGCTCGATGGCGGCGTGAACTTCTTCGACACGGCAGACGTTTACGGCGACGGCCACAGCGAATGTTTGATGGCGAAACTGCGCAAGGAGCGGAAGGAAAAATTTTACATCGCCACGAAGGCCGGCCGCCGCCTGCCCCAGCAGACCCCGGAAGGTTACAGCCACAAGAATCTCACGGCGTGGATCGAGCGCAGCCTGAAGAATCTAGGCACGGACGCAATTGATTTGCTGCAACTGCATTGTCCGCCCACACAGGTTTATTATATGCCGGAAGTCTTTGGCATCCTCGATGACCTCGTGAAGGCCGGGAAGCTGCGTCATTACGGCGCGAGCGTGGAAAAGGTGGAGGAGGCATTGAAGGCGATTGAATTTCCAAACGTCCAGACGATTCAGATCATCTTTAATATTTTCCGGCAGCGACCGGCGGAATTGTTTTTCCCGGAGGCCCAACGCCGCAAGGTCGGCATCCTCGCGCGCGTGCCGCTGGCGTCGGGCCTGTTGTCCGGCAAAATCACCCGCGCGAGCAGGTTCGCCAAGGATGACCATCGGAATTTCAACCGGCACGGCGAGGCGTTTGACCGGGGCGAAACGTTCTCCGGCGTGGATTTCGAAACCGGCCTGCGCGTGGTGGAAGCGTTGAAATCGTCGGCCCCGAATGGCGCGAGCCTGGCCCAACTGGCCTTGCGCTGGATCCTGGAGTTTCCGGCGGTGACCTGCGCCATACCCGGCGCCAAACGCCCGGCCCAGGTCGCCGAGAATATTGCCGCCTCGGATCTCAAACCGTTGTCCCCGGCAACGATGAAGAAGATTGGCGCTCTTTACGAAGCGCAAATCAAGCCTCTGGTACACCATTACTGGTGACATCTGTAACATTTATTTGCGATTCACGATTTACGATATACGCGACGCAATCCAATCGCTGAATGGGGCGTCAATCGTCAATTGCATATCGTAAATCGGTTTGCCAATCCACCTTGCTCCCCTGCCGGTTTTGCGGTAGTTTGGACCCGCTATGGACATGGAAACACCACCTTTGCCGCCCAACGCCGTGCCGCCGCCGTTGTCTCCGCCGCCGGTCATCGCGCCGCCGCCCGCCAAACCCCGACGGAGCCGGGGCTGGATGATTGTGGCGATCATTTTGTTGGTGCTGTTGTTCATCAGCGTGTTCGGGAATTTCGCGCAACTCTTTTCGCGGGCGATGAATTTCAACCGCAGTTTCCGGACCGCCGCCAGCCGCGACCTCGGCCCCCGGCTGGATGAATACCTGCTCGAAGACAATGATTCGTCCCGAAAAATCGCCGTGGTCGAGGTGGACGGCATCATCACCGACCACGCGGCGGACCGGGCGGGCAACAACATGGTGGACGTGATCAAGGCGCAGCTCGACCGCGCGAAGGAGGATGGGCGCGTGAAGGCGGTGATTCTCAAGGTGGATTCCCCCGGCGGCGAAGTGATGGCCTCCGACGAAATCAACAAGATCATTGCAAATTTTCAGACCGACACGCTGGATGAGTCGGGCAAGCCGGTCCTGCGAGGCAAACCGGTGGTGTGCTCGATGGGCAGCCTGGCGGCGTCGGGCGGTTATTACATTTCCGTGCCCTGCCGCTGGATTGTGGCCAACGAGCTGACCATCACCGGCAGCATCGGCGTCATCATGCACGGCTGGAATTATCGCGGGTTGATGGACAAGGTGGGGATTGCGCCGATGACCTACAAGAGCGGCAAGTTCAAGGACATGCTCAGCGGCGAGCGCACCACGAATGAAATTCCGCCGGAGGAACATGCCATGGTGCAGGCGCTCATCGACGAAACCTACGGCAGATTCACCAACATCGTTTGCAACGGCCGCAGCCAGGCCTACCAGAAAAACAGCAAGGACGGAGGCCAGGCGCTCGCTTCCAATTGGACCAGTTTTGCCGACGGCCGCGTGTTGTCCGGCTCGGAGGCCCTCAAACATGGGTTCGTGGACGAACTTGGTGATTTCGACAAGGCGGTGGAGCGCACAAAAAAAATCGCCCACATTCCCGACGCCAACCTGATCGAATATCGCGAGCGCTACGACATTTCGGATCTTTTCTCGATGTTCGGGCAGAGCAGTTCCGCGCACGACATCAAGCTCGACCTTGGCGTGGACCTGCCCAAATTGCAGGCCGGCCAGCTTTACTTCCTGTCGTATACCCTGGTGAACTGACGTGAAGG
>Ga0181522_10001635_pt1 | contig 13474 bp, 7 predicted proteins | sample PEATcosm2014_Bin_27_FD_121103 | JGI IMG/M metagenome (GOLD analysis project Ga0181522, IMG submission 121103) | Peatland microbial communities from MTU Mesocosm Facility, Houghton, MI, USA - PEATcosm2014_Bin05_10_metaG | ecosystem: Environmental > Terrestrial > Soil > Wetlands > Peat | place... | reverse complement strand
TGCGGGAACGGTCGTTGCCGGGGTAGCGATAACCGCCAGGTCAACCGCCTCGGGGATATCGCTGACTCGCTTGTACGCTTTGAGCCCTAATATTTGCTCACGCTTCGCATTGACGGCATACACGCGGTCGCGAAAACCCTGCATCAGATTTTCCAGCACGGTTCGGCCTACCGTGCCAGCCCGATCGGTGGCGCCGACCACCGCCACGCAACCGGGTGCGAACATGGCGTCCAATCCATATTTTGATGCCGTTGCCTCGTGTACCTCATGGTAAGTCTCCGCGACCTTGCCCGCACTTACACTCATATGATCTCCTTGGCCGCTCTACTTAGATCCCGCGTTTACTGGAAAAGCTTCTGACTTAGCTAAGAGTTGGCTCCGACTTAGAAAGAGAGAGGCTCTCGGCGAATTATCGCACTCGCTTCGAGGTTCCGGATTCTCTCTACGATTCTTTCGGCTTTTCAACCGGCTTGCGCTGGAACGCTGATTACAGCGTGAAAGCTTATTCCTGCCTGCAAAGACGTGTTGAGATTAGGTAGCGGGTCCTGAGCGTAGTCGTTCTTCAGGCGGAGCGATCTCGGCTAATACGCCATGTGCGACGGAGATTCCTCGCCCCGCTGGCGAAAACGGGAGAGTCACCACGATGAAGATTTTAGGAATTGAGCCACTACGTACGGCTGTCACTTTGTACTAGCTTTTGCTCCTCCGAAAATGGCGGAGACCAGTTCACAGACTTCGCCGACCGCTTCGTCCAATTCGAAGGAGAATAGGGCGAGATCGACTTGGGCGAGTTCCCGATGTTCTTGCAAGAGAATTTCCCAAGCGGGGTCGCTGATCAGGTCGACTTTCTGCTGTTCGTAGTACCCGTATCCCATGCCGCGCATACGGCAAAGCAAATCACTCAAATGCACTAATGCGGTCAGGGGCTGGTGCGCCTCGGCCTCGTTCGGGGAGTGGTGGTGGGCGATCACCTGGATGAGGTCATCGGCGAGATGCCATTTCTCAGCCAGGGCGCGTCCGGAGTCGCTGTGGGTGAATCCCATGGTGTCAAGTTCTGCCACATCCAAGGGAATCTGTTCCTGACTAGCGTGGGCTACGGCTGCGGCAAATTCTTTGGGAAAGGCAATGCAGTTCACCATCAAGCCGATATCGTGAAGTAATCCCGCCAGGTAGGCCCTTTCGCCATCGCCCGTTGCCAGCTTCTCGCTGAATTTCCGGCAGACCATGGCGCAGCCCAGGGAGTGTTTCCAGAGGACAGCGGGATCAAGGGGCCAGTTGTGGGTGGGAAAGGCATCGCCGAGACAACAGGTGAGTAGGATGGTTTGCACCCGGCGCAGGCCCAGGCTGATGACGGCGGCCTTAACGGTTTTCGGCGACTCGGCAAGCCCGAACAGCGGGGAACTGGCCACCCGCAGGCATTGCGCGGCGATAGCGTTATCGCAGGAAACCAGCCGGACCACTTCATCCAGCTTCACGTGTTCCGGGGGTAGATTCAGAAGTTCGAGCAAGGGCAGAAGGATGGCCGGAATCGAAGGCATCGTCTCCATATCCTTCACCCGTTCTCGCATATTTAAAGTCATGGACGCGCTCATAGTTTTCCGCTCTTGAGGGATGGTTTCCAGTACGCCATGGTTCCAGGAAAATGGATGAGGCGGAAACGATCGTTCAGATTCAGCAACGACTCGGAGGTTCCCAGGAAGAGATAACCGCCGAAAGTAAGGTTGCTGTAAAAGTGGTTGATCACTTTGGATTTCGACGGCCCATCAAAATAAATGAGGACGTTACAGCAAAAAATCAAATCCATTCCCTTCATGAATAGCATCTTGGAGTCGTCTTGCAGATTGAGACGGCTGAAGGTGATCAGTTTCTTCACATCAGGAAGGACCTGAAGCTTCTTGGCATCGACCGCTGAAAAATATTTGCGCTTGAAGAGTTCCGGTGTGGAGCGCAGCGCATAGTCGCCGTAAACTCCGGCTTTGGCGGTTTCAATCGAACGATCATTCAGGTCCGTGGCGATGATCTCCACCTTCCAGCCTTTGAGGAGGTTTTCACTTTCCTCCAGCATATTCATCGCGAGAGTGTAGGGCTCTTCGCCTGTCGAACACCCAGCGCTCCAGATGCGCAAAGTCTTGATGGCCTGTTTGCTTTTATCTTGCAGAAGTTCGGGGAGAATTACTTTCCTTAGCGCATCCAGTTGAGGCGGGCTGCGAAAGAGGCAGGTTTCTCCGATGGTCACTTCGTTGAGCAGGTTGCGGAGTTCGGTATCCCGGCCGGGATTCGCCGTCAGAAGATTCCAATAATCGCGCGAGGTGCGGATGCTCAGAATTTTCATCCGGCGCTCACAGGCGCCCGCCATCAAATAAAGTTTTTCTTCCAGCTGGAAAATCCCGCAGACTTTATAGACGAGGTCGCGAATCTGGCGAAAGACGGGATCCACCGGCACGCCGGTTCTGGGAGTCAAGGGCAGGTTTGGCGTGATTTGAGTTCCAGTCATTATTTCGCTCTTTGGGCTACGGAAACGCTTTCAACTTGTGCGGCAGCAAGCGGAGGCGTCCGGCTCTGCAAGACGCGGCGCGTGATTTCCTGGGCTAGCTGATCGAGTGGGTAAACCCCGTCCGCCTGCCCGGCAGCTTGCACCAGGCCGGGCATTCCCCATACCACGGAGGAGGCTTCGTCCTGGATGATGACCTCGCCCCCGCGCTCGCGAATGCGCCGCGCGCCCAGGACGCCATCGGCGCCCATGCCGGTCATCACCACAGCGAGCACGGCTGAGTTATAAACTTCGGCGACGGAGCGGAACAGCACGTCGACCGAAGGACGGCAGGAATTCTCGGGCGCATCCTGATTCAGCTCAAGACGCCCGCCCGCGGCCGTTCGTTTTACGGTCATGTGAAAATTTCCTGGGGCGATCCAGGCCAGTCCGGGGGAGAGCATGGTTCCGGTACTTCCCTCCTGTACGCCGATTTCCGAGTGAGCCGCGAGCCGTTCCGCCAGCAGGCGGGTGAAAAGCGGTGGCATATGCTGCACGATGACGATGGGAACGGGAAAAGTCTTGGGAATGCAGGGCAACACGGCGGCGAGCGCATTGGGACCACCGGTGGAAGTGCCGATGGCCAGGATTTCAATGCGGGCGTGGGAGGTTCGGCGAACCGGAACTGGAGAGTGAGGTGGGGAAACCGGCTTTGGCTGGCGCGCGGCGCCTGCGCATAGAGCTTTGATCTTAGGGATGAGATCGGCCTGGATGGCGCTGACGGCTGCGGCCTGGCTGCCGGTTTGAATGGGCTTGGTGGCATAATCGGAAGCCCCCGCGGAAAGCGCATCGAGGGTTGCCGCCGCCCCGCGCTCGGTGAGCGTACTAAACATGACTACGGGAAGTTTGGGATAGAGTTTGCGAAGCTCCACCAGCGTCTCCAGGCCATTCATCACGGGCATTTCAACGTCGAGGGTGACGAGATCGGGATGAAGCTGGGAGATTTTTGCCAGGGCGATGCGGCCGTCGCTCGCGGTGCCGGCGACTTCGAGCTGAGGGTCGGCCGCCAAAATGCCGCAGAGCAGCTTGCGAACCACGACAGAATCATCGACGATCAGGATGCGAATCGGGTTCATTTACACTTTTCGACAAGCTTGCCGTTCGCCCTACCGGGCGACGCGAAATCTACGAACCAGCCTGCGCCGCCAGGCTGCGATAGTGTTCCGCGGCGACGCCAGACTTCTGGTTCTCCTATAAGCGTTCCATCGGCATCAAGGTGGTTTCCCTTCACCCCTGCTCTGAAAACCAAAGCGAAGGGGGAGAAGGCTCCTCGGAAGCGCCTCTATCTACATTGATCTGTGCCGCTAATAGGGACTGTTCCGGCTCGGACTAAGATGGCAGCGATCGCACGACCACAATGCGGCTGCGGCGGTTGTGCATCTTCTAGGCGTGAGCGGATCGGCTGCTCAGGTTTTTTTGATTCGCACCCGTGCCGCCGCCCTGATGATTCGCGCCCGAGCCGATCTTGAACTGTTCGACTAAGCGGCGCAGTTCGGCGGAAGTCTGGACCAGCTGCTGCGCGGCTTTTTGCGTATCGCCTGCGCCGTGCGTGGTGCTCTCGGCGGCTTGCGCGACTCCCGCGATGTTGCTGGTGATTTCGCTGCTGCCGCGCGCGGCGTCGCTGACGTTGCGCGACATCTCGTTGGTGGTGGCGTTCTGCTCTTCGACCGCCGTGGCGATGGTGTTCGAGATGCCGTTGACCTGGTTGATCACTTCGCTGATCGAGGCGATGGCTTCCACCGCTGCCTTGGTGTCGGTCTGGATGGCTTCAATTTTCCGGCTAATGTCTTCGGTGGCTTTGGCAGTTTCCTTCGCGAGTTCTTTCACTTCGTTGGCGACCACGGCAAAGCCCTTGCCGGCTTCTCCGGCGCGGGCGGCTTCAATGGTGGCATTCAGGGCCAGCAGGTTGGTCTGCTGGGCGATCGATGTAATGACCTTGATGACCAATCCGATCTCAGTGCTGGACTGGCCCAGTTTAGTCACGGTGGCGTCCGCGGCCTGGGCTGCGTTGACGGCAGTGGAGGCCACTTTGGCAGCCTCGTGGGCGTTGGCCGCGATGCTCTGAATGGTGGAAGTCATCTCCCCGGCGCCGGCGGACAGGCTCTGCAAATTCTGGCTGACCTGCTGGGTGACGCGGGAAACGGCGTTCGCCTGAACCGCAGTCTCGCCAGAATTGGCAGTAATCTGCTGGTTGGCCTCGAGCACCTGCTGACTGGCGGCCGACAGTTTATGGGTGTGGGCCACGACTCCACGCAGAATTCCCTGCAGCTTGTCCATGAACTGATTGAAGAAGCGGCTGACTTCGCCCAGTTCGTCGTCGGCAAAAGCTCCCGCAATCACCAGTCGCTTGGTGACGTCACCCTCGCCTTCGGCGACATCTCGAATCATCAGGGTCAATCGATTCAGGGACTGTGAAATTGTTCTGACCAGGGCAAAGCTGCCGGCCATCAACAGCAACAGCGACAGCCCGCATATCGCAAACGTGGCCCGTTTGGCACGGGTGCCTTTCTTGGCGGCACTCAGCTCGGCCTCATGCGCGCTGGCTTCCAGTTGATCGCCGCTGTCCTGGAAATCTTGCTGGAGTGCTGTATAAAGTTCGATGACGTGCCCGGCGAGAGCTACAGCCGAAGGTGGGTCATTCACGATGGCTTTTGAGAGTGAATCGCCGGCACTCTGATATTCCTCTACCAGCTTGCGCTCGGCTTCGAGTGTGGTTTGCAGCGCCGGATCGGTCGCTGCCATTCGGGCAGCGCTGGAGCGTTCGATCAGCAGCTTCGAATGCGTAGTCCAGTTGGCGATGGCGTCCTGCTGGTCCTGGCCCTTTTTCGAGCAGATCGCATCGACATCTTCCCGCGTCATATCGCCGTACATGCCGGCTTCGATATGGTTGCGGATGGCGACGCCGATGGCCGCCACCTGTGTGGTCGTCTTTTGAACCGAGGTGATCCCCCAATAGCCGGATGCGCTCACACTGGCCACAAAGCCCAACGCAATGATCGTCAGCCCGTACAGCCGTCTCTTGATGGTCCACTTCACTGGATGCCCCACTCAAACAGCAAATTTTCTCAGCCCGCGTCGAAGCGTCACGAGCCCGCGTAGGCGGCCCTGCTGTGCGTTGCAGCCGCCATCCGCCCGCTCTCCCGGCCGCTTTCGCCTGCGTTAATCTTGAATTGCTCGACCAGACGCCGCAGTTCGGCCGAGGTTGCGACCAGTTGTTGCGCGGCTTTTTGAGTGTCAGTGGCCCCGTGCGACGTGCTCTCGGCCGCCTGGGCCACGCCCGCGATGTTGCTGGTGATCTCTCCGCTGCTTCGCGCCGCTTCGCTGACGTTGCGCGACATCTCGTTGGTGGTGGCGTTCTGCTCTTCTACGGCGGTGGCTATGGTGCTCGAAATTCCGTTCACTTGATTGATGACTGCGCTGATCGAGGCAATGGCATCGACAGCGGCCTTGGTGTCGGTCTGAATGGCTTCGATTTTGCGGCTGATATCTTCGGTGGCGTTGGCGGTTTCTTTGGCCAGTTCTTTCACTTCGTTGGCCACAACCGCGAAGCCCTTGCCGGCTTCGCCGGCGCGGGCGGCTTCGATGGTGGCGTTGAGGGCGAGCAGATTAGTCTGTTGCGCGATGGATGTGATGACCTTGATGACCTGGCCGATCTCGGTGGAGGAATCACCCAGCTTGGAGACGGTGCCAGTGGCTGTTTCCGCGACTTTGACGGCGGAAGTTGCAATCCGGGCGGCCTCGGTGGCGTTTTTGGCGATCTCACGGATGCTGGCGCCCATCTCTTCGGCGCCGGTGGCGACGGTCTGCAAATTCTGGCTGACGGTCTGAGCGGAGTCAGAGACGACTTTGGCCTGAGCCGAGGTTTCCTCGGAGTTGGCCGTGATCTGCTGGCTGGTGTTGGAGAGCTCTTCGCTGGCGCTGCCTACCTGAAGCGCCGAACCGGCGATGGAGTGAATCACTCCATGAAGATCGTTCTTCATGCGGTTCAACGCCACTCCGGCTTGGCCGATCTCGTCTTGCGACGTAATCTCGAGGTCGTTGACGGTCAGATCGTTTCCGGAAACCGTTTGAATCATGGTCACCATCTTCGAGATGGCGCCGGCGATGGAACGTGTGATAAGAATGGCGACCGCTAATCCAATCCCAATACCCGCGACGGCTAGCATCCATATCACGGAGCGTGCGTGCGATTCGGACGCAGTCTGCTCGGCTAAGAGCTCGTCCTTTAGCTTGTTTTCCAAAGCGTTGAAGTCCGCGACGGCCTTGCGTAAACGAGTACGAGCTTCGCCCGTCGGCGGGCTGAAGGCGAGTTCTACTGCCTCGTTTGTTTTTCCCGCTCGCCGCAGTTCGATCTCCCGATCGGCAATAGCCCGATATTCATCAAATGTGCGCCGGATGTCAGCGTGGAGCTGCTTGCCTTCTTCGGTCACGATGGTTTTCTGCAGGCGGTCCATATTTTCATTGAATTCCTGCTTGCCCTGCTCGTCGATCTTGAGCAAATCCTCTTTCCCAGTGAGCAGGAAACCCCGGATGCCGGTCGTCTGCTTTTCGATCTCGGCCTCAATCTGAGAAGCGGTGTCCTTTTTTGTCATCATGCCATCGACCCGGCCAGATATGTCCGCGAGCCGGCTGACGGTGCCGTTGGCCACAAACCCCATAGCCACAAGAATCAACAACAGACTGCCAAACCCCAGGCCCAATTTCATCTTCAAGCTCAGTTTGTTCATCGCCTTTTCTTCCTCCCGGAGACCACTGCGAGAAATCGGCGCCGATCTGTCTTCCCCAGTTTCAAGCCGCTCCCCGAGTCGCTGTAAGGCATCGCCCCGTTTAGGCGTGCGCTGCCATGCCGCGGGCCAACCGGCCTCCCGTGGCTCCGCCTCTGTCGATCCTGAATTGCTCGACCAGCCGCCGTAGTTCGGCAGAGGTTTCCACTAACTGTTGCGCGGCTTTCTGAGTATCCCCTGCGCCCTGCGACGTGCTCTCGGCAGCCTGTGCAACGCCCGAGATGTTGCTGGTGATTTCGCCGCTGCTGTGGGCCGCTTCGCTGACGTTGCGCGACATTTCGTTGGTGGTGGCGTTCTGTTCTTCGACCGCGGTGGCGATGGTGTTCGAAATGCCGTTGACCTGATTGATCACTTCGCTGATCGAGGCAATGGCGTCGACCGCCGCTTTGGTGTCGGTTTGAATGGCTTCGATTTTGCGGCCGATGTCCTCGGTGGCTTTGGCGGTTTCTTTGGCCAGTTCTTTCACTTCGTTGGCCACGACCGCGAAGCCTTTGCCGGCCTCTCCGGCGCGCGCGGCTTCAATGGTGGCATTAAGCGCGAGCAAATTCGTCTGTTGCGCGATACCGGTGATGACCTTGATGACCTGGCCGATCTCGTTGGAGGAATCGCCCAGCTTAGAGACCGTAATGGTGGCGGTTTCCGCGACCTTCACGGCGGAGGTCGCGATTCTGGCGGCCTCGGTGGCGTTCTTGGCGATTTCGCGGATGCTGGCGCCCATTTCTTCGGCGCCGGTGGCTACGGTCTGCAGATTCTGGCTGACGGTCTGAGCCGAGTCAGAGACAACTTTGGCCTGGGCTGAGGTTTCCTCGGAGTTGGCGGTGATCTGCTGGCTGGTGTTGGAGAGCTCCTCGCTCGCGCTGGCCACATGAAGAGACGTCTCGGCAATCGATTCCACGACAGCGTGCAGGTTGTTCTTCATCTTGTTGAGCGCGATGCCGGCCGTTCCAATTTCGTCCTGGCTGGTTATCTGCATGTCGGCGACAGTCAGGTCGTTGGCGGCGACTTGCTGGATGAGTGCGACCATGCGAGCGATCGCGGTGGTCAGGGAGCGAGTGATGAGGGCCGCGATTCCCAGGCCAAGCACAATGGCCGTGAAGGCGAGGAGCGATACCAGAAGACGCACCCGGGATTCGGCCGCCTCCTGCGCTTTCAGAATTTCGTCTTTTACTCTATCTTCGAGAGCCAACAGATCTGTAACGGCCTTGCGCAACCGAGTACGCACCTCGCTCATATGCGGACTGAACAAGAGCGTCTCCGCTTCTTTTGCGTTACCAGCGCGCGCTAACTCGATTTCATGGTCGCTGGTGCTGCGAAATTCGCCATAAGCGCTACGGATTTCGCCATGGAGCCCCTTACCCTCATCGGTGGTCAGGGTCTTTCCTATGTTGTCCATGAGGCTTGCGAATTCCTGTTTCCCTTCTTCATCGTGCTGCAGGGTGTCCTCCCTCCCGCTGAGTAAGAATCCGCGAATACCTGTGGTCTGCTTTTCGAGCGCAGCTTCGAGCAGGGAAGTCATATCTTTCTTGACCATTTGGTCGTCGACACGCTTCGATAAGTCGCCTAGCTGGCCGACTGAGTTATAGGCCACCGCTCCCATGGCTACGAGAAATAGCAGCAGGCTACCGAAACCGAGGCCGAGCTTCATCTTCAGGCTGAGCTTATTCATGTTTCTCATCTCGTGGAAAAGGTTGGACCCATCGACGTTTCCATCGGCGCTTGGGCCTCAGCTTTCTATCGGCTTAGAAAGCGCAGGACTTTAAATAGAGGTGGGTTTGATTCGGATGCGCAATACCGGCTGCTGTGGGGCGTTCGGAGCGGGTTTATTCCGGCTAACCTCATTCTGTAATGTGCCGATAGCACAAGGCGTGAGCACTCCTTCTTTCGCCCCCAAATCAGGCCAAGATAAAGCGGAGCACAAGCCCGGAACCCGCTTTGTGGCCCGCCAGACAATCGTGACGCGGGAAGAGACAGTATTTGGCTACGAACTGCTGTTTCGCGACGGCGTGGAAAATTTCTTCAAGCATAGCGACCCCGATGAGGCCTCACGCAGCACGCTGAGTACGACGTCGTTGGTGGGGCTGAACGTGCTTTGCGACGGTCGGCGGGCTTTTATCAACTGCACGCGCGACATTCTGCTGAAGGACTACATTACCCTGCTGCCGCCGGGCCAAACCGTGGTCGAGATACTGGAAACCGTGCCCGCCGACGACCTGGTGTTGGCAGCGTGCCGGCGGTTGAAAGAAGGGGGCTACATGATCGCGCTCGACGACTTCGCCGTGGACGACCCACGCCAGGCCCTCACCGAACTGGCGGACATCATCAAAGTAGACATAAGGGTGACCTCGCCAACCGATGCGGCAGCCATGGTAAAGCGATATGGTCCATGGCGTTGCCGCATGCTCGCTGAAAAAGTTGAGACGCGGGAGGAATTCCTAGCCGCCAAAAAAGCGGGATTTATCTACTTTCAGGGGTATTTTTTCCGCCATCCCGAGATTATAACTACGCATGAAATTCCCGTGAATCGGTTCAACTACCTGCGCATGCTGAAGGCAGTGGGCAATTCTGAGCTGGATCTGAAAGAGATTGAAAATCTGGTGAAGAGCGAAACCGCTCTTTGTTACCGCTTGCTGCGCTATTTGAACTCGGCGATGTTCGGTTTCGGCACCGAGATTCGCTCGGTGCAGCACGCGCTCTCGATTCTGGGGGAACGCGAACTGCGGCGCTGGATTCGGCTGGTGGCCACGCTCGGCGCAGGCCAAGGCAAGAGTACGGATCTGGTCCTGGCCACGCTGGTGCGCGCTCACTTTTGTGAGTTGCTGTCGGCAAAAGTCCAGCACGGCAATTCGGACCTGTTTCTGATGGGCATGCTTTCACTGATGGATAGCCTGCTGGAAATGTCCATGCAGCAGGTGCTGGAGAATGTGCCGATCGATCAGGAGTGCCGGACGGTGTTGCTGGGCGGCGCCGGACGCTTGCGTCCGTTTTACCAACTGATGCTGGCGCAGGAGTCGGGGGAGTGGAAGGCCGTCAGCGAGTTGTGCCAGCAGCTTAAATTAAGTGAGAGCGAAGTGGCCGACGCTTATTGGCAGGCCATGCAGTGGGCGCGAGAAGTTAGCGCGGGAGCGTAGGCTGACCGGATCGTTGCAGCAGGCCAGGACCGAGATTCCTCGCTTCGCTCGGAATGGCAAGATATATTCGGGCGTTTATTTTTTTCTTGCGACACTCCACAGGAGCAATGCTCCGGCCGCAAGTGCCGCTAAGCCTATGCCTGCGCGTTTCATCGATTTTTTTACTTCACATGCGTGGCGGTGTGTGAGGAAGGATTCGGGACGGTCACCGTTGTGCGTTTCCTCGCCTTGCAGTGCCATCTGCAGAACCTCCGCCAGGTGCAGGGCTTCGCGGTCTGAACCCTGGGCGATCTGTTCGCGGCAACTGAAACCGTTCGCGATGATGAGCCAATCGTCGGGCGCTTTGCGGACAGCCGGCATGAGTTCGAGTTCGCCGATGGCGAGCGAGACCTCGTACTTATCTTTTTCAAACCCGAAGGAACCGGCCATGCCACAGCATCCCGGAGCGGGGCTGGTGAACTCGACTCCTATGCGGCGAAGCAAAGATTCTTCAGCGGTCATCTTCATGACCGACTTTTGATGACAGTGGCCGTGCAACAGAGCCTTGCGATTGAGAGGAGGAAACGGAAAATCCTTCGCGTAGCTTTCGAGAAATTCGCTGAGCAGAAAGCTCTGGCGCGAGAGCGCCTGCGCACGTTCGTCGTGCGGGAACAGATTGATGAGTTCGTCGCGGAAGACGGCGATGCAGCTCGGCTCGAGTCCGACCACCGGAATGCCGGCTTCGATTTCCGGTTGGAGAGTGTCGAGAATCTGGAGTAGGAGCATTTTGGCGCGGTCGAGCATACCGTGATCGTAGAGCGGGCGTCCGCAACAGAGATGCGCGCGGGGGACGATGACGCGGAAGCCGGCGGCTTCAAGAACTTCTGTGGCCGCGCGGGCAATGCTGGGGCGGAAGTAGTTGGCGAAAGTGTCGGGCCAGAGAAGAACTGGCGGGAGAGTCCCTAAGTTCTCGTCCGGGCTTCTGTATCCATCAAGCGCTGCGGAGCTTCGCTCCGCTGGACGGCCGGGGGCGGCCGTCCCCACATAGTTCGTGGTCGGCCTCCGGAAAAACCAGTCTTTAAATGTTTGCGGCGCGAAGGCGGGGATGGAACGCTCTTGGGGAATTCCGGCGAGCAGTTTCGAAATGTCGCGCAGCACGGGGAGTTGTGTGGTCAGGTTCACCAGTCCCGGAACTTTCGAGGCCACGCGCGCCCACAGATCGATGTTGCCGAAGGAGTAGGCGCTGATGGTACGCACGCGGCCTTCGTAGTAATGCGATAAGAATTCAGCCTTGTAGGTGGCGACATCGACGCCGACGGGGCAGTCGCTTTTGCAGCCTTTACAGGCGAGACACAGATCGAGCGACTGCTTCACTTCTTCGCTGCGCCATCCGTCGGTAATAACTTCTCCCTGCGTCATCTCCCAAAGCAAGTGGGCGCGGCCGCGGGTGGAATGCTCTTCTTCCTGCGTGGCGCGGTAACTGGGGCACATCACGCCGCCCTCGGAGTGGCGGCACTTGCCTACGCCCACGCAACGAAGAGTAGCTTGGGCCAGGCTGCCGTGATCGGCCTGAAATTTGAAGTGTGTTTCCGGTTCCCACGGTGCGTAGTCTGCGCCCAGGCGCAAATTTTCGTCGAGCTTGTTGGGATTGATGAGCTTGCCGGGATTCATCTTCCATGCCGGGTCCCACGCCGATTTAAAATCGCGAAAGGCTTGCATTAATTCCGGGCCGAACATTTTTGGCAGCAACTCGCCGCGCGATTGTCCGTCGCCATGCTCGCCGGAAATCGATCCGCCATAACTGACCACAAGATCGGCGGCTTCCTCCATGAATTTGCGGAATTTGGCGATACCCTCTTTCGATTGCAGGTTGAAGTTGATTCGGGTGTGAACGCAGCCGTGGCCGAAGTGTCCGTAGAGCGAACCCTTGTAACCGTAGGCGGCGAACATTTTGCGCAGATCGCGCAAATAGCCGCCGAGTTTTTCTGGAGCCACAGCGGCGTCTTCCCAGCCTTCCCAGTTGAGCGGTTCGCCAGGGACGTGAGAAGTGGCGCCCAGAGCGGATTCGCGAACGACCCAAACTCGCTTCTGCAGCTGCTTATCGGTGTAAAGGCGCATCTCCGGAGGAGTTGCGCCGCGGCTGAGAGATTGCATCAGAGCGCGTGCCTGCGATTCGGCTTCGGGTGCGGTCTGCGCGCCGAATTCGACCATGAGCCATCCGCCGCCTTCGGGCAGAAGAGCAAGTCCTTCGGCATTAATTTTTTTCAACCGCGTGTAGTGGACGAGCAGATCGTCGAAGCCTTCGAGTCCGATGGGCTTGTGCGCCATGATTTCGGGAACATGGTCGGCGCACTGATAAATATCGGGATACGACATGACGAGCAGTACGCGCTCCGGCGGGCTTTGGACAAGGCGGCAGGTGGCTTCAAGAATGGTGACGCAGGTCCCTTCGGAGCCAACTAGCGCGCGGGCGACGTTGAATCCGTTTTCCGGCAGAAGATATTGCAGGTTGTAACCGGAGACGCGGCGGGGAATGTTTGGGAAGCCGTTGCGAATGCGGTCGGCGTACCGGTCGGCAATTTGCTTGAGGGAAGCTGATATCTGATCGACGCGGCTGCGGCCCGATACTTCCGGGCCGCCGGACCCATTCGACTCCCCTCGCTCCTCGGGTTCGCTCAGGGCAGGCTTTCGGGGGCGGCTGTCCCCACATGCTTCGATGAGATTCGAGCCGACTTTCATCCGCGTCCCGTCGTAAGTGAGAATTTCTAGCGCCTCGATGTTGTCGTCGGTTTTACCCGCCATCACGGAGTGCACGCCACAGGAGTTGTTGCCGATCATGCCACCGAGAGTGCAGCGGTCGTGCGTAGCAGGATCGGGAGCGAAGGTCAGATGGTGCTTTTCGGCGGCGAAGCGCAGGTGGTCGAGAACGACTCCGGGCTGCACGCGGGCGATGCGGCGCGCTGGGTCGATCTCCAGAATTGCGTTCATGTATTTCGAGAAATCAAGGACGACGGCGACGTTGCAGCATTGTCCCGCGAGCGACGTGCCGCCTC
>Ga0181522_10001634_pt1 | contig 13475 bp, 6 predicted proteins | sample PEATcosm2014_Bin_27_FD_121103 | JGI IMG/M metagenome (GOLD analysis project Ga0181522, IMG submission 121103) | Peatland microbial communities from MTU Mesocosm Facility, Houghton, MI, USA - PEATcosm2014_Bin05_10_metaG | ecosystem: Environmental > Terrestrial > Soil > Wetlands > Peat | place... | reverse complement strand
TAAAGACGATGGTGAGAATGATGCGGGCCGGACTGATGGGAGCTATGGGAGTGCGCTTCATTGCGATGGCTGGGCCTCAGGATTGAGCGCGGTGCGGAAGGGCGTGGAGGTGATGTAGCGCGTCTGCCAGGTGAGCCAGTCTTCGGGATGCTGACGATAGACCCACTCGTCTTCGAGACGGCCGGGCGGCGCGTCGTACCAGGATTTTGCGTGGTACGGAAGCGGTTGCACGCTGGCCGAGAAGATGGAGTTGTAGTCGCCGTCCTTGATCCAGCCATCGCCGGCGAGGACATAGTCGCGAACGTATCCGAGAGGCGGATTGGCGGGGGCGAGAAAGCGCAGGGCGAGCTCGTCGCCGGCGTTCATGATTACGTAACGGTCATCGATCTTATTCAGCAGCGGGCGCACATCGCCGAGGCGGGTGTAGTAGCCTTCGAGGTCACGCCAGATTTGGGTGGTCGCGGAGAGGTGGTTGTAGTCGGGGATCTCGGGTGATGAGGGGTTGGCCTGGTGGATGGTGGAGTAGCCGCGATAGCGCAGGTCGGCGGTCATAGGGTCGATGCGCGTGATCTTCAGTGGAGTATAGGGAAGGCCGCGCGCCCACTGGATCTGGTCCCAGTAGATTTCGAGGTTGGTGCGCAGGCGAACTTTGCGCGGCGTGCCGGGGCGGAAGATGCCGGTGAGGTCGATGAGGCAGATTTTGTTGCGGCCTGCGGGGAAGCCGAGTTTGGGACGCGCGACTATCCAGTTGCCGCGGACGTCGGGGACTTCGAGGCTGAGCGGTTTCGGTTGTTCGTGATGACCCTGGCTAATCGCGACGTTTACAGACGAGTCGGAGGGGTGCAGCCATCCGCGTGCGATGAGGTAGAGCGGGCCGGTGGAGGGCGCGTCCATACCGGATGTGTCTGGGCCGAGGTCGATCTCGACGTAGTGGTCGTGCGCGATGCCCTGGTATTGGCCGCGAGCGAAGGTGTCGAGGTAGCGGCCATCGAGGTCGCGCAGAATTTCGGTGACATCGTTGCCACGGTCGTCGGTGGCGTGGGCGATGGGATAAGGCGTTTCGGTGGCGGTGATGGCGAGCTTGACGGGAGGGATGACGAAGCGCTCGTCTGTGAAGATTTCGGTGCCCTGCGGGTGGTCGACGGTCATGAGCTGGAGCCAGTCGTAGTAGTAGGTCTCCCAAAGCTCACCGGTGATGCGGAGATCGTAGGCGCCATCGCGCGGGGCGAGGTCGTTGCGCGGGATTTTGTACCACTCCTCGGTGGCGGCGATGCGGGCGGGGCCGAGCGCGTTGATGAGGAGGCCGATGGCGGAGCCCCAGGGCACCGTGTCTTTGACGAACTTCATTTCTTGGCCGTCCCACGCGAAGAGGAAGGGGCAGGAGCCTTTGAGGCGCTGTTGTGCGAGGACTTTCTGGTCGGCGGCGATTTGGAATTCGGCGTTGACGGCTCCGTTAGGCCAGAGGATGCGGGCGACGTCGGTGGAGGGCCAGTCGCCGAGGCCGAAGTGTTCTTCTGGAGCGGTGATGGCCTGGGCCTGGAGGAGCAGGCCGGAGCGAATCTGGATTTCGCCGCCGATGCCGAAGGAGTTGATGCGCTGGTCGCCAGTGGCGGTGACGGCACGCGTGCGGATGGTCTGCCAGTGGTAGTTTTTCGTGCCGTGATTCGCGAGCTGGATGGGCTGGCCAGTGGGGTCGAGCGCGAGCAGGTCGAGATGGCCGGAGTTGACAAGGTCCGTCGCGGCGAAGACACGCAGCGGGTTGGAGCCGGCTGGCTGGTCGAGGAGCGCGAAGCCGCCGTCGGCATTGGCGAGCCAGATGAGCGGGGTCGACGGTTCGCCGGCCGGGCCGACGTTCGCGAGGACCAGATCGACCGCGCCGTTATTGTCGAGGTCTGCGGTGAGGAGACGAACAGGGTTCTTCAAGATGGCTGCGGCGTTCGGGATGCGCGCTATCTCGGTTGAGGTCCACGCGCCGTTGTTGTTCATGAGGCGGACGATTGCACCGCTGAACTGGACTGCGAGCAGATCGAGCGTGCCGCTGTTGCGGGTGTCGGCGGCTGCGATGGCGTTGACGGCTCCGAGATTTGGAGCCGAAGTGAGTTCGTGGAAGTTGCCGGAGCGGTCGTTATGAAAGATGCGGAGTTGGCCGGAGCCATCGATGAGAGAAGCATCGGGATTGCCGTCACCGTCGAGGTCGGCCCAGACGAATTGCCGCAGGCCGGAGACGCCGGAGAAGGGATGGATGGGGGTAAAGGTGCCGTCGCCATTGTTGCGGAGGACGGTAGGCGAGCCGCTCTGCGCGCCGAGGACAATGTCGAGGTCGCCATCGGCTTCGATGTCCGCGGCCCAGGCCCCGATGTAGCTGGAGTTGAGAACTGCGGGCGGAAGTTTGGTTTGCGCGGTGACGTCGGTGAATTTCTGCGGCGAATCCTGGCGGAGGAAGCGAATGCCGCCAGCTCCGGCGAGGACGAGGTCGGTCCTGAAGTCGTAATTGAAGTCGATCGGCAGGACGGAGTCAGAGCCTGGAGCCGCGTTGCGCGCGCCGCTTGGGAACGGGAACGACGGACCGCCGACGATGCTCACGGTCTTGGCATTGGCGGTGACGATGACGGGCGGCTGCGTGCCGTCGAGCGAGATTGCTCCGATCCAGTTCCAGTTTTGGCTAGGCGGTGTGACGATTGGCTGGGGGATGAATTTCAGGGCTGCGTCGGGAGCGGCGGGTCGCGACGGCGGAGAGGGGAGTCGCACGAAGGTGAGGAAGGGTTGCGCCTCTTCTCCGGGTTGAGCTTTGATGACGGAGAGGCTTTGGCGAAAGCTCGGGACCTGCATGAGGACGTTGCGCAGGAAGACGCTGCGCACGGCGGCGGTTGCAGGGGCCGATTGTGCGGCGTTTTGGAGTTCTGCGAGTTGCTGTTGCACGCTGGGTGGCCATGCGGCGGAGGATTGCGCCGCGATGCGGGTGGCGGCGGAGCGGAGGGTTGCCGCGTCGCCACGCTTGGCGGCGATGCGGCTGAGTTCGACAAGCGCGGCGAGGTTGTTGGGCGCGGCGGCGAGAATCTTCTCGATGAGCTGCTGAAATTGCATGTCGCTGTTGGGCGCGCCCTGGCGCTCGATTTCGACGGCGAGCAGGTAGAGCGCGCGCAGATTGTGGGGATCAAGGTCGACGGCTTTCTGCAGGTTCGCAATGGCCTCGGCGGAGTTGCCGCGCGCACTTTCCAGCACACCGAGATCGGCGTCGATCTGACTGTTGCGCGGGACGAGGGAGTGGGCGCGGTCGAGGCGCTGCCTGGCGGGATCGAAATTGCGCTGGCGGAGGGCGAGGATTCCCCAATCCGCCCAGCCGGCGGGTTCCCCCGGAGCCAACTGAGTGGCGCGGCTGAGCTGGTCTTCGGCACGGACGTCGTTGCCGACTTCCATGGCGGCGAGGCCGACATAAAATGCCTGCACGAACTGGGTGTATTGCGCGGACTGCGGTTTGGGCAGGCCGGAATGACAACCGGCAGTGAAGATCGAGGCGGCGGTCACGAGGGACACAAGAAAGGCATATTCCCTCAGGGCTCGGCGCTTCCGGGCCGACGAGGAATGCCGCGATGCGGTTGAAATGGGGTCACGAATGGGATGCAACGCCACGCCCACCTTACTGAACTCGCAATGGGACTGTCTTCCACCTAAAGATGGAGGCCGCTCGGGAGCTGGCCGGTCCGGTCCGGGCATAGTGGTGAGGGGGCACATGGAGATTCCATCTTTAGTGGGTTGACGATGACTGCTGGTCCTGGAGATTCTGGGTCAGTTTACGGTGTGGACTCCTCAGGTGGAAAGGATGAATCGCTATGCCTCATATTGCCCTGCCGGAAGGACTGCCGGGAATTCGCGGCGCGATGGCGTTTCGGCCGGAGACGGCGAAGCCGCTCAACGAACTGGTGGAGGTGCTGCTGGTGGGACCGAGCACGCTAACGCCGGGCGAGCGGGAGCTGATTGCGACCTACGTTTCATCGCTCAACGATTGTTACTATTGCCAGACGATTCACGGGGCGATCGCGGCGGCGCACCTGAACGGCGATGAAGAACTGGTGCGGAGGGTGAAGGCGGACTTCCAGCATGCGGACGTCTCGGACAAACTGAAGGCGCTGCTGGTGATTGCGGCGAAGGTGCAGCGCGGCGGGAAGAACGTGACAGCGGCCGACGTGGAGCACGCGCGGAGTCTGGGCGCGACCGACGTGGAGATCCACGACACGGTTCTGATTGCGGCCGCCTTCTGCATGTACAACCGGTACGTGGATGGACTGGCGACGACGCAGCCGCGCGATGAGGCGCTGTATCGCGAGCGGGGCAAGGTGGTGGCGCGCGACGGGTATGTAACCGTGAGCAAAACTTATTTGCCGGCGGAGCCGGTGGCGCGCTGAGGGGAGGCATGTGGACGGCGACGGCACACAAGCGGCGGGGAGCCAGGGAGTATCGTCTTCGCTGAACTTGCCGGTCGTTGAAGAGAGCGCGGCGGATGGCGAGGTCGCGCGCGTGTATGAGCGCTACCGATCCCATTTCAACCGAGCATTGGTTCCGGGGATTCTGAAATGTTTCGCCACACACCCGCCGCTGCTGCGCGCCATGATGGACCTGGCGGAGAACATGCTGTTCGTGGACGGGCACCTGGTCCGGCGGCAGAAGGAGATGATCGCCACGCTGGTCTCCTGCGAGAATGGCTGCCCCTACTGCGCGGACAGCCACGGCTATCAGTTTCGAATGCAGGGCGGTTCCGGGGAGTCGCTGGGTGCTCTTCAGGAGAACGACCTCGATGCAGCTTCGCTGACGGCCGCTGAGCGGGCGCTGCTGCGGTTTATGGAGAAAGTGAATCGCAGTTCGGACCAAGTGGTTCGCGAGGACGTCGAGACGCTGATGCGAGAAGGCTGGAGCGAGCAGCAAATCGCTGAGGCAGTCCATATCGTCGCCCTGTTTGCCGCATTCAATCGCATTGTGAATGCGTTCGGATTGCCGTCGCAGGAACTGCTGGCGGGGTATCCAGCCGAGGTGGGCGGAGACGGTTCCAGCAGCGCGAAGTAGCGAATCCGCAGGACCAGAACGTCACCGGCAAAGCGCGAGAGAACGAACAGGCCGCCAGGAAGGCTGGGCGGCCTGTCAGTGTTGACTGTCGGGCTGTTCAGCTTAGAAGACGATCTTGGCCGCTCCCTGGAAGACACGAGCGCCACTGCCTGCCTGAGTTCCAATCTGACCGAAGGTGCTCGAGGAGATGGCCTGGCTGACGCTGCTGAAGGTGAAGTTCGGGTGGTTGAGTACGTTGAAAGCTTCGAGGCGAAGGTCGAGACTCAAGTGTTCGTGCAGCGGAAAGAGCCGGGACACCTGGCTGTCGAACTGGAAGAAGGGCGGCGTCCGGAAGGCATTCCTGCTGAGGTTGCCGTAGGCTCCCGGGGCAGCGGCGGTAAAAGCAGCGGGATTCAGGTATTCGCGGTTGGCCTCGCCTGTTCCGGCACGGAAGGTCGCCTTTGCGTAAGGGCTGACACCGGGAACCAGATTGGGGCGATCCTCGACGATATCGGTTAGAGAGACGTCAGTGCCCGTTTGGACGTTCACAGCCTGGCCGCTGGCAATGTGGACAAGCGGAGCGATCTCCCAGTTATTGGCGATCGCGCCCTCGAAGCGGTTGAAGCGCCGGAAATTACTGCGGGCGACGACGACGACGTTTTCGATGTCGCGATAATCGAAGCCGCAAGGACCCCAATCGAGCTTCGGGTTGTAGGGATCCTCGACCAGAGTTTGGGCGATATCGCCCTGACCGTCGACGATGTCCAGGCACTTGGACCACGTCCAGTTGGCGAGCAGACTGAAGTCCGACGAGATGCGATGCTGCAGGGTGGCGACCATACCGTTGTAGCTGGCCTCGCCGCCGTCGTTGACGGTGTTGGAGCCGGCGCCGCCGCCCTGGATCTGATTGCCCTGGGCAGGATTCGCGATGGTGGCCGAGAAGCGGGAGGTTTGATTCTTGATGGTGGAGCAGGGAGTGCCAGCCGCGCCGGGTTTGACGGCGGCAGGACCGGTAGTGACGATGGGCGAGCAGCCGGTGCCGTTGGGGCCCCAGTTGCCGGGGATATAAACGGCCGCACTCAACGGGGTTCCCATGGGGTCATGCACGGTGCGGTTGCCGATGTAGTCGACCTGGCCCTGCCAGCCGTGACCAAACTGGTGCTGGGTACTAAGAGTCCACTGGACGGTGTAGGAGGAGTGGAATTGATCAGGCAGGACGATGTACTGGGACTGCGCGAAGAACTGCGCCTGAGAGGGAGTGGGGATCACAGGCTGCGGAAAGGGGCTGGTGGTGAACTGCCCGACCGACCAGGGAGCGCCGAAGGCCAGAGGCCCTGAGCCGGAGGTTTGGGTGTTGCTGATAGCGGTGGCAAACGGCGGATTTTGCTGGGCGCGCTGGCCGGTGAAGAAATTCGGTTTGTCGTAAGCCAGTTCACCGCCGGCGCGAACAACGGTTTTGCCGTTGCCGAAGGGATCCCAGGATACGGCGAGATTGGGAGAGAACTGCCAGGGCGAGTTTTTGGTAAAGCCGCGGGGCACGCCCTTATCGCCGTAGAAGAGGACGCCGGCGGGGGCGTTGGGATAGACGGAGCTGACGACGTTGTTCAGGAAGTCGTTGTAGTTGAAGACCGCGCCGCGATTGAAATAGTCGACAGGCATGAAGTTGGGGCCCCAGCGCAGGCCGCCGACAAGCGTGAAGCGCGGGGTAGCGTGGAAGGTGTCCTGAATGTAGAGGCTGGGAAGCGGCCCGCGGAGCGCGTTCTGTTGTTCTTTGCTCTGCTGGAAGGCGCTGAGAGTGCCCTTGAGGAAATCGAGGCTTTGATCGCCGATGGTGGTGCCCCCGTTAGGACCGCTGCCACTGTATTCGCCGTTGAAAGTGAAGGTGCCGTTGGCTTCGTAGGCATTGCCGATGTTGAGCTCGTTTTGCACCCATTCGCCGCCGAAGGCGATCTGATGCTTGCCGCGAACCCAGGTAACGTCGTCGTTGACGGCCAGGGTGTTGTCATTGAAGTGGGCAACGGAGTTGGTTCCGCCGCCAATGGTGAATTTGCCTTCGGTGATCTGGAGGCCATTGGGGACGGCCTGATAGATATTCACGCCGAGGGTGGCGGCGTTGATGTCGTTGGGGGCGTAACCACGATTGTCCACGCGGCGCATTACCGTTCCGTGAGCCTGGTTTACCAGATTCGGATTGAAAGTGGTGACCCACCCAAGACTGAACGACTGAGTCCGCTCGATGTTTCCGGACTGCGTTGTGATGAGGATGTTGGTGGGCGAGAAGAAAGCCGGCGCCTGATAGCCATCGATGAAGTAGCGGCCGTAGAGGCTGTTCTTCGAGTTGATGGTGTAGTCGACACGGGTAACAAACTCGTTGTCGAAAATATCCAGCGGGATGATGTAGGAGACGAACCCGCAGTTATTCGGATCGTAGGTTGAATTCGGTTTCGGCAGGTAGCCGTCCAAAGCAAGGGACTGCTTGAGATACGTGGGCTGGGAAGGATACTTATTTCCTGCCAGCGCGGTGCCGGTAAGGGGGTCTACCAGCTGAATAGGCTTCTTATTCGACGAGCAGGGATTACTGTTGGCGACGCCAGGAACGCCGTCCGTCGTGGAAAAATCTCCGGCCAGGTTCGCCGCGGTGGGCACAGTCGCGGTGGTATTGGCCTGGAGCGACTTCGACTCAAGGTGCTGATAACCGGCGAAGCCGAAGAGTTTGTCGCGAATGATCCTGCCGCCGAAGGTGCCGCCGTATTGGTTCTGGTGCAGTTGATCCTTCAGGGTCGAATAGAAGTTGGTTGCGTCAATGAAATTGTTGCGGATGAACTCAAAGGCGGATCCGTGATACTCATTCGTGCCGGAGCGGGTGACGACGTTGACGTAACCGCCGGTGTGCTGACCTTCCTGAGCGCCGAGCACCGTCGATTCGAGACTGAACTGGCTGACCGCGTCTGGGAAGGGAAAGGGCATGTTTCCGTTGCCCATGTAGTCCTGGTTATCGCCGCCATCGAGCCGCCACAGGGTGGTGTTGCCATTGCCGCCGGCGATGGAGATGGAAATAGTCTGATAGGAGTACTTGCTGCCGGTGAAGTCATTGCCAGGCGCAGTGCTGGCTCCGCCGGAAACGGCAAGCAGGCCGGTGATTTGGCGGCTCGCGGAGTTCAGGGGCATCTCGGTTATGTCTTTGGAGTCGATGGTCTGTTTGTAGGACGCATCTTCGGTCTGAAGGGCGAGGCCTTCGGAGTGGACTTCGATTTTCGTCTCGGTGCGGCCAACCCTGAGAACGGCGTTGATGGCGATGCTGCTGCCGATTTCAAGCACAATGCCGGTTTGCTCGTAGGTGTCGAAGCCGGGCGCTACAACACTGACGTTGTAGGTGCCGGTGTTGAGACCGGGGAAGACAAATACACCCGCACTGTTACTTTTTGTGGCATGGCTGACCTGCGTTGCGGCATCGGTAATCGTGACGGTTGCATTTGGAATGACCGCACCGGAGGCATCCTGGACGGTGCCCTGGACATTGGCGGTTCCGGCGATCTGGGCCGGCGTCCGAACGGCGACGAGCAGCAGCGCGAGGAAGCAAAGGCGGGCGACCCAGGCACCGAGCGCTGGGATTCGAGTGGAACTTAGGTTGACCATACGGCCTCCAAAGAACTGGGAGTTTGACAGGTTTCTTGTGCAAAGAGGTCTGACCTGTTAGCGGAGCCGGACCAGTATCGTGGAGCCGAAATGGCCCTGTCAAGGGGAATCGGGACGTAAAATCCGTCGGGAGGGGGGCCTGCGTGGGATCGAGCCCAGGGTGCAGTTCTGATGCGTGGCAATGGCGCGTCGCGTCGGCCCGGCCCGATCTGTAAGCGCGGACCGCACGGTTTTGCGGGAGCGGCTGGACGGGCGGGAGGACACTGCGGTTGGTCAGACCACGCCATCTGCGAGGCCCCGCCAGATTGAGAGGGGCGATGGCCGACTCGCAAGTCAGAGAATTCGGTTATCGGCGCTGTCCACCTGCGTGTCCTTTGCCGCGCGGCTGAGGAGAATGCGGAGGTCGGCGACCTTATCGAGATGAAACGCAGGAACGCCAGCGGGTGCGGTGACGGCGATGAAATCGGCGCGGGTCACATCGGTGAGATAGAAGCTGGGGCGCGGATCGGGTGAGGCGGCAGCAACCTCCACGTGGCTGATTTCGACGTTGCGGATGTGGCGAAGGAAGAATCCCTGGGAGGGCATGGGGCCGAACATGCCGGGGTCGGGATATTTATTCTCGTATTCAGGAGGCTGAATGGAGAGGGTGTCCTGCGATGCTCCGCCGACGTGATGCTGGTAGATTCCGGAGAGCTTCAGATCCTGAATGGCGTAGTCGGGGATGCCGCTGAGGATAGAGCAGAGGCGAGAGGCGCAATTGTAACTGGTGAGGTTGCTAATAAGGATGCGGCGCATGGTGCCGACCCTGGTGGTTTCCTTTGGGCCGCGCAGCCGCGCACCGAGACGGACGAAGATGGGCGATGTCGTGATGTCGCGCATGGTGATATTGGTGACGGCGATGTCCTCGCAGAGCGCGCCGTCCTCGCTTTCGAGGGCGAGGCCATTGCAGCCTTCAAAGACGCAATTGGAGATCGTGATGTTCTTAAAGCCGCCGTTCGATTCCGTTCCGCACTTAATGCGCCCGGTGCGGCCGACGCCGCGAACATCGGGAGGAAACTTCTTAAAAGTGCCATCGAGTAAGGTGCCGAGTTCATAAGTGCCGGTGACGTAACAGTTGGTGATGGTCACGTTTTCCGTGGCTCGGGCGTAGCCGAGGGCATAGCTGCTCTTGGGGCAGATGCCATCGTCCCAGGGCGAGTTAACGGTGCAGTTGGAAACGTGGACGTTGCGGCAGCAGTCGATGTCCATGCCGTCGCGGTCGGTGTCGATGGTGAGGTTGTCAATGGTGAGGTTGTCGACGCCGGTGAGCAGCAGTCCGAAGTGGCCGCCCTTCAGGATGGAGAAATCACGCAGCAGGACGTTGTGGCAGTTTTTGAGAGCGATGGCCTTGTTGCCGACGCCGGCCTGTTCTGCGACATAGATGGGATAATCTCCGCGTGCGACGCGATTGGCTCCGAAGCTGAGACCCTTCCCGTAAATGCGGCCTGGGCCGGTGATGCTGATGTCGCTGAGGTTCTCTCCCCAAATTAAGGAATTGTGCCAGTGATTGTGACCATAATCCTGGTAGTCTTCCCAGGGAGCGTTGGGTTCGGCGGCATCATAGGTTCCGCCGTTGTAGCCGGTGGCCGCGCCGGGAAGCGGAGAATCGGCGGCGACGATCGTCGCGCCCTGAACGAGGTGGAGCGAGACGCTGCTCCTGAGGCGAATGGAGAAGCTCAGCCAGTTGCCGGCAGGAAAAACGACCGTACCGCCGCCCGCCGCCGCCGCTGCCTCAATCGCTTTGTTGATGGCGGGCGAATCCACGGTCTTGCCGTCGCCTGTGGCTCCGTAGGTGCGGACGTCGAAGACTGCCGGCGCTGCGACCGGGGCTGAGGAGCGCGGAGCCGCGTAGGCTTCGGGCAGCGCTGAGCCAACAGCGGCGCCCAGGCCCAGAGCGCTGAAACGTAGAATTTCGCGGCGATTGGACAGGAACGGATTCATAGGTGTGGTCCTGAGGTGCGGAATGTCCCGAGCAAATCGGGCTGCGATCAGTGGTATGACCACTGAAGCGCTTCCACTGTATCATTGGATTCGCAGTTTTGACCTGGGTCCAGTGAGGGGACCTGGAATGCGACCGGAAAATACGTTTCCTCTTGTAATGTGCGGAGCGGCTTCTCTGATCCTTTTTGTTGCGTCGCCGGCGCGGGCGCACGCCGCCCCATCCTGCGATCCGCACGCGTACGGCGCCATGGTGGATGGAGTAACGAAGGACACTACGGCGATTCAGAAGGCGATCGATGCGTGCGCGCAGCGCGGTGGCGGCACCGTGGGGCTGAGCGCGGGAACGTGGCTGAGCGGGCCCATCGTACTGAAGAGCAATATCACGCTGGAACTGGACAAGGGCGCGACCCTGCTGGGCTCCCCGGATCACAGGGATTATCCGGCGAAGACCGAGTTTCGCGCACCGGGCCTGCAGTCGCTGGTGAGCGCGACCGATGCGACCAACGTTGCTATCAGCGGTGAGGGAACGATCGATGGAGCTGGAGAAAATTGGTGGGAGGAGGCGCGCGCGCACGGCGATCACGGGGTGATGGGGTCGGAACATACGCGGCCGCGGCTGGTGGTTTTCGACCATTGCCGGCACGTGCGAGTGGAGGGGGTGACGATTCAGAACTCGCCGATGTGGCAACTGGTTCCTTACTATTCCGATGATGTGACGATTCGGAATGTCAGGATTCTCGCTCCGCAGCATTCGCCGAACACCGATGCCATCGATCCCTTCTCGTCGTCGAATGTGCTCATCGATCATGTCCTCGCCGATGTGGGAGATGACGATGTTGCGATTAAGTCGGGGCAGGCCAATTCCGCTGGACCAGACGATCCGAGCCGTGACATCATGATCTCCGACTGCACGTTTCTGCATGGGCATGGGCTGTCGGTGGGCAGCGAAATCGCCGGCGGGGCGAAGAATATCCGGGCAGAGCGCGTTCATTTCGACGGAACGGACAACGGCATTCGCATTAAGTCGAATCGGGACCGTGGCAACGACGTGGGCACAATGGTCTTCCGGGACATCGATATGAAGAACGTGAAGAATGCGGTGGTGATCAGCGAGTACTACCCGAGGATTCTGCCTCCGGATACGGACCCGCCGCAGCCGGTGACGCGGCTGACGCCGCATTTTCACGACATCGTGCTCGAAAATGTAACGGCGACAGATATTGTTTCGGCCGGAGCGATCGCGGGTTTGCCGGAAGCTCCGATTCGAGGAGTGGTTTTGAAGAATGTCAGGATCGAAGCGCAGCATGGCCTCGCCATCAGCAATGCCGATGTCACCGGCGAGAACGTGAAAGTGCAGGCGAGCGACGGCTCGGGGGTCATCAAGTCGGCGGGAGGCAATTTTACTTTGCGTTAGTTCATGAACTATCTGTCGAAAACAATTCAATGCGGTCTTGCGATGGGTCTGGTTCTGGCGCCCGCGGTTTTAGCGCAGAAGGCGCCGACAGCTCAGACCATTGAGGGGGAGCACGATTCTCTGACCGAGGTGCGCCGCGGTTTCGCATCGCCTCCGATGGATGCGCGGCCGATGATGCGGTGGTGGTGGTTTGGACCGGCGGTGGAGCGCGATGAACTGGCGCACGAACTACGGACGATGAAGGCCGGTGGCATTGGCGGCGTGGAGATTCAGCCCGTGTATCCACTGGCGCTCGATGATCCGCAAATGGGATTTCGCAACATGCGGTTTTTGTCGCCGGAGTTTCTCGGCATGGTCGGATTCGCAGCCGATACAGCGCGCGAGCTCGGAATGCGGACGAGTATCACGCTGGGCAGCGGGTGGCCTTATGGAGGCGCGTGGGTTCCGGCGACAGAGGCAGCGGGGCGTTTGCGTGTGGAGGCAGTTCCGGTTTCTTCGAGTGCGGATTCGATTGCTGTGCCGGCGATGGAAAACGGAGAGACGCTGCTGGCGGCGTTTCTCGCGGCGGGAACAGCGGAGCACTATGACGCGGAGCACGCGCAGCTCGTTGAGAATCCGAAGGAGGGGCGGCTGATTGTGCCGTCGCGACTGAACGGGACGCAGGTGGCGCTGTTCTTTATTTCGAGCCGCACCGGGCAGCAGGTAAAGCGGCCGGCCAATGGAGCAGAGGGGTTCGTGCTCGACCATTTCAGCGCGGCCGCGGTGCAGGATCATCTGAAGAATGTGGGTGAGCCGCTGGTGCACGCGTTTGGCACGCATCCGCCGTATTCGGTCTTCAGCGACAGCCTGGAAGTTTACGAATCGGACTGGACCCCGGAGCTCCTGACTGAATTTCGTAACCGGCGCGGTTACGATTTAACTCCGCATCTGCCGGAGCTGGTCGTGGGAAAAACACCACAAGCTGCGGACCTGCGCTTTGACTGGGCACGCACGCTTGCTGAGCTGATCGACGAACATTATCTTGCGGCGATCAACACGTGGGCGCGGTCGCACGGCACGCAGTTTCGATCGCAGAGCTACGGAATTCCGGCGGTGATTCTTTCCAGCAACGCGCTGGTCGATTTGCCGGAGGGCGAGGGATCGCAATGGCACGGGCCGATTTCCTACACGCGCTGGGCCACGTCGGCGAGCCATGTTTACGGGCGGCCGGTTACCTCGGCGGAGACATGGACGTGGCTGCATTCTCCGGCATTCCGGGCGACGCCGCTCGACATGAAAGCGGAGGCGGACATATTTTTTCTTGAGGGCGTGAATCAGCTGGTCGGGCATGGCTGGCCGTATTCGCCGGCATCGGCCGGGGAGCCGGGATGGTCGTTCTATGCGGCCGCGGTATTCAACAATCACAATC
>Ga0181522_10001632_pt1 | contig 13478 bp, 10 predicted proteins | sample PEATcosm2014_Bin_27_FD_121103 | JGI IMG/M metagenome (GOLD analysis project Ga0181522, IMG submission 121103) | Peatland microbial communities from MTU Mesocosm Facility, Houghton, MI, USA - PEATcosm2014_Bin05_10_metaG | ecosystem: Environmental > Terrestrial > Soil > Wetlands > Peat | place... | reverse complement strand
GGGCTCTCGTCAGCGCCCGGCGGGCAGGCGCAGGCGAACCTCACATTTACTTCCACTTATTCTTACAGCGGTCAGGTCAGTGCAGCCTGCACTGTGACGTCACTGCCAGGCGCGCAGTGCGCCATCGCTCCGAATCCGGTTACAGTCAACAGCGACGCTTCCGCATCGGCAACAGCAACCATCAATGTTCCCAGCAACGCCGCTCCAGGTATGTATAGCGTCAACATCAGCTCGCAGGACGTGACCGGCGAGCCCACCAACTCGCTGACGTTGTCACTGACCGTGACCCAGGATTTCAGCATCGGCCCGATCACACCGGCAAGTCAGACGATTACAGCGGGGCAATCGGCCAGCTACAACTTGAGCGTCGCGCCTGTGGGTTCTTCGTTTACGAACGCGGTGACTCTCTCGTGCAGCAATCTTCCTTCTGCGGCACGATGTAGCTTCGTCCCGAACCCTGTTACGCCGGGAAATAGCAGCGCGCCCGTGGCGCTGACTATCAGCACCGGAGCCACGTCGGCCCCAGGAACGTATCCGGTGCTGGTGACGGGAACTTCAGGTTCGGTGTCGCACTCAAGCACGGCATCGCTGGTGATAGTGGCTGGCGGCCCGAGTTTCCAGCTCGGGATCACCCAGGCTTTCTCCACGACGGCGACAGCCGGGTCGCAGCAAACAGCAACGGTATCTGTGACTCCGAACTATAGCGGATCGCTCGTTGCCACGTGCACGTCGAATATACCGGCGGGGCAATGTTCAGCCAGCCCGAATCCGCTGTCGATCACGGCCGGTATTGTTACGGCGCTAACGATCATTTTGAATGTGTCGAACAGTGCGGCGCCCAATCCTTCCAACTCTTACACCGTCAATCTGACGGTCACCGATTCTTCGGGCCAGCCGGAGCAGAGCCTCACACTGCCCATCACCGTCGTGCAGGATTATGCGCTGGGCAACTTCTCGCCGGCGAACCAGTCTATTAACCCAGGCGGGTCGGCGACCTACAACTTCAGCGTGCTGCCGGTGGGCGGGGGATACAACAACTCGGTCACTCTCAGCTGTAGCGTGGCACCGCTATTTGTGGGATCGTGCAGCATTTCTCCAAATGTTGTGGGCGCACTTACGGGTGGAACACCCGCCGCGGCAGTCATGACGGTCGAAACAGAGGCGGGAAGCGCGCTGATGTGGCAGCCGGGAGTGAGGAGCGGGCCATGGCTCTACGGATTCTGGCTGTTGCTGCCGGGGGGCTTTGCCGGAGTCTGGGTTGTGATCTGGGCCGCGGCAGGACCTCGGCGCAAAGGCTTTGCCGCCCGCGCTGTATTGACGACCATCTTGATCTTCTTTTTACTCGGGATGCTCTCCTGCGGCGGGGGCGGAAGCAACGGCGGTTCATCCTCTGGCGGCAACACGCTCCCTGGAACCTACACCGTCACCGTCACTGGATCGCCGGCCAGTATCAGCCAGCCCAGCGGATCGTCGGTCACCCTCACCGTACAATAACTGTGATTCAGCGGAGGAGCGACAAAGGACATCGTCGCCTCATCCCCGCTTGCTTGTACTTTCCAGTTATTCGCAGTGACGACCGCATCCCATCACGACGTCATCATCATCGGCGGAGGCATTGTCGGCCTGGCCGTAGCGCTTCAGATCGTCAAGCGATTCCCGCGGCTAAAGCTGCTGCTTCTGGAAAAGGAAGCCCGGGTTGGACAGCACCAGAGCGGACACAACAGCGGCGTCATCCACTCCGGCGTTTATTACAAACCGGGTTCGCTGAAGGCGCGGCTGTGCGTGGAAGGCGCGCGCGCGATGCTGGAATTTTGCCGGACACATGGCATTCCCCATCAGATCTGCGGAAAAGTTATTGTGGCGACGCACAAGGAGGAACTGCCTCGGCTGCAGGAACTGCAGCGCCGCGGCACGGCCAACGGACTTACTGGCTTGCGCGAGATCGGGCCGGAAGAACTGCATGAGATCGAACCGCACGCCAGCGGCATTCGCGCGCTGGCGGTGCCTTCAACTGGCATCACCGACTATCTCGCGGTGTGCGAGAAATATGCAGATTTAATACGGCAGCAGGGTGGAAATATTCTTACCTCGACCCAAGTGACCGGACTGCACCATCTGAATAGTGAAGTCGTGGTCGAAAGCGACCATCAATCGTTCACTACTAAATTTCTGATCAACTGCGCCGGACTTTTCAGCGACCGCGTCGCACGCATGGACGGTGGAGATCCCGATGTGATCATTCTTCCCTTTCGTGGGGAATACTACGATCTCGTCCCGGAGCGCGCAGGGTTGGTGCGGGGGCTGATTTATCCCGTGCCCGATCCGCAGTTTCCTTTTCTGGGCGTGCATTTCACGCGCCGCATCAACGGCACGGTGGATGCCGGCCCCAATGCGGTTCTTGCGTTTCGGCGCGAGGGGTACGAACGGACCAACTTCAGCCTGTACGATCTTTCCTCTGCGCTGACGTTCCCCGGATTTTGGAAGATGGCCGCCAGACATTGGCGCAGTGGATTGGACGAATTTCACCGGTCTTTTTCTAAAGCGGCGTTTGTGAGCGCGCTGCAGCGATTGTTGCCGGAATTGCGCGGGGAAGATTTGGTCCCCGGCGGGTCCGGTGTTCGCGCGCAGGCCCTGCAGCGCGACGGATTGCTGGTGGATGATTTTCAGTTCGTCCCGGCGCGCCGCATGCTGCACGTGCTTAATGTGCCCTCGCCAGCGGCGACTGCCTCGCTGGTTATTGGCAGAGAGATTGTTGAGCAGTGCGCCGAGGGACTTACGGGGAGCAGCACTCTTTTGACGAGGGGCCGCTCCCTCGGCGACTAAAGGCGCTATTGATTTCGCTGCATTTACGGCGCGGCTAGAAGCCGCGACCTTTCAAACTTTCGAGAGTTGGGGTTTTCGGCGGCCTAGCTGCTGACTTTGTTTCGGCGTCCCAACGCCCGGGCCGGATCTGCTGCCACAGGAGCTATCCGCCCCGGAACTTTAGCTGTCTGACTCACCAGCGTAGGCCCGGATTCCGCGATCTGGGGGCTGTCGATTTCGGGAGCGCCAGCAGGGTCGCGACGCACACGGAAGGCGTAAAGCACGACTTCAACGCGGCTGGAAACTCCCAATTTGTCAAAAATCCGGAACAGGTAATTCTTCACCGTATGCTCGGTGAGGTTTAGGCGGCTGGCGATGTGGCGATTGGAAAGTCCTTCGGCGACGCAGCGCACTACTTCCTGCTCGCGCTTCGATAGAACCATTTCTCCGCGGAGGTCGAGGATGCGCGCCGGCTCCGACTCGCGCAGCGCCTCGAGCACATAGCGCAATTCTTCGCTGCTGGCCCACACTTGTCCCTCATGCACGCAGCTGATGCAGCGGGCCAGCGCTTTGGAGGACTCGGTGCGCGAGAACACCCCTTGGGCGCCGCTTCGGAAAGCCTCCACTACCTCCGCTGGGTTCGAGGTGTCTATCAGCAAAACCACTCGGGTTTCGGGATGCGCCGAGCGCATTTTCCGCGCCAGCTCCAAACCGGCGTGAGCAGAATCTTCCAGCGTCGAGCTCAATAGCACCACGTGCGGTTTTTTTTGCGCAATCGCTTCCAGTATGAAAGAACTCTTGGGTTCGATTCCGGTCACTTCGAGTTGGCGGTCCTGGGCCAAAGACTCAGCCAGCAACTGGCTGCTCATGCGCGTGCGGTCGGCTGCCAATACTCGAATGCGCTCCGCATTGGTATCCGGAATCGTCTGTTGAGCCATCTTGTCGTAGATCTCGTTATTAATTCGCCTTACTAATTCATCATGGAATGAAGCAGCATAAGAGCTTTTGTGATACGCACGGCGGAGGGGAGCAGGCACTGCAAACTGAATGGGGAGCGCTTGCCCGCAAAGAGCACGGAATGCTTGCTCTCATTCGGGGTAGATCACTACGGCGACTTTATTCTCAGAGCAGAAACCGGTAAATGGCACGTCGGTGCTATCGAAAAATCAGCCTTGGTACCTTGTGATTCAGGAAGCGGTAGCGTGTTCTTGCCTGCGGGTGGCCGACGACAAATCCGGGCGGGCCTACCAGACATAAGTACCTACGGACTCAGGCGGTAACGTGGTCTGGAAGAATTTATCGTGGTACTCCACCGCGAAGGGCTTCTCGAAATTCCCCGTGTTAGAAACCACCAGCACCATCTTGTGCTGAGGAGTAAGAAAGGCGACGCTGGCCAACTGCTCCATTTCGCTCGAAGCCACTCGCACTGAGCCCGGGGAGACAAACCGCGAGAAATGCTCGACCACATAATAAGCCACATTCCTGGTCACGGAATCGCCGTTAAGCGTAATGGCCCCTGAGCATCCCGTGCATCCTCCATTGTTGGTATGGGGACCGTTCTGCGGATCGGCGGCCAGATTCCACAGCAACACATTGCGGCACCAATTCCGCGTCGCGCCAATCATCACGCGGCGCACCGGTTCGGCAATTCCAAGAGGTCCTTCGGAGCGACGCCCGGTCACCGATTGCTCGGTTAGATAGAGGTTCTTGTTGGGATACGCATCATGCACCTGCATTAGCAGACTTGCGTCTCCGCCATAAAGGTGAAATGCCGTTCCGTCGACGTACTTGCTTGCGGCAGGGTCTGCGAGAATCGACAGGGGGTAGGACAAAACGTCCGGGTTGTGGTCATAGAGCTCAATCTTCGTTCGAATTCCCGCCCTTTGAAATGCAGGACCTAGATACTGTGCAATGAATGAGTCTTCCTCCCTGGCGAACACCACCATGCTCGGCGTGTTTTTTGGGTTCAGTGGCTCATTCTCAACCGTGATCGCATCGATCGTGATGCCCTCCGCGCGCATCGCCTCAATGTACTTCACAAAATACTTGGCGAATGCTCCGTAATACTCCGGCTTAAGCTCTCCGCCCTTCACGTCGTTATTGGTTTTCATCCACGCCGGAGCGGACCACGGCGATCCCAGAATCTTGATCCCCGGCTCAATTGCCAAAATCTCGTGCAGCACTGGAATCACATCGGCGCGGTCCGGTCCCGGGTCGAACTTCGCCATGTCTACGTCGGTCTCGCCCGGCGGCAAGTCATCGTAGGAATACACGCGCTCATTCATATCGGAAGAGCCGATGCTCACACGCAGATAGCTAACTCCGATCCCATCGTCGTCAGTGGTGAACAGCTCCTTCAGCAGAGCGGCCCGTTGCGCAGCCCCCATGCGCATCAGCAACTGCGCGCTTCCTCCGGTCAGCGCAAAGCCAAAGCCGTCAATCGATTGGAAATGCTGCCCATCATCCACTGTGAGAACCGGCGACTGGCCGGGTTCCGAGGAAAAGTGCAGCGCTCCCGGCTGCAGCGCTACCAGCGCAGTCCGATCAGGCGTCGTCAGCCACAGGCGCGCCTCGCGCTTCTGCTGCGCGTTTGACCACATGGACAAAAACAGTAGGACACAAGATGAACACAACAGCAATTTCAGCTTCATGAGACCTCCGTTTCGAACGCCCGGATCGTTGAGAAAGACAACTGATTGTGCGTGCCACGAATCTCAACGATAACAGCAGGGCAGAACGCGCCTGTCAACCCCGACTCAAACCGGAACGAGGGGAGGATAAAAGCCGCATTGACTTAGCGCGGCTTAATGCGTGAGTGCACGTGCCCTTCCCTGTCTGGCCCACATCGACCTTTTCAGCGCCCAGCTTCGCCGCCTCTCTAATACCGTGCGGACGGAATCCCGCACTTCAAAGTTTCAATCGTTCAGGTAAGATATTCCGTCCAGTCTTGCCGTCTCGGAAATGAATCGCGAATATCACAAACGCTACAGCCAGGAACTGAACCGTGACATGGAGGCGCTGGTCTTCGGCCACGCCGGAACGCCCATTGTGGTCTTTCCTACGTCGATGGGAAAGTTCTTCGAGTATGAAGACCGCGGCATGATTGGCGTGCTGGCGCAGCAGATCGATCGTGGGGAATTGCAGATATTCTGTCCCGACGCCGTCGATCTGGAAAGCTGGTACAACAAACAGGTTCATCCGAAAGTGCGGGTGCTGCGCCATCTGCAGTATGAGCGATATATTTTGCATGAGTTCCTTCCGTTTGTGCGGTGGAAGAATCAATCGTCGCACTTGTGCGTGACCGGATGCAGCTTTGGCGCGTACCACGCGGTGAACTTCGCGTTGAAGCATCCGGATGCGATCACGCATTGCGTGAGCATGAGCGGGGCTTTCGACATCCATCAGTTCCTGGATGGCTACTATGACGACGATTGTTATTTCAATTGTCCGGTGGACTATCTGCCGAACCAGAACGACGACTGGTTCCTGAGCCGCTACCGGCAAATGAAAATCGTTCTGGGGTCGGCCGATTGGGACATGTGCCTGGACCAGAACGTGAAGCTTTCGGCAATGTTGAATGCCAAGGCCGTTCCGAACTGGCTGGACATCTACAACAACAACTCGCGCCATGACTGGCCGCTGTGGCTGGATATGGCGCGGAAGTATTTTTAGAACCCGTCGTCGTCCGTCGGTCGTTGGTCGTTGGCCTGGCAACGCCAGGGCCTTCGGCAGAAAGGAAGCACATGATGGCTGCCCGTACACAAAAAGCGCGGAAACAAACTGCTGGTCCTGCCTTCAATCATGCGATGGTTTATTCGCGGGATGTTGGCGCAGCGCTTCCTTTCTATCGCGATGTGCTCGGTATGAATGTCATCGAGCAAATGGAATACGGCGGCCGGGTCGTATATGCGCGTTTGGGATCGAAAACCGCCGGGACGCTGGCTTTGCACACGCTGGAACCTGGCAAGGCGATGCCGGCGGAAGACGCCATCCGACTCTATTTTGAAATCAAGAACCTCGATAAATTTTGTGAGCGCTTGCAGAAAGGCGGCGTCAAGTTTACGCAGCTTCCCAAGTTGATGCCTTGGGGATGGAGGCACGCTTATCTGGATGATCCGGATGGGCACGAGGTTAGCTTGTACTGGGCAGGCGCGAAGAGGTTCGAGAAAAGCAAGATGCCGGTGTGAGTGTGCGGTGCCGCACCGCGCAAGTTGTCTCGAGGGTAACAAGCTAAGCTGAAACGTCGTGTCAACCCAGGAGGAGAAATGGCCGCGCAGACCGTGCATTTTGTTGTGGATTTCGACATCCCTGAGGGCAAGCTAACGGCCTTCGAGGAAACCGCAAAGGCGATGATTTCCCGCACGCAGAAGGAACCGGGTGCGGTGGGATACGAGTGGTACTTGGGTGGCGACCGCAGTTCGTGTCGGCTGCTCGAGACCTATGCGAATGCGGATGCGGCCCTGGCGCATTGCACAGGTCCGGTGGTGCAGGAGCTGGTTCCGAAACTACTGGAGTCGGCCAGCGTCAAACTGTTTGAGGTGTATGGCGATCCGGGTCCGCAGGCTTCGGCCCTGCTGGCCGGATTTGGAGCCACGATATTTGAATTCAGGCAGGGCCTGGAGTGACGTCAAGAAGGAAATCGTAGGGGCGCGGATCGCTGCGTCTTTGCCGCGACCATCGGTGCCGCATGTGGACAGGTGAGACGTTGCAAGCAACGTCTCCACTATAGGTTTTTAATGGAGTGATTAGATGAAGAAAATCGGAATTTTATTTGGCATGGAGAACACGTTTCCGCCGGCATTCGTTGAGAAGGTGAATTCGATGAAGGTCGATGGGGTGGAGGCGGAATTCGTCAAGATTGGCGGCATCCGCATGGATGAGCCGCAGAAATATGCGGTCATCATCGACCGTATTTCGCAGGACATTCCTTTCTATCGCGCTTATCTGAAGAATGCCGCGTTGCAGGGAACGATTGTCGTCAACAATCCATTCTGGTGGACGGCCGATGACAAGTTCTTCAACTACGCGCTCGCCCACAAGCTAGGTGTGGCGATTCCGGCGACCGTCATTCTGCCGCACAACAAGCATCCCGAGGGAACCACCGATCGTTCCATGCGCAATTTGATTTACCCGCTGAATTGGCAGGAACTGTTCGACTATGTTGGCTTCCCTGCTTTTCTCAAACCGTTCTCCGGAGGAGGCTGGAAACACGTTTATCACGTGCACTCGCCCGAGGAATTTTTCCAGCATTACAACCAGACCGGCGATCTGTGCATGACATTGCAGCACGGGGTCAATTTCGACGAATATTATCGCTGTTATGTGGTGGGACAAGAAAAAGTGCACATCATGAAGTACGATCCGCGTTTGCCGCATCACGAGCGGTACGTAAAGGGCAATCCTCCGCCGTCGTCGACTGCGTTGAAGGAACGCATCGAAAAAGATGCGCTAACTCTTTGCCGCGTGCTCGGGTACGACTTGAACACGGTAGAGTTTGCGGTGGAAGGCGGCGTGCCTTATGCGATCGACTTCCTGAATCCTGCGCCGGATGCCGAGATCACTTCTGTTGGGCAGGACAATTTCGACTGGATTGTGAATGCCACGGCGGAAATGGCGGTGAAGATGGCGTTGAGCGGGGAGAATCCGGCGAAGGAGTTGAAGTGGTCTGGATTTCTCGCAGGGAGCCCGGCGCCGGCAAAGCCCGCGGCGAAGAAGAGCCGAGAATCCAAATAGTTCGCAATGAAGCAGATTGCTGCAAGAGCAAGAGCCCACGATTGACTCCTTTGTTGCATCCTCTTAAGATGCACCTGCCATTTGGCTAACCCGATTTGTCTAGTCGAAGATGTGTCTATCCGTCCTACACCCGAGGATCCATTGATGAAACGATGCCTGCGTGTGCTCGCCGTTCTTCTCTTCTCTACCATAGCCATTGCGCAAAGCGATGAAATTGTTCCCAACGAGAATCTGGTCGCGGAGGGTATTCCGAAAATTCCGCACGCGTTGGCTGATTCTGTAGGGCGCTACAGCGAGTTTCGCGCGGCCGGCTTCACCAGTTGGCATCCGACGAAGCGCGAAATGCTGATTTTGACGCGCTTCGCCGACACCGGTCAGGTGCACGTGGTAAAGTTCCCCGCGGGCGCTCGCACCCAACTCACATTCTTTCCCGACCGGGTTGGCAACCCAATCTACGAACCAGTGAGGGGCGACTCGTTCCTGTTCACCAAGGATGTTGGCGGAGGTGAGTTTTTCCAAATCTATCGCTATGACCTGGCCACGGGCGATATTACGCTGCTTACCGACGGCAAGTCGCGCAACACTGATCCTCACTGGTCGTATCAAGGTGATCGCATAGCCTACGGTTCGACCCAGCGCACGGGAAATGACGTAGATATTTGGGTGGTGAATGCCGCGGATCCTGCCAGCGCGCGCATGGCCGCCCAGATGGAAGGCGGCGGCTGGAGCGTCTCTGACTGGTCGCCTGACGGCAAGCAGTTGCTGGCGATGAACTATATATCGGCGGCAGAGAGCTATGTGTGGCTGGTCGAGGTGGCTTCGGGCAAGAAAGAGCTGCTGACTCCGAAAGCGGCTGAGACCGTCGCCTACAGCAATGCGCGTTTTGCCAAAGATGGCAATGGCGTGTACATGACCAGCGATCAGGATTCCGAATTTGCCCGACTGGTTTACCTCGATCTCGCCACGCGTAACACAACAGTGCTGACACCGGCACTCAACTGGGACATCGACGAACTCGATCTTTCGAAAGATGGGCGCTGGATCGCTTTTGAGGCTAATGAAGACGGCATCAGCGCGCTGCACGTGCTCGACGCCAAAACGAGGAAAGAGATCGCGGTGCCCAAGTTGCCGGTCGGAGTTTTTTACGGCATCGAGTGGCGCAACAACAGCCGGGAGCTGGCCTTATCGCTCAGCACTGCCAGCCAGAACTACGATGCCTACTCAGTGGATTTGGCTTCGGGGAAAATCGAGCGCTGGACTTTTAGCGAAACGGGAGGGTTGAATACTTCGGGGTTCGCACAGCCGCAGTTGATCCACTGGAAATCGTGGGACGAACGCTCCATCTCAGGCTTCCTCTACAAGCCGCCGGCAAAATTCATAGGAAAGCATCCCGTTATCATTGACATTCACGGCGGGCCGGAAGGCCAAGTGCGGCCTGAATTTCTGGGGCGCGATAATTACTACATCAATGAGTTGGGCATCGCGATCATCTATCCCAACGTGCGCGGTTCGACTGGATATGGCAAAACTTTTCAGAAGCTCGACAATGGGTTTCTGCGCGAGGGATCTTACAAGGACATCAGCACGTTGCTCGACTGGATTCAAACGCAGCCCGACCTGAATGCGGGCAAGGTCATGATCACTGGCGGCAGCTACGGCGGATTCATGACCCTCGCCGTGGCCACCAATTATAACGATAGAATCTGCTGCTCCGTTGATGTCGTGGGGCCGTCGAACCTGGTCACGTTTCTGGAGCACACTTCAGGTTACCGGCAAGATCTCCGGCGCGTGGAGTATGGCGACGAGCGCGATCCAAAAATGCGCGCCTTTCTGGAATCGATCGCTCCCGCCAACAAAGCGAAGAATATTACGAAGCCGTTGTTTGTGATTGCCGGGCAAAATGATCCGCGAGTTCCGGCAAGCGAATCATCACAGATGGTACAGGTCGTGCGACAGAACGGCACGCCGGTGTGGTGGCTGCTGGGCAAAGATGAAGGCCACGGCTTTGCCAAGAAAAAGAACCGCGATTACCAGTTCTACGCGACGGTGATGTTTGTGAAGGAGTATTTGCTGAAGTGACCGCAAGCTCCAACTGATCGTCGACTAAGAGATCGAAGAGTTCACGGACGCAGTTTGCGCTTCAAATCATCCGCGATCTGTTTGCCGTGAAAGCGGCCGTTCTCGATGAAGATTTCATTGGTGCGCGATCCCGCGACAATTACGCCGGCAACATAAATTCCAGGCACATTGCTTTCCAGCGAAACCGGGTCGCACACTGGCCGGCACTGGTCTTCCGACAATTCAATTCCCATGCTGCGCAGGAAATCATAGTCGGGATGGTAGCCGATCAGCGCGAGAACGAAATCATTCTTTAGGCGCAGCGTGCCGCGGGGAGTCTGTATTACCGCGTGGTCGACCCCGATTTCCTGCACGATGCTGTTGAAGTAGGCATCGATTTCGCCGTGCTTGATGCGGTTCTCGAGGTCGGGCTTGATCCAGTATTTCACGTGATGGTGAAGCTGCGATCCGCGGTAGACGAGCGTTACGCGCGCGCCGTGACGCCAGAGATCGAGGGAGGCGATGGCCGCTGAATTTTTTCCTCCGATTACCAGAACATCGCTGTCGTAGTAAGGATGGGGCTCGGCGTAGTAGTGCGAGACCTTGGGCAAATCTTCGCCCGGAATGCAGAGTTGATTCGCGAGGTCGTAATATCCGGTGGAGACGATTACTTTACGCGCGCGGTAGTCGTGCGGGCGTCCGGCACGGTCGGTCGCAGTGATAATGAATTTGTTGTCTTCTCCAAGAACCGTCTTGACCCACTCGTACTGTCGAACATCCAAGTGATAATGCTCGGAGACTTTGCGGTAATATTCGAGAGCTTCCTCACGGGTCGGTTTCTGGTTGGCGGTGGTGAAGGGAACGTCGCCAATTTCCAGCAGTTCGGGCGTGGTAAAAAACAGCATTCCCGCGGGATAGTGAAATAGAGAGTTCACTAGACATCCTTTATCGAGGATGACGACCTTCAGGCCGATTTTCTGCGCCTCAATGGCGCACGCCAGGCCGGTCGGCCCAGCGCCGATGACCAGAATGTCGGTGCGCATCTCGGAATTGGCGCGAGTCTTCGCCTGCGGCAGAACTTCGATATCTTCGGCAGTGAGAATGTCGGGCATCGGGCACGCAATGCTCCAAAGGATGTATTCAAGCGGCAGAGACCGATGATTCTAGCATGGGGCGTGGGGGCAAAACCGCGGCCGTACGAACGCGCCTCGGGGCGGCGCATTTCATTGAAACTCAATCACGGGAGGAGTCGTGATGCAGCTCACATTTCTGGTAACTCGCGCGGCGTATAATTTTTGAGGTCATTTATCCCTCAGGAGCTCTCATGTCCACGCTTGCAGAAGCTGCCACCGAAACTCACACGAACACCCGCATTGAATCCGACAGCATGGGAAAAATCGAGGTCCCAGCGAATGTTTACTGGGGCGCGCAGACGCAGAGGTCGCTGCTGCACTTCAACATTGGGCGGGACACCATGCCGCCAGAGTTGATTCGAGCTTTCGGCATTCTCAAAAAAGCGTGCGCGCTGGTCAATCAGGATTTGGGCAAACTTCCCGCAGACAAAGCGAAGCTGATCGTGCAGGCTGCCGACGAAGTCATTGCGGGCAAGCTGAACGATCAGTTTCCGTTGCGCATCTGGCAGACGGGCAGCGGCACGCAAACCAACATGAACGTGAATGAAGTGATCTCGAACCGCGCCATTGAGATCGCCGGCGGCGAGCTGGGATCGAAGAAGCCGATTCATCCTAACGATCACGTGAACATGTCGCAGTCTTCGAACGATACTTTTCCTACGGCTATGCATATTGCGGCGGCCGATCGGGTGAAGAACGCGCTGATACCCGCGGTGCGTAGTGTTCGCGACGCAATTGCGGCCAAGGCGAAGGAGTTCGATTCCATCGTAAAAATTGGCCGCACGCATTTGCAGGATGCGGTTCCGCTGACCTTTGGGCAGGAGTTCGGCGGATGGGCTAGCCTGCTGGAACGGGACATTCATCGGCTGGAGCAAGCGCTGGAAGGTTTATACGATTTGGCCATCGGCGGAACTGCAGTTGGAACGGGGCTGAACACGCATCCGGAATTTGCCGAGCGAGCCGCGAAGAAAATCGCTGAACTCACCGGGCTGCCGTTCCGCTCGCATGGGAACAAGTTCGCGGCGCTCTCGGCCCACGACGAAATTATTTTTGCGCAGGGTGCAATGGAAACTTTGGCGGCTTCGTTCATGAAGATTTCTAACGACGTTCGCTGGCTAGCTTCCGGTCCGCGTTGTGGACTGGGTGAGCTTTCGATTCCCGAGAACGAGCCCGGGTCTTCGATTATGCCGGGCAAGGTGAATCCGACGCAATGCGAAGCCATGACCATGGTTTGCGTGCAGGTTCACGGTGCGACCGCTGCCGTTGGCTTCGGCGGCTCGCAGGGAAACTTTGAGCTCAATGTTTACAAGCCGGTGATCATTTACAACTTCCTGCATTCGGTCACGCTGATCACAGACGCCTGCCACGGCTATGTCGAGTACATGATCAAAGGCATCGAAGTGAATCGCGAAAAGGTCGATTGGTATGTGAAGAACTCGCTGATGCTGGTTACGGCCCTCGCTCCCAAAGTCGGATATGACAACGCGGCCAAGATCGCGCATACCGCGCATGTGGAGCACACCAGTTTGCGCGAGGCGGCGGTGAAGCTGGGGTATCTTTCCGGGGAAGAGTTCGATGAGTTGGTGAAGCCGGAGAAGATGACGAGACCGTAGAGCAGATAGTTCCTATATTCCGAGTGGTTCGGATGCTACCAGCTGCCGGCTATCTGGTAGTGGTTGCGTTCGGGTTTGTGGGTCACGGGCATTCGATAGTCAACCCAGATGCCGTCGCCATCCTGTTCTCCGTAGTACT
>Ga0181522_10001630_pt1 | contig 13514 bp, 15 predicted proteins | sample PEATcosm2014_Bin_27_FD_121103 | JGI IMG/M metagenome (GOLD analysis project Ga0181522, IMG submission 121103) | Peatland microbial communities from MTU Mesocosm Facility, Houghton, MI, USA - PEATcosm2014_Bin05_10_metaG | ecosystem: Environmental > Terrestrial > Soil > Wetlands > Peat | place... | reverse complement strand
CGACGGCGGCCAGGACGTCTCCGGAGGGCGTGTTCCCCAGCAGGGCCACGACCAGGACGGGCACGAGCATGATGCGCAGGACCGTCAGGACGTTGGGCAGGTTCAGGGGGAACACGTCAGGGCAACATTAGGCGTATCGGCGACGGGCCGCTTGCTATATCGGGACGTGCGCCGCCGCAGGCGCCACGTCAACGAGCCGAAAGGAGAGGCCATGAGGAAGCGCACGCTCGGACCGCGAGGGCCGGAGGTGTCGGCGATCGGCCTCGGCTGCATGGGCATGTCGGCCTTCTACGGGCAGGGCGACGACGCCGAATCGGAGAGGACGATCCAGCGGGCCCTGGACCTCGGCTGCAACTTCCTGGACACCTCAGACATGTACGGGCCCCACACCAACGAGGAACTGGTGGGGCGGGCCATCGCCGGGCGTCGCGAGGAGGTCTTCCTGGCGACGAAGTTCGCGATCAGGCTGGAGCAGGGGCAGGACGGCAAGCTGCGACGCTCGATCGACGGCAGCCCGGCCTACGTGCACGCGGCCTGCGAGGCGTCCCTGAAACGCCTGGGAGTCGACCACATCGACCTCTACTACCAGCACCGGGTCGACCAGCGGACGCCGATCGAGGAGACGGTCGGGGCGATGGCGGAACTGGTGGAGCAGGGCAAGGTCCGCCACCTCGGCCTCTCCGAGGCGGGCGCGGAGACGATCCGCCGCGCCCACGCAGTTCACCCGATCACTGCCGTGCAGAGCGAGTACTCGCTGTGGAGCAGGGACGTCGAGGGGGAGGTCATGCCGACCCTGCAGGAGCTGGGCATCGCCCTGGTGGCCTACTCGCCGCTGGGCCGCGGCTTCCTGTCTGGGCGCTTCTCGGGACCGGAGGACCTGGAGGAGAACGACTACCGCCGCTTCGGCCCCCGCTTCACGGGCGAGAACCTCGAGCAGAACCGCAAGCTGGCCGAGCAGGTCAAAGAGCTGGCGAGCGAGAAGGGCGTGACGCCGGGCCAGCTGGCCCTGGCCTGGGTCTTGCACAGGGGCGAGCACATCGTGCCCATCCCCGGCACCAAGCGGATCGCCTACCTGGAGGAGAACGTGGCGGCTGCGGAGGTGCAGTTGAGCGCCGAGGAGGCACAGCGGATCGCAGACGCCCTGCCGGCGGCTGCAGGCGAGCGCTACGACGAGGAAGGCATGCGGCTCGTCAACGCATAGACGTGGTGAGGCCGGCGGGAGGGCGCCCGGGGAATGGCGGGGCGCCCTCCGGGCCGGCCTGGGGTGTCACGTCAGTACCCCACGGAGTAGAAGCTGATGTGCCTGCAGCCGTCGAAGGTCCAGTGGGGTTTGGCGTGATGGCTCGTGTAGACGACCTGGTGGGGGTTCTGGCAGTGGATGACGCCGCCGTCCTCGTGGGCGTGCACGACCGTCGCCGGGTCGGTCCCCGTCCAGACGTAGTTGACGGTGTCGTTGGCGTAGATGAAGTTCTTGCCGTTGCCGGCGTGGATTACGGCTGTCTGGCGCTTCTCCCCGGTGGGGTGGTAGTCGCCCCAGATGACGTCTCCGGCCTGCCCGCCGTAGATCGTGTCGCTGCCGTAGCCGCCGAGCAGGTAGTTGTGGACGCTCGGCAGGCCCCGCAGTACGTGTTCCTGCCCGACCGGGCCCTTGTCCATGACGAGGTGCTGGTCGCGAGGCCAGCCGACGTGGCTCGTCATGGCGGCCGCGGAGGCGGCGAGGGCCAGCGCCAGGGCGAGCACGAGCGCCAGGACGCGGCGGGCTGTCGGGCGGGGGAGCTTGGGAGAGGTCGTCATCGTGAGCACCTGCCTTTCTGCATCGGCTGCAACGGTCCTACCCGGGTCCCCTTGCGGGGCCACTCGGACATACGGCCAGCAGCGTCAGTCAGCGGACAGGGCCCTACCGGGGCGGCGGACGCTAGGGTGGGTCCCATGCCGCTGATTCCCATGGTCATCGAGCGCACCGCCCGGGGCGAGCGCGAGTTCGACATCTACTCCCGCCTGCTCAACGAGCGGATCATCTTCCTGGGCACGCCGATCGACGACCAGGTGGCCAACCTCGTCGTGGCCCAGCTGCTGCACCTGGAGTCCGAGGACCCCGAGAAGGACATCTCGATCTACATCAACTCGCCGGGCGGCTCGATCTACTCGGGCCTGGCCATCTACGACACGATGCAGTTCATCAAACCGGACGTGGCGACGATGTGCGTGGGCGTGGCGATGTCGATGGGCTCGCTGCTGCTGGCGGCGGGCGCCAAGGGCAAGCGGGCGGCCCTGCCCAACTCCCGCATCCTCATCCACCAGCCCTCGGCGGGCTTCGAAGGCCAGTCGACGGACATCGAGATCCATGCCCGCGAGATCATCAACCTGCGCAAACGGATCGACGAGATCTACTCGGAGCTGACGGGCAAAGGGGTCGAGGAGGTGCGCGCCGACATGGAGCGCGACCGCTTCTTCACCGCCGATCAGGCCCTCGACTACGGCCTGATCGACCGGGTCCTCGACAGTCACTGAGGCCGAGAAGGGTTTTTAGAGAGGGGCCGGCGTCGTGGGACGTCGCGCGCTCCTGAGGCGATCCTGGGCGCCCAATATGCTCGCCGGCGGGACATGTCGAGGCTGAACTCCTTCGAGCGCTCGGCGCTGACGGCCATAGCGATCCTCACGGCGCTCGCCGGAGTGGCCGACTACGGCGCCTGGGCGGCCGTGCCGCGCTTCCTGCTGGCGACGCTTGCCCTGGCGGGGCTGGCATGGGTCGTGTCCTTCGCCACAGAGCAGCTGGGCGAGCGCTTCGGGCCGGGCGTGACGGGGATGATGCAGTCCACACTCGGCAACCTGCCGGAGCTGTTCGTCGTCATCTTCGCCCTGCAGAAGGGCGAGCTGATCGTGGCCCAGACGGCGATCGTCGGCTCGGTGCTGGCCAACGCCCTGCTGGTGCTGGGGCTCGTCGTAGTCGTCGGCGCCCGCCGCTCGCCCGAGCGGGTCATGCGCTTCTCCAAGCGCCTGCCCCGCGACACGGCCACGCTGCTGCAGGTGACGGTCTTCATCATCGTCCTGCTGGCCCTCTCGCTGAGCTCCCACGACCCCGCCAGCCATCACGTCAAGGCCATCTCCACGGTCGGCGCGATCTGCCTGCTGATCGTCTACATGGCCTGGGTAGTGCCCTACCTGCGCTCAGACGCGGGCCCCGGCCATGACGGCCATGCAGCCGCCCAGGGTCCACGCCTGAGCCTGCCCGTCACCCTCATCCTCCTGATCGCTGCAGGGGGCGCCTCGGCCTTCGTCTCGGACTGGTTCGTGGCCGGCCTGCAGCCGGCCATCACCCAGCTGCACCTCTCCCAGGCCTTCGCCGGCCTGGTCATCGTGGCCATCGCAGGCAATGCAGTCGAGAACACGGCCGGCCTGGTCCTGGCCTGGCGCGGGCGCTCCGACCTGGCCATCTCCGTCGTCAAAAACTCCGTCGCCCAGATCGCGGCCTTCCTGTTCCCGGCCCTGGTGCTGGTCTCGCTGGCCCTGACGACGACCCTGACCTTCTCGCTGGCCCCCGTCTACACGGGCGCCCTGGCGCTGGGGGCGCTGGCCCTCTGGCAGGTCAGCGGCGACGGCGAGGCGGCCGAATTCGAGGGCTGGGCCCTGGTCGCCCTGTACGTCATCCTGGCCGCGCTGACCCTCTACGAGTAGCGCGCGGTCGACCACGGCCGAACCCTCCTCCTCAATAGATCTCCCTACCGCAGATCTAGCCTTTGACGAGGCCGGAGATCAGCGCGCCGGCGACGCCGCCGGCACCCGCCGCTGCCGCCGGGCTCTGCTCGACGCCCTCCAGGGGGGCGATGAACATCGTCTGGATGGCCAGGCGCCCGGGACCCGTGAAGCGGTTCCAGGTCAGCTTGCCGCCGCCCCCGAAGATCCCCGTCTTCAGGCCCATGCTGACGGCCTCCAGGCTCACGGAGGGGTCCTTGTAGAGCCACGAGCCGGCCTCCACGTCCAGCTGCTCGCCCGCGTCCAGCTGGACCAGGAAGACGTTGCCGTGCCCGTGCAGCCAGACCAGGGCGTCGCCGTCGGTCGCCCGGAACTTGTCCATGAAGAAGCCCGAGCCGCCCAGCAGCATGTTCTGGACGCCCTTGATCCGCTCGAAGCTGTAGTCGAGGTTGTCCGTCGCCGCCAGGAACTGGTGCTCGCGGACGTCGACGCCCTCGCCCTGGCGCAGGTGCAGGGGCACGCACTGGCCGGGCGAGTCCCGGGAGACGGCGATCCGGCCCGATCCCGACGTGCGCGTCACGAAGAACTCCAGGCCCGCGATCTTGCGCTTGATCGCGCCGGGCAGCTTGCGCAGCTCGATGTTCAGCTGTGTCTCCTTCCACAGCAGGACGTGGTGCTCGAACATCACGGGCCGGGAGGAGACCTCGATCTGCAGCTCCGGGACCAGTTCGCCCCGGACGTGGTAGGTCACGCCTGCGAAGGACTCGTCGTGTACAGCGGCCGGTATCGGCTCGGGCAGGTGCATATGATCGACGAGCTTGGCGGCTGCTCCGGACGTTGCCCGCCGCCGGCCCGGGAAAGCCGCAGCCACGCGCGGAAGACAAGCGCGCTAGACTGCTTCGGACCTCGCGCTTGGGCGGGGTTTTTCTTCGCCCAAAGCCGATAGCCACCAACAACGCAGGGATAGACCGACCATGGCCCGCGGAGACGTGCGAATCGCTATCACCCTCGCCTGCGAGGAGTGCAAGCATCGCAACTACCAGACAAACAAGAGCAAGCGCAACAACCCCGACAGGGTGACCCTGCGCAAGTACTGTCGCTGGTGTCGTAAGCACACCAGCCACAAGGAGACCCGTTAGCGCGGGAGCGCTCCAGTGGCTCGTGACCGCAAACGTGCCAAGCAGCGCCGCGACCGCGGGCGCGCCCCAGCCGGCCGTCCCGGCTCGCCCGTGCCCGCAGAGGGCGGGCTCGAGCGCGTCGACGTCCCCGGCGCCCTCGACCACGCCTCCGCCGACGTCGACGAGTTCGACGCGGCGATCGTGCGGGGAGCCGGTGGCCAGCCTGTCGACAACGAGCTGGCAGAGTCGGCCTTCGGCGCGGAGGAGAACGGCGCCGAGGACCTGCTGGAGGCCCCCGGGGGCGACGGCGGAGGGCTCCTGCCGCCCGGCGGCGGAGGTCTCGGCGGCCCCGGCAAGGGCGGGTCGGAGACGCCCTCGGGCGCTCCCATCCGCGGCGGCAACAGGGCAGTCGGCTTCATCCGGGCCAGCTGGGCCGAGCTCCAGCGCGTCCAATGGCCCGACCGCCGTCAGGTCGGCCAGGCCACAGCAGTCGTCATCGGCTTCGTCGCCATCGCCGGCGCCTACCTGGGCGTCGCCGACTATGTCGCCAAGGAAATCGTCGAATTCATCCTCTGACGCCCGATGACCTGCGCATATCTTCGTCCTCGCTCGCTCGCGTGCAAGAAAGCACGCCACGCTCGCTGCGTCCTCGATCTGCCTGTGCCCCTTTATGGGGTGCTTGATCCTCGGACGTCAGATCTCTTTTCCCCTGGGAGTCTTTGCTGAATGTTCCGCTGGTATGTAGTCAACACCTACTCGGGTCACGAGAACAAGGTCAAACACAACCTCGAGCACCGCGTCGTATCGCTCGGGCAGCAGCGGGCCGTGCGCTCGGTCGTCGTGCCCACAGAGACCGTCATGGAGATGAAGGACAACCAGAAGAACCCCGTCGAGAAGCGCACCATGCCCGGCTACGTGCTGGTCAACATGGAGCTCAACGAGGACTCCTGGGGCGTCGTCAAGGGAACCCCCGGCGTCACCGGCTTCGTCGGCTCCTCCCAGGAGCCCGTGCCGCTGACCCAGGTGGAGGTCGACAGGCTCCTGCACAAGGAGGTCGCCACCGCCACCCGTACCCGCGCCCAGTTCTCCATCGGCGAGTCCGTCAAGGTCGTCTCCGGGCCCCTGTCGGACTTCTCCGGAGAGATCTCCGAGATCAACGAGGACGCATCCAAGCTCAAGGTGCTGGTATCTATCTTCGGCCGCGAGACGCCCGTCGAAGTCAGTTTCGATCAAGTCAAAAAGCTTTAGGACGAGACCATGGCAAAGAAGGTCCTCACCACAATCAAGCTGCAGGCCAACGCCGGGCAGGCCTCGCCCGCCCCGCCGGTCGGCCCTGCCCTGGGTCAGCACGGCATCAACATCATGGAGTTCTGCAAGGCCTTCAACGCCCAGACGCAGAGCGAAACGGGGACCGTCATCCCGGTCGTCATCACGGTCTACGAGGACCGCTCCTTCACCTTCGTCACGAAGACCCCGCCCGCCGCCGTGCTGATCCGCCAGGCGATCAAAATCAACAAGGGCTCGGGCGAGCCCAACCGCACCAAGGTCGGCAAGATCAGCCAGGCCCAGCTGCGGGAGATCGCCGAGCGCAAGCTGGGCGACCTGAACGCCCACGACGTCGACCAGGCGGCCAAGATCATCGCCGGCACAGCCCGCTCGATGGGCGTGGAGGTGGAGGCATGACGACCCATCACGGCAAGCGCCACAAGGACAACATCACGAAGGTCGAGCGCGAGCGGGAGTACCAGCCGGCAGAGGCGATCGCACTCGTCAAGAGCCTCGCCAGCGCCAAGTTCGACGAGTCCGTCGAGGTCCACGTCCGCACGGGCCTGAACGTCAGGCACGCCGACGAGCAGCTGCGCGGCACGATCGCCCTGCCCAACGGTCTGGGCAAAGACGTCAAGGTGGCCGTCTTCGCGCAGGGCGACAAGGCCAAGGAGGCCGAAGAGGCCGGTGCCGACGTCGTCGGCGCCCAGGACCTCGCCAAGCGCATCCAGGACGGCTTCGACGACTTCGACGTGGCCATCGCCACGCCCGACCTGATGGGCGTCGTCGGCCAGCTCGGGCGGATCCTCGGCCCCTCCGGCAAGATGCCCAACCCGAAAGTCGGGACCGTCACGATGGACGTCGGCAAAGCCGTCAGCGAGTCCAAGTCGGGCAAGGTCGAGTACCGCACCGACCGCACAGCCATCGTGCACCTCGTCATCGGCAAGGCCTCCTTCGAGAGCGGCAAGCTGCTGGAGAACTACGCAGCCGTCATCGAAGAGCTCGTTCGCGCCAAACCCTCAGCCGCCAAAGGCCGATACCTGCGCTCCATCACGCTCGCATCGACGATGGGCCCGGGCGTCAAAGTCGACCCCAGCCGTACCCGAGACATAGCCGAGGAGGCGCCTGCGGCGAGCATCGCCGCCTAGAGGCAGCCATCCCAAAGCCCCAGAGACCCTCGGCCGCATCAGCGTAAGACCGGGACAGGAGCCCCAATGAATCGCGACCAGAAGGCCGTGGCGATCGCCGAGATCGCCGAGCACATAGAGCAGTCCGAGGCGATCTTCGCCGTCGACTACAGAGGAATCACCGTAGAGCAGGTGGCCGAGCTTCGGGCCAAGCTGCGCGAGACGGACGCGACCTTCAAGGTCGTCAAGAACTCCCTCAGCGAACGGGCCGCCGACCAGGTCGGGGCAGAGGCCCTGAAGGCCTACATGACCGGCCCCACCGCCCTGACCTTCGTCCGCGGAGACGTCGCAGCGGCCGCCAAGGCCGTCGCCGACTACGCCAAAGCCACCCAGCTGTTGCCCTTCAAGGGCGGCATGATGGGCCAGGAGTCGCTCGAGATCGAGCAGATCCGCTCCCTCTCCAGGCTGCCCTCCCGCGACGTCCTCTACGGACAGCTCGTCGGCATCGTCGCCTCGCCCATCGGCGGGCTCGTCCGCTCGCTGAACGCGATGATCTCAGGCGTCGCGATCGCGCTCGGACAGGTCCAGCAGAAGAAGGAATCGGGCGAGATCCCGAGTGGCGAGGCGCCTGCTGCAGCTGCCCCGGTCGAGGAGGCTGAGGCTCCCGAGGCTGAGGCAGCTCCCGAGGCCGAGGCGGCCCCGGAGGTCGAGGCCCCGGCAGCCGAGCCTGCAGCGGAGGCGCAGGAGGCCCCAGCCGAGGAGGCGGCTCCAGATGAGGAGCCCGCCGCGGAGGCAGAGGGCGAGAAGACTGAGCCGGAGGCTGAGCAGCCGGCAGCAGACGACAACCAGGCGGACGTCTCGGCAGAGGCCGAGTCCGATGACGCCGAGACGAATCCCACCAAGGAGGACTGACAGACCATGGCAACCAGCACTCAGGACTGGATCGAGGAGCTCAAGGGCATCTCCGTGCTCGAGCTTGCAGAGCGCATCAAAGCGCTCGAGGAGGAGTTCGGCGTCTCGGCGACAGCTGTCGCCGCAGCCGCACCCGTCGCAGCAGCCGGCGGTGGCGGCGAGGCCGGCGGCGGCGAAGAAGAATCGAGCACCGTCGACGTCATCCTGGCCGAGTCCGGCGACAAGAAGATCCAGGTCATCAAGGTCGTGCGCGCCGCCACCGGCCTGGGCCTCAAAGAGGCCAAGGCGCTCGTCGACGAGGCACCCAAGCCCGTCAAGGAGGGCGTCGAACGTGAGGAGGCCGACAAGCTCAAGGCCGAACTCGAGGAGGCCGGGGCGAAGGTCGAGCTTAAATAGCTACGTCGTACCCAGGGAGGCTGCGGCTGGCGCGGCAGCCTCCCTGCGCACGACTCCGCCTTTGCGCTCTTTTGGGGGTCGTGTTGACTGACGCTTGGGCGCTGCTACTTGGGCGCCTCGGGTCTGGCGGATTTCTTGGCGCCCGATTGGAGCGTGTCGGCTTTGATCGTTCTCCCGGCCCGGGGCGGTCGCGGTTCAGGCTTGGGGTTCTGGGTGGCGCTGTGACCCTCTTGCCCTGATCGCCTCGTGGCGGTCTGACATCTCCTGCCGAAAGCGGGCGTAGTCGCGTCGGCTTCGCTCGGCGTCGGCGTTCGAGCGGCGGTTGCCCGCGGGGCTTGCTTGGCCTCTTGCTGCAGCGATCTGGGCTTTGGCAGCTCGCTTGGCTTCTTCGCGTAGGGCTGTGGCCTGGGCCTTGGCTGCCTGCTTGGCCTCCTCACGCAGGGCCGCCGTCTGGGCTTTGGCGGCTCGCTTTGCTTCCTCGCGGATGGCTGCGACCTGGGTTCGGTCCTTGATGTCCCGCCAGGCCGAGCGGGCCTGCTTGAGGGCGTCCATGACCTGCTTGCGGGCCTCCTCCGTGGCCAGGGCCGCCTCGTGCAGCTGCGAGCGGCTGCGGGTTCCGGCGGTCATGACGCTGAAGGACCACAGACCCGTGTCCAGCAGACGGGCTGCCCGCTCCAGGTCCTCGCTGACGGCTTGGCTCAGCTCCCGGCGGCGCAGGCCGTCTTCGATGTGGCGGACGTGGGACTGCATGAGGATGTCGGTCAGGCCCACTATCGCCCTGGCCGCGATGGCCGGCTCGGGCTCGCGCGGGTCCAGGTCGGCATGGCGGGCCAGCTCGGCCCGGGCCACCTCGACCAGCCTGTCCTGCAGCTCCAGCCATGCCGCCCGCAGCGCCGGCGTCGTCGCGATCATGTCCACGAACAGCGGCAGCAGCAGGTGGGACTCCTCCGGGAGCTCCTCCAGGCGCGCCGCGTCCTCTGTCAGGGCGCGCAGCATCGCTCGCGTCGGCGACTCGCCCTGCTCGCGCTCGCGCAGGGCCCGGGCCAGCCTGACCTGCGCGTCGTCAGCCTCGTCGAAGACCAGCGACTCCTTGGTCGGGAAGTAGTTGTAGACCGTCTTCTCCGAGACGCCCGCGAAGTCCGCGACCTCCGCGACCGTGACGTGCTCGAAGCCCCTCACCAGGAACAGGGTCGTCGCCACGTCTGAGATCTGCTGGCGCGTGAGGCGCTTCTTGCGTTCCCGCAGGCCCTCCTCGGGGTGCTCGACGCGGGCCCAGCGCTCCTGTAGCCGGCGCGTCTCGGCGTAGGCGGCCGCCATCTCGGGGCCCATCTCCCTGCTCAGCAGGGCCAGCAGCCTGTCCGTGCCGGGCAGCTCTCCGGGATCGTCGTCGCCCGGAAGTGGGGGAGGGGTCTCGACCTGTTGGCCGGCCATGCCTTCAGCCTACCAGCGAATGTACAGTTGCAGAAAGTTTTCAGTTAGTGTAAGTTTCTGCTCATGAGCGATTCCGGCAACGCAATCGAGGCCTGCGCCCTGACCAAGCGCTTCGGCGACTTCACGGCCGTCGCCGAGCTCGACCTGCTCGTGCCCGAGGGGAGCGTCGTGTCGCTGCTGGGGCCCAACGGCGCCGGCAAGACGACGATGGTTCGCATGCTCGCGACGCTGCTGCGTCCCGACGGTGGCAGCGCCCGCGTCGGCGGACACGACGTCGTCTCCGAAGCCGACCGCGTTCGCTCCATCATCTCCCTGACCGGGCAGTTCGCTGCCCTCGACAAGAACCTGACGGCGGTCGAGAACCTCCAGCTGATGGCCCGTCTGCGCGGTCATCGTCGCGGGGCCGCCCGCACGATCGTGCAGCAGCTCGTCGAGCGCTTCGACATCGGGGAGTTCCACGATCGCCTTGTCAAGAACCTCTCCGGCGGGCAGCGCCGCCGCGTCGACCTGGCTGCAGGGCTCATCGACAGGCCCCGGCTGCTCGTGCTCGACGAGCCGACGACGGGCCTCGACCCGCGCAGCCGCCAGGTCGTCTGGTCGACCGTCCGCGAGCTCGTCGCCGACGGCGTCACCCTGCTGCTCACGACTCAGTACCTCGACGAGGCCGACGCCCTCGCCGACCGGGTCGTCCTGATCGACCACGGCCGCGAGATCGCTGCCGGCACGCCGGCGCAGCTGAAGGCCCGCGTCGGCGAGCAGCGCATCGACGTCGTCGCCGCCGACAGCGCGGCGCTGGGCGAGCTGGTCCAGCTGCTGGAGGGGCAGTTCAAGACGACTGTCGCCCACGAGCAGCGCACAGTCTCCGTGCCCGCTCCCGAAGAGGCCGCCGACCTGGCCCGCGTTGCCCACGCCGTCCGCGAGAGCAGGATCGCCGTCGACGAGCTGGCGCTGCGCCGCCCCACCCTCGACGACGCCTTCCTGGCCCTGACCGGGCACGCCGCCGGCGGCGAGTCCGAACCCCAAACCGAACCCGACACCGAGGGAGAGGAGGTGGCAGCATGAGCGCCACGACCGTCGCGATGCCGCAGCGCGGCTTCGCGCCCGGGCGCTACGTCCGCGACACGCTGCTGCTGACAGCTCGCAGCCTGCGGGCGATCCCGCGCGTGCCCGAGCGCCTGCTCGACGTCACGATCCAGCCGATCGTCTTCATCCTGCTGTTCCTCTACGTCTTCGGCTCGGCCATCCACGTGCCCGGCATCTCCTACAAGGACTACCTGTTCCCGGGCATCATCGGCCAGTCCCTGGCCTTCGGCATCATCGGCGCCGGCGTGGCGACGTCCAACGACATGACCGAGGGCGTCGTCGACCGCTTCCGCTCCATGCCCATCAGCCGCCTGTCGATCATCACCGGCCAGGTCATGGGGCAGTTCTGCGAGGCCCTGCTGGGCATGGTCATCGTCGTCGGCTTCGGCCTGGCGCTCGGCTGGAGCCCGCACCTGTCCCTGCTCCACGGGCTGGAGCTGGTCGGGCTGATGGCCCTGGCCATGTTCGCCTTCACGTGGGCCGGGGTCCTGTTCGGGATGCTCGTGCGCTCCTCCGACGCCATGCAGGGGATCGGCTTCATCGTGATCTTCCCGCTCAGCTTCATGGCCGGCACCTTCGTACCCATCTCCGGGATGGACGCAGTGCCGCGGGCGATCGCCCAGTGGGACCCCATCTCCGCGCTCGTCGCTGCCGTGCGGGCACTCACGCAGGGCACCCACTCCAGCGGCTCCTGGCAGCTGCAGCACCCCGAGCTGGCGATGGCGCTGTGGTGCGTGCTGATCCTGGCCGTGGCCATGCCGCTGGCGCTGCGTCGCTTCAACCGCACGCTCGCCGGCTGAAGGCGAGGGGTCAGCTCGCGCCCGACCCCGCGAGGCCCTCGCCGCCGGCCCGCACGGGCACTTGCGATTTCGCCCACTTTGGCGCAGTTTCCGGTACAGTTAGCGGCGCTGGTCGATAGTCGCAGCCGCCCCTCAAGGGCCTCGCGCCACATACGCGAGCGTCGCGGGCGGGGTCCGTGAGCACCGGTGGCCCTTCAGGGCGCCGATGCTCTGTGCTATCTTTGCTGGTCGCGCCCCCGGCGCCCTCCTCGTCCGTCTTTCGCCCTCCGAAGGAGTCATTTCTTGGCTGCTGCAGATGCTCTCCGGACGCGCCGCACCTTCGCGCGTCTGCACAAGACCGTTGACGTACCGAACCTGATCGACATCCAGCGCCGCTCCTTCGAGTGGCTGACAGACCCCCAGAAGGGCGGTCTGCGCGAGACGATCGACGACATCTCGCCGATCGAGGACTACACGGGCAACCTGGCCGTGCAGTTCGGCGAGTTCGTCTTCGACGAGCCCGTCGCATCCCTGGACCAGTGCCGCGAGAAGGACCTGACCTACGCCCGTCCGCTGACCGTCACAGTCGCCTTCATCAACCGCGAGACCGGCGAGATCCGCGAGCAGTCCGTCTTCATGGGCGACTTCCCGTGGATGACCGAGCGGGGCACGTTCGTCATCAACGGCACCGAGCGCGTCGTCGTGACGCAGCTGGTGCGCTCCCCCGGCGCCTACCTGATGGAGCCCAAGGACCGCGAGAAGCAGGTCTTCATCGCCAACCTGATGCCCGCCCGCGGCTCCTGGCTGGAGCTGGAGATCGACAAGAAGGGCAAGGTCTACGTCCGCATCGACCGCAAGCGCAAGCTGCCCGTCACGGTGCTGCTGCGGGCCATGGGCTACGCCTCCGACGAGGAGATCCTGCGGCTGTTCGACAACTCCCTCTACATCCGCAACACGATCGAATCAGACACCGAGGTCACCAAGACCGAAGAGGGCGCCCTGATCGAGCTGTTCAAGAAGCAGCGTCCCGGCGAGCCGCCCAGCGTCGACAACGCCAAGGCCCTGCTCAACCAGCTCTTCTTCGACCCCAAGCGCTACGACCTGACCCGCGTCGGTCGCTACAAGCTCAACTCGCGCCTGAGCCTCGACATCGACATCGACACGCGCACGCTGACCCACGACGACATCCTGGCCCTGGTCAAGGAGCTCGTCTCCCTGCCCAAGCGCCTGGGCCTGCCCGAGGACGGCGAGATCGAGATCAAGGACTACGCGGCCGAGGCGATGTCGATGCCGCGCGAGCCCGTCGCCGAGCACCTCGACGAGTACGAGCACTTCGGCAACCGCCGCCTGCGCACCGTCGGCGAGCTGATCCAGGAGGCCTTCCGCATCGGTCTCTACCGCATGGAGCGGGTCGTCCGCGAGCGCCTGACGACGGAGGACGCCGACACGATCACGCCGCAGACGATCATCAACATCCGCCCCGTCGTGGCGGCGCTGAAGGAGTTCTTCGGCTCCTCCCAGCTGTCCCAGTTCATGGACCAGACCAACTCGCTGGCGGGCCTGACCCACCGCCGCCGCCTGTCGGCTCTCGGTGCCGGCGGGCTGACCCGCGAGCGGGCCCCGATCGAGGTCCGCGACGTGCACCCCACCCACTACGGGCGCATGTGCCCGATCGAGACCCCCGAGGGTCCGAACATCGGCCTGATCGG
>Ga0181522_10001629_pt1 | contig 13516 bp, 13 predicted proteins | sample PEATcosm2014_Bin_27_FD_121103 | JGI IMG/M metagenome (GOLD analysis project Ga0181522, IMG submission 121103) | Peatland microbial communities from MTU Mesocosm Facility, Houghton, MI, USA - PEATcosm2014_Bin05_10_metaG | ecosystem: Environmental > Terrestrial > Soil > Wetlands > Peat | place... | reverse complement strand
TCGCAGGACCGGATTCAAAGCCCACGGCGGTGCTTGCGATCACGGCGGCGCTGATCGCGGCGCAACTCGGCAAGACTCTGCCTCCGGCCGAGGTCGGCCTGGTCGTACTTGCCGCACTGGTCGTCGGCACACTGGCGACCGGCGTCGCGCTGTTCGTGCTCGGCGCGACGCGGATGGGAAAATGGGTCCGCTTCATTCCTTACCCGGTGGTCGCCGGCTTCATGGCCGCGTCGGGTTGGCTGCTCACAATCGGCGGCGTCGGCATGCTGGGTGGAATCCAACTGACCTGGGACCGCCTGAGTTGGCTGGTCGACGGCAATCATGCGCCGCAGATCGCGACCGGGCTCGCGTTTGTCGCCGCGATGTGGCTGGTCACGCGTGTTCGCCATCCGCTCGCATTTCCGGCGCTGCTTGTGGGCACCGTGGTGGTCGTACATATCGCCCGCGTCGCCAGCGGGCACTCGATCGAAGCGGCGCGCGACGCCGGTTGGCTGCTCAATGTCGACCGCAGCTCCGAGGTCGCCAACCCGTTGCTGCTGCTGCATGCCTTGCACGCCATCGACTGGCATACCGCGGCGTTGGCCGGCGGTGAATTCATCGGGCTGTTCACGGTCACGGCGATCACGCTGCTCTTGGGTTTGGTGGTCATTGAGGTGGACAGCCGGCTCGATATCGATCTCGATCGCGAGCTTCGACTCAACGGCATCGCCAATGTACTGACTGGCTTGGCCGGGGGCATGGTGGGTACGCCCTCCACAGCCGCACGCTGTTCAATCTGCGGGCCGGCGCAACCGGTCGCACGAGCGGCGTCGTCGCCGGCCTCGTCTGCCTCGGCGTGCTCGGCATCGGCACCGACGTGCTCATCTATTTTCCAGTTCCCGTCCTTGGCGGCCTGCTGGTCTTTCAGGGACTGTTCACCCTGCATGAGTGGCTGATCCGCGTTCGCCGCACCATGCCGCTGATCGATTACCTGCAGGTGATCATCATCATGCTCGCCATCATCCGCTGGAACTTCCTGGCGGGCGTGGCGTTCGGCGTGGTTAGCGCGTGCGTGACGTTTGCGATCAACACCAGCCGCATCCGTCTGGTAAAGCAGGTCGTCGACCGCAGCTCCTATCGCAGCCGCGTCGACCGCCCGGTGCTGCACCAGGAAGCCCTGGTGCAGCATGGCAGCAGTATCCAGATTATGTGGCTGCACGGCTTCGTGTTCTTCGGCAGCGCCCATCGTTTGCTGCTCGACGTCAAACAACTCATCGAGACCCGCGGGCATAACGTTTGCCGCAGTCTCATTCTCGATTTTCGCCAGGTCTTGGGCATCGATTCGTCGGCAACGCTTAGCTTGGGCAAGCTATGGAATTTCGCCGAGCGCGAAGGCTTTGTTGTCGCGCTGTCGTCGGTACCGCCTTCCGTCGAAAAGGCGCTGCGTAACGGCGGCCTGCTCGGCGCTAACGATCAGGTCGCCAAGCTGTTTCCCGATCTCGACGCCGCGCTGGAGTGGTGCAAGGACAGCGTGATCGCGCAGCACATCAGCAGCGAGGTCGCGTTGCGTACCGCTGATGAGTGGCTGGAACGCGAGATCGGCGCGCCGGAGCTGTTCGAACGGATGGTCTCCTACCTGAAACAGTTTGAATTCAAGACGGGCGATTACGTTTTCGAGCAGGGCGCCGCCGGCGACGCGCTATATCTGCTCTGCGCCGGCCGGGTCAGCGTCATCTACCGCCATCCGCACGGGGCGGAGCTGCGGCTGCGCAGCATGGCGGGGCAGACCGTGCTGGGGGAAATGGGCCTTTACCGCACGCAGCCGCGCGGCGCATCGGTGCGGGTCGACGAGGCGAGCCTCGTCTATCAGCTGTCGGCTGACGCGCTGGCGCGCATGGAGGCGGATGACCCGGCGCTCGCTTATGCCTTCCACAAATTTATCGTGCGCATTTTGGCGACCCGGCTTGATTTCGCCAACCGCGAAGCTGCGGCACAGCAGGCGTGAGACGGTCGGGTCAGCGCCATCGCCGATGCAGCCAAAGCCATTGCTCCGGGTATTCGCGGATCCATCCTTCGACCACCGACGTGATTCGCTGCATGGTGCCCGCGATATCGATCCGGCCTTCGGCGTCGCGCGCGGGATCGATAGGGTCGGTGATCTCCATCGAGAAGCTGTTTCCATCTGCTTTGCGTATGGCGCGCATGCCGCGGATCGGACGCTCGGTTTGCCGGGCAAGGAGCGCAATCAGAGGATTGGCCATGCAGCGCCGGCCGAAAAAGATCACCTCGACGCCCTTGGTATAGTGCTGGTCGACCAGCATGCCGACATGCACGCCGGAGCTCGCGAGCCGCGCCAGTTGCACAGGGGCGGAAAGGCCGTTCGCAACAAGTTCACCCATCAGCGGCGTACGCAACCTGACGATCAGATCGCCCACCGGCGCGATATTCGGCCGCCGATAAAGAACCGCCGTCTTGGCGCCAATCGCCTTGGCGCCGACCGCGGGAATCTCCCAATTGGCAAGATGGGCTGCAAAGCAAAGCACCGCCTGACCGCTTTGCATCAAATCGTTGAAATGCCCTTCCATTTCCGGCCGGTACGTTATGACGTCCGCCGTCTGCGGCCCGACGCCGGCAACGCAAAATTCGTCGAGATGCGCAAACTCGACCGTGACGCGTCCGAGGTTGTCCCAAACGCCGGCGAGGATGCGCTCGATATCGGCGTCGGACTTTTCCGGAAAGGCGGCGCGTAGGTTGTCGCGACCGATCCGATGCTCGGGCAGGAACGGTCCTACCTTGCGCAACAGCGCGCCGGCGAAGTTCGCCGCGCGCCGGCGATCAAGCCGGTTGACCGCGCCCAAAACGCCGGAGGCGAGCGCGCCGATGATGGAATCGACAAAAAGCGTGAGGCTGCCGCGCTCGGCCATATCGATTTTAAAACGTGACGATGATCTTGCCGAATACCTGCCGGCTTTCGAGGCGCGCAAGGCCCCGCTCAAATTCCGCGAGCGGCACCTCGGTGTCGATCACCGGCGACAACCCGGCGGCGATCTTGTCGAGGCTCGCGCGCACATTGCGGATCGAGGCGCCGAACGAGCCGAAGATGCGATATTGCTGCAAGTAGAGCTGAAACAGATTGATGGTGGTCGATTGCCCCGATGTCGAGCCGCACGTGACGAGTCGGCCGCCGCGCTTGAGGCAGAGCAGCGAGCCGTTGAACGTATCCGGACCGACGTGTTCGAAGGCGACATCGACGCCTTTCTTGCCGGTGAGCTTGCGCACCACGCCCTCGAAACGTTCGGTGCGGTAGTTGATGACATGGTCGGCGCCCAGCGCTTTGGCTTTGGCCGCCTTGTCGTCGTCGCCGACGGTGGTGATCACCGTGCAGCCAATCGCCTTGGCCATTTTGATGGCGGCGGTGCCGATGCCGGAGCCGCCGGCTTGCACCAGAATGGTCTCGCCCGGCTCCAGCCTGGCATTGTCGAACAGCATGTGCTGCACGGTTGCAAATGCGATCGGCGCGCAGGCCGCGTCGCGGAAGCTGATGCCCGCGGGAACCGGGATCACCAGCCGCGCCGGCATGTTGACCAGATCGCGCGCGAAGCCGTCGACGTGGAAGCCCATGATGCCGGCGACGTTCTCGCACAGATTGTCGCGGCCCTCGCGGCAGGCCTTGCAGGTCCCGCAGGTCAGGCCGCCATAGGGCACGACGCGGTCGCCGACAGCGAAACCGGTGACGCCCGGACCGACCGCGCGGATCTCGCCCGCCGCCTCGGCGCCGACAATGAGCGGCAGCTTGCGTTTGGCAAACGCCATGCCGCGCCAGCCCCACACGTCGATGTGGTTGAGCCCGATGGCCTTGACGGCGACCTGCACTTCGCGCGCGGCCGGGGCCGGCGGCGCGGCGACGTCGAGGAGCTCGATCTTGCGGTCGGCGACGAGCGAAAGCGCGCGCATGGTCTGCGCCGCGACCGGTGTTCGGTGGTCGACGAGCGTCACGCCGGCTCCAGCGCCATCACCAGACTGACGTTCTGGCCGCCGAAACCGAAGGAGTTGGAGATAGCGCGGCGGACTTTGGCGTCGCGCGCCACGTTCGGCACGACGTCAAGCTGGATCGCCGGATCGGGAACGGCGTAGTTGATCGTCGGCGGCAAGCGCTGATTTTGCAGCGTCAATAATGTAAACGCCGCTTCCACCGCGCCGGCCGCGGTCAAAGTGTGGCCGATCATCGACTTGTTGGACGAGATCGGAATGTCCTTTATGCGTTCGCCGAACACGGTAGCGACGCCGAGGTGTTCCATCTTGTCATTTTCGGGCGTCGATGTGCCGTGCGCGTTGATGTAGTCAATGTCTTGCGGCCCGATGCCGGCGTCGGCCAGCGCTTTCTGCATCGTCGCGATGATCGGTTTGCCGTCCGGGCTGGTGCGCGTACGGTGAAATGAATCGGACTTCTCGCCGAAGCCCTCGAGGATGCCGAGAATGCGCGCACCGCGGGCGCGGGCGTGTTCGAGGCTTTCCAGCACCAAAGCAGCCGCGCCTTCCGCCAGCACGAAGCCGTCGCGATTTTTGGAGAAGGGCTTTGATGCCCGCTCCGGCGGATCGTTTTGGGTCGATAGCGCGGACAACAGCGAAAATCGCACGAGCGATTCCGGCGTCAACGAGGCGTCCGCGCCGATTGCCAGCGCTGCTTCGCATTCGCCGCGCCTGATCGCCTCGACGCCGAGCTGAATGGCGCTGGCGCCGGATGCGCAGGCGGTGTTCAGCGATACCGGCGAACCTTCGGTGCCGAAATGCTCGGCGAGATTTTCGCCGATAATAGCGAATTTGAAAGGCGCGTGCTCCGAAGCGTATTGCCGAGCGACGCGCAAGAGATCCGGATACCCGGTATCGGAATTTGCCGCCGCCATCTCAGCCATCTTGATCCGGTCCGCCCATTCCACTTCGAGCGGCGGCGGCGCCAGATAAAGCGGTCCCGGAAAATGGCCTTTGCTGCCGATGCCCGATTCTGCGATCGCTTCCTCGCCGGCAAGGAGCGCAACGCGTTCGGAAAGTTCCGCCGGCGGCATCTGTTCCCGATAGACGTCATCGACTGCGCCGGCGATGGTGGTGCGCAAACCTTCGGTCGGGAAGCGCTTGATGCGGCGGATGCCGGAGATGCCGCCAGTGAGCTTCGTCCAATTCTCGGATTTGCCGACGCCGAGCGATGTAACCATGCCGATACCGGTGACGGCGACGATCGGACGGCCTTTGTTGTCGCGTGTTGCGCTCGTCATGCCGCTACTCCTTCAATCGACCCGCTCGATCAGTGCCAGACCTTCGCCGCGCCAATTACCGACGCCGGTCACGACAACCTGGGACAGTCCGCTCGGGCTCGCGCCAAAATCGCCGCTTCCTGCAGGCGCGAACAGCTTGTCATGCTCGATCGCCGCACAAGCGATCCCAAGATTGGCCAAAAACTGAGCCTCCACGCCATGACCGATATACGTCCCGGTATTGCGAACGGGAAGGCCAATCTCCTTGAGCACGGTGCGCTCTGCGGAGGTGGCCGGCTCGGCCCCGCTGGCGCCGGAAATGACCGCCGCATGCGCGGGATCGACATTTGCGGCAACTGCGTCCCATTCGCGGCGAAGCGTGGCTTCGATTTCGCCCGGTTGGCGGCGGTTGCGGTCGGCGCGGACAGCGGCAATGCGCGCCCGTGGGCGGGCGCCGCGCGACCGCGCATGATCGCTGCTCTCCAGCACCAGAAATGCTCCGATGTTGCCGAAGGCAACGCCGCCGTGGGAACCGCGATCCCAGACCGGCGCAAAGGTGTCCTTGAGCGCCATACCGGTTTGCTCGAAGACCAGAAGAAGGTCCCAGCGGGTCGCATGGTAGGAGCCGCCGACCAGCGTCAGTTCGCTCTGTCCGGCGGCAATGCGCGCCTGCGCGATGCGTACTGCGTCGATACCGGCGGATTCTTCGCCCAAAAACGTACGCGACGACCCAACCACGCCGTGGACGATCGAAATGTTGCCGGCAAGGAGATTGGGAAGCTGCGCCAGGAACAAGGTCGGGCGCAGATCGCTCATCAGCCGCTCATTCAGGAACGGCGCGCGCTCGGCGACTTTACGCATGCCGGTGAGGATAGCGCTGTCGGCGGCGACGTCGCGTTCGCCGCCGGCGGCGGCGACGATCATATCGGTTGAATCGAGAAGCTCCGGTTTGCCGGCGATGCCGGCGTCGCCGAGCGCCAAGCCCGCGGCATAGACGCCGATCCGCTGCCAAAGCTCCATCTGCCGCTGATCGCTTTTCTTCGGGATCTGCTTATCGAAATTCAACGGCGCTAGCGGATGCACGATGTAAGGGGCGAAGCTTTTGTCGTCATAAGGCGGCGGATCGCCGCGCTCGAGGTGGCGCCATGTCGCCTCGATCCCCTCGCCGAGGCAGGAGACGATACCGACGCCGGTGATCCACACCTCCCGGCGTTCCGTCACTTGATGAGCTCCTTGACCGGAACCTCGATCCGCTCCGCCCATTCCACCAGCGCCTTGCGGAATTCGGGGCTCGGAAAGGACATCACGCGAAATGTGATTTGCGCGTCGCAGACCGCTTGCTCCTGCCGGCGGCCACGGCACTCGGCGACAGCGTAACCCGAGCCCTCGTGCACCACCTTGCCTTCGAATTCGAGGTGATCGCCGGGATGCACGGCAGTGCGGAACTTCGCCTCCTTGACGCCGGCCAAAAACGGCATCGCGGTAAATCCGTTGAGCGACGTCACCAGCCATCCGCAGGTTTGCGCCATGCATTCAAGCAGCAGAACGCCGGGCATCAGCGGATAGGACGGAAAATGGCCTTCGAAAATGGTGCTCTCTTGTGGCACGCTGCAGACCGAGCGCACCGTGCGCGTGCCGAGATCGAGCGCGACAATGCGGTCGATCATCTGGAAATATTCGAAACGCATAAATAGGCGCCTCAGGCGCCTTTCGCCGCAATCAATTTGTCGATTTGGTCGCTCAAATTCTGCAGCACGAAGTATTGGTCCGTGGTCGCCTTGCCGTCGTTGACCTCCTGGGTCCACTGCTCGAGCGGAAGCTTGATGCCGAAGGTCTTGTCGATGGCGAAAGCGATGTCCAGGAAATCGAGACTGTCGATTTCGAGGTCGTTGATGGCGTGGCTTTCCGGCTTGATATTTTCGCGCGGAATGTCGCAGGTTTCCGCAATAATATCAGCAACTTTATCAAACGTAGCGGACATCGGGCTTTACTATCCCCTGGCAGCATGATGGCGCCGGCTCAACCGACGGCGCCGAACAAGCCCGATCGCTGCGGGCCCCCTCCGGTCGTGCTGCCCGTATAGCGAAGGACGCCGCCAAGTTCAACGCTGGCCTGTTCCAGCGCCGAAGCCGGAAAAGCACCCAAGGGCCAGCGCAAAAGCAAGCGGGCCGAGCCCGCACCGCAGCCGGCAATAAAATTACCGCCCCGAACAGTCGGCGCGGCGTGAGCGACTATCTCGCCGCCGGTTCGCGAAACGGCAAGCTTGCGCCGTCGGGCAGCGGTACGCGGAAAACATTGAGCGTCATCGAGATCAGCGCGTAATACCCAAGGATGCCGACAAGTTCGACGGTGCCGGTGTCGCCGAGCAATTTGCGCACCCAGGCATAGGTGGCATTGCTGACCCGCCGCGTCGCATAGAGTTCTTTGACGAAGGCATAGATCGCCTTTTCGTCGGCCGGCGCTGATTTCGGAACGCGGCCTGATTGCAGGTCGCGGATCGTTGCCGCTTTGACGCCTTGCGCAGCGGCTATGGTGGCGTGCGCGTGCCATTCGAATTGGGCTTTCCAATATTGACCAGTGCATAGGATGGCGAATTCCGAAAGCCGCGGCGGCAGACTGGTTTTGAAACGCAGGTGACCGCCGAGCTGCTGCGCCAGCATTCCGTAGGCGGGCGCATGCAGATAGACTGCGAACGGTCCGCTGTTACTGAAACTGCCGCGCGGTCCCGCTTTGATGGCTTCGACCAACGCGGTCTGCGCGGTGGTGAGGTTATCGAGCGAAATCGTCGGCAGCCGCGGCGAGAGCCGCTTGCTTTGCCAGCGTCCCGGCCGCGACGCGGTCTTTTTTGCCATGCACTGTTCCCGAATTACTTTTTGCCGACCAGGTCGATCAGCGCCGACATCCCGACATGCGCGGAGCCTTCACTGATGACGCTGTCGTGTTCGCGAATCTCGAGCCCGGAAAAGTCGCCGAAGGCATCTTCCAGGATGGTGCGGGTGTAGGTGCGCTCGGCCTCGGGCGGTCCGCCGGTGCGGTAACCCAATTGTTCGGGGCGATAGGCTTGCAGGAGCAAAAGCCCACCCGGCTTGAGCGCTGATTTTAGTCCGGCAAAGAAGGTGTCGCGCTCGGCGCCGGCAAAATGCGTGAAGATCGCGGCGATGACGTCAAAAGCCGATGGCGGCCAGCGCCAGGTCATGAGATCGGCGACTTCGGTCTTAAGCTTGACGCCGCGTTGCTGCGCTAAGTCGCGCGCTTTGCCGAGCGCGGTCGGTGAAAAATCGATTGCCAGGACGTCAAGGCCTTGTTCGGCAAGCCATACGCCGTTCCGGCCTTCGCCGTCAGCGACCGCAAGCGCCGTACCACTCGCCGGCAGTCGCCGCGCCTGCGCTTTGAGGAATAAATTGGGTTCGGTGCCGAACAGATAGCCTGAGGCGGCGTACCGCGTTTCCCATCGTTGGTGTTCCATGTGGTCCCCAGGCTACTGTTTTGCCCCACGCGGGTGGCGTGCGCTAAGTTTACCGGATGGCGCCGCCGCTTAAAGCCCTGTTCTTCGACGTCTTTGGCACGCTGGTCGATTGGCGGACCTCGATCGCGCGTGAGGCCTGCGCGTTACTCGAACCGCTGGGCATGACGCTCGACTGGCTCGCCTTTGCCGACGCTTGGCGCGGCGAATACCAGGGCGCGATGGAGGAGGTACGCTCGGGTCGCATTCCGTTCAGCAAGCTCGACGTACTGCATCGCTATAATCTCGAACGCATTATCCCGCGGTTCGATCTTCAGTCGTTGCGCGAAGAGGATCGCCGCTTTCTTAACATGGCTTGGCATCGGTTGGATGCCTGGCCGGAGGTCGCGCGCGGCCTTGCCCGTCTCAAACACCATTTTTTGCTGGCGCCGGTTTCCAACGGCAACATTTCGCTGATGGTCGACTTGGCGCGGCGCAACGATTTTCCCTGGGACGCGATTCTGGGCGCCGAAATCGCCGGCGACTATAAACCGAAGCCGCGCGTCTATATGGCGGCGGCCACGGCGTTCGATCTTGAACCTGGCGAATGCATGATGGTAGCCGCGCATTCCAGCGATCTTGCGGCCGCCGCAACGACCGGCCTGCGCACCGCGCATGTGGCGCGGGCCGATGAGGCTGGAAAGGGCAGTGGCGAAGCCGCTCCAAAGGTTCCCGTAGACATCGCGGTGGCCGATCTCCAGGATTTGGCCGACCGCTTGTCCGCCTGACAGTCGACGCTCAACGATGCGAGAACAACAGCGCCGTGGCGGTGATTCGCTGCGCTACGCGCTGCATCTGCGCATCGAACAATGCGTCGCTTATCCGGCCGAGATATTTAAGAGCGTCAAACATTGGAGTGCTCCCTCGTTGGTTTTCAACTCCAGCTTCAGCTTGAAGGTATGGTTCCGTTTTCGATTTCGAAGTGACCACAGTCACAATAATGCTCAATAACGTAATGCATTGATAAATAGAGTATATTTTCGCTCAAGCAGTGTCGCGAGGCTAAAGCGAGATTTCCGCTTAGACGTTGCGGCGGGGCGGCTCGACCCGGAATCCACCGCCGGCATCGAGCACGATGTGCCCTTCGGCGACCGCGCGCCCCCAGCGGCTGGTTGCCGGGATGCCGCCAAATGAAAACAGATGCGGATTGACGCCGGTCGGCGCCGCCTCGGCAAGGCTGCGAATAAGATCATCCGGTGTCGTCATGGCGAACATTTGCCGCACCAGGCCCGAGCGCCGCGCCATGGCTTGTGCCGACGCACGCACGCCGCAGCGGCTGGCATAGCGCATAAGCGATGTTAGGCTCGTTGGTCCGGCCAGTCCGACGCGCACGGGGTGGTCGTAGCCAAAACCGCGCAAGCGGGCGATAAAGGCCTCGATGGCGCGGGCGTCGAAACAAAATTGCGTAACGATCTCGATAGTCAATCCGGTCGCTTCGGCCGCGGCGATTTTCTCCGCAAGTGCCCGCTTGAGCTCCTCGTCGCCGATGCGCGGATGGCCCTCCGGGTATCCGGCAATGCCGACGGTCGCGATGCCGCGCCCGCGCAAAACGCCGGAATCGATGGCGTCGAGCGCGCGTCGAAACGGACCGCATTCGTCGCGATCGCCGGCGATGACTAAGACCGTGTCGACGCCGGCTTCGCCGTTGAGCCGTGCCAAGAGATCGTCGAATGCTTCGACGGTCGGAAAGTTGCGGACCGCGAGATGCGGCACCGGCGCAAGTCCGGTCGCACGCAATTTGATCGCGGTGTTCAGTGCCTCATCGGCCGGCCGGTTTGGCAGGGAGCTGAGATAGACCCGCGTGCCGCGCTCAAGCGTCGTGAGGGCTGCGATATCGTCGGCCGACGGCCGGGTCACTTCGATCGAAAATCCCGCCATGAAGGCGGCAATGCGCTGCGCTGGGCCGAGCGGCGTTGGATCGGGGGCGATGAGCGCGGTCATCGGGCGACCGCTGTCCTTTTAATGCTCTCCACGACGCCGGTCGAAGAGAGCAACATCAAGCGCGCCGGCGCGAGATCACATAGGACTCATCGAAGAACCACAGCCCGCCATGCTGCCGTAAGACTTCACGCGTTGCGTCCATATAGCGACCGTCGGCGACGGCGTTGCCGAGACGATCGTCCTCGACTTGCGCGACGTAAATCGCCGCATTCCATGCGGCGAACAACGTCGACGTGCCGATCGATTCGGAGATTTCCGAAGGCAGCGTGTGCATCACGTAGCGAAACAGCGAACGATTGTCGGCATAGGCGTTGAAATTGAGGTCGCGGCCCGCCGATCCGAGCTCATGTTTCACCGCCTTCAAAATCTGGTGGCGGTCGTGCATGAAGGGATTGTCGTCCGGCCAGACCTTCTGCACGATCTCCATGCCGGGATCGTGGCCGTGCGAGTGAATCGCGATTAGACGGCCGCCGGGACCGAGCGCCCGGGCGAGCGGTGCAATGACGCGCGAAGCCTTGAATTCCAGTGAGGCGCGGGCGCGATAGGGCTGCGACGCGATCACCAGATCGTAATTGGCGACGGTGCCGCCGGGTTTGGGCAGAATCGGATCGAGCAGGAAGCGGTGATCCTCCCGGTAAAGCACCAGCACCACCGGACGTTCGTAGATCGGGTTGCCGGTACGCGCGCTGACGCCGGCCTTCCAGTTCTGCGCCAGGAAAGGCTCGAGATCCATGATTTGTTCCTCGAACCGGTGCGCGGAGTTGCCGGTGAGCGCGAGCTCGTGCCACACGAGGCTTGAAGCGGCATTGAGCGATTTGACCGCCAACCACGGCGCATCCGCGTAAGCCAGATTGGTCAGCACCAACACCGTGCTCGGATGCTCGAAAAAACGATCCGACATCTTCTGCAGCGTCAGTCGCACGTCTTCGAGACTGATCTCTTTGCCGACGATGTAGAACGGCATGTGCGTGAAACGATCGTGCGCCGCGCGCATGACGCGCGTGAGTACCGAACCGTCGCCGACGCCGGCGTCGAAGATGCGGATCGCGGGAGGCCGCGGATGAATGTGCGCGAGTTCTTCGGAAACGCGGTGTGCGACTTCCCATTTCTCGCTGCAGGTGTTGACGAACAGAAGATATTTTTGCCGGTTGTCGAAGAAGCGGAAGTTGCGCTGCGGATCGCTGGGTTTGGCCGCGGCCGGCGGCGGAGAAACTGGAGCCGGGGCCGGCGGAACGGCGAAGCTCGGCGCCGCCGGCGACGACTGCGCCGGCATTGCCAACAGCCGGGTGTCGCGCGCGCGCTCAATCACGATCGGACGCTGCCCGCTGGGCGGATGTGAAGCCATAAAGCCGTGGATGCGATCAAGCGTGTCGGTGGTGATGCGGCCGCCGTTGCGCAGCCGCGCGGTGAGCTTGCCGTCGTTGACGGCCCGGCGTCCGAAAGTCGATTCGGCGAGGCCGGATTGCCGGCAATAGTCGGAGATTTCTTCGAGCAATTGTTGGGCGTTCATGATGCGCCGCGTCCCTTAGGCTTCCTCGATCCGTGCGGATTTTTTCCGTGGTCATTGTTTGCGCACGGTTTCCGGTGGTTTAGCGAACCAACCGCTGCGGGGAGGGTCAACCACAAAATATCCCACCGCTAGATTGGGCAAGATAATGGGCAACTTCCCATTCGCAATGGCCAAGATCGGCCAAGGGGCCGTGCACCAAAAGTCTACGCCACGGCGGACTTCGGGTCGTGCGAGACGCGAGCAGCGCATTTTCCGGTCCGTTGATGTATCGTCGGAATCGAGGACGGACGGATTATGTGGGGTCGGAAAGGCAAAAACATCGCGCCTGCGAGCCGGAGCGAGCCGCAGCCGCCACAGTCGCCGCTGAAGGAGGCGATACATCAGGCGCGCATCGAGGCGGCCGAGCGTACCAGTGTCGTCGTCGACTTGCGCGACGCCGAGGTAGCGCGCCTTGAGCTGCTCAATGAGGCGCTCGATCCGCTGTTTGCCGACATTCCATCCGAGGTCGACTTGTTCGACCGCGGCATCAGCGGCGGCGACACGCCGCGGCTGTGGATCGACTCGGTGGCGCATGTTGCTATGGGGCGCGACAAACGCGCCTACCGGTTCCTGCATGACAGCCGTTTCGGCCGCCGCGTTCTCGCCGAATCCTACGAGATCCCCGACGTCGTGAAGGCGGTCACCGACTATGTCGCGCGCCGCTTGATCGAACGCGAGCGGGCGCTCGATGACGACCCGAATTTGGTCACGCGCGTGGGCCGCCCGGAAGCGGTGCGCGCCCGACGGCGATGGCGCCGGCGCGAACTTGCCGTGCTAGCAGTGGGTTTCGTGCTGGGACTGATTGCATTTTTGCTGACTCTGGTGGTGCTCGCGAGCCGGTTCTAGACGAAAAGCTCGCGCCGCCTTTGCTGCGCATCGCGCCAAGCTTTCACGTAAGGCTTTGGCGCATAATCTCGCCGACGGCACCGTCCGCCGCGCGCTGCCGCCCGATCATCTCGCAATGCCAGTGGCCCGGTTCGCCGTCGATGTGGAAGAGGTTATAGCCGGCGCGGTCTTCCTGGCCGTGCGGGGCGCGCGCCGATGCCGAAGGCGCGCCCACTGTCGGTATTTTCCGCTGCTGGCCGTCGAACCAGACGATTGAGCGGCGGTGGTCGTGGCCGTGGAGGACAAGCTCGGCGCCATGCTCCGCGAGCACGCGCCGAAGCGCCGCCGCATCCGTCAAACGCCGCAAATGCCGGTTGGGCGGCGTCTCCAACGGGTGGTGAACGAGCACGATGCGGAAAGCCTCGCGAGTCTCCTCCAGGATGTCGGCCAAGCATTTAAGCTGCCTGTCGC
>Ga0181522_10001628_pt1 | contig 13520 bp, 12 predicted proteins | sample PEATcosm2014_Bin_27_FD_121103 | JGI IMG/M metagenome (GOLD analysis project Ga0181522, IMG submission 121103) | Peatland microbial communities from MTU Mesocosm Facility, Houghton, MI, USA - PEATcosm2014_Bin05_10_metaG | ecosystem: Environmental > Terrestrial > Soil > Wetlands > Peat | place... | reverse complement strand
GCCGACGATCCGCCCAGCCTCGAAGCCGCCGCTCAGGATGATCGCCAGCCCGCAGAAGCCGAGCGCCACCGCGCCGATCTGCCGTGCGTTGAGCCGTTCGCCGAGAATCAGGAAGCCAAGCAAGGCGGAGAGCAGCGGCGCGCACGAGCAGAGGAACAGCGCGGTGGCGACGCTGGTCATCTTGAGCGCGACGATGAAGCCGATCGCCGCCAAGCTCAGCGCCGCCGTCGCCACCAGGCCGAGCGCGCCGAGGCCGCGCAAGCCAGATAGCCAGCCGCGCCGGCCGCCGATCAGCCAAAACGCGACCGCGACGCCGAGGCCGCGAAAAACGAGGAACTGCCAGGAATCGAGGTGCGGCGCCAGGCGGACGAACACGCCGGTGAAGCTCCAGCACAAGCCGCCCGCCAGCACGCTGAGCGCGCCGGCGACGAGGCGGGTCTGCGGCGCGATCGCGCTCGTCTGCGCCATCGTCAGCGGCCCGTCCACACGGGCGGGCGATTCTCAGCGAAGGCGCGTGGACCTTCGCGCGCGTCCTCGGAGGCGAGCGCCGCCGAATAGGCGGGAATACGCCCTGACCGCATCGCCTTGCACATCGCTTCGATCGACAGGCCTTCGCCCGCGCGCGCCAGCGCCTTGACCGCGCGGGTCGACAGCGGCGCTTTGGCGGCGATTGTCGTCGCCAGCGCCCGCGCCGCGCTCAACAACGAACCGAGCGGAACGATCTGATTGGCGAGCCCGAGCCGTTTCGCTTCGGCGGCGTCGATCCGTCGGCCGGTCAGCAGCAGCTCCATGGCGAGATTGGGGGCGATGCGGCGCGCCAGCCGCTGCACGCCGCCGGCGTCGGCGACCAGGCCGAGCCCCGCCTCGGGCAAGGCGAATTCGGCGTTCTCGGCGGCGACGATCAGATCGCAGGCGAGCGCCAGCTCGAAGCCGCCGCCGATCGCCAGACCGTTGACCGCGGCGATCACCGGCTTCTCCAGGGCGAAGTATTCGGTCAGCCCGCCGAATCCGCCGGGACCGTGGTCGGAGTCGCTGGCTTCGGCGCCTTCGGCGGCGGCCGCAGCCTTGAGATCCCATCCGGCGCTGAAGAAACGGTCGCCGGCGCCCGTCAGGATGGCGACGCGCGCGTCCGGATCGTCGTTGAAGGCGCGAAAGGCGACAAACAGGGCGCGGCTCGTCGCCGCGTCGATCGCGTTCGCCGACGGCCGATCGAGCGTGACCTGATAGAGCGCGCCGTAGCGCGCGACATGGACGGTCTGCGACATGACGAGGCTTCCCGAATGGCGCCTTTGGGCGCGATTCCACCTCGTCAGCTTGCGTCATTCGTCGCCCGCGCACAACGCGGCGTGCCGAACGGCTGGCGCTGGCGACCGTCTTCGCGGGGGTCGTTCAGGCGGCGACGCTCAAACGGACGCGCGCCGCCTGAAAACAAATCGGCTGTCAGTCCTCTTCGGTGTCGCCGGGACGGTCGCCGTTCGGCCCCATGCCATGCCGTTGGTCGTCGCGGTGCGGGCCCATCATCATCCCGCCGTGCTCCATCATCATCCCGCCGCGATGCGGGCCGCGCTCGATCAGGGTCGCCATCAGCGGGCCGAAATGGCGCCGTTGGCCGTCGTCGAGGCTTTCGTAGAGCGGCTTGGCGGCGCTGGCGATCGCCTTGATCTCGGTCGAGGCCTTGGCGAGGCGATCGGCCATCGCGTCCATGCGCTCGATCGGCGAGGGGCGTTCGTCGCCGCGGGCGCTTTCGCGCATCGCCCGCATGGCGTCGCGCCGCGCCTGGGCGGCGTCGCGCACCGAGGCTTCGAAGGCGGCCCAGTTCTTTTCCTGGTCCGGCGTCAGCTTGAGCGCCGCCTTCATGCCGGCGAGATGCGCGTCGAGCATGAATCCGCCAGCTTCGCGCGCGTCGCCGGGCGGCGGCGTCGGGTCGGCGGGAGCGGCGGCGGCGCCGAGTGCGAGGGCAGAGCCGCCGAGAGCCGCGACGGCGAGGGAAGCGACGACGAATTTCTTCATGGCGGAGCCTTTTGGGTTGAAGAGACCTGGGAAAAGCTCGGCCCGGCCCAGATTAAACTCAAGTTACAAGGAATTCATCCGCGGCGGTGTGGTCGATTGACGCGCGGTCCCGCCTGTCCGACAAGCGCGCGGCGCGTGAATGGGGAAACGGCGATGAGCGACGGCGGCGTGATCGGCAAACTGGCTCGGGGACTGACGGAGCGGCGCGACGTGCTCTCCGCCTGGGTCGGCGTCAACGACGCCGCGGTCGCCGACGCGTTGGCGCGCGAAGCCTTTGACGCGGTGACGCTCGACCTGCAGCACGGCGGCGTCGACTTCGTCGGCGCCTCGCATGCGATCGTTGCCGTCGCGCTCGCAGGCAAACCGACGATCGCGCGCATACCGGTCGGCGATTTCGCGCTTGCCAGTCGGCTCGTTGACGCAGGCGCGGCGGCGGTCATCGCGCCGATGATCGACGACGCGATTGCGGCGCGGCGCTTTGCCGAGCACCTTAAGTTCCCGCCGCTCGGCCAGCGCTCATGGGGGCCACGCGCCGCCCAGGCGCTCAGCGGCCTCGTCGGCCCCGGCTACCTGCATGGCGCCAACGCCGTCACGCTGGCGATCGCGATGATCGAGACGCGCGAAGCGCTCGCCTCGCTCGACGCGATCCTGGCGACGCCGGGAATCGACGGCGTGTTCGTCGGCCCCAACGATCTGTCGATCGCGCTCCATCGAGGCGGCGCCATCGATCCCGACGGTGCGGAGGTCGATCGCGCGCTCACCGAAGTCGCCGCGCGCGCCGCCGCGCATGGCAAGTTCGCCGGCCTGTTCTGCCACGACGGCCGCCGCGCCAAGGCAGCCCTGGCGCGCGGCTTCGCGTTGCGTTCGGTGTCGAGCGACCTGAACCTGTTGCGCGCCGCCGCGCGGAGCGAGCTCGCCGCGGCGCGCTGAGAAATCTCTCGCCCGTGGTCGGCGAGAACCGAAGCGCCTCATTCCGTGACGGCGCGAACTAAGCCGAGGTCTTCAGGCGCTTCGGCGCGGCGGCGCCAATGTCGCGCGTCGCTTCGTCGGAATCGAAGACCATGCTGTCGCCGCGCAGCACGAAGCGGGCGCCGGGCGCGTTGTCCTCGACCGTCAGACAGAACCCATGCAGCTTGGCGACGGCGGCGACGATGCTCAAGCCCAACCCGTATCCCTGCGCCGCCCCGTCGCGCGCGCCACGATAGAAGCGGCGGAAGATGTCCTCCCGATCCTGCGGCGGCACGCCCGAGCCGCTGTCGCTGACCTCGACCGTCGCGCGCCCGTCCGCCGCGGCGGCGGCGATCAGCACGCGCCCGCCCTCCGGCGTGAACTTGATCGCGTTGTCGACCAGATTCGAGATGGCCTCGCGCAGCAGGTCCTCGTCGCCGCGCACCAGCGCCGGTCGCGGCGCCGCAAGAGCGATGGCGACGCCTTTGCTCTGCGCGAGCGGCTCGTAAAACTCAAACAGGCCGGCGCAAACCGCCGAAAGATCGACCGGGCCGAAGCTGCGCTCGCGCCGGCCGCTCTCCATCGCCGAAACGCGCAGGAAGGCGCTGATGGTCGCCGCCGAACGGTCGAGATGATTGAGCGCCTCCGCCATCGCCGAGCGCAGCTCCTCGATCGTCGAGCCCCGTTCCAGTCCGCGCTCGATCTTGGCGCGCGCGACGGCGAGCGGCGTGCGCAGGTCGTGGGCAATGTCGTCGCCGATATGGCGCAGCTGATCGAGCAGGCGCCAGATCTCGTCGAGCATGAGGTTGACGCCGCGAGCGACGCGATCGAGGTCGTCGACTTCGCTCTTCACCGGCAGGCGCTGCTTGAGGTCTCCGTTCATGATCTCGGCGATGGCGGCGTGAATGGAGCCAAGCCTGCGTTGGGCGCGGCGGGCGAAGAAGGCGCCGATCACAAGAATGAGTATCGTCGTGGGCGCCAGCGCCAGCGCCAAGGCTCGCGCCACCGTCCCGCGCAGGTCGTTGATTTCGGAGAGGCTCCGGCCGAGGACGAGAATTGAGCCGTCGGCGCGGCGAACGGCGACGAAGATCGCCTGATCGGGACGCCCGGCGCCGCGCGTGGGAACCGAATCGACAAGATGCGGGCGGCCGTCGGGCCGGATCGGCGGCAGGCTGGGCGGGTCGCCGAGCAGCAGGACGCCATTGGCGTCGAACAGCCCGGCATAGTCGAGACGGAGCAGATCGGAAGCGAGGCGCTGCGTGATCTGCGCGCGGAGTTCGTCATCGCTCTCGACCAGCGCCCGGGTCGCTTCGTCGCTCAGGCGAGCGCCGACCATGTGCTCGGAAGCCGAGGAAAATTGCAGATAGATGAGGGTGAAGACGACCGTCGCCGCCGCCGCGATCGCCGCCGCGAAAGCCAGCGCCAGGCGAAAGGCGCGGCTGCGCAGAACGTCAATCGTCCACATGCAATTTGAAGCCGGCGGCGCGGACGTTGACGATCAGCCGCGGCTCGCCGCCGGCGTCGATCTTGCGCCTGAGGTTGCCGATGTGGACATCGACGACGTTGGTCTGCGGCAGGAATTTGTAGTTCCAGACGTCCTCGAGCAGCATCGCTCGCGTGACGATCTGGTTGGGGCGGCGCATGAAATATTCGAGCAGCTTGAACTCGCGCGGCAGCAACTCGACGCGCCGCTCGCCGCGCCTGACCGAACGCTCGACGAGATCCATCTCGAGCGGTCCGGCGCGCAGGCGGGTCGCGCGCGAGTCGGGGATGCGTCGCGACAGAGCCTCGACGCGCGCGGTCAGTTCGCGCAACTCGAACGGCTTGACGAGATAGTCGTCGCCGCCCGCCTTCAGGCCGCGGATGCGGTCGTCGACGGTCGAGAGGGCGCTGATCACCAGGATCGGAGTCGGGTTGCCTTCTTCGCGCAACGCCTCGAGAATCGAGAGCCCGTCTTCGTGATTGAGCATCCGGTCGACGACCAGCACCGCCGCGCCGCCGGCGCGCGCGACGCGCAAGCCCTCGGCGCGCGTCTCGGCGAGCGCGACCGGATAGCCTTCGGCTTGCAACTCGTAACGAATTTCCTCGGCGAGGGCCCGTTCGTCCTCGATGACCAGGACCGCGGGCTTGGCGCCGATGCTGGCGGTCTGCGGCATGGCTGGCGTTCCGGCGTCGGCGCAATGCGCGCGCCGGCGATAGTTTCGCAGAAACGGGGCCGGCGCAAGCCGCAAACTGTGACAGCCGCAGGACAGGGACGGCGTCGCAAGGAATGGCGCCGGCGCGTCGCATCGTCCTGATGCATCAGCACGCAACTCGCGTTGGCGCTCATTCACCTTGTTCGGCGATCGCAGCGACCAACCTCAGGCGGGCCGCGCCCTTGAGATCTTCGCCAAAGCCCGCGCTGCTGCCACCGAGTCCGGTCGGCATTGTCATCCTTTTGGGAAGGCGACGGTATTTGTCGCCACACTGAGCCCGGCGCGCGTCGCCGACCGACAAAAAACCGGCGCCGCAAGGCGCCGGGGATTCCGTCCGTCGAACGGTCACGTCGGATCGCCGCGGTCACAACCGGCGGGCGAGGATCGTCTCGAGATATTCCTGCTTGCCGGAGCGGGGTTGCGGCGCAATGTTCTCGGCGATCGCGCGATCGGCGACTTGAGCGAGCGTGCGCTTGCCGGCGAGGATGGCCTTGCCTTCCTCGCTGTCCCAGCCGGCGTAGCGCTCCTTGACGAACCCGGTCAGCACGCCGTCGTTCAGCAGCTTCTCGGCGTTCAGCAGCGCCCGCGCGCAGACGTCGATCGACCCGACGTGGGCCTGGACAAGGTCCACCGGATCCAGCGATTGACGACGGATCTTGGCGTCGAAGTTGAGACCGCCGGTGGTGAAGCCGCCGTGCCGCAGGATCTCGTGGAAGACGACCGTCATTTCGCCGGCGTCCATGGCGAACTGATCGGTGTCCCAGCCGAGCAGCGCGTCGCCGCGGTTGATGTCGACCGAGCCGAAAATGCCGAGCGCGAACGCCAGCGCAATCTCGTGCTCGAAAGTGTGGCCGGCGAGCAGTGCGTGGTTCTGCTCGATGTTGACCTTCACGTCCTTGGTCAGGCCCCACTTCTCCAGGAAACCGAAGACGGTGGCGACGTCGAAGTCGTACTGGTGCTTCGTCGGTTCGCGCGGCTTCGGCTCGATCAGCAGCGGGCCGCTAAAGCCGATCTTGTGTTTGTGCTCGACCACCATCGAGAGGAAGCGCCCCATCTGGTCGTATTCGCGCTTGAGGTCGGTGTTGAGCAGCGTCTCGTAGCCTTCGCGACCGCCCCACAGCACGTAGTTCTGCCCGCCGAGCCGCTTGGTGGCCTCGAGGCAGGCCCGCACCGTCGCGGCGGAGAAGGCGAACACGTCCGGGTCGGGATTGGTCGCGGCGCCCGCCATGTAGCGGCGGTGCGAGAACAGGTTCGCCGTGCCCCACAACAGCTTCACTTTCGCGGTCGACATCTTCCCTTCGAGCACGTCGACCATGGCGGCGAAGTTCTTCAGATGCTCGGGCAGCGTCTCGCCAATTGGCGCCACGTCGGCGTCATGGAAGGTGAAGAACGGCACGTCGAGAATGCGGAACAGGTCGAACGCGACGTTGGCCTTGTCCTTGGCCAGGGCCAACGGGTCGCTGCCGTGCATCCACGGCCGCAGGAAGGTCTCGCCGCCAAACGGATCGCCGCCCGGCCAGCCGAACGAATGCCAGTAGCACACGGCGAAGCGGAGATGCTCTTCCATGCGGCGCCCGGCGACGACGCGGTCTTTGTCGTAATAGTGATAGGCGAGCGGATTGGCGCTGGCCGCGCCTTCGAACCGAACCGGCTCGGGCAGCCCGAAGAAATTGGCGACGGGGGCGTTCATTGGCTGATCTCCTTTGCAACGGGAGCGAGGCGGCGCCGTCGGGCGGGGCTCGCGAGGACAGCTTTGGCGCGTCGCGCGCCTACGGCGAGTTCGAGGCGCACGGCGCAATTCTATTTGCGGCGCCCCAGGGCCGGCGCCGGATCACGGCAGGTTGTCGCGAAGGACGATGTCGATGCCGATCTGTTCTTGTTCCGGGATGATGAGTTCGTTGCGTGACAGCGCAACCAGGATGCGCGCCGCCGACCGCGCCTCGCGGCCGGGGTTTTGCGTGATGACCGCCGCCATCACGCCCAGCACGAGGAATCGGCGCGTCTGCGGCGTCAGGTCGTGGCCGATGAACACCACATCCCTCGCACGCCCAGCGTCAATCAGGGCGTTGCCGATGCCCGTCGTCCCGGCGCCGATATTGTAGAGTCCAACTAGATCGGGATGATCGGTCAGCAGGCGCCGGATGAGATCGGCGTTGTGAATGTCGTCGTCCCGCCCTTCCACCGTCGGCAGAAGATCGAGGTTGGGGTACTCGGATGTGACCACCTGCTGCACGCCGAACAGACGTTCGGCGTGGTCGCGCAGGGAAAGCGATCCGGCGACGACGGCGACCTTGCCTCTGCGCCCGCCCAGGAATCGTCCGAGCAGAGTTCCGGCCGTGCGGCCCGCGGCGATATTGTCGATGCCGACATAGCGCATGCGTCGCGAGGACGGAACGTCCGAGACCAGCGTCACCACAAGGATGCCGGCCCCGACGAGTTCATCGATCGCGGCCCGCACGCGGGGATGATCCAGCGCCACCACTGCGATCCCCTGGTAGCGCTTGCCGACATCCTCCAGGGTCTCGGCCAGAGCGTCGGGATCGAACACATCGGTCTCGACGACGTCGATCAGCGTGCGCCGCGCCGCCAGCGGCGTCCGCAACCGGCCGACATGTTCGACGATCTCGCCCATGAAGACATTCTGGTTGCGCGGCATGATGAAACAGAAGCGATGGCTGCGCCCGCGCGCCAAGTCCGCCGCCGCCGCGTAGGGCTGAAATCCGAGGCGCTCGATCGTTTCCTTGACCCGGCGAATCGTCGCTTCCTTCACGCCGCGGCGGCCGTGCAGGACGCGATCGACGGTCGCCGTGGAGACGCCCGCTTCCCTGGCGACGTCCTTCAGCATGACCGTGGTGGGATCGACCGGGTCGCTCATTGATGATGGATCGCGCAAAATCGTGAGGTACGCAACTCGAATGTTTGCTGCGATGCGAAGGGGCGATCCCCGGAATCCGAGCCGAATTTCCCACAGAAGGGCTGATTTTGGACTAATATTTTGAAATGTTGGGCTAAAGTCGCCGATTGACGAGAATGGCGGCGCAGAAACAATCTTTGATGTGCGAACATCAAAGTTCGCTGGCCCCGATCGCGGACTGGATTCGGTCGGCGGCGCCGGGACAATCGCTGCGCCGTCGAACCGTCAGACAGCGCCTCGGGCCGTGATTTTTGCAGAGAACCGAGCGCGACGAGCGCAATTTTAGCAAAAGTGATCGCGATGGATTCTGTACAATTGTCGTCGTCGATGGATCGCGCGGACGACGGCCTGTATAAATTTGAGACGATTCGAATACGATAAGATCGGTGATCCCATGCGACACTTCAATCCGGCCAATCGTCACGAAATCAAAGACGCAACGCACGGCACGGTGGCGACGGTTCTCTCGAGCGATTGGGAGACATTCAGCGAATTGTCGCGGCACGGCTTCCAGCTCATCGATATGAGCGGTCAGATCTGGACCATGCGCCGCGACGCTTAGCGCGGGCGCGCGCGGCGACGCCAGCGAGAAGACTCCCGAAACGCCAAACGGAAACTCGACGACCCCCGCAGTCGAAGCGTGGACGATGCGTCGACGTCGAGAGCGATGGGCCCATCCGGCGGCAGGGCTGCGCATCGCGGGCTATGAGCGGGCCGATGATCAAGTCCAAGACGGCGCCCTAAAGCGCCAACGCAGGCTGAGCGGCTCGACCGATTCGGGAGCGGCTAACGGCTCATTGCGGGACTGGAGCGGGTGAAGGGAATCGAACCCTCGTATTCAGCTTGGAAGGCTGCTGCTCTGCCATTGAGCTACACCCGCGCCGCCGATGGCCTTTCCCCCTTAGGGTGCGTTTCGGCGAAACGCAATCGGCGCCGTCGCAGCAAAGAAAAACCCCGGGCGCGAGGCCCGGGGTTCGATCGTCACGATCCGCGCCGAAAGCGTCGATCAGAAGCTCACGCGCACGCCGCCGGTATAGGCGGTGTTGTTGGTGTGGATGTAGCCGCTCGCCATGCCGCCAGCGACTTCCGAGAACATCACGCCGCCGTAGACGTCGACGCGCTTGACCGGACGCCAGTCGAGCATGGCGGAGGCGACGTCGGTGTGGCCCGCGCAATCGCTCTTTATAGTGCCCTGTCCGATTTGGCCTGAGGTGGTGACGATATTCTTGCCACCGGTTTGGGTCGAAAACGCGAGGCAGTTCGTTGCCGGCTTCGTGTCGAAGTTGTTCTGCCACTCGTGGTAGTAACCGACCGCGGCGTCGAGATTGCTCAGGATGCCGTATTTCGCGCCGACCCACAGCACCTGCAGGTCTTCGGGATCGACGAAGGCGTTGGTTTGGACGACGGCCGGATAGCCAGACCAGCTGCTATTGAAGGTGTAGGTGTTGCCAACGTAATGGGAGTAGTCGCTCGGCGTCGACAGGCGGGCGTATTCGTAGCCGCCGAACAGAGTGAGCGCCTGCCACTTGTACTTGGCGCCGACGACCCCCGCGTTGACGTCGGCGAGCGTCGCCTTCAGCGTGTCCGGCGCAAGCGGCAGCGGAGGAACGCCGCCGTAGGTGCCGAGCTTCACCGCATCCTTGTCGTAGGCGTAGATCGCGTCGACCGACAGGCCACCGATGTCGCCGCCCAAATCGACCTGATAGGCCGCCTGGGCGCCGTTGCCTTCGGACCAGCCGCCAACCTGGGCGATCGCGCCGGCGCGGAAGCCATTGTAGTTCAGCAGGTACTTGAACGAGGTGTTGTAGCGTGCGGTTTCCGTCTCGCCCGTGCCCGCCTCGACTGTGCCCGAAGTGCCGATCAACGAGAACGCGTAGGCGCCGCCGAACGGATCGTAGGCGGACGAAGCGTCGTTGGTCAGCGAATACTGCCGGCCGAAGGTCAACGTGCCGAAGGTCGTGTTGCTGACGCCGAGATAGGCGCGGGTGTTGTCGATGCCGCCGGCGCGGCTCGAATCGCCGTTGGCGCTGACCAGGTCTTGCTGGCTGCTCTTGTAGAAGTTGTTGTCCTCCAGAGACGCCGGTCCGTTGGCGAACTGGAACGAATAGGGATCGAAGCCGAAGTTGACGTCGCCGACGACGAACCAGCTTGGCGCCACCTGCTCTTTGATCTTGACGCCGAGGTTCGACTGGCTGAGGCCGTTCGGCACCCCTTGCCAAGCGCCTTTGTTGCTGGCCTTGTTGATCAGCTCGTTGACGCCGTTCGAATAGTCTTTGTTGAACTTCGTGGCGGCCGTCTCGTAGCCGCCGCCCATGTCGATCGTGCCGTAGACCGTGATGCCGTAGGCCGACAGCGGGCAGTCGGCGGCGGTCGAATCGAGCCAGGTCCAGAAGCTCGCGTAGCAGTTGGGCTTCTCGGCGGCGGGCGGCGTCTTCTTGGTCGGCAGGTCGGCGGCCTGCGCCGCGCCCACGGCGAGCAGCCCGGCAGCCGAAGCCAGGAGCAAGGGTTTCAACAATCGCATAGTCAGCCCCACTGTTGTCGCCGTCCGCGCTGCGGTCAGCATCTTGATTTGTTTTGTTTTCTTGTGTCGCGCGGCGCAGTCGGCGGTCGCGATTCTCGTCATTTGGATCGGTTAATTACACTTATTCCATAGACTATATAATGCGAGCACGCAACAGCGGTTTTGATCGATCGCGGCGTCACGCTTTCACGCTAGACAGTCTTAATGCCCGCACGGACGCTAGGCATTGCGCATGAAACTTATGTGACGTTGACGTTCACACAAAAGCCCTCGCGGCGCCGCAACGCAATTCGTTTACGAGTGTGGCGAAAGGGCAACATTGCGTCAGCTGCCGCAATGACAAGGACGCCGCCGCCGTCTAGAACGGCCGGACCTTCCGCGTCGAGACCCGGCTTGTCCCCACCGCCCGCCATCGAAGCGCGCCGGCTCGTCAAACGCTTCGGCGCGACGACCGCCGTCGACGCGATCTCCTTCACCGTCGAAACCGGAACCGTCGTCGGCCTGCTCGGCGGCAACGGCGCCGGCAAGACGACGACGATCGGCATGATCATGGGGCTGACGCTGCCGAGCGCCGGCGAAGTCCGCGCGCTTGGCGTCGACATGGCGCGCGACCGCTACCGCGCGCTCGGCCGGATGAATTTCGAGAGCCCTTATATCGACATGCCGCACCGCCTCACCGTGCGGCAAAATCTGCGCGTCTTCGGGCGCCTCTACGGCGTCCCCGGCATCGAGAAACGCATCGAGGCGCTGGCCGCGGACCTGGCGCTGGATTCGTTCCTCGACCGGCCCTCCGGCAGTCTCTCGGCCGGCCAGAAGACGCGTGTCGCCTTGGCCAAGGCGCTGATCAACGATCCCGAGTTGCTCCTGCTCGACGAGCCGACCGCTTCGCTCGATCCCGACACCGCCGACTGGGTGCGCGGCCGGCTGGAAGCGTTCCGCCGCGACCGGGGCGCGACGATCCTGCTCGCCTCGCACAACATGGCCGAAGTCGAGCGGCTGTGCGGCCGGGTGCTGATGCTGAAACAGGGGCAGATCGTCGACGACGGCTCGCCCGCCGCGCTGATCGCCCGCTACGGCCGCAACAGTCTGGAAGAAGTGTTCCTCGACGTGGCGCGGGCCCCGGCCGGGGAGGGGGCGCGGTGAGCATTCTCAGCGCAGAGATCGCGTTCTCGCCCGCACGCGTCGGCGCGCTGGTGATGCGCTACCTCTATCTCATGCGTTCGTCCTGGCCGCGCCTCGCCGAGCTCGTCTATTGGCCGGCCGTGCAAATGCTGACCTGGGGTTTCCTCCAGACCTACATCCGCGGCCAGGCGGGCGCGTCGGGCGTCGCAGGGGCGATGGCGATCGCCGGCGGCACGCTGATCGGGTCGCTGCTGCTGTGGGACACGCTGTTCCGTTGCCAGCTCGGCTTCTCGGTCTCGTTCATGGAGGAGATGTGGTCGCGCAACATCGCCAATCTCCTCATCAGCCCGCTGCGGCCGATCGAGTTCGTCGCCGCGCTGATGACGATGAGCATCATCCGCATGGCGATCGGCCTGATCCCCGTGACGCTGATGGCCTTCTGGTTCTTCGGCTTCAACCTGTGGGGCCTCGGCCTGGCGCTGATCGGCTTCTTTCTCAACCTCGTGCTGACGAGCTGGGCGATCGGCCTGGCGGTCTCGGGTCTGGTGCTGCGCAACGGCCTCGGCGCCGAAGGGCTCGCCTGGTCCGTGCTGTTCTTCGTCATGCCCTTCGCCTGCGTCTACTATCCCGTCGCCGCGCTGCCGCCCTGGCTGCAGACCATCGCCTGGTGCCTGCCGCCAACTTACGTCTTCGAGGGTCTGCGGGCGGCGGTGGTCGGCCACGAACTGCGCGCCGATCTGATGTTCGAGGCGCTGGCGATCAACGCCGGACTGATCGCGCTCGGCGGCGCCGCGTTTCTCGCCCTGGTCGACAGCGCGCGCAGGTCCGGCGCCTTGTTGTCGATGGGCGAGTGAAATCGGTGTTGCGCTTCAGCAAGGTCTCTTAGCCTATTGGTGGCATTGATTCGTTCTCATGCAAACCTTAGCTTGCTGTAACGGCTGGCATTTCAGAGTCGGCGTCAGATCGGCCTGAGGGAGATGGACATGCTGCGTGGGTATTCATACCAGCTCTACGAAGCGGCCCACGCCGCCCTCGCCCCGGCGCGCGCCGTCTCCGACGCCACCCACTTCATGTTTCGCAATCCTTTGAATCCTCTCTCCGCCACCGCTTTCGGACGGAACATCGCCGCGAGCGCCGAGCTGTTCGAACGCATGACGCGCCGCTACGGCAAGCCGGTGTTCGGGCTCGACAGTATTGTCATCGACGGCGTCGGGCACGAAGTGCTGGAGGAGATCGTCTGGAGCCGGCCGTTCTGCAATCTGCTGCATTTCGTCCGTCCCGACCTGCCAGGCCACCTCGATCAGCCGAAGCTGTTGATCGTCGCTCCGATGTCAGGCCATTACGCGACGCTGCTGCGCGGCACGGTCGAAGCGTTCCTGCCCACCCACCGCGTCTACGTCACCGATTGGACCGACGCGCGGATGGCGCCGCTGGCGCTCGGCGGCTTCGACCTCGACGATTATGTCGACTACCTGCGCGCGATGCTCGAGCATCTCGGCCCCGGCGTGCATACGCTCGGCGTCTGCCAGCCGGCGGTGCCGCTGATCGCGGCCGTCGCGCTGTTGGAGGCGGCCGACGATCCTGGCGTCCCGGCGTCGATGACGCTGATGGGCGGCCCAATCGACACGCGCCGCAGCCCGACTGCGGTCAATCAACTCGCCGAGCAGCGCGGCGTCGAATGGTTCCGCGCCAATTGCCTGCAGAGCGTTCCGTTTCCCTATCCGGGATTCGGTCGCCAAGTCTATCCCGGCTATCTCCAACTCTCCGGCTTCATGGCGATGAACTTCGATCGTCACGTCAACGCCCATTT
>Ga0181522_10001624_pt1 | contig 13533 bp, 11 predicted proteins | sample PEATcosm2014_Bin_27_FD_121103 | JGI IMG/M metagenome (GOLD analysis project Ga0181522, IMG submission 121103) | Peatland microbial communities from MTU Mesocosm Facility, Houghton, MI, USA - PEATcosm2014_Bin05_10_metaG | ecosystem: Environmental > Terrestrial > Soil > Wetlands > Peat | place... | reverse complement strand
GTGGGCTGTGCTGGGCGTGCTGATCTGCGTGGTGCTGACGTCGCAGGTGGACTTGAGCAAGTCCCTTATTCTGGGTGCGACGGTGGCGGCGGCGCTTGGGAACTGGTGGTGGGCGCGGGGTCGCGGCGCTGGTTCAACCACTGCAGGCTGAATCGGTTCAGGTTGAATCGGTGCAGGTTGAATCGATGCAGGTTCAACCGGCGGACACTGAACCAGCGCGGGCTGAAAATCAGGCTCCGGCGATTTTCTCCATCGCCAGCAATTGTTCCTTGCGCTCGATACCCCAGCGATAGCCTCCCTGGGCTCCATCTTCGCGAACCACGCGATGACATGGAATGGCGATCGCCACCGGATTGGTTGCGCAGGCGCGCGCAACCGCGCGCGTCGCTTTCGGCATGCCGAGCTCTTTGGCGACCGCGCTGTAGGAGCGCGTTTCGCCGCGCGGAATGGTTTGCAGGCGTTCCCACACGCGGCGCTGAAACGCAGTGGCGCGAATGTCGAGAGGCAGCGAGGGATTTGCCTCCTGACCCTTGAGCAATTGGCCCAGGCTGACCCGCCATTTGGCGAGCGCGGCATCGTCGCGGCGGCGCGTGGCAAAGGGAAACTCGCGCATCAGGCCCTGCTGGAGCGCCTCGTCGGAGTCGGCGAACTGAATGGCACAGATTCCCTTATCGGTGGCCGCGATCAGCATGCGGCCGAGCGGCGACGGAGCGATGGTATAGCGAACCACGGCGGCCATGGCGCCGCGGCGATATTTTTCGGGCGTCATGCCGAGCTGCGCCGAGGTGCGCTCGTAGAGGCGGCTGCTGGAGCCGTATCCGGCGGCATAGAGCGAGGTGGTCACGTCGTGGCCGGCTTGGAGATTTTGTTTCACCTGACGCAGCCGGCAGGCATCGATGTAGGCCTTTGGCGAAACGCCGAGCACGGACTTGAATGTCCGCTGCAAATGAAACGCGCTGCGCTTGAATTTTGCGGCCAGCACCCCCAGCGTGAGGCGGTCTTCGATGTTCTGCTCGATATAGCGGCAGATCGCGCGCACCAGCGCGGACTGAGGATTGCCGTCGACTGCTTTCGGCCGGCAGCGCAGGCAGGCGCGGTAGCCGGCTTGCTCGGCGGCGGTGGCGTGCTCGAAGAAACGAACGTTGGCGCGCCGCGGACGCCGCGCCGGACACGATGGCCGGCAGAAGACGCCGGTGCTTGAAACGGCGAAGACGAATGCGCCATCGAGCGCAGGGTCGCGCTCGGTAACCGCTTGCCAGCGCCGGGCGTCGTTGTGACCATTACTACTTCTCGGCGACTTCAGCGTGACGGCTGCGGAGTTGGACTTCATGGTTGATTCGATGGTTTCGGGCTCTGAAAGTATCGCATTGGTTGCCATGCGGATAACATAAGGCAGGCGCGGCGCACGGACTATCCGAATGTTGCGGTCAAACTAAATCGTTATGAAACCGTCGTTATGAAATCGTCGTTATGAAATCGGGCGAAGGGCAGGATTTTTCGGCGCAAGCGGCGATCACGGCTACGCGGGTTGGGCGCGAAATTCCGCTGGACGCGCGCAACGCCGCGCCGGAGTGGCGAGACGCGGAGCCGGTCACATTCTGCGCGGACTGGCAGGGTCAAAACGCCGATCCGGCGCGGCAGACCGAGGTTCGCCTTTTGTGGACGCCAAGCACGTTATATCTGCGCTTCGCGTGCCAATATTGCGAGCTGTTCGTATTTGAGGATGCGGACGCGAGCGGGCGCCGCGACCATCTGTGGGATCGCGATGTAGCCGAGGCGTTTTTGCAGCCGGATCTGTCGCGGCCGCGTCATTACAAGGAATTTGAAGTCAGTCCCAACGGGCTTTGGATCGATCTGGACATTGGCCCGGATGTTGGCCGGAAGATCGGACCGAAGATCGGCGCGGGTGGGGCTGGCCCGCGCAACTTACAAAGCGGAATGACGCGTTCGGTCTGGATGAATGACGAGCGACGCACTTGGGAGGCGGAGCTGGCGATTCCCATGCGGGCGCTCACGGCGACATTCGATCCGGCATTGGAGTGGCGGGCGAATTTCTTTCGCGTGGAGGGCGGGCGCGAGCCGCGTTTTTATTCCGCATGGCGAGCGACGCGGACTCCGCAGCCAAATTTTCATGTTCCGGAGGCGTTCGGGAGCTTGCGGTTCGTTTGAGATGCACGGCGGAGGCCAGCTCCGTGCCAAGGTCAGCCGTCCGCTCGAACGCTGGCTACTTCTCTATTCCGGCGCGTTTGCGAATCTCGCCGAGCAGGGCCACTGCGGCGTTGTAGTAGGTCTTGTCGGGATCGGAGGTGTCGGCCCAGACTGCTTCGTAGACGATCTTGGCCGCTGCTTTGGCGTCCATTTGCAGCGCGGCTTCCATGCGGCCGACCTGCTGGCGCACCTCTCCATAACAGGAGTGGCAGACCGCGGCCGGTTCGACCGCGCCGTTGTGGTTCTGATCGAGCGCACAGCGAAAGGTGGTCGCCGGAACCTGCGGCTGGGAGGCGTAGATCTTCGATTTGAGTTCGCGCAGGTGCTCGCGCTCTTCGGCCAAGAGCTTGGCTACTTCAGAAGTGGGGCTGGTGGGCGGGTGCGTCGATGTGGTGGACGCTGGGCCTGCGCCGGCAGTCCCGGGCGACCATCGCTCGCGGGTTTTGCAAATCGGGCAAGCGTCCATATCGGAGGGATAGTAGGCGCGGCATTTGGCGCAGGGCATTCCGTAGCCGATGCTGACGCTCCTCGGCTCGAAGGTTTGCGCCGATCCCGGCGCGAGCCCGGGCGACGCAAAAGTGGTCGCGGCAACAACATTGGGATTGATGGCGCTCTGGCGAGCTGTCTTGACTCCGGTGCTTTCCATGAATTCCACCCGGCGGCGCGGGGCCTCCGCCTTTGAAGGCTATTCTAGGATTGTTTCAGTGCCGGAGGCGATGCACGACAGTGCACCTGCCGTAATGGCCGATCGTACTTCAGGCGGTAACGGCTATTTCGGGGTGGTGATCATGCGGGCCGCCTCCTGCATGCGCGTGCGATACAGGTTCTCATTCGGATCGAGGCGGGAGGCGGTTTCCAGCTCGCCGAGGGCCTCTTCATAACGGTCCAGGGCCATCAGGCAGGCGGCGAGCGAATAGTGATTTTGGCCGCTCGGCTCGAGACGCAAGGCTTCGCGAAATTCCTTTTCCGCCTCCGCCAGTTGCTGGGTGTTCACCAGGGCTGTGCCCAGGTAATGGTGGCCGAGCGCTGACTCGGGGTTGAGCGTGACTGCCTGGCGCAGCACATCGACGGCTTCGTCGTCTTTTCCGGTCAGCAGCAGAGCCTGCCCAAGCACGCGATACTCGGCCGCGCCGGCGGGGTTTTGGACGATGGCGGCGCGCAGTTCACGAATCGCCGAGGGATAGTCGCGTTTTGACATATAAGCGCGGGCGAGGCAATTGTGGCCGCCCTCCCAGTCCGGCGCCTGGCGATAGAGTTCCTTGAATTCGGCGATCGCCTTGTCGAAATCTTCTTTGTCGCAAAGGGTGTTGCCCAGGTTGCTGCGGATGCTGGCCTGGTCCGGCTTCAGGCGGATCGCGGTGCGGTACTCGGCGACTGCCTCATCGAGCTTGCCTTGATCGCGCAGCACGATGCCGAGGTTGCTGTGCGCTTCCCAGAAGTCAGGGCGCAGCGCGAGCGCGTGACGATATGCGATGGCCGCGCGCCGCAGGTCTCCTTTGTCGCGCTGGGTGATGCCCATGTCGAAGTAGACATCCGCATTTTCAGGCTCGCGTTCCAGAGATTTTTCGTAGGCGTTCAGGGCGGCCTCGTAATGGCCATCGGCATAGTGGGCGAGGCCGAGAAAGCGGTAAGCCTCGGCATTGGCGGGATCGATGCTCAAGGCCGTGCGCGCCTCGGCGATGGCATTGTCGGAATCGTCGGTGCGGTAGAAGTTATAGGAAAGCTCGCCATGCGTTTCGGCAAAGCCGGGCATCAGATGCACGGAATCGGACAATGCGTCGAACGATTCGTCGAGCCGATCTTCGCGGCGGAGGACGGTTCCCAGCACGAACAAGAGCATGGCATTCTTCGAATCGGCTTGCAGCAGCGTGTGGAGTTTGGCTTCGGCGGCGTCAAGATTTTTGGCGTGTATGAGGGCTGCAACTTCGGCAGCGGAGCTGGCACAACGGCAGGATGGACCGGAAGTGGAGGTGGCATTCGATCTGGCGGCCGATTTTTGCGGCGCCGAACTCGCCGTCTTTTGGTGACCGGCTGCACCCGCCAGAAAGTGAATGAGGTTTGCATCCGCGCCGGCTTTTTCAAGAGCGTGCACGCACGAAGGAGTCACATGACAAGCCAGTCGGGCAGTCTCGCCGCCTGCCAGACGCTGAATGCGGGGGCTCGAAATTCCGCCGGCCAGCCAGAGAAAAACGTCATCGATGGCGCAAGTCGCGGAGGGATTCGGCGAATCTGAGGGAGACACATTGGGCGAAGTGGACGCTGAAGCAACCGGCTCAGAGGATGAATCCGAGGAAGATGCCGAAGACGACAGCGCCGACAAGAGCCCGTCCGAAGAGGCGCGGAAGGAGTCGATCGCGGAAGATCCCTGGCCCGCCCATACTAGTCCCGCCATCGGGAGAACGATGAAAAGTGGTAACAGCCTGCTAACCCAACGACGTTTCACGGTACCTCCGGAGGTTGGAGCGGCGGCCAGAGTACGAACCGCCCCTGAGGTCAAAAATAGACCGCCGGCGTCACCCTCGATAGGTCACGGAAGTAATTGTCGGCAATGGCCGAGTGGCCAAAACGGGCGATGGACGCCGGGCGGGGGCCACGCGACTGCGCGACCGGTTTGCGATACACTTGGTGCAAAGAGCACTACTGTCCGCAGGCGGACAGCCCGGGAGGTTTTATGGAAGGTCTGTTCCAACCGATGCATTTGCTCGTGATCTTCTTTATTGCCCTGCTGGTGTTCGGCCCGAGAAAGCTGCCCGAACTGGGCAAGGGTCTTGGCGAAGGCTTCCGCGCCCTGCGGGATGGGATGAAAGACGGTACGGCCAAGCCCGAAGCCGCCCAAGCCAAGACTGAAACGGATCCCGAAAAGAAAGCCTAATCCCGCATCGCCGATGACAAGCCCAGCGCGCGACCAGCGCCGTCACGCTGAACCCCGTCACGTTGAACGCCGTCACGTTGAACATGGTGAACGCCGGCCATGATTAACATGGGCCGTGGTGAACATGACAAGTTTTCGTCCGGCCGTTATAATTTTTGCATCCAATTTTGAATAGTTGAGTTGCGACAGCCAGAGTTTGTGCCACTTCCACGGTGGTCGCGGGGACTTTTTCTCCAACCTTTGAACACTGCATCTCATGGCTCGGCCCAAATCATTCAGGAGGAATTTCTGTGCGCAGGCAATTGATAGCAGGTCTCCTTTTCTTATTCGTTTTCTTATTCGCAATTCCGGCATTCGCCGACCAGATTGTCATGAAGAATGGAGACAAGTTGACCGGTTCGATCACCAAGTCCGATGGCAAGACGCTCGTGCTCAAGACCGATTATGCCGGCGACCTGACGATCAAATTCGACGCGATCCAGTCGCTCAGTTCGACTGGCGATCTCAACGTTACGGCGGGCGGCAAGACTGAAGTGGGCTCGGTCGCAACCAAGGGCGCGGAGTTGGTGGTGGCGACAAAATCCGGCGGCTCGGTGGAGGTGGCGCTCTCGTCGGTGACGGTCATACGCAGTCCGGCGGAAGAGGTGGCTTTTGAAAAGAGCCAGCACCCCGGCTTTGGAGAAGGTTGGGCGGGCGGCGTGAACCTGGGCTTTGCCGTTACTGCCGGCAACAGCGAAACCAAGAATCTGAATATCGCGGTCAACGCGGTGCGAACGGGTTTGCACGACAAACTTACGCTCTACGAAAACACCATCTACGCTGTGAACGACAAGATTGTGGCGCCTGCGACCGCGCCGCAAACGACCGCCAATTCGAGCAGCGGCGGAATCCGCTATGACCGCGATTTTGCGCCACGCGTTTTCGGTTTCGGCAGCGCCGACTTCTTCTCGAATTCGCTGCAAGACCTGAATTTGCGCGCGATTATCGGAGGCGGCATCGGCTTCCACGCCATCAAGACTGCCAAAACTACGCTCGATATTCTGGCGGGCGGCAACTACACGCACGAGAGCTACGCCAATGTTGTGAGTACGAACCCGCCCCCAGCGACATATTCTTATACGCAAAGCCTGGGCGCGCTGACCGTGGGCGATGCGTTCAACTACAAGCTGGGCAAAAGCACAATCGTAACGCAGGGTTTCCTGTTCTATCCCGATCTCAGCGATACTTCGCAATATCGCTTCACCTTCAATTTTGGCACGGTCACCAAGCTCAACAAGTGGCTGGGCTGGCAGAATTCGATTGCCGACATTTTCGTGAGTACGCCTCCGGCCGCGACGCCGTCAATTGAAAGGAATGACCTGCAAATCTCGACCGGACTGAACTTCTCGTTCAAGCACTAAGCGCGGCGCCAGGAACGAGGGACGGGACGGGCGCCCGAACCATAGGCCGGGAATGACTGGCGAGGAGCGCGCAGCTTGTGTAATCTACCCGCGTGCCAGGCACCTCTCCAGCCGCCGCTGTTTCGGCCGCATCGAAATCGCGAATCGCGTCCATCGACCTCATCCGCGGCGCCGTCATGATCGTGATGGCCATCGATCATGTTCGAGTCTTTTCCGGCGTTCCGGCGGGAGGTCCGACGCCAGCTGTCTTCTTCACGCGGTGGATCACCCATTTTTGCGCGCCGGCATTTATTTTTCTGGCCGGAACGAGCGCCTTCTTTTATGGCCGCAAGCACGCCGACTTGTCGAAGCATCTGCTCATTCGCGGTGTGTGGCTGATCTTCCTCGAGCTCACAGTTCTGCGCGTCGCGTGGACCTTCAATTTCGATTTCAAACAATACGAGATGGCGGGAGTGATCTGGGTGATTGGATGTTGCATGATCCTGATGGCGGGGTTGGTAAAACTGCCGGCGACTGCTGTCGGAATGCTCGGCGTGGCGATCATCGCGGCCCACAATCTGATGGATTCGCACATGGGCAGACTGCTGGATGGGCTCGACCAGAACCGTTTCTCGGGTCTCTGGAAAATTTTCTATGTTGGGTTCTTCGCCGGGCCAATTCAGTTTGGCCCCAATGGTCCGAACCTCATCGTGCTCTACTCGATCGTTCCGTGGATCGGGGTCATGGCGGCGGGGTATGGGTTCGGCACGATCCTGACGCTAGAACCCGCGCGAAGAAACCGCCTCTGCCTCGCCGTCGGGCTCTCGGCGGTGGCACTTTTCCTCGCGCTGCGCGGATTTAACCATTACGGCGATCCGCGGCCGTGGCATGCCATGACACAAGGACGCCATGGCGCGCCGCCTATGCCAGCATGGCTTTCGTTCCTGAATACGACCAAGTATCCGGCGTCGCTCGACTTTTTATTGATGACGCTGGGGCCGATCATTGCGATGATTCCGCTGCTCGAAGGCGCGCGAGGTTGGATCGCGCGCCAAATCACCATCTTTGGGCGCGTGCCTTTCTTTTATTACGTGCTTCACATTCCACTGATTCACGCGCTGGCGCTGGTGGTATCGAAAATTCGACTTGGGTTTGTCAGCCCGTGGCTTTTCGCCAACCATCCCATGGGAAATCCGGAGCCGCCGGAGGGATATGTTTGGAGCCTTCCGCTTCTCTATTTGATCTGGGGAATCACGATCCTGCTGCTGTATTTTCCGTGCCGATGGTTCGCCGAGATCAAGGCCACGCGGAGCAATCGCTGGCTCAAGTATCTTTAATTGCGCCAGACGAGGCGGCGGCAGATGCGAAGGCTCGCCGCCAGGTCCTTAATGCTTGTCGCCCTGTTCGGTGAAGAATTTTCCCGTCTCGCCGGATGAGAAATAGCGCGAGGTGATTGTTTTTTTGCGTGTGAAGAAGTCGACTGCGTCCCAGCCATGGACATGCAAGTCGCCGAAGAAAGAATCCTTCCAGCCTGAAAACGGGAAGTAGGCAGGAGAAGCGGCAACGCCGATGTTCACGCCCACCATGCCGACTTCGACGCGTCGGCTGTACTCGCGCACAGCTGCGCCGTTTTCCGTGAAGATGGAAGTGCCATTGCCGCGCGGATCGTTGTTGACGAGGGCGATGGCTTCATCGAGCGAGCCGACGTGCATGACCGAGAGCACGGGACCAAAAATCTCATCGCGCGCGGCGCTCATTTCTGGCGTAACGCGATCGAGAATGGTCGGGCCGACGAAGTTGCCGCCTTCTGGGGTGTTCTTGGGATGACGGCCATCGACGAGTAACTCCGCTCCTTCTTTAATTCCATTTTCGACGGCGTCGTGAATGCGGCCGCACGCGGCCGGCGAAATCACTGGCCCAAGGCTCGATTTCGGATCGCGGCCATCTCCGGCGATCAACTTCAGGGCTTCCGCCTTCAACTTCGGCATGATCGCATCGCGGGCTGAGCCGACAGTGACGAGCACCGATCCAGCCATGCAGCGCTGGCCAGCATTGCCAAAGGCGCTGCCCAGCACATTCGACACCGTCTTATCGACTACTGCGTCGGGCATCACGACCATATAGTTCTTCGCGCCACCGAGCGCCTGCACGCGCTTCCCTTTTTCCGCGGCGCGGCGGTAAATGTACTTCGCAGTGTTGACCGAACCGACGAAGGAGACGGCGTTGATGCCCCGGCTGTCGAGAATGGCATTCACGACATCATGCGCACCATGCACAAGATTGACGACGCCGCGCGGCAATTTGATTTCTTCGAGAATCTGGCAGATCAATTCCGAGGTTAGCGGGACCTGTTCGGAGGGCTTGAGGATGAAGGTGTTTCCGCAAACGATGGCGAAGGGGAGAAACCACATCGGGACCATCGCTGGAAAGTTGAAAGGCGTGATGGCCGCGCACACCCCGACAGGCTGGCGAATGGTCTCGCTATTGATGTTGCGCGCCACGCCTTCAAGCACGCGGCCCTGCATGGTCATGGGAGCGGCGCATGCGACCTCGAGCACTTCGATGGAGCGCGTAATTTCGGCGCGGGCGTCGGTGATCACCTTGCCGCCTTCGCGGGTGACGGAAGCGGCGAGTTCGTCGATGTGGCGGCGAAATTGCTCGCGCAGCGCGAAGATAAACTCGGTGCGCTCGCCCACCGACCGGCTGCGCCAGTCCGGCAAAGCGGCGTTCGCGGCCGCGACTGCCGACTCAAGATCGGCAGCGCCCGACAGAGGAACGCGGGCGAGTACTTCGCCGTTGGCGGGGTTGGTGACGTCGAGATGTATCGAGGTCTGAGCGGGGAGCCAGCGGCCGTCGATGAAGTTGTTGAGAACCCGCACGGCCGATTTTTCGGTGACGGCTGCGGAGTCGGCTGGAGTGAGGGTGTTCGCCTGGGGTGCCATGACTACCTCATTCTATCGCGCTGTTTTACCACGTTTTGCGCCGCGGTGCGACCAGCCACGGCGATCGTGCATGGTAAAATTCAAGGCAGTCGCGGCGTCGTCCGCATGGTAGGCGAAGTTTCCGCAGTCTTGCAGGCCCGTAGCTCAGTCTGGTTAGAGCGCTTCCTTGACACGGAAGAGGTCGATGGTTCGAGTCCATTCGGGCCTACCATTATTTTGATAGGGATAAAGAGAATCGCCAAAATTCTCTAGCTCGTGATCAGCCCGTGATTCGGCGGGGTCGATCCTTTTCCAACTCCCTCAGGATAACGCCAAGTCCCGACGTTTGATTGACTTGCCTCAGCTGAAGCCCATAGCATTGTTTCGCAAATGATTGGCCGGACAATCTCGCACTACCACATCGTCGAGAAGCTTGGACGCGGCGGAATGGGCGTGGTCTACAAGGCGGAAGACACACGGTTGCAGCGTTTTGTCGCGCTCAAATTTCTTCCCGAGAATCTGGCCGGCGAACCACATGTGCTGGCGCGCTTTCGACGCGAAGCTCAGGCCGCATCTGCGTTGAACCATCCCAACATCTGCACGATTTACGACATTGGCGAACAGGACGGGCGCGCCTTTATCGCCATGGAGTTTCTGGATGGCGTGATGCTGAAGTACCGCATCGGAGGACGGCCGCTGGAAACCGATCTGATCCTGTCGCTATCGATCGAGATTGCCGACGCGCTCGATGCGGCGCATTCGGCTGGGATCATCCATAGGGACATAAAACCGGCGAACATTTTCATCACCAAGCGCGGACACGCCAAAGTTCTCGACTTCGGACTGGCAAAACGGACCGACCCGGAAGCCAGAGGAGAAGCGGAATCGGGCTCGGATGACCCCACGCTCGAAGAGGAAGACCTTACTACCAAGAACACGGCGCTCGGCACGGTGAACTACATGTCGCCCGAGCAAGTTGGAGGCAAGGCTTTGGACGCGCGCACCGATTTGTTTTCTTTCGGCGCGACGCTTTACGAGATGGCCACTGGACACCTGCCCTTTGATCGGCAAACGACGGGAGCGACCTTCGGGGCAATCCTTTATGAAAGTGCGGAGTTACCGAGTCACTGGAATGCACAGATTCCTTCGCAGCTCGACGAGATTGTCCGCAAAGCTCTGGAGAAGGACCCCACCCTGCGCTACCAGCACGCCTCGGAGATGCGCTCAGACCTGCAACGGCTGAAGCGGGACACGGAAAGCGGACACATTTCCATGGCCAGCTCGGTCGCGGGGGCGGGGTTAAAAGCGCCCGCACGCCGTGGCGGCGCGATTTGGAAAACTGCGGTCCCCGTCGTTCTGGCGGGCGTTCTGGGGAGTGTGCTGGTGGCGAGTGGACTTTACTATCGTTCGCACCAGGCGAGCAAGCGCCTGACCGGGAAAGACACGATCGTGCTCGCCGATTTTAGCAACAGTACGGACGACGCCATATTCGACGACACACTGAAGACTGCGCTCAGCGTTTCGCTTCGGCAATCTCCTTTCCTGAATCTCCTCTCCGACAGCCAGGTCGTACACACTTTGCAGCAAATGACTCTGCCCGCTGACGCAAAGATCACGTCCGATGTGGCGCTTGAGCTTTGCCGCCGCACAGGTAGTAAGGCTTATCTCGCCGGAGCGATTGGCAGCCTGGGCAGTGAATATGTGCTGGGACTGAAAGCGGTGAATTGCAAGAACGGAGATACGCTGGCCGAAGAGCAGATCACAGCGAAGTCCAAGGAGAAGGTGCTGGACGCGCTGGGCGGGGCGGCCTCGAAGATGCGGGGCGAACTGGGCGAATCGCTGGCCACGGTGCAGAAGTTTGATGTGCCGCTCGAACAGGCGACGACGGCTTCGCTGGACGCTCTGAACGCCTATGGCACGGCTCTCGCCACCTGGGATAAGAAAGGCGACCGCGCCTCTCTGCCGTTCTTTCAGAAAGCACTGGACCTGGATCCGAACTTCGCCATGGCATACGGGGGAATCGCGACCATCTACCACAACCTGGGCGAGACCGACCTGGCGCGCCAGAACGCGACCAAGGCTTACGATCTCCGGAACCGCGTCACGGAATCCGAAAAGGGAGCCATTGAAGCGCGCTACCACCTCTATGTGACGGGAGACATGGAAAAGGCAGCGCAGGTGTATGAGATGTGGGAGCAGAACTACCCCGATAAGCCAGGAATTCCTAACCATCTGGCGCCGATCTATGGCGACCTGGGGCAATACGACAAGGCGATTGCCGAGTTCAAACGAGCCATTCACCTGGATCCCACAAGGGCAGATGCGTACGCGGGTTTCGCTGTGGTACTGCTAGCCGATGAGCGCGTCGACGAAGCCGGTGCGGCTCTGGCGGAGGCGGACAAGCGAAACTTTCAAACCGGCTTCCTCGCCCAAGCTAATTACTGGCGAGCCTTCGTGCGCGGAGACAATGCCGATATGGGGCGCGTTGTCGCGCGGGCCTCCGATGTACCGGGAGCGCAGTCGCTGCTCCTCGCCGAGCAGGCCAAGACGGAGGCCTATCACGGCCATTTCCAGAAAGCGCGTGACTTTTCCCGGGCCGCCGCCGACTTGATGATCCGTGAGGGAGATAGGGAATCTGCTGCCAGTTGCCTGGCCGAAGCCTCGATTCGCGAAGCCGAGGCGGGTTTTGTTTCGCAGGCGCGGAGTTACCTCGCACAAGCCGGGAAGATGAGTGCCGGCGAAGAAGTACAAATCCTGGCGGCCCTGGTGACCGCAAGAATTGGCAACGCAAAGCAAGCGCAGAAGCTGAGCGAAGAACTGGGCAAGAACTACCCGCAGGACACTTTCGTGCAGAAATATTGGCTCCCGGTCATTCGTGCCGCGCAAGACCTGCGCCAGGGAAGGGCATCGAAAGCGGCCGAGGATCTGCAAGCCGGTTCAGTATTGGAGTCGGGGGCTCTAGGCTCACTAACCTTTTATCCTGCGCACCTTCGCGGCCAGGCGGATGAGGCGATGGGTGATGCTACTAAAGCGGCAGGGGAATTCCAGAAAGTCATTGACCACCCAGGTATCGTTCTAAATTCCCCGCTGGGTGCCCTGGCTCGCCTGGGACGCGCTCGCGCCTATGCTCGCGGGGGTGATCCGGCCCGAGCTCGGGAGGCTTATCGAGACTTTCTGGTTTTGTGGAAGGACGCCGACGCCGAGGTTCCCATCCTGAAAGAAGCGAAAGCGGAATACGCGAAGCTGCAATAGCGGGAAAAGCCTTGCCTCAAATTTCAAAATCCTAAAATTTTCAGCCGCGCGGGTCCCATCCCCAGATCGAAGGCCACCCCCGGTGACGATAGCTCAAACCTCGCCCGGAAAAAATTTGCTGTGACGTGGCGGGAGTCTGGTTTCCCGTGCCGAGTGTTTCACGTCCTGCGTCAGTATCGGCGCGTCCTGATCAATGGTTTCGGAGACCTTGACCTGCTGCAACACGTCGGCTTCGTATTCCTGATGAATGTGCAGGCCGCGGCGCGCCAGCTTCTCGGTCATGATGGAGGCTCTCGGCATGAACAGCATGGCGATGCCATCGGCGATCACGCTGACGAGCATCAGCGGCAGGACGGAGTTGTAATCTCGCGTGATTTCGAAGGCGAAAATAGCGCTTGTCCTTTTAGAGTGGGCCGATTGGTCTGCCACAAGTTCTGGCGTTGACCTGTGGTGTTCTCGCATTGCACAATGCACAGGTTCGCAGCAACGCGGCTCTCACGAGGATTTGCATGAAATTTCGTTTCTCGCCCCGGACCTTTTCTACTCTTGTCTTCTCTACTGCCGTCTTCTCTGCTGCCATCATGGCATTCTGCTTGGTCGCACCGCTGGCGGCGCAGAATTCCACTCCGGCGCGCCGTTCCATCACCGACAAAGATATTTTCGATTTTGTGTGGGTCGCGAATCCGCAAGTTTCACCCGACGGATCGCGCGTCGCCTTCACGCGCGTTACGGTGGACGACAAGCACACGGGCTACGAAACTTCGATCTGGATGGTCTCGACTTCAGTCTCGGCTTCGATCTTGACCTCGGGCGGCGAAGCGCCGGTGCGGCTGACGAATGGCAAGCACGACGGGCAGCCGCGCTGGTCGCCGGACGGGAGGCAGATCGCCTTCGTGCGCGG
>Ga0181522_10001622_pt1 | contig 13556 bp, 9 predicted proteins | sample PEATcosm2014_Bin_27_FD_121103 | JGI IMG/M metagenome (GOLD analysis project Ga0181522, IMG submission 121103) | Peatland microbial communities from MTU Mesocosm Facility, Houghton, MI, USA - PEATcosm2014_Bin05_10_metaG | ecosystem: Environmental > Terrestrial > Soil > Wetlands > Peat | place... | reverse complement strand
GCTCCAGGACAGTTTTGGACGGCTTACGCTTTCGCACACGATCGAATCGTGCTGGACGAGCGGCTCGAAATAAGCGTACCCCGGGAGCGGACGTCGAACATCAAGAGCACAGCCGTTCAGCCGATAATCACCGAATCGGATGGGTACCGGATCTACACCTGGCATAGCAAGAACCTTCAGCACAAGGATGACACCGACGAGAAACGGGAAGCGACCGAGAGGGTGTGGCAGCAGGGCCGTGGACGTTTTCCGCAGCCGGATGTTCTGATGAGCAGCTTCGCGAGCTGGGAGGACGTCGGCCGCTGGTATGGGGAACTGCAAGCAGAGCGGGTAAGGCCGACGCCGGAAGTGGCGGCGAAGGCGGCAGAGCTCACGAAGAGCGCAACCAACGAAGACGCGAAGATACGAGTGCTCTATGGCTACGTGAGTACGCAATTCCACTACATCGGGATCGCCTTCGGTATCGGGCGCTACCAGCCGCATAGCGCTGCGGAAGTACTGGCGAATCAGTATGGAGATTGCAAGGACAAACACACGCTGCTGGCGTCCCTGTTGACGGCCGTTGGAATTCCGGCGTACCCGGCGCTGATCAGCGCGAGCCGGGAGGTCGAGCAAGATGTTCCGTCTCCTGGACAGTTCGACCACGTCATCACGGTCGTGCCAAGAGAAGGCGGTCTGTTGTGGCTCGACAGCACCGCCGAGGTCGGACCTTACCAATATTTGCTCCCTAGCTTGCGCGATAAGCACGCGCTCGCAATCTGGAAAGACAAACCCGCGGCGCTGGTCAACACTCCGGCCGACCTTCCGTACGAGAGCACTCAGAACTTCAATATGGATGCGAAGTTGAGCGATACGGGCACGCTCGAAGGAAGCGTAGACTTTTACGCGCGGGGTGATGTCGAGTATGCGCTGCGGAGTGGCTTCCGAGCGGTGCCGCTACCACAGTGGAAGGAACTGGGCCAGCGGATCTCCATGAGTTTGGGATTCGGTGGCGAGGTGAGCGAAGTAACGGCAAGCTCGCCGGAAAAGACGGACGAACCATTTCATTTCTCTTATAAGTACACGCGCAAAGAATTTGGAGATTGGGCGAACCAGCGAACACTGTCTGCGTTGCCGGTAATTTTCCTAACCGCGCCCGAAGACGAAGAAGAGCTGCCTCTCGGACCGACGTGGCTCGGGCCAGCGACCGACATCCAGTTTAAGAGCCAGGTGGAGCTGCCATCCGGTTACCGGCCGGAGCTTCCCGCTGCCATCCACTGGAAGCGGGACTTTGCAGAGTATGATGCCGCGTATTCTTTCAAGGATCGTAAGCTGATCAGTGAGCGTCACCTCAAGACGCTGATGCACGAAGTCCCGGCCGGTGAACGGAAGACATACAAGGAATTGGCGAAGACGATGCGGGATGACTATGGCGATTTCATTCCGATTTCGTCGGGATCGGCTTACTTCGCAGCTCCGGAGATCGCGAATACGGACCTGACCACGATGAATACTCTGAGAAATCTGCCAGATAGCTCGAATAAGGAGGCGACGCGGCGGGAAGGCGAGGCGCGCGATCAGATGACGAGGCATGATCTGCAGGGTGCGGTGGCTTCTTTATATCGCGCGGTGACGGCGGATCCGAAATTCACGCGGGCATGGGTGAGTCTCGGAGGTGTGCTGCTCATGCAGAAGCAAAAAGATGCGGGAGCCGAGGCTTTTCGCACAGCAATTGCGGTCGATCCCGCGCTCCCCAAAGCTTTAGCCCTTGGCTTGATGGCTAATTCGCAGTTCGAAGATGCGATTCCGGTATGGCAGGACTTTGTGAAGGCACATCCAGAGGACTCGGACGGCCCGGATAATCTGGGCCGGTGTCTCGTTCGATTGAAGCGATATTCTGAAGCGGCTGCGGCATATGAGGCGGCGCTCCAAACCAAAGCGGGCGAACCCCACCTGCAAGCTAAACTGGGCTCGGTGTATCTGCAAATGGGCGAACGGGAGAAGGCAGGGGCGGTCTTCAGCAAACTCGCCAACATGAAACCGGAAGGCGACGCATTGAACGATGCCGCTTACGAGATGACCAACGCGGACTTGCAATTGCCCTTTGCCTTGGATTACGCAAAAAGAGCCGTGCGCGCAGCGGAAGAAGAATCACAGAAGATCTCGCTGCCAGACCTGAAGGTGAAGGACCAAACAAAGGGTTTCAAGATGGCCGCCTATTGGGGCACGCTGGGGTGGGTCAATGAGCGGATGTCGAACCTGGAAGTGGCTGAACAATACCTGCTGGCGTCATGGAAGCTGACGCAGGACGGAGCGGTGGCAAGTCACCTATGTGATCTGTACGAACGCGTCCACAAGACCGAACTCGCGATCGAGATGTGCCGGCTGGCGATATACCGCATTCCGTTGTCGGGACAATTAGAGTTGAACCAGTACGAGACCGAGATGGATGAAGCGCAGAAACAACTGCATCACCTAACCGGCAGTGCCGCAACGCCTGATGGCACCGGAGATCTCGCTAAGGCGATCATCCACGAACGAGAATTCGAGTTGCCGCGATTCCTGCCGGGGCCGGAAAGTGCGGAGTTTTTCGTACTGCTCGCATCGGACGGGAAGAACAAGACGTTCACGGTTGAGGATGTTAAGTTCATCGCTGGGTCCGACACAATGAAACTCCAGGGAAAGCAGCTGAAAAGCATCGATTTCAATGTTCCTGCGCCGAGCGCCCGTCCCGCGCGCTTCGTGCGCCGCGGGATTCTAGGATGCTACGAGTCCAGTGGTTGCTCTTTTGTGCTCCTCGATTCGGCATCTGCGCGCTCGCACTAGGCAATCTTGGCGAATCGTATCCCTTTTTGTTTCGGGTGGCTGTCACTTTTAACCCTTGGCTGCGGCGTGATTCAGGCCTGTGCATCTGGGTAGCTCCTCCCAACCTTCAAAGAGCTGAGAAGGATGGTGACCAGGCCTCGCTCTCTTCAAACGTTTCCGATTTTGTCGGTTCTGGCATGGGATAAATCGCGCCGGGAAGGATTGTGTGCGCTATAGCCCGCAAGTTGGCGTTAATAAGTCGCGTGGCTGTTGAAAAAGTCCCTCTTGCTTGTGATTTTTCCTCCCTCTCGGCGTCTCTGGCATCCCAAATGATCTCTTCATATTCGACTTCGACTTTGGTTTTGGTCATGGTGTAAAAGATTGAGCTAAGTGTTCATCACCTGCGGACCGCCATATTGCCCAAGATAGCGTTCGGCGGCGCGGGTAATTTCCGGGATGATTTTCGTTTCTACGTCCATCTTTGGCCTCGTTGTTTCAATCTGTGGTTTACCTCTTGGCTCGTACTGCCATCGTCGCCATGGCCATGCCTCCATCGGGCACGCCGTGTCCACAGCCGCGGGATGCGCCGGCCAACCTAGTCGCGGCGGCAGCCGCGTGCGTAACCGGTGCATAATTTAATTTGGGCGCTGTTTTTTGCGGTTGTATCCGATCTCGTCTTCTGTTTATCGGGCTAAACGGTGATGCCAGTGAGGGATCGGATTTATAATAGAAAGATTCGGCAGCCAGTTTTGATCCGTCTGTACACCAAGGGAAGATGTCCACAGATAGCATTGTTGTTCGCGGGGCGCGGGTTCATAACCTCAAGAACATTGATTTTGAGATCGAGCACAATACTCTGACCGTCGTTACCGGGGTCTCCGGGTCAGGCAAATCTTCGCTTGCCTTTGACACGGTCTACGCCGAGGGACAACGGCGGTACGTCGAATCGCTCTCTGCATATGCTCGCCAGTTTCTGGAGCGCATCGAGAAGCCCGATGTCGATGTGATTGACGGAATCGCGCCCGCAGTCGCGATCAAGCAAAAGAATTCTACGCGCAATCCGCGGTCTACGGTCGCCACGGCTACCGAGATTTACGATTACCTGAGGCTGCTTTTTGCCCGAGTCGGACGCACTTATTGCGTGGTATGCGGGCAGGAAGTGAAAAGAGATACCGTCGACGAGGTCGCAGGGCGCGTGCTTGCTCTGGGCGATGGCACTCGTTTGCATGTGTTCTTTCCGATTCAGCCGCATGTTGCGGAAGCTGAAGAGAGGGGTGTAAAGAACCCTCGTGGAAAGAAAAAAAAGGCTGAGAATTTGCCCTCCGAGGCGATGAAAGCTCGGCTTTTCGATTTGCGCAAACGGGGATTTAACCGGCTGTTTCAGAATGGACGGGTCTTCGAATTCTCGACTCCGGAGTCTCTGCTTGACCTTAATTTTGCCGAACCTGTTTTTGGGCTGGTCGATCGACTTGTCGTCTCCGCGGATCAGCGGTCGCGCATTGTGGATGCGATTGAGACCGGCTATCGCGAAGCGGGCGAGGTTATCTTCGAAACCGCGCCTCAGCGCGAGAATGGGGATGGCGAAGCCCGGCAGCAACTGCGATTCTCTCATCGCTTCGAGTGCAAGAGTGATGGTACTCGCTACGAAGAGCCGGAGCCGCGCCTGTTTTCGTTCAATAATCCTTATGGCGCTTGTCCCAAATGCCAGGGCTTCGGCAATACCATCGATTTTGATCTCGATCTGGTTATCCCCGACAAGGGAAAGACCTTGAATGAAGGTGCAATCGAACCCTGGACCAAACCTAAGTATCGGCCGCTGTTCACCGAGTTGAAGCGATTTGCCCGACAGGCCGGGATTCCACTCGACGTGCCCTGGCATGAACTGGACACTGGGCAGCAGGAGCTCATCGTCAACGGGGATGAAGCTTTCTCCGGGGTTCGCGGTTTCTTCCAGCATCTTGAGCGGAAGAAATACAAACTGCACGTGCGCGTATTTCTTAGCCGCTATCGCGGGTATTCGCTCTGCTCGGCCTGCGCGGGGACTCGGTTGCGTACAGAGGCGCGGCAGGTAAAGATCGACGGCAAGAACATCTGTCAGGTTTGCAGCATGACGGTCGAGGAAGCAGCCCGCTTCTTCAATGAACTCACGCTCACAACCGAACAGGCTGCGATCGCCGAAAAGCTACTGATCGAACTGCGGGAACGGCTGCGTTTTCTTAATGAAGTCGGGCTCGAATACCTGACGCTTGATCGGCTTGCTTCGACGCTCTCAGGAGGTGAAGCGCAGCGCATTCAGCTTGCCACTTCTCTCGGCTCGCGCCTGGTGGGCACATTGTACGTGCTCGACGAACCTTCGATCGGGCTGCACAGCCGCGATACCCACCGGCTCATCAAGATCCTGCACGATCTGCGCGATCTGGGAAATACGATTCTTGTTGTCGAACACGATCCTGACATCATGCGCGCCGCCGATCGTATTCTCGACCTCGGACCGGGCGCGGGAGAAAACGGCGGAACGGTCGTCGGCGCCGGTACCTACAGCCAGATCATCACCATGCCGCATTCGCTCACCGGCCGTTATCTGGCCGACGAACTTCATATACAGATTCCTGCGAAACGACGCCAACCGGGATCGCGCAAATTGCTCATCACCGGCGCTCGCGCCCATAATCTGAAGCACATCGATCTTGAGATCCCGCTCGGGATGCTGGTGGCGATTACCGGGGTCTCCGGTTCGGGGAAATCTTCGCTGTTGCACGATGTTCTTTATCAGGCATTGGCTGCGGCTAAGCGACAGGGTAATGGCAGTGGCGCTGTTTTGTGGGACAACGTCGAGGGCGACGAGTTTCTCGATGAGGTCGTTCTGGTCGATCAATCGCCAATCGGACGCACGCCGCGATCAAACCCGGTCACTTATATCAAGGCATTTGACATCATCCGCGAACTCTTTGCTTCACTGCCGGAGGCTAAGAAGCGCGGCTTCCCTGCCGGGCATTTTTCTTTCAACGTGCCCGGCGGACGCTGCGAGAACTGCCAGGGCGATGGAACAGTTACAGTCGAAATGCAATTTCTGGCTGACGTTGAGCTGATTTGCGATGAGTGCAAGGGAGCGCGGTACAAGCCACAGGTGCTTGAGATTCGCTACAAAGGAAAAAATATTCATGAAGTCTTGAACCTCACGATTCGCGAGGCGCTCAAATTCTTCGCGGATGTTCCGCGGCTTACGGAAAAGCTTCGTGTGCTGGACGAGGTTGGGCTGGGGTATCTGCGTCTTGGCCAGTCAGCCACTACGCTCTCTGGAGGCGAAGCGCAGCGCATGAAGTTGGCTGCGCACCTGCAGCCTGGCGCTCACGCGATCAGCCGCGCTCCGGAGGGCGGCCCTGTGGTCAAACGCAAACGCCGCATGCTTTACATTTTTGACGAGCCCACCACAGGACTGCACTTTGACGATGTCAGCAAGCTGCTTTCCGCTTTCCGGCGCCTGATGGATGCGGGAGGATCCATTGTTGTCATCGAGCATAATCTTGAAGTGATCAAAACGGCGGACTGGGTGATTGATCTTGGTCCAGAAGGCGGCGCTCGCGGTGGGAACATCGTCGGGTCTGGTACGCCTGAAGCTATTGCTCAATTGACGAACTCTTATACCGGGCACTACCTGAAGCAGGTCCTGAATGGCAACGGCACGGGCCATGGAGACCGGTAGAATGGTCGTGCGGCTCGCGCGTCTTCGCTCGCCAGCCGGAGATTCGACCGAGGCATGAATCACAGAGTAGCCAGCGTAGTACTGCTCGGTGTCCTGACCGCCTGCACCGCCCTCCAGTCTCAAGACCACGTCACTGTTCGCCACTATAAGGAACGTATTGATGACACTCCGCCGGAGATCGCACAGGCGGAAGATGCCATTCAGAAGAATGATTTTTCTGGCGCGGAAAAGCTGCTAAAAAAGGCAATTGACAAGGATCCTGACAATTATCAGGCCTGGTTTGATCTTGGATTTGTCTTGAACCGGCTTGGCCGTCCTGAGGAATCGATCTCTGCTTATCGCAGGTCGGTCGCCGCCAAGCCCGAGGTTTTTGAATCGAACCTCAATCTTGGGCTTATGCTCGTCCGGGCGAGTAATCCGGAGGCTGAGCAATTTCTGCGAGCTGCTACTACGCTTAAACCTACTGCCCACCCGGAAGAAGGTCAGGCTCGCGCCTGGCTTGCACTGGGGCACTTGCTCGAAACCAGGAAGCCTGAAGAAGCATTGCAGGCTTACCGAAGGGCTTCTGAGCTCGCGCCTCAGGATCCTGAAGCTCATCTTTCCGCCGGCTTGCTGCAGGAGCGGCAAAACGAATTCGCTGCAGCCGAAGTTGAATACAAACAAGTGCTGGCGCTTGATCCCCACTCTACCGAGGCCGCGATCGGCCTGACAAACTTGTATATGAAGTCTGGCAAACTTGGTGATGCCGAGCCTCTGCTGCGCCGATTGGCTGGCGAGCGTCCCGATGACGCGGATATTCATCTGCAACTGGGGCGCTTGCTCGCTGCACAGGGCAAGAAAGATGACGCCATTGCCCAGATAGAGACGGCGGTGAAACTCGCTCCGAATGATTCCGCGGCACAGCGCGACCTTGCCGATCTGCTGGTGCAAGCCAACCAACTAACCGAGGCGGAGAAAATCTACCGGGACCTGAGTCGCGCGCGTCCCGACGACGCCGAGGTTCATGATTTGCTGGGCGAGGTGCTGCTCAAGGAGCGCAAGTTTACGGACGCGCAGCAGGAATTTGCGACCTCGGTGAAGATCAAGCCTGACCTCGGCGTTGCCTATGGGGACCTGGCGATTGCGGCCAATGAAAACCAGAATTATGCGCTCACCGTAAAGGCGCTCGAAGTACGGGCGAAGCTATTACCCGAAAACCCCATCAGCTATTTTTTGCGCGCCACCGCTTTCGATCACCTGAGAGACTACAAACAGGCCGGGCAGTACTATCATCTCTTCCTTGATGCGTCCGGCGAGAAGTATCCTAATGAGGAGTGGAAAGCTCGACATCGCCTGGTGTGGATCGAATCCGGAAAGCATTAACTGTCATGCGCCTACTGGTCTTTACCGTGCTTCTCTTCGCGCTCGCTGCCAGTTGCCGTGCAGCCAAGGACGAAACCGTGGACCAGTTGAAAACGCGCTTCGAGAGTGCGCGTCCGGAAGACCGCGCTGAACTGGGCATGCGGATCGCGCAGCTCCAGCTTCGCAACGCCGACGCCCTTTACAACAAGGGCAATGCCGACCTGGCTCGGGTTGCCGTCGAAGACGTCGCCACCTACGCCGAAAAAGCCCGCGATGCCGCGGAACAAACTCAGAAGCATCTCAAGAACGTGGAGATCGATGCGCGCAAGATGGCGGACAAGCTACGTGACATCAAGCGCACTCTTTCCGTCGATGATCAGCCTGCGGTCGAACAAGCCATTCGGCGGCTCGAAGACGTGCGCACCACACTGCTTAAAGCCATGTTTGCCAAGAAGGAGAAGAGATGAAGGGGAGCTGGCGCTGCGCACTCGGGCTGACTCTGTTGCTTGCGCTCCCGATTTCGCTTTCGGGCCAGCAGGAGCACAGCGATCCGCTGAATCCGCTGGAGATCGACCAGTTGCGCGACGCCATGCTCGAACCCGTCGAGCGATTAAACCTTTACGTCAGGTTTGCACGGGATCGAATGACGAAACTTGAACAAATGCGCAGCGATCCGAAGACGAAGGAGCGTGGACGACAGACGCACGACATGCTGGAGGGTTTCCTCGCCGTTTACGACGAACTCGACGACAACATTGATATGTACGTGGCTCGAAAGAATGACATTCGCAAACCGCTAAAAAACATTATCGAAGCCGACACAGAGTTTCAGTCCGAGCTGCGGGCGCTGAAAAATTCTCCCCAGACGAGCGCCGCCGAAATCACGCAATATGAATTCCAGCTGACCGACGCACTCGACACCGTCGATGCCAGCGCCGAGGATCACCGTAAGACGATTGCTGAAGTAGAAGAGTACATGAAGCATAAGAAGAAATAGTGCGGCGGTTCGGCCGTGCTAATCTTTTTTCAACGTGACACCGACGCTTGCGGAAATTTTTTACGAAGCCTATTCGGAATTGCGGCCTCGCACACCTCGGCCGCCTTTGCACGTTCGTTTCTATCCTTTCGTCTCCATCAACAACACGATTCGACTGCGCCAGGGGGAGCTGTTGATTCGCATCTCCGACTTGCTCGAAGGCGCGCCCGAACCGGTGGTGCACGCGATCGCCCACATTCTGCTCGCCAAGCTTTATCGCAAGCCCGTAGACCGCGGCCACCTCGCTCGCTATCGACGCTACGTTGGGAGTCACGACCTGGCAGCGAAAGCGCGCCTTTTCCGCCAGATGCGCGGACGCAAGCACATTCGCTCTGCCCGCGGACACTATTACCATTTGGAGGAAATTTTCGACGACCTCAATCGCCGTTTTTTTCACGGGCTGATGGGACGTCCGCAGCTTACTTGGAGCCGGAACCACGCACGGAGCAGCCTGGGTCACTATGACCCGGCGCACAATGCTATCGTCATCAGCCGCGTCTTTGATCATCCCCGCGTGCCCCGGTATGCGGTCGATTACATTTTGTTTCACGAGATGCTGCATCTGAAGCATCCAGTGAAACTGCGCGGGAGCCGGAGATGTGTGCATTCGCGGGAGTTCCACGAAGAAGAGAAATTGTTTCCCGAGTTGGAGCGAGCGCGCAAATTTTTGCGCATCGTATAGAAAGCGAAATAAGCCTGAAAGCGCGGCCCCGCAGTCTGGAGTTAAGGCGCTGTGGAAACACACCCAAAGCGTTTTTTGGAAGAGTTGCGCTCTTCACTTCTCAAGAAGCAAGTCGGACAGCTCGCTCTTGCCATAGTGCTTGCCGAAGCAGGCTGGCGCTTCGTTACTGCGCTGACTGGTACCTAACAGTCCCTGTCATGTGCACGGCACCCCGGGCAATTCAGACTCCGTAATTCGGCAGTCAGTGATAGTCAGTGATTCCTTGCGTTGACCGCTGCCTCCTCCACACCGTATCCTATTGATATTGAAAATGAAATTCATTTTCAATTAGAAAGCGGTGCTATTCAATGCTCCAGGCGTTCATAATCACGCTTCGCGAAGGGGTCGAAGCGGCGCTGATTGTCGGAATCACGTTGGCTTATCTTGCCAAGATCGGCCGCAACGATCTGCGCAAGGCTGTCTATGCCGCATTGGCTGCAGCTTTTGCTGGATCGATCGGCGTGGCTGTTGTGCTTTCCCGTTTCCAGCTCAACGAAGACATCTTTGAAGGCTGGGTCATGCTGGTCGCGGCGGTCTTTGTCGTCACCATGATCGTCTTCATGATGAAAACAGGACGGAAGCTCAAAGGCGAGATCGAAACGAGAATCGGTTTGTTCGCCCGCGGCGACGCCTGGATCGGGCTCTTCCTTTTTGTATTTCTGATGGTGTTGCGCGAGGGCGCGGAGACCGTTCTCATCCTCTCCGCGGTTACGCTGAATTCGAGCGAATTGCTGAGCTTCATCGGTACGGTGATGGGCGTGATCGTCGCCGTCCTCTTCGGAGTGATGTTCGTCAAGGGCAGCGTCAAGATCAATCTGCAAAAGTTTTTCAAGGTCACCAGTGCAATTCTGTTTCTGGTCGCCGGGCAACTTGTGATTTCCGGGCTGCACGAGCTCTCCGAGAACGGCGTGCTTCCCTCTTCTCGCCAGGAGATGGCCGTTATCGGGCCGATCGTGCGCAATGACTTTTTCTTCTTTGTCACCATTTTTGCGTTGGCGGCGCTGATGGTGCTGTTCGATATGAAGAGCCGGCAAACGGTCGAAATGCCCGCTGCCGGAGCTGCCCGACGTAAAGCGCTCTGGACGGCGCGTCGCGAGCGTCTCTGGATGGCCTCCATTTATGTCTTTTCGTTCCTCTTTATTGTGATGATCACTGCCAGCTTCGTATACGAGAAGAGTGCCAGCGCCCTTTCGCCGGCGACGGAGGTCGCATTTACAGATGGAAAAGTCTCGATCCCTCTGAAGCAGATTTATGACGGCGAGCTGCATCGGTTTGAGGCTAACGAAGGCGGAGTCGAGGTGCGTTTCTGGCTTTATCAGAAGCCCGACGGGAAAATCGCTACGCTCTTCGATGCTTGCGAAATCTGTGGTCCGGTTGGCTTTTATAAAGGGTCGAACGGTGTGGTTTGCAAGAACTGTGCGGCACCTATCAATCCACAGTCGGTGGGCATGGCTGGAGGTTGCAATCCGATTCCGTTGAAGGCGCAGGTTACAGATGACGCGGTTGTCGTCTCTGAAACCGACATTGCGGCTGGCAGACACTACTTCGAGCAGAAATAAATTCAGTCGCTCTGAATAGCTCTGAATACAGAATCTCTTCCGAAATCCACACGTCAAGTTATGTGGCGATTGTATGCGCTGAACGGTGCGTCACTACGCGCATGTCGGAGCGAGCGCCACCTGAACCTCTGAACCACACAAGGGGCTTATGTTGTCGATCTTCAGGATCAGCATGTCGAGTGTACCCTTCAGGAATGCCGAGGTCTGGCGGGCGAGCGAACGAACCCGTTCATTGCGCGGTCGCTACTCGAACCGCCGATCAACACTGATTGGAGGACATGCATGATCACAATGCTCCAACCCGGGAGTCTTGTAGTCGCACTGCTCGCAATGGACTGCCACCGCAACGAGTGCAAGCGCGCGCGACGCCTTCGTTCCTCCCATGTCGCTGGTGGTCGACGAAACGCAAGCCGCGCGGCGAATCGCTTTTGTGCAACATCCAGGTGCGGCCCGGCACACTCGCACTCGCTTATCCTCGTTGGATTCCTGGCGAACACGGACCGACCGGTCCTATTCAACAATTCGCGGCGCTTCGGATTCGTTCCGGGAACGCGACCCTGCCCGGGACGCGTGATCCCGAGGACATTCAGTCGATTCACGTTGAAGTACCGCCCAACACCGATCGGATCACCGTCTACTTTGATACGTTGCTGGAAAATACCATCTCCGATCATCAACTCCTCGTGGCCTGGAATACCGTGGTACTTTACCCACGCGACGTCGACAAGCGCCAGTTGCTGATCGAACCGTCGATTCCCCTGCCGTCAAACTGGCAACAGGCCAATGCGCTGCGGGTTACCAGCCACACCGACAATCGCGTTGATTTCGCACCATTGTCGCTCGAACGGTTGATCGATTCACCGGTTCTGGCCGACGATTCGTTCGCGTGGTGCCATTGGCTGCGCAGTAAGCCCTGGGCGAATGACCGACAAACTCTCCATGATCCCATGGTCGGCAGGGAAAACGTTTGCCGCTCAATGGATAGAACAGCCCTGTCGAGTGGCTCGGCGCTACCTGACTCGCTAACCTGATTCAGGGCCGCAAGAGTACCACGTTCGAAAAATTCACCAGGGCTCGACGTGCTTGTTGGCGGGGCGTGGGATCGATGTCCGAATTTGGGCAGGAATGTCCCCAAACGGGCAGCGGGTATCGGCTCGATACCTGTAAGTGCCTTATAATCCGAGGTCTAAAATTGGCAGGCACGCTGCTACCTCGGCAGAATAGGGGTGAACCATGTCCTTTGTCCGCGATCTCAGATTTGCGGTCTACTCGTTGGCGCGCACTCCGGGGCTGGCCTTCGCCGTGATCCTCACACTGGCGCTCGGCATCGGCGCCAATGCGGCCATCTTTGCGCTTGTGCGCGGCGTCCTGCTACGACCGCTGGTAAACCGCGACGAAGACCGGCTGATTTACATTCGACAGAGCGCCCCTGGCATCGGGGCGGAAAACGACCGTTTTTCGGTGCCCGAAATCCAAGACTTGCGGGCCAGTGTGAAATCGATCAGGGAGTTTGGCGACTTTTCGACTACCGGGTTCACGATGATTGGGCTGGGTGAGCCGCGTGAAGTTCGCGCCGGCGTTGTGGGCGGCTCCTACTTCGAAGTCATGGGCTTACGCCCCGTGCTGGGCCGGCTGCTGGACATGCGTGACGACGGCCCCAATGCTGCAGGCGCAGCGGTGCTTACTTACCGCTTCTGGTCCACGGTGCTGAACGGCGATCCATCGGTGATCGGGAAGCAGGTTCGGCTGGATACGCGCACTGCCACCATCGTTGGCGTGCTCGAGCCTTCGGTTCCCTACCCTGCGGACACCGAGCTCATCGCGAACGTTGTGACCAGCCCGCATCATCTCTCCGCGACGATGGTCACTGGCCGTGTTCATCGGATGACGGAATTGTTCGGGCGTCTGGCTCCGGGAGTTTCTCTCGATCAAGCTCGAGCCGAGTTGCGGTCGGCATACTCTGCGATGAAGAAAGATCACCCCGAAGCCTACCCGGCGGGCGGGCGATTCGGCATCGCAGCGAAGCTGCTGCGCGATGAGATCACATCCGGTGCTCGCACCGTGTTGTTGGTACTTCTCGCTGCCTCGGGACTGGTGTTCGTTATCGCGTGTTGCAATGTGGCGAATCTCATTCTGGCGCGGACCGTGCGCCGCGAGGCGGAATTGGCCGTGCGTACCGCGCTCGGCGCAAGCACGGGTACGTTACGCCGCCTGCTGCTGGCGGAAAGTTTGCTGCTCTGCGGCGCGGGAGCGATCCTCGGAGTGGCTATCGCAAGACCGATGGTCAACGTCCTGGCGCGGTACGCTTCGCGCTTCTCGGTGCGCGCGCTCGACTTGAAGATTGACTCGAGCATGCTCTGGCTTGGCGCAAGCCTGGCGATCGTGGCTGCAGTGCTCCTGGCTTTCGTCCCG
>Ga0181522_10001618_pt1 | contig 13570 bp, 10 predicted proteins | sample PEATcosm2014_Bin_27_FD_121103 | JGI IMG/M metagenome (GOLD analysis project Ga0181522, IMG submission 121103) | Peatland microbial communities from MTU Mesocosm Facility, Houghton, MI, USA - PEATcosm2014_Bin05_10_metaG | ecosystem: Environmental > Terrestrial > Soil > Wetlands > Peat | place... | reverse complement strand
CCCCAAGAGTGAGCCAAAAGTCGCAAAGAACTGAGTGAGATGCTTAGAAAGCTCGTGTAGGGCGGACGCCTTCGTCCGCCCCTGAAGCGATGCGAGGTAGATGCTCGATAGGCTTCCACGCATCCCGGGGTTTTGACCGAAATCCCAAAAACTTTGTATTCCCGAGCGAAGCGAAGGACCCATGCAATCTTCGCGACCTCATCAATGACCGCTGGGCTGCGCAAGGCCCCGATGCCCATCCCGAATGTTAATCTAGCGTTCCAACCGCCATGTCTCGCCGTCGCCATCCCCTCCGCATCGCTATCGATACCGGAGGCACCTTCACCGACTGCGTCTGGACCGATCCGAAGACGCGTCGACTCCAAATGCTAAAAGTCTTCTCGACCCCGGCTGATCCATCCCAAGCCATCGTTGAAGCGCTCAAGCAGATTACATCCGCCGAGGACTTCATCCTCCTCCATGGCACAACCGTCGGCACCAACACGCTTCTCGAACGCAAAGGAGCGCGCACTGCTCTCGTCACCACCGCGGGCTTTGAAGACGCCATCGAAATCGGACGCCAGGCCCGCCCCAAGCTCTACGACTTCTTCTTCGATCGCATCGAGCCCCTGATCCCCGAAGACCTGCGTTTCGGAATCAACGAACGCACATCCGCCGATGCCGAAATTCTGACCGCACCCGCGACCGAAGAATTGCGCTCACTCGCCGCTCGCGTGGCCGCCGCAAAACCGCGATCCATCGCCATCTCGCTCCTGTTCTCCTTTGCCAATCCTAAGAATGAAAACGCGGTTGCCGAAGCCTTGAAAGCATTGGGTGTGCCGCTCTCGATCTCTCACGAAGTCCTACCCGAATTCCGTGAATACGAACGTACTTCGACAGTAGTCATCAACGCCTACCTGCAGCCAGTAATGCAAAGTTACCTCGAGAAGCTGGCCCGCACCGTGGGAGAGCGCCCCTTCGAGGCCGCGAAAAGCGAGAAGAACGACAGGGCTTTAGCCCCCATGGCCTCACGCATCTTCGTCATGCAATCCAGCGGAGGCATCACCGCACTCTCCACGGCCGCGCGCGAACCTGTCCGAACCGTACTCTCAGGACCTGCCGGAGGCGTAGTCGGCGCGGTCGCAACCGCACACGCGAGCGGCTTCCACAACATCATCGCGTTTGACATGGGAGGCACGTCCACCGACGTCTCTCTCGTCGAAGGTGAAATCAAGACCGCCAACGATGCCCAAATCGCTGGATTTCCCATCGGCGTTCCCATGCTCGACATCCATACCGTCGGCGCCGGCGGAGGCTCGCTCGCCCGCTTCGACGCCGCCGGGGTCCTCCGCGTCGGCCCCGAATCCGCTGGAGCCGATCCCGGCCCTATCTGTTACGGTCGGGGCACGCAACCCACTGTCACCGATGCCAATCTCCTCCTCGGTCGTCTGCAGCCCACGAAGTTTCTTGGAGGAGATTTCACGCTCGACCTGCCGCGCACTCGTGCCATTACAAAAGAGTGGCTGAAAAAACAAAAATCGAATCTCACTCTGGAAAAATTCGCCGCCGGGGTGATTCGAGTCGTGAACGCCACCATGGAAAAAGCGATCCGTGTTGTCTCCATCGAGCGCGGACGCGATCCTCGCCAATTTGCCCTCGTTGCCTTCGGCGGCGCCGGAGGCCTTCACGCCTGCAACCTCGCCGAGGCTCTTAGCATTCCGCACGTCATCATTCCCGCGTTTCCCGGCGCGTTATCTGCTCTGGGCATTCTCGCCAGCGATGTCGTGAAGGATTATTCCCGAACAATCCTTTGGCGAGTCAGCCGTGAAATCCCGCACGCGAAAATCAATCTGGAATTCGCCGCCCTCGAAAAAATCGCTGCCAGAGATTTCCGAGACGAATCCTGGCAGGGAAGTCCGCGATATCGACGAACCATCGACCTCCGTTACCGCGGCCAGGGATACGAACTGAATATCCCACTAACGAAAAATCTCCTCCGGGACTTCGAGCAAGAACACCGCCGGCGCTACGGATACACGCATCCTTCTCGCGAGATCGAACTAGTTACGCTCCGCGTCAGAGCGGTCGTGAAATCTACCTCAGGCCACGTGGGGACGGCCGCCCTCGGCCCTCCAGGCCGAGCAAAGCTCGGCGGGGCGTCCGCATCCGAAGCCCCCGTCCACTTCGAAGCCAAGAAACTGAAGACGCGAATCTACTCCCGGGAAGAACTCCGGCCAGGAAAGAAATACGCCGGCCCCGCCATCATCACCGAATACAGCGCCACCACAGTAATCCCGCTGCGAAAGCGTTTCGAAATCGACAAAGCCGCCAACCTGATCGTCTCCCTCTGAGCGCCAAAGAGTTTTCCTCTGTGAACCCCGGGTCCCCTCTGTTGAAAGATTTCTTGCCGAGATTGTTAAAATCCGATGAAAATCGCCTCTCCAACCCGGCAACCCGCCACTCGGTGCTAGGTGCCAGGTACCGCGTTATATAAAATGATCCTGTGAAACCAAGCATCTTCGTCGTCGAAGACGATCCTGATATTTCCCGCCTTGTCCGCCATCACCTTGAGAATGAAGGTTTCGTCGTTCGCATCTATCCAACCGGATCGAATGTCCTTTCCGACTCCGAGCGCCAGCGGCCAGCTCTTTTCATTCTCGATATCATGGTTCCTGGAAAAGATGGTCTCGAGATCTGCCGCAACATCCGCCAGACTCCCGGCCTGTCGGCTGTTCCTGTAATTTTTCTCACGGCCAAGAGTAGTGAAGCCGACCGGGTTCTCGGTCTCGAACTCGGTGCCGACGATTACATCGCCAAGCCTTTCAGCCCACGCGAGCTCGTGGCCCGGGTCAAAGCCGTCCTGCGCCGATTTGAGCGTCCCCTACCGCCGAGCCCAATGACCGTCGGCGAAATCGAGATCGACCCTTCCGCCATGACCCTCACCGTACGCGGTGCCATGGTTCCCACGACGGCTACCGAGTTCCGCCTGCTCGACTATTTCGCCCGTCATAAAGGACGCGTCTTCAGCCGTGACCACCTCCTCGATTCCGTTTGGCGCGACACCGCCTATGTCACCCCGCGTTCGGTCGACGTCTATGTCCGCCGCATACGCGAAAAGATCGAGCCCGATCCCGAGAATCCGCGCTATCTGAAAACCGTTCGCGGCGCCGGCTATCGCTTCGAGGTTCCGAAATGACAAGCGCTCGAATGGGGGGCTCCATCTTTGTCGCGCTCTCGCGACAGGCTGGGGATGTTGACTTGCTTGCGGAACTCTATTTCACTTGTTCGCTCCGAATTCCCCCTATGAGGAGCGTGTGAAGAACCGCATTTTCTTCAAGCTGCTCGCCGTCTTTCTGATCGTCATCGCTGCCACCGCCGCCATCCTTGACGTCATGATCGGCAACGCTTGGGAAGCTTCGCTGCGCGGCGACATTGAACGCAACCTCACCCAGAAGACGATCCTCTTCGCGCATCGTGTCGAGATCGATCACTCCCACTCGATTCCCGACATCGCTTCGCAGGAAGCAAAAGCCGCCGGAGCCCGCGCGACGATCATCGATTCTTCCGGAAAAGTCCTCGCTGACTCCGAGTCTGATCCCGCCAATATGGAGAACCATGCCACCCGCGCCGAGTTCGCCGCTGCCCTTTCAGGAAAAACCGGCGAGGATGAGCGCCGCAGCGCGACTCTCGGCATCCCGTTTCTCTACGTGGCCGTTCCCATCTCCGGAGGTGCGGTTCGCCTCGCCTATCCGCTTTCTGACGTCCAGACCGTTCAATCGCAGGTTCGCCGTCCCCTGATTCGCGGATCTCTACTCGCCTGTCTCGTGGCGCTTCTGATCGCCATCACTGCTTCCGTATGGACCTCCCGCCGTCTCGAACGCATCGTCGATGTTGCCGCCCGCATCGAGCGCGGAGATCTTCGCGCCCGCGTCGATGACACTCCCCTCGACGAAATCGGGCGTGTCGCCGCAGCTATCGACCGCACCGCCGGACAGGTCGAGCGCAGCTTCGCCGCCGTCCGCTCCAGCCAGCGTCAGCTTGAGACTCTGCTGAACAGCATGCAGGACGCCGTCATTGCCGTCAGTTCCGACGGCCTTGTCCGATGGGCGAACCAGCCCATGGATCGCCTGGTCCCTCAGCGGACTCGCCTCAACGCTCCCGTCGTCGAAACCATCCGCGACCCCGATTTTCTCGCCGCCGTAAAAGCCGCAACCACCAACAAAGAGGTCACTACCGCCCGCGCTACATCAATCGTTCCCGGCCGTGCCTTCGATGTGACCGCCGCTCCGCTACCCGATGGCGGCGCTGTCGCCGTGCTCCGCGACCTCACCGAAACCGAGCGCGTAGAAAAAACTCGACGCGACTTTATTGCAAATGTCTCGCACGAACTTCGCACGCCCCTCACATCGATTCAGGGATACTCCGAGACTCTCCTCGATTCCGCGCCCGAAAATTCCGGCTCCAGCCGCGAGTTTCTTGAAATCATCCGTAAGAATGCCGCCCGCATGTCGCGCCTGACTGAAGATCTGCTTACCCTCGCGCGAGTTGAGTCCGGAGAGACTCGTTTCGACACCGAGCCCGTCGCGCCGATCGAGCTTTTGAATGATGCAGAGGAAAGTTTCCGCGAAATCGCCCGCGGGCAAGGTGTGGAGCTTCAAATCATCGACGCGCAGGGAAGCAGCAGCTCCATCGAATCACTGCCGACCGTTCTCGCCGACCGCGAAGCCATTCACCAGGTATTTTCAAATCTGATCGACAATGCCATGAAGTACGGACGTGCTGGCGGACGCATCGATCTCGGCGCTCGTTCTGCCGACCGCGGCATCGAATTTTACGTCCGCGATCTCGGAGCAGGAATCTCTTCCGAGCACCTGCCACGCCTCTTTGAACGCTTCTATCGCGTCGACAAAGCCCGTTCCCGAGAGTCCGGAGGCACCGGCCTCGGTCTCGCCATCGCCAAGCACATCGTGCGTGCCCACGGCGGCTCCATCCGCGCTGAAAGCGAACTTACCAAAGGCAGCACCTTCCTCTTCACCCTGCCCACCGCCTAGACACATGTGGCGACGGCCGCCTCGGCCGTCCAGCCAGGGCAAGGCCCGGCAGCAAGCACTGAGTCTTAAGCCCATAAAGTTCCCCTCACACCGGCGTCATCCTGACCGGAGCCGCTTATCGGGCACAGGGAAGGATCTCGCGTGCAACGTATACGACCTTGCCACGGGTCCTTATGAAGGGAACGCCATATTCCCCTTGCATTTGTTCTGTCTTGTCCGACAATGATCCTTGCAAATATGTAAATGTGATTTGCCCGAGTGAAAAAATGACGGAAAATTCACAGCTTATTAACCGCAACTTCAACCGAAAATTCTATGCTTAGCCGTTGGCCATCCGATCTCATAAACGGCAGACGACCGGCGACGGTCCCGCACGAGTTCCGCGTCGCCCGCGTCCCCGCCCGGCGGATACACTCATGAGCACCGCGATCAAGAGCCCGACTCCCGAACCGGCCCACCATTACATCGTGCGCCGCACCGTCGAAGCCTGTCACATGGCCAAAGAAGCCGCGGGCGCGGCGGCCGAAGGCATCGCCACCGGATCGACCGCTCTTCTCAATTCCCTCCGCCAGCGCGAACGCGAACTCGATACCCTCGACATGGAAATTGACAGCGGTGTAACTACCGCGATCACCGAGGTTGGCCCCGCCGAAGCTCGGGAGCTCCTAGCCTGCATGAAATTCATGATCGGCCTCGAGCGCATCGGCGATCTCCTGCTTAGCTTCGCCAACAGCGCTCTATCCGTCAGCGGACGCATCGACTCCGAAGACACTCGCGACCTCACTCAAATGGCGACCATCCTCGAAAAGATGCTGGCGGATTGCGGTAGCGCGTTCTCAGCCCGCGAAATCGGCAAAGCCGTCGACGTTCTCCGTGCAGACGCCGAGATGGACCGCCTGCGCAATCTGATCTTTCTACGCCACATCGAGAATCCCGAGAACGTCGCCCGTCAGGCCAGCCTGCAAGTCATTTTCATGACGCAATCCCTCGAGCGCGCAGGCGATCACGCCAAGAATCTTGCCGAAGAAGTCTGCCACTTCGTCAGCGGGCATACCGTCCGCCACGTCCTGATCGCCTATGACAAGCCCGTCGAGCAAATGTTCATCGACTACCTCCGCCGCCGCGACCAGCACCACTAGAAGAAATAAAACAGAAAAGAAGAAGCAAAACGGTACCCCACCCTTGTCGCGTCTTATGCGACAGGGTGGGGGACCTCGACTTCGATTGATTAATTTCGCGGGTGCTCTATTTCTCGCGCGTTCTTTGCACGAGAGGTGGGGTTTCTAAATTCTGAACACCCGCGAGATCACTGCACTTTCAAACTAATCGTCTGCGACCGCGTCACTCCTCCCCCGCTAGCAGTCACCGTAATCGTAGAGGTCCCAACGCCGGCGCTAGCAGCCGCTTTCACCGTCAATGTGCTGCTCCCGCTTCCCGGCGATGCGATCGTCACGGGTGCAAACGTTCCCGTCACATTCTTGGGAAATCCACTTACCGACAGCGCAACGCTGGACGCGAACCCGTTGCTGCCCGCTATCGACAAAGTCAGCGGTAACGACCCTCCCCGCGATAGCACCAGAGTTGTTCCGCTCACAGTGAGCGCAAATGTAGGACCGATCACCGTGAGCCCCAAAGACTGTGTCTTCGTCACGCCTCCGCCCGACGCCGTAACAATCAATGAATAAGTCCCGCCAACTGTTCCGGACGCCGCCGTCAGTGTCAGCGTGCTGCTTCCATTCCCCGGAGCCGCAATGCTCGTGGGCGCAAACTTTGCCGTCACGCCCTTCGGCAGCCCACTGACGGACAGCGTGATTGCCGAGTTGAATCCGTCTATCGCAGCGGTAGAAATGATCAGAGCGCTCGAACTTCCAGCCGCAACAGTTGCGCTCGTTGCGCTGCTTGAAAGCGTGAATGTGGGCACGGCCACAGTGATTGTGACGTTTGCAGTTCGCGTCAAACCTCCACCGGTCCCGCTGATGATGACGGTTGAGCTCTTCGCTGCCGCGCTGCTGGTTGCAGAGAACGTGACAGTGACGGGAGTGTTTCCCTTAATCGTCGCTGCAGAAAATTTCACTGTTACTCCCGCCGGTGCTCCGCTCGCGCTCAGGGTCACTGCAGATCCAAATCCGCCTTGCCCCGTCAGCGACACCGTCGCAGTCGCCGATCCCCCCGGCGCCAACAAAATGCTGGACACACTCGGACTCAGCGTGAAATTTAACTGAGTACCTGCGCTCCAGTGATTCACCAGCACACTCGCGTCCACCGAACCCAACCCGGTTGCTTCGTCATAACCAGTCCCGCTGCTGAACCCCGAGACTCCGGGTACGCTGTTGTTGCCGCTCGTCACATCGTGGAACGCCGCTGCTCCTCCGCTGGAGAACTGCTGATTTGCTAAAGCATAGAAGCCCGAATTCGCATTCCCCTGCGCCGCGCCAGCATGCTCCACTAGTAACGCCATCACGCTCGCCAGCGAAGGCGCCGCCGCCGAGGTCCCCGAGGCATAAAACACTCCTCCCTGCACCTGGACCACGTACGCATCCTGGATCGATGCGTGCATCGACACATCCGGAATGTCGCGCTTGTTGTCCGCTGGAACTCCGGGCGCGGCCTGCCATCCCGGCTTGCTGTACACGGTGCTGGCTCCTCCTCCACCCGCCCACAATCCACCGCTCCAGCTGCTCTCGTTCCATGCGGACTCTGGAATGTAGCTGATCGCGGACGACTGCCCCGTGCCATTGGTTGGCGACCAATATTGTGCCGAGTTATACAAATCGTTGAATTGTGTTCCGCCCACGCACGTGCTGTAAGGGGTCGAGCACAGTCCATTCACCGCTCGTCCTTGTGTTGCTGTTGTCTGCGAAGGCGAATCGCATCCCGCTGCACCGTTGTCGCCCGACGAGACGAACACCGTCATCCCTTGCGCGGCTGCCTGCGCCCACGTCGCATTCCAGAACGCGTTGCCAGCTGTACCGAGCGATGCCTCGCACAATCCATAGCTCAGCGTTACGATCGGCGCGACATTATGGTTCACCGCGTACTGCGCCGATAGATTGATCCCGTCCATTGTGGTCGTCGATTTCGAAGTTACGAACTTGATCGCCGCATTCTTCGCGATCGCTCCCGCCCATTCCACATCCATCGCAGATTCCAGTTCGTCGTCGCACCACGGGAATCCCGGATCAACTCCATTCACGATGATCTGCGGATCGTTTGCCGGCAGCCCCGCGTTCGTTCGAAACGTTCGTATGTCGGAAAGCGCGACGTCCACGCGCCCCAGAACTGCAATGCTTTGCCCCGTGCCGTCGAGCCCCTGGTTGTACAGTGGCGCGACGTCGTAAATCGTCGCCCAGTCCTGTGGCATCAGGAAGTGGGCGCCGTTCGCCGCCGTATATTGGGGCGCAACAACATGCGAAGGCACACTCCGAAAGTCGTGCAACGAAACCACTCCGCGCACGACCGCCGCGAGCGCCTGCGGAATTTCCGGATCCCTCGCATTCGCATAGTGCCTCTCGCCGCGGACCAAATATTTCTGAATGCTGGCATGGAACATTGAATCTACTTGTGCAGCCGTTCCACTAAACACGATCGTGCGTCGGGATGCTGGAATCTCTTCCACTTCCATTCCAAACGACCGTAGCCATTTCGTCACCTGCTGGAGATCATTCGCCGAGATCCCAAAATTCCGTCCAAATTGCTCCGGAGTTAGCCAGCGATGGTAGTACGGTGACTCCGCATCCTGCTGCCCTCGGATCAGTTCCTCCAACGCCACGTCCTGCGCTGGATCGGCGCGCAGCACCAGCACCATCCGCCCCATATAAAGCTCCGGCTCCGCTTTGCCGATGGAAAACTCAGGCCGCGCCAGTGGATGGCGTTGCTTCGAAAGCACAACCCGCTGATCATTCAGTACGGGAGACGAGACACGGTCCGTCGGAAGGATCGATAAGAGATCTCTCACTGAATTGGTGCTCTCCGGAGCCTGGGCCCACGAGTTCAGTGAAATACACAACACGAAAAGCGACACCGCAAGCGTCTTTCTTGTTTCCATATGCACCTCGATTGGAGTGTTGGCGCGAAGAGGCAAGGGGAGGCCACGCTGATCCATCGGCAAACCCGCTCCCGACTTCACAGAACGATGGTCGCTTTCGATCACGCTGGTAATGAAAAAAGGTAACGGCGCAAGTACCCGCGCTGGGCAGAGAAGAATCGACTGCCTTTACAACCGTCGAAGAGCGGCCCTTCTAGGGCCGCGTAAATCACAGAGGAATTGGTCAGCGCTTCAGCGCCCGTGGGTTCGTTTCCTCGCGAAACGAATCTCATCCGGCATTGACACGCTTCGATCTCGCTTCTACCATCCGATCAAATTCTGATCGCTGATTTCACGCGCGGGTGTGGAATCCATCGATCCTTCAAAGGGCGTGCAATGAAAATTTCCCATCGCAAGCGTCAAATTCCGAATAGCACTAATCAACAGCAAGGCGGCACAGCGCGCATCCTGCCCGTTTTTGCCATTCTCTTCGTGATTGCCCTGGGTGCGCTCGCCGCGCCCCGGTCCTCTCCACAAGATCGCGACCATGACCGCGACTTCGATCGCTTCATTTTCGTTGGGCGCGAACGCATGGCCATCGATTTCGGCGGCGGCAACGGCGGCCGACCCTCGTCCGATGCACTTTGTGAAGAAGGCTCGGTCGCCATCGGCTTCCACGTGCAGACCGGCGAGTTCTTCAACACCGCGTGGCTGGATTGCGCGCGCATTGATCATGATGGCCGCCTCGGCGACCAGCGTCAGATGACCGTCCGCACGGGCAGTCCCGGCGGACGTCCGGTCCACGATGCCTACTGTCCGGAGCACTTCGCACTACGCGGCCTGCGTGGCCGCACCGGCGCTTCTATCGACGAAGCTGTCGGCGAATGCAGCCCGCTCCACGAAATTGCATCCCGCGTCGACAATGCTCGTACCGAGTGGACTCAGCCCGTCATGCGTCCGAATCCCGGAGGACATCCTGCCCAGGCGGAATGCCCGCGCGGTTCCGTTGTCACCGGCTTCCGCTCCACCAGCGGCGAATACATGGACCACCTCTGGATCGTGTGTTCCGAGCTTCGCGCCCGGGATCACGACCACGACCACGATCACTAAGCGCACTGCTCGACGGACCTGGCATCCGCCGAGGCGGGCGTAGCATTTTTTCTTTGCTCCGTAGTTCGCTCGCCTCTGCGGATCAGCAAAATTGCTCCCAGAATCGCTACTGACGCCAGCACTACGCGCGTAGTCAGCGCTTCCGAAGCCAGCAGCCATCCAAGAAATACTGCGACCGCCGGATTCGCATACGTGTGCGTCGCCACCAGCGCGGGCGGACATCGTTGCAGCAACCATGTGTACGCCGTAAACGCCACGATTGATCCGAACACGATCAGATACGCCAGCCCGAGCATCGACTTCAAGGAAACCGCCGACCACTGCAGCGAATGAAACTCGCCACTCGCTCCGGCGGCAGCCAGCAGCATGACCGCGCCGCAAATCGTCGGCAGCGCCGTCCGTCCCAGCGCATCTTCCGGAAGCTTCAGCTTCGGCGAGATCACCACTCCCGCCGCCCACGACAACGATCCCACAAGCACGGCGATCATCCCGATCAGGCTCGATCTTTTAGCCGACAACTCCGCGCCCGTCAGCAGCGCAACGCCGATCACGCCAATTCCCAAACCCAGTGCGCTCAATCGGCTGATCTTCTGTTGGCCGCTCATCCACGCCAGCACGAGGATGAACATCGGTTCTGTCGCGATCAGTAGTGCCGCCAGCCCCGACGAAACGTGCTGCTCCGCCCAGTGCAGCGAGCCATGCCCGATCAGAAAAAACAGCGCTCCGAGAATGGCTCCCGCAATCCAGTGCTCGCGCTTCGGCCGGTATCCCCGCGCACACGCCCATACCAACAAAACACTCCCGGCCACACTGTGACGAATGCCTGCGGTGACGAGCGGCGGAATCGTTTCCACAGCGTAGCGAATCGCAAGATACGTCGATCCCCAGACGATGTAGATGGCCGCAAAGGCGAACGCCAGCTTGATCGACTCAGCGCGGCGCTTGTCGTCACGCTTCGGATTTGGTTGAGGCACGATCACAGGTCTGCCTCCTATGTGTATCACCTTGCCGCTGCGAATCATCGCCATGATTTGCGCCGGATTGTCTCGAAACATAAGCTAACCTCTAAACGTGTAATCAACGGTTAGGTGATGTTAGATGCAAAAATGCTAACTTGTCAATGCGCTTTTAATGGTTAGATAATGAATGCAGCCAAGGAGTGAATATCCAGCAAACCACGAAAACTTCGAAGCGGCTGCCGCAGTTCGAACTGATCGGCGGATCCGTCTGTCTCGACTTCCTCAACACGCTCGACGACCGATACAGCAGCCAGCCCAAAGAACTGCTCCCGCACTACATCGATCTGGTGCGCTTCGCCGATGAAGCCGGAGTCCTCGACCACCGCCAGGCAGATCGCCTGGCTGCACAAAACTCAGCGTCTCCACAGTCCGCGCAACATGCCCTAACCGAGGCCATCGAGATGCGTGAAGCTATGTACGCCGTCTTCTGGGCCCTGGTTCGCAAGAAGCCCGTGCCTCCGTCAGACCTCTTAACGCTCAATCGATACATTCGGTCCGCCGCGCAGCATGCGATTCTTGCTTCGCACGGCCACCATTTTGAATGGCAATTCGATTCGTCATCGAACAATTTCGAAGCTCCGCTATGGCCGATCGCGAGATCCGCCGCCGACCTGCTCGCCTCCGATCAATTGCAATTCGTGCGAGCCTGCGCCTCGAAAACCTGTGAATGGTTATTTCTGGATGAGAGCAAGAATCATCGTCGCCGCTGGTGCGATATGACGAAATGCGGCAACCGCGCCAAGGTGCGCCGGTTTTATAAAAGCCAGCTTTCTAAGAGGAAGAAAGCCGAATAGGAATGATCCTCGCAGTTCATTTGGCGGGCCGGCTGCCCACGTCGAAGCCGTAGCTTGACAGAATCGCGCCAACTTTTTCACTCTGGACGAACGCCAGAAACTGCCGCGCCGTTTCCTTATTCTTCGACGAATTCAGAATCACGCACGCCTGCTCGATTGCCGGATATTCGTTCGCAGGAATCTCCACGTACCGCCCCTTGCTTTTCATATTCGGCGACAACGCCAGCGAAAGCGCCACCACACCCGCGTCTGCCGCTCCGGACACCACAAACGACGCCGTCTGCGAAATGTTTTCCCCGAGCACAAACTTGTCTTTCACCTTGTCGTAGATCCCTTCCTTTTGCAGCGCCGCGACCGCCGCTTGCCCATACGGAGCGTGCTGCGGGTTCGCAATCGCAATCTTCTTTACGCCCGGATCGAGAAATACCTTCAGCCCGGAATCAATCTTGATCCTCGACTCGTTGAGCACCCACACCACAATCTTGCCCTTGGCATACGGGTAGTAGCTTCCGCTCTCCACCAGTCCCGCGCTCTCCAGTTTTTTCGGATAATCCAGGTTGGCTGAAAAAAACATATCGAATGGAGCCCCGTTCTGAAGCTGCTGAAAGAAATTTCCCGACGACCCGTACGTTACCTTCACGGTCCTACCGGTCTGCTGCTGAAATTGCGCGGCCACGTCCTGCATGGCGAACTGCAAATCTGCCGCCGCTGCGACCGTGATCTCCTGCGCGGAGCATAAGCCGCAAGCCAAAGCCATTCCCAGAAGCGCGATGCAAACTCGCATTCGGATTTTCAATTGGCTCTCCTCCAATTCTTCCGACGGATCAAATGCAATCACTGCACATCCACAATCTTCAGCATCGTAACTTGCCGTATCCAGCGCGCCGGCCGTTTCTCATCCGGGATCACAATCCGGTACGGACCTTCTTTCGCATCCATCGGCTTCCCATCTTTCAGGAATGTAAGAACGACCTGCTTGTCCGTAAACCCTGGATCCATCTCCGGCAGCGCAATCACCACCCGGTAGCCATCGGCCGCCTCGACCAGCAGACACGATGCCAGCCGCTTTCCCCGCAGCGCTTCGCCGAACGCAACCCCGGCCTTTTCCAGCACAGCCTTTACTGCGACTCCCTCGAATGTCGCCGAAACATCGTGCGCCTTGGCCTGCACTTTTACATGCGGCAGAGCCTCCAGATCGGCCCGCGAGAGCACGGTTTGTTTTCCATCGTCATTTTGAATCGTGAGTTGCTGCGCCCAGGCTCGAACCGTCGCCATCGAAAACGCCGACAGCAGTGCGAGCAATAGGAAGCGTCTTCGAGCTTCATGCATGGAGTTGGTCCTTAAGACCTGAGTTTCCCCGAATCGATGGGATCATACTAAACCGTATAGAGATCGTCGGTAAAATCGTTGGTCGCCGACGAATTCTCGACCACACTGCAATTCCCAGCTCCAAAGGTGCACTCTCAGGATGATCGAGGGCTGGAATCGCACTGCCGAACCCTAGCCGTCGCGGCTCCTCTCGACGCAAGCCCCGCTGGGCGCACCATCGCCGGCCGCGGTCCGTGACCGAAGCCCAGTCCTATCAATCGGATG
>Ga0181522_10001614_pt1 | contig 13594 bp, 12 predicted proteins | sample PEATcosm2014_Bin_27_FD_121103 | JGI IMG/M metagenome (GOLD analysis project Ga0181522, IMG submission 121103) | Peatland microbial communities from MTU Mesocosm Facility, Houghton, MI, USA - PEATcosm2014_Bin05_10_metaG | ecosystem: Environmental > Terrestrial > Soil > Wetlands > Peat | place... | reverse complement strand
GAAAATCTGGAGCGGGAGACGGGATTTGAACCCGCGACTTCGACCTTGGCAAGGTCGCACTCTACCACTGAGTTACTCCCGCTCAGCGTTTTTCATTTTACATGATTCAGTTTCGACGGGCTACGTTACGTGTGGTTACGTATGTGTGGCGACAGCCGCCCTCGGCTGTCGGTCGAGCGAAGCTCGACAGATGCTTCTCAACGCACCACCCACTGCGGATCTTCTTCCGGCTGCACGATCCGCCCGTCACGCATGTGAATGATTCGATCTCCATAGCGAGCGGCCTCAGGATTATGCGTGATCATCAGCACCGTCTGGCCGAGTTCCTGGTTCGATTGCCGCAACATCTTTAATACGATGCTCGAATTTTCGGTGTCGAGATTACCCGTAGGTTCGTCGGCCAGAACCACCGCCGGTTTGTTGATCAATGCCCGCGCCAGCGCAACCCGCTGCTGTTCGCCTCCCGAAAGCTCCGAGGGGCGATGATTTAGCCGCTTGCTGAGCCCCAGCAGATCGGTAATCCGCGAAAAATATTCCGGATCGCGGTTACCGTTGCCCGAAATTTCTTGCGAGATTGCAATGTTCGATCGCGCATCCAGCGTGGGCAGCAGATTGAATTTCTGAAAGACGAATCCTATTTTGCGTTTCCGCAGGCGCGTGCGCTCCGCGTCGGAAAGCGTGGCTATGTCCTCACCATCCAGAATTACCTTGCCGGAATCGGCCTGCGTCAACCCGCCAAGCAAATAAAATAGACTCGACTTGCCGCTGCCAGAAGGGCCAACCACGGTGACGAACTCTCCCCGTTGCACCGCGAACGAAATGCCCCGCAGAGCAGGCACTTCGATCTTCCCCACGTGATAGGTTTTGCGCAAATCAATGGCTTCGATGAATGCGCTCATGCAGTTTCGATCTTACACGATGGGTGGGATTTAGCGCGGTTGACGCCGCTCCCCACGATCGGAAAACCTCTGTTGCGACGTACTGTCCCAGGGAGGGAGCAACGGAGGCCAGCAGCTGCGGAAGCAGGTTTGCCAAAGTTTCTTCTCAGCGTCCTCTGTGTTTTGATTTCGCTTGCTAAGCGACTCCGATTTGGCGCGGAAACTGCGTGCTTCGCTCATGCGGCCGCTTGGGGCCGCGCTTGCGCACTAACAGCAAACGAATTCTCTCGAGCAAATCCGCGGGTGCGTACATGCCGCGCGCCAGAAACACATCGGCCTGCGAGTCGTGATCGTAGGTGCGAGCTTTGCTCGAAATCAGTATAGCTGGAGTCTGCGGCGAGAGGTTCTTCACCGCCGCGATTAACTGCGGGCCATCCATGCCCGGCATAGCCATATCCGTCACTACCAGATCGATACCGCCCTTTTTGAAGCGCTCCAGCGCCTCTTCGCCACGCGAGTAGCTCGCGACGCGGTAGCCGCGCGTCTCCAGCATGATCTTCCGGTAGGAAAGAGATTGTTCGTTATCGTCTACGCAAAGAATCGTACGTTTTGGTTTCATTCACCGCCTGGGATCCGCCGGCTTTAGCGAGCGCCGCAGCTCAACGGGTTTTCTCTGTTCGTGAAGAATTTACGAGCGAGAGTGATGCTATAGGCGGCAAAACACGCTGTAAAGTAGCGTCGAAGCAAATGGCAGCTTTCGGCTATTGACTTTTTTATGAATCCAGAAAAATTCGATTTTCCGCGATTTCCCTATAGCACTTTAGAGGAAAACTTCTCCGCGCATCACTTCCACCGAATTGCCGCCGACGCGCACGTTAACCACACGGTTATCGTTTCGCGAGGCGCGCACGAAAATCCGGCTCAATCGTTTCATCTCGACGCCCTGCTCAATCAGCACCTGTTCGTCGGATTTCGCCACACCGTGCTGCACCATCCACGCGGCAGTGCAGCCCGCCGCCGATCCTGTCGCCGGGTCTTCGCCGTTGTAGAAAATCATGCGCGCTTGCAGACGTGCTTCCGGATTCACCGTCTCGCGGCTCACGAAATAAAAAAACTTTCCCTCCGATTTCTGCAGGTATTCGACGGCGCGGCTCACGTTGATCTGCAATCTCTGCAGCGCGGCCAAAGATTTCAGCGGTGCAATCGCAAACGGAACCCCAGTCGAAACCGTTTCGATGGGCAGCGAATCGTCGAAATCTTCTACTGCAATTCCAGCGGCGCGCGCCACCGCGTCGCGATCATGCTGCACTCCAAACTTAGGGTCGACCTGCGTCATCTCGCCGAACGCGGGTTTGCCGTTCGCATGTTTGAACACCACCGGTACTTTGCCCACATTCAGATCGAGAACAACTTTGTCGGCGCCATTCTGTTCCCGCAAAGCGAACGCCGTGCCCAAGGAAGGATGTCCGGCGAACGGCAACTCTTCTTCCACCGTAAAAATGCGTACCCGCACGCCCCGTTCGCGCTCGGTGGCCGCATCGCGCGGAAGAATGAATGTTGTCTCCGACAAGTTCATCTCTTTCGCGATGGCCTGCATCTCAGCGTCGCTCAACCCACGTCCATCTGGAAACACCGCCAGCGAATTTCCCTCCAACGGAGTCGAAGTGAAAACGTCCCATTGCGCCATGGCGTAGCGCCGCTTTTGTGTTGTCATAGGTTTTTCCCGCGCGAAAAGTCCTAGAGATGCGGCACCGCTATGATCGATTCAGCAAAACGCTCTTTTGGCTCGACTTCTCACGATTGACAGCATGCCGCGAGGCTCCTATCCTATGTTCATGTTTCGCACCATCCACGCGATCTGTTGTTGCATGTGTTCGCCGCCGTGTGGGTAGGAGCGACCGTGACTTCTTCCACCCACCCGGACCGGGTGGGTTTTGTGTTTCTGGGCTTCGATCGGATTTTGCAACGAACGATAAACCCTAGTAAACTAATAGACTTTAAGGATAAGGAGAAATTTTATGACCACCGCAACCGCTTCCGCAACCAATGTCATCCCTCGAATCAACGACACCGCACCCGATTTTAGTGCCGAAACCACGCAAGGCCCCATACACTTTCACGAATGGGTCGGCGACGGCTGGGCCGTCCTGTTTTCGCACCCGAAAGATTTCACGCCGGTCTGCACCACAGAACTTGGCTACATGGCCAAGCTCGCGCCTGAATTTGCCAAGCGCAATACCAAGATCATCGGTCTGAGCGTTGACCCAGTAAGCAGCCACGGCAAGTGGGCTGACGACATTGAAGAAACCCAGGGCGCGAAAGTGACCTATCCGATGATCGGCGACCCGCAGCTCAAGGTGGCTAAGCTCTATGGCATGTTGCCCGGCGAGGCCGGAGAAAGCTGTGAAGGACGCACCGCTGCCGACAACGCCACTGTGCGCACCGTGTTTGTCATCGGCCCCGACAAGAAGATCAAGCTGCAGCTTAGCTATCCCATGTCTACGGGACGCAACTTCGACGAGATCCTGCGCGTGATCGATTCCATGCAGCTCACCGCGAAACACAAAGTGGCCACCCCAGTGAACTGGAAGCAGGGCGACGATGTGATCATCCTCCCGGCCGTTTCAAAGGAAGAAGCGCAACAGAAATATCCCGGAGGATGGAAAGAGCCTAAGCCGTACCTGCGCATTGTTCCGCAGCCGAAGTAAAGGAGTCGATCTCTCGAATGGCCGTGCTGGAAGGTGCGACGCGGCGAGTTCGCCCCTGAAGCACGGCCAATTGTTTTTAGGGACATTCAATTTGGCAAGCCGCCCTGGCCAAACTTGCCTCACCCCTCTGTGTGACGGCCGTCACAGTGTATTAGTAGAATCCAAGAAACAATCAGCTTAGTATCTCCCAGGCCCCATGAGACGCTGGTCCGCGCAGTGTTGTTTCAACGGCGAGATGCTCACCCCGTTCCGAGGAGACTCGTCATGGCAGTAAATACCGTTAGCGTTCCCGTCCTGAAAGTAGTTGCCAAGAAGAGCGCCACCGTGGCAAAGATTGCCCCGCCCGGTGGAAAGTCTGCGATCCTTGAGACTCCAGCTATTCAGGACAAGATTGCGGAACTTCGCGCCAAGAAAAAAGACCTGCAACAGGGTGGCGGCGCGCTGCGCATTCAGAAGCAGCACGATTCGGGCAAGCTCTCAGCGCGTGAGCGCCTGGAAGGCCTGGTCGATCAGAATAGCTTCCAGGAAGTCGGTCTTTTCACTAAACACCGCGCCACATACTTCGGCATGTCAGACAAAGCACTCGCCGCAGATGGCGTGATCACTGGCTGCGCGACCATCGACGGGCGTGCCGTGCATGTGGCCAGCCAGGATTTCACCGTGGCGGGCGGAGCCGCGGGTGAAGCGCACTGCAACAAGATCGCCGAGATGATGCAGCTTTCGCTGAAGACAGGAACACCGTTTGTGTTCATCAATGATTCCGGCGGAGCGCGCGTGCAGGAGGGAATCGACAGCCTGGCGGGCTACGCGCGTATCTTTTACAACAACGTGATGCTATCGGGAATCGTGCCGCAAGTTTCCATCATCTGTGGGCCCTGCGCTGGCGGCGCCGCTTACAGTCCCGCGCTAACCGATTTCATTATTCAGACCAGGCGGGCACAGTTGTTTATTACGGGGCCGCAGGTAATTCGCCAGGTGACGGGCGAGGTGGTTTCGGCAGAAAATCTGGGCGGCCCAGCGGCGCAGATGAACCGCTCCGGCGTGGTGCACTTGATCGCCGAGGATGACGCCGGCGCGTTAGCTTTGTGCCGCCGCGTGCTGAGTTTTCTGCCTGCGAACAACATGGAAGATCCGCCACGGCTGCCCTTCCAAACCGCGCTGGAGGACGATCCGGAGCTGAACCATGTCGTCCCCGTCGAATCGAAAGTAGCTTACGACGTGAGGAAAGTGATCACACGGGTGCTCGACGATCTCGACTTTTTTGAGGTCCAGCCCGGCTTCGCCGCGAATGCGGTCATCGGATTCGGCCGGATTCAAGGGCGCCCTGTCGGAATTGTAGCCAATCAACCCTTGGTGCTGGCCGGAGTGTTGGACATCAATTCGTCGGACAAGATCGCGTGGTTCGTTCGCTTTTGTAACGCATTCAACATTCCATTGCTCACGTTTGTCGATACGCCCGGATACTTGCCCGGGGTCGACCAGGAATACGGCGGCATTATTCGCCACGGCGCGAAGATTCTTTTCGCGTATTCAGCGGCGACCGTTCCAAAAATTACGATTGTGCTGCGCAAAGCCTACGGCGGAGCATATATCGCAATGTGCTGCAAGAATCTCGGGGCCGATCGCGTTATCGCCTGGCCTACGGCGGAAATCGCTGTCATGGGTGCGGAAGGCGCGGTCGAAATCGTATTTCGTCACGAACTCGATGCTGCGCAAGACAAAGCGGCACGCCGTGCCGAGTTAATCGAAAACTATCGCGAAACATTTGCCAATCCGTATGTCGCTGCGAGCCGGCAACTGGTTGATGACATTATTGAACCGGCAGAAACCAGGAACTATGTCGCTCATTGCCTTGAGATCTTGCACACCAAACGCGAGCGGCGTCCTCCGAAGAAGCATGGTTTGATTCCATTATGAGGGACAAAAAAACGAAAATCGAAGTAGCTGAGGCGGGTGCCGCTCCGACTGGGCAACCCTGCGAAGCAGCGCACCAATTGGCCGAAGGTCTCTCCGGTCCGGTCTGCGAGCAGATTTCGCCAGAAATCCTTGCCAGCATCCGGTCGATAGTTTCCTTTGTTCGGAAACAGAGGATTCGGGTCCGGTCGGTGAAGCTGCTTCCAAATTCTTCCGTCCGTCCGGCCTGGAATACTCGGGGTCAGCGTAGAATACAGACGTCGCACAACCTTCATGACGCGTAGCTGGGCCTGCTGTAGAGCCGGAAAGCCGACGAGGCGAGTTTTTGAAGTTCCGCATCATCATCGACGGGAAAACTTACGAGATCGAATACGACGCCGAAGAATCCACTCCCACGCCGTCCGTGACATTTGTCGACCGTGTTCAGTCTCTGGTACTCCCTACACCTCAAGGTCCAGCCGAGGCGTCGAACATCGACGAATCCAAGGTATGCCGAAGCCCCGTGGCCGGCATTGTGACAAGAATCGATGTCGAAGCCGGCGAAGCTGTGCAAGAAGGCGAAATTGTTGTGGTGGTTGACGCCATGAAAATGGAAAACATCCTCACCGCCGCCGCAACTTCCAAAGTGAGCGCCGTAAAAGTGAAAGTGGGCGATCCGGTAAAACTCGGCCAAATCCTGATCGAATTCGAGTAGGCGTCCTGCTTTATTTTTCCCCGCCGTGATGTGCATCACACGCCGCCGTACTTTTAGTCACTGAAGGTCGTTTGCCATCTGCTTACGCTGCTATTAGCGGCAGGATTTCCCGCTGCCGGCGCGCTCAATACCCGCTTCCAGGCTTGATCCAATCGGGATCTCTCAAGGCTGACAACTTGGTATCGGCGTTCCGCTAAAACCGATTCGATGAAACGACAAATTGTGCGTTGCCTTCAGAAGCAAAAGAGCTGCAAAGGCGGAAAGAAGAAGTTCGATGTTACTCAAACCATTCGTCATAAACCGTCACGGCCGCCTGGTATTTCCCTGCAATTTTTTTCCGGAGCTTGATTTTTCTGTATTCGAATCGCTCAAGCAATTCGCGACGGTCATCCGGCGCGATTTCGGCGAGAAAGCGCCCACCGAAAACGATATTGTCAGCCGCCTGCAGGCGGGGGAGTACCAAAACCGCTTTGAAATCTGCCGCGATCTGGCGCTGAATCTTTTCTGGGCCAATCGTTACATGTTCACCATGTACGACAAGCGTCCGGTTCGCTGGGGCGATCTGCCGCGGCAGCGCGAAGACGTTTTCCTGCCGCTGTTCCGGCCGCGAGACGCAAGGGCGACGATCACCGCGATCGAATCCGGCTGCGAGGCATTGCCTGCCCGATGGGACGAAGAACAGGAAGACAAGATTCTTCAAATCTTGCTGAACGTTTTCCGCAACAAGCCGAGCGCTGGGGGAGAGCTGCGCGCCATCAAGCCCACGGTCGCGGAAATCACCGAGAATCCGGCGAATCTGACCTACCGGCTGGAGAACTACAATCGTGACTTTCTGCATTACACCCACGACGATGTGATCGACTGTATCCATCCCGTGCCGGAGTTGGAAGCGCTCATGCGGCAGGGAATGATTTTGCACAATCAATATCCCTGGGACCCGGCGTCGGGAAGCCGCGCCGAAATTGGCGCTTTGCGCGATGACGACTATGTAGTGGGCTACTATCCGAAAAATAACGAAGTTTTGCAGTTCATCCGCCGGGTTAAGCGAAACCTCGATTCGGCGCCTCGACTGATCGCGCGAGTGGCCGCGGCACTGCCCGAAACACTGGCGTTGAGCGAGCCCGTAAAGCCTTATCCTCCGATCAAAGTCAGTGAGACATTTCGCATTCTGCCGCGCATCGAGGCGATCGCCGTTTATGAAGGCGAGATTCCCTGCACGAATGATGACCTGATCAGCAACCACGCCTACTGCTGGTCGCGCATGACGGCGCAGGAAATTTCGCAAAAGACGGGCATCGAACGCCGCGGCTACACCGAGCTGACGCTGGAGCAGATGGCTCTGTTGGCTTCGCATCAGGCGCTGGCCAAGTCCGGCAGGAAGCCGGCGGAAATCGGCGCCGTCTTATTTTGCAGTTGTACCAGCACGCGGCTGATTCCCTCGGTGGCCTGCTGGCTTTCGGGCGAACTGGGATTGGCCCAGACGCACACTTCCTGCGACATCGTTGCGGCCTGCGCCGGCATGTCCTACGGATTGTCGGAAGCGATTCGCCTGCTCCAGGAAATCGAGCGCCCGGTGTTAGTGGTCTGCGCGGAGAAATTCTCCGACAAAATCGGCACAGTGCGCACTTCACGCATGATTTTTGGGGACGGAGCGGCAGCTATGATTGTTGCTCCCGCGCCCGAAGGGGCCGCTTCCGATATCGAGATTGTGCAAACCTACGCCAGCGGCCCATGGTCGGAGGTGAACTCGATCATCTGGCCAAATCCCGAATTTGACAACAACATCACTGTTTACGGTCCCGAGGTGAAAACGCTGGCCAAAAGATACCTCGTGCAGATGATGAACGAATTGAATGCACTGCCTAACCCTAACGGCGGAGATGGTTGTCTGATGGATGCAATCGACCTTGTCGTGCCCCATCAGGCGAACAAGACGATGGTCACCGATCTCGCCAAGGCGGCCGGAGTCAGCGAAGACAAACTTTATTTCAACATTGAAACCGTCGGCAACACTTCTTCGGCAAGCATCCTGCTGGCGATCCATGATGCGGTGCGCGATGGAACCATCGATCGTCCGATGCGTGTGTTTGCACCCGGTTTTGGCGCCGGAGCGGTGGGTGGGTACGTAGTGATGCGCGTCGATCCGGCAATCGTAAGTATCAACTCTCAGGAGATAACAGTCATGGCAAACCTCGGAAGTAATGGAAATGGACACAACGGAAACGGACACAACGGAAACGGGTGGGGATCGCTGAAGGGAAAAGTTGCCCTCGTCACCGGCGCCTCCCGTGGAATTGGGCGCGCGATTGCCATCGAATTGGCCAAACGCGGCGCCAACATCGCACTCGACTATCGCTCTGACAGCGCGCACGCCGAAACCGCGGCAACAGAAATCCGCGAACTGGGAGTGGAGTGCATTTTGATTCAGGGAGACATCTCGAAAAAGGGTGAGGCCCAGCGAGTGGTGAAAGAAGTGCTTGATAAATGGCAACGGCTCGACATTCTGGTCAACAATGCCGGCATCACGCGCGATCGCTCCATGCGCAAGATGACCGACGATGACTGGGGCCAGGTGATCAACGTCAACCTGAACGGCACGTTCTATTGCACCAGTGCAGCGCTTCCGGCCATGATCAATCAGCGCTTCGGAAGAATCATCAACATCGCTTCCGTGGTCGGCCAGATGGGCGCATTCGGGCAGGCGAATTACTCAGCCAGCAAGGGCGGAATCATCGCGTTTACTAAAACACTCGCGCTCGAGATGGCCAAGTTCAATATCACGGCAAATTCGATTGCTCCCGGATTTACCTCGACCGAAATGGTGGATGCGATTCCGGAAGAAGTCTCGGCGCAGATTAAGGCCAAAATACCCTTGGGCCGGTTTGCAACGCCGGAAGAGATTGCCAAAGCCGCAGCATTTCTTGCTGCCGACGGCGACTACATCACCGGGCAGGAACTAAATGTCAACGGCGGATACCATATGTAGGATGTTCTTGCGCGAGCTCGCTGGAGCAATCGAACGGGAAGGGCACCGCTTTAGTCGTGCCGTCCGCGGCTCCGATAAAATAAAATCACGGCTTCCAACCGCGAGGCTGGCCCTGTTATCGTGAGTTAAAAACAGACCCATGGCCAGGGAGCATTCGTCCTCTTGACAAGCACCCGGAATGGTCTATACTGCAATGTCTGCCGCACTGCAGCATGGAGTGCAGAAGGACTGCGACGCGTCGGTTTTCCGGGGCAAGGATCGCGGCGAAGCTTCACCCTCCCCCGGCCTCTGACCGGCCGCTTCCGTTAAACTGTTCTGCGCCTTTCCTGCCGCGGTTGTGGCTTACTGCCGATATGTGATTAAGATCCGGGGGGACTGGGAATGTCCGACAACATTCAGATGCCATTTACGCTTGCAGGCAAGACCGCGCTGGTGACGGGCGCGGGCCGCGGTATTGGACGCGCCATCGCCAACAAACTGGCAGCCTCGGGCGCGGCAGTCATGGTCAATGATCTCGACGACGCGGCGCTCTGCGAAACACGATGCTCCCTTCGCAATGCCGGCTACCGTGTGGAGCGCGTGGTCGGGGATCTGGTCCAGCCGTCTTTTCCTGACAAGCTCGTCGAAGCGACGCTTTCCGCATTCGGCTCCATCGACATCGTCGTCAACAATGCGGGCTACAGCTGGGACAATGTCATCCAAAAAACCACCGATGAACAGTTTCAAGCCATGCTTGAGATTCACCTGGTCGTCCCCTTCCGCATTTTGCGGGCCGCTTCCACTTACATCCGCGAGACCGCCAAGAAAGAGATCGCCACAGGAAAACGCGTCATGCGCAAGGTCGTCAACATTACTTCTATTGCCGGTACAGACGGCAATGCCGGACAGGCCGGCTATTCATCCGGTAAGTCGGGCGTATTAGGACTGACGCGGACGCTGGCGAAGGAATGGGGCCGCTATAACGTCAACGTCAACGCCGTGGGCTTCGGATTGATCGAGACCCGCTTGGTGCAGCCGTTGGTGAGCGGGCAATCGGAAATCGAGATGCAGGGCCATAAGATTCAGATCGGAGTGCAGCAAACCATGCTCGACTCGATCAAGAAGGATTGCCCCTTGGGCAGGTTGGGCACGCCGGAGGATGCTGCGAATGCTGTCTTGTTTTTCTGCTCGCCGCTTTCCGATTACGTGACCGGTGAGGTTCTGCTTTGCAGCGGAGGCTTCCACTTCTAGAGTGTCAGCAGTCTGCAGCGGCGGGAAGCTGGAGGCAGTATGAGCCGCATCGGCGAGTGCTTTCCTACGCGGCCACTTTCTCGCCAGCCGGGACACGTGCGAAGGTTGCTTTTTCTTCGTCCGCATCCTCTACCATGCATTCCAGAGCGAGGTAGTGCTGCTGGCTGTATTCGAAGCCGAGATCGTACGACTCGACCAAGGGTCTGTTTGAAGATGCGATATTGACTGGCGATCCGACTACTTCTGCGTATGTCATGGGAGCCCCACCTTTAGCTTGAATGACGGCAACTCCTGTGGAGCCGCTGCCTCTGCCTCAGAGGTTACTCCCGGAAGTGGAAATCGGTTTGTGCTGCTCGTCACACATCAATGTGATCGTTGACGTTTGCGGCGGGACGCTGATTTCGCTTTGCCGTCCTTCTTTTCATGGGCGAGTTTCGCGACCAGGGCTTCCAATTCCTCGACCCGTTGCTGAAGCTCCTGTTCGTGCGCCGCGGCTGGCGCAGGCGGCGGCGAAGGACGAAATTCCACTGGCGGCATCGGTACGCCGGGCCGCCCCTGCATGAACTCGAACGGGCTCATCGGCGGCGCTATGGCTCGATAGGCGTTCTGATACATATCGAGGAGCGCCTTCATATACTTCAGAGTGTTCTCCTGCGTCGCCTTACCGGATGCAACTACCATCTCGCGCAGAATGTCGAGGGGCAGGGAAGAGTCAGGACCTTTTGCGTTCTCTACAATGATCTGGGTCAGCACCAGGCGCGTCAGATCCTCGCCGGTGGCCGCATCCAGCACCTGTATTTCATGCCCGTCGCGGATCATGCGGGCGATTTCATCCTGATTGATGTAGCGGCTGTTGGTGGTGTCATAAAGCCGCCGGTTCTCGTACTTCTTGATAATGACAGGTTTACGGGGCATTCGTTGCGTCTCAAAGAAATCGTGAAAATATTCTATTTTTCCCTTGACAGCCGCCGATAAGAGGCTATCATTAAGTTAATGCTGCAGTGCAGCATGAAATGCAGCATAGACCGAATTCATATCAAGAAGGAGAACAACATGAGCGCCCCCAAGAAGTCAACCCGCACCGAAGGCCACAAGTCTGAAGTTGTGGAGAATTTCGCACCTCTTTACACCAAGAATGTGGAGCGTCTGGCGGAACTACAGAAGAAGTCTCTGGAAGTTGCTTCCGAGCAGAACGCCGAATTCTTTACTGCCTGCAAGAAGGCCTTCAACTTCGCCCCTGAGACGCCCGGACTGTTCTGGTTTGACGTAATCGGCCAGACTTTCGAGCGCGCAATTGAAACCCAGAAAGGCGCCGTCGACCTCGCTGTCGAGCAGGCCCGCTCCATTACCAGCGCGATCGAAGAGCGCACTGCCTCGGCCGCGAAAGTGGCGGAGGGCGTGACTGCGCTATTTGAGCAGACTGCCCAGCAGACGATTGCCGCGAAGAAAAAGGCAATCGAGTATTTTGCCGAGCAGCAGAAGAGCGCTTATGAGGCTGCCAAGAAGCAGTTCAAGTTCGCCAATCCGGCCGCCGAAGCATTCCAGACCGGCTTTGACGTTCTGATCGAGACGCAGAAATCGCTGCTCGATGTCACTGCCAAGACCCTGAAGAGCTCGGTAGCCGCGTAAGCCGGGGCTATACTGCACTAGAGGACAGCCCGGGGTGAGACGTCTTTACCCAGGGTCTGCTTCGTGGCTGTCTGTTTTTTTCTGGAGGTTGCAATGGCAGACGAACGCGCGCCCAATGGCAAGGATGTCGATCCCGTGGCCGCATTCCGAGAAGTTCGCGACAATTACCTCGACGTCTGGGCCAAAACCATGGTTGAGACGGTGAATACTGAAGCGTATGCGAAAGCTTCCGGGACCGTGCTCGATACCTATCTCACGGCGTCCTCGCCGTTTCGCGAGGCGCTGGACAAAGCCATGCTGCAGGCGCTGCAGCAATTGAGCCTGCCATCGCGCAACGATTTCATCAGCCTGGCCGAGCGCCTTACGAACGTAGAGATGAAGCTCGACGACATCGATGCCAAGCTCGATGAGATCGGGAAATCGACCAAGAAGCCCAAATCCGCGGCCCGTGCTTCGCGCCCTGCCGCAAGCCCTAAAAGGAAGGGGGCGAAGTAACCATGTCAGAGGCCGCCGTGGTTTCGGATCAGTTCTCGCTTTTGGCAGAAAAGCTCATCTCCTTCAACAAAGCGGTCACAACCAAAGTTCCTATCGCGCAAACCCCCAAGCAGGTTGTGTGGACGCTGAACAAGGCGAAACTCTACCGCTACATTCCGGTCGTCCCCGAAGAGAAACGGCATCGTATCCCGCTGCTCTTAGTGTTCGCGCTGATGAACCGGCCTTACATCCTTGATCTGCGTCCCGGACACAGCTTCGTCGAGTTCATGCTGCAGCAGGGCTATGATCTATATCTTCTCGACTGGGGCGCGCCCGGCCCGGAAGACAAAAATCTCAAGTTTGACGATTACACACTCGACTATATGCCCCGAGCCATCCGTAAGATGAAGACGATCTCGGGCGTCGAGGAGTTCAGCATGTTGGGCTGGTGCATCGGCGCCATTCTCGCGACGGTTTACTCTTCCCTGCGGGCCGATGATGGGCTGCGCAATCTGATTCTGCTAACCGCCCCGCTCGATTTTTCGGACAAGCAGGGAATCACCTTTGCCCGCTGGGTTGATGAACGCTTCTTCGATATCGATAAAGTGCTCGCTGCAACCGGCAACATGCCCGGAGAGATGATCGACTACGGCGCGAAGGCATTGAAGCCGGTCGATAACTACGTGCTGAATTATCTCAAGCTCTGGGACAACATCGAGAACCCGCAGGTGGTCGAAGCCTGGAAAGCCATGAATACGTGGGTCACCGACAATGTTGCCCTGGCGGGCGGCGCATTTCGCCAGCTCGTGGTCGATCTTTACCGCAATGACCGGCTTATGCGCGGCGAGTGGATGATTCGCGGCGAGCGCGTGGATCTGGCAAAGATCCGTGCCAATCTCCTGACCGTGATTGCGCAAGCCGATCACATTACTCCCCCGTGCCAGTCGGAAGCGATCATGACTCGCGTGAGCAGCAAAGATAAAGAGCTGTTCCGGGTTCGCGGAGGCCACATCGGCATCATGGCCGGTTCTGGCGCAGACAAAGTCACCTGGCCGCACATCAATGGCTGGCTCGGCTCGCG
>Ga0181522_10001613_pt1 | contig 13595 bp, 12 predicted proteins | sample PEATcosm2014_Bin_27_FD_121103 | JGI IMG/M metagenome (GOLD analysis project Ga0181522, IMG submission 121103) | Peatland microbial communities from MTU Mesocosm Facility, Houghton, MI, USA - PEATcosm2014_Bin05_10_metaG | ecosystem: Environmental > Terrestrial > Soil > Wetlands > Peat | place... | reverse complement strand
CCGTGGACATCAGCCAGTCGGGAGTTTCGGTCATGCTGCGGCTTGAGGCTCCGGTCGGCGACCTCGTGGAGTTGCAGTTCGTGTTGCCGCTTGGATCGGTGAAAGTCTACGCGATTGTGCGGCAGCGGAACGCATTTCGTTACGGTTTGCAATTTGTGGGCAATTCGCCGAACGAAATCATCCTGGCCACCTGCCGCAGCCTGGAAGTGGAAGCGTCGCTGCGCCAGAGTACAATTCCGATTAAGGGATGAGGCTTAGTGGACGAGGTTTCCGCCGATTCCTTCGGCAATACGTTCCCCCACCTTCTCGGCAAGAACGGCAAACGCAGGAATTTCCAACAACCGCAACCCAATCTCTCCCTGCGGCAGATCCTCGGCATGCATCGCTTCCTTTCCCTCGCGTAGCGCTTCCTGGAGCTTCGCCGCCGTCGCCGGATCGAAGCCCTCCGAAACAATCACGGTATTATCTTTCCAGGATTCCACGATTACCGGCCCCTCTTCGGTAGCAAATTGAGCGATCGACACTGGGCAGTTTGCCCCCGAGCAGATGGGTGCCTGCTGAACTTTCGCATCTTGATAGCGCTGCGACACCGCATCCGCGTAAAAATGCGCAAACCAATCTGCGACCGCCGCCGTCTTCCAGTGCGAAACATACAACAACCCTAAGTCCGCTGTACCCAGCGAAGACTCCGCGACAGCTTTGTCTTGATCTTGCTTGTCTCGATTATGTTTGTCTTGATCATGATCTCTGGCGTTGCGGCGGAACGTTGCATAAGCGCCGCCCCGCCATTCCGACGAAACTTCCTCCGCAATTTTTCGTTCGCCATACTGCTTCAGAAGAGCCCGCACATCCAGTTCGCCGATCCCGCCCGAATCGTACGCTTCGTACTGGTCGTGCAGTAGTGCCTGCATGTCCGGGATGCCAACGTCCGGCGGCCTTTCTCCGCGGATATACGCCGCCGGCTGCAACACCTCGTGCGAGTTCCTCGGCGGTCGCGCGAACGCCCCCGCAAATGCCATCTTCTTCCCGCCGGCATGCAGCAGTTCACCTTCAAAGATCAAGCCTTCCTTATAAGCGAACGTTCCCATTTCGCGAAGTATCATCGGCGCATCGTGCATCAGTTGAGAGTCGATGGCCGCCTTCACGGCTGGGTCTTCCATCTGGTAGATCAGCCCCGGCGTATCTTCCAGACTGCGCCCAGCAGGCTTTAGCAGGTAATCGATATACACAACCATGGCCTGCCCTTCGACCACAGCCTTGCGCGCAATCTGGCCATCGCCGGCAATTTTCTTAGCGCTGCCTGGCTGACCTCCTTCGGCTTTCGGTACCGCCTTCATCCACTTCGCCAGATCGTAGTTCTGGTCCTGGAGAGCGTGGGTTAATTCATGGGCCAGAATCGGCTCCTGCTGATCGGGTGGCACCCAGTTCAACATCGAGATAGTTTTGGTTTCGTCGTCGTAGTACGCGGCGATTTCCTGTCCTGTGGATTTCACCAAGAATTCCTTCAAGTTGAAATCGCGCGGCAGGAACCCGAGCTTCTTCATGCTCAACTCCTGCTGGGCAAAACTCTTGGCGAACTCTTCCTTGGCCAGTCTTCGAGTGGTGTCTTGTTCGACGTCGGCCTTGCCGACAAGGCGCCGCTTCACTGCCGTTCGCTTCGGCATGCCGGTGTCTTCAGCCGCGAAGCCCAACACCCGGTCCACGGATTCAAAGAGCTTTTTCGCATCGGCGTCCGTCATTTTTACTTCATTGGTCGTGTCTTTGCGGAGCCTGCGCGCCACATCGCCGAGGCTCTGAGAGGAATCGGATTGCTGGCAGAAAGCCGAGACTGCGATTAAAAGGCAGGGCAATGCGTATTCCAACGTCCGTACCAAAATCTTCATGAGCCCTCGTCAAAGGCACAGCAAGGCCTTCCCGCTGATTCTCCTTGGTTCAGCTCAAAGACTCACGAGATTAGTTGGGATTGGACTTACTAAGGTAAGCAAGCTGCGCCAAACGAGTCAGGCAACTTGCCTGCCGCGCTGGAGCGCGCGCGACAACAGCTTTACTTCAATTCCGCCAGTTTTTGCGTCGCAAGCTGTCCGGCTTCCGTGCTGGGATTGTCCTTCTTGATCTGCTCGTAGAGGCGCTTGGCGTCGAGCGGCTGATTGCTGCCCTGATAAAGTTCTGCAAGTTGCAACTGCGCCGTGACCTTACTCACTGAAGTCGTAGGTTTATTAATCAGCTCTTGATATAGCGCGGCCGCATCCTTCGTCCGGTTGATGTTGCCATAAAGATCGGCGAGCGCGAGCTTTGCGATGGACGCCAATTCTTTGTTTCCCGCGGAAGCCACGGCCTTGAAATCATTCTCGGCGCCGGCGTTGTCCCCCTCGGTTGCCGAGGTCACGCCCAGGAAGTAGCGCGCCGTATCCGCCGAGCGGGTATGAGGATATTTATCGATGATCGCCTGGAACTGCTTCTTGGCGGCTTCGGCGCGCTCCTTGGAGGAAGTGAAGCTCGGAACTCCCGGTTGCTCGGGGGTGCCGGCCGGACGCAGCTGCGCCTGCAAAGTCCGAATTGCCTGCGTCATGTCGAGGCTCGCCTTTTCGTTCTGCGTGCTCAGGTAATACCAACCCCCGACGCCAACGGCAACGATCACCACGACTGCAATGATGGCGATCGTCAGGGTGCGCTTATGTTCGACGCTCCAGTGAGCGGTTCTCTCGGCAGCCCCGATCGTTACCCGGCTGAATGCATCCTGCTTGAGTTGATGGCGTGTCTCTGCGCGCACGAAAACCCCTTCTAATGTCTGCGATGGAGGGCGAAACGAATATGACGAACTGTCAGCTCACCAATACGTAGTTTAACAGGATGAAAATAGGCCCGTCAAAACAGCCCGATCTGAAATCCCATTAGAATCTGCTCACGGCCAATAGCCCCAGTGCGAGCGCTACGACATCTTCGGGAATTGCAATCACGGCATCGGCAACATGAAGCGAGCGCACCAATCCCACCCGAGCCCAGTATCCTCCGAGGGCTCCTGCCACCGCGCCGATCGCACCAGCCACCGCTCCCAGCCACAGCAAAATGCCGCAGGCAACCGCCAGGCACGCGCCATTTAACAGCCCCACAACAATTCGAACCGTCAATGGAAAGATAGAAGTCCTCGCGGGCGCGAAAGGTAATAAGTCCCCGATAAATTCACCGCAGGCACATGCCGTGAAGACACCTACCGACCAGATGGAACTCATGAAAGTCAGCGGCGACCCGGAGAGATTGATCCATCCCAAATGCGCCGCCCAGGCAACCACGGCGGGCGCTGTCATCGAACGCAGGCCCCCAACAAACCCTATTCCAAGCGCGGCCATGAGGGCTGCAAGCATAGAAATCACTTCATTCCTGCGGGATGTTTAGTGTTCGGATGGTTGCGGCAACAGAGCTAGCTGTGACTATCGGGATGTCTCCTCGAGCAAACCCTGCTCCAACTTTTCCTGGCATTCGATGCAGTGGCGGGTCCACGGCACAGCCTCGAGCCGCTTGGCGTTGATCTCTTTGCCGCAATTGATGCACTCCCCGAAGCTGCCCTCGCGGATGCGCGCTAGCGCCTTATCCACCATTTGCAAGAGCTGCCGCTCGTTGTTGCTCTGGCTGAAGAGAAATTCCTTGGTGTAGGAACTGGCGGCACGGTCGGCGATATCCTGCGCCGTGTCTTCGTCGGCCGAGCGGCCGTCAGCCTGGGTGCGGGAGACGGTGCGGCGTAGTTCCTGCTGCCGGGTCTCGAGCCGCTTCTTGAACGCTTCTAACTTCTTCTTATCCATGATCTCACTTCTAGAATTCTGCGGCTCCCCAGAGCCGCCCGTAAGGTAAGGACCAAACCACGATAATAAGCGCCAAAAATGAGATGCGTCAACCGGCCCACTGGCTGTATCGGAGATTCATGTACCGCCTGACGGTAGGGCTCGATTAGGAAGCTCGAGCTTGGAGGTAGTCCTGCATCTGGACGACGGCTGTAGTTTCCTTGCGAGCCACCGCGGAGCGGCCGAACTTGGTTCGACGCACTAAAGAATACCGATATTCAAATCCGGCTTTCTGAATGCCGCGCAGCGAGGCAACATTGCTTGCGCCGCTGAAGATGCGTGCGCTTCGCCCCTCTTGGCGAAGATCGGTTGCGACCTGACGAATCGCGGCAGCGTAGTACCCGCGGCCACGCTCGGAGGCGGGCGTCCAGCAATCGAAGATCATGCTGGCGTTTGGACACGAGGGCTCGATGCGGTGATCGATCTCCGCCAGATGGAAGCCGTCATAGTTGTCGATCCAGAGAAAGTGAACCGGTCGTCCAATTTCGTCCTGCAAGAGAAAACCAGACGCGCCGGGCTGCGACAACCGGCGCGCACAGCGCATTAAGTAACGAAGGGTCGGTGGGTCGCCGGCATTAGTGATGGAACCCTCGACCAGATGTTCGCGGGTGAGGGGCAGCAGCTGGATAGCTGGATCTTTTTCCCTCTGCGCCGGGCAAGCCTCCCAAGCTTCGGAATCGGCCTCAGACTTGGCTTCAAAGATCAGCACTTCATCCTGCGAGGAAATCGAGTGCAACGCTCGGTCGACCGAATATCGAGCCGTGGCCGCCATTCCAGTCTCGCGGATTCGATTGCACACCGCATGGTAAGACGCCCGTGCGTTGCGAAGTTTGTCCCCGACTTGCGGAAAGCGCGCGGCGGCGATGCTGATCATCTGCCGCCCCATACTGCAGACGTGGCGCGGCAGGCCGCGCGACAACCGCACGTAGCGCGTCTGCCGCATGTTATTCGCGTAGCGATCTTTGTAGGCTTCGTCTCCCAGACCCAAGTCGAGCCACTGCAGAGAAGTGTCCTGCGCACACTCCTCAACCAAAAGACGCAGCAGGCACGATCCCGGCGAGACATGGGCGTATTCCATTTCAAACGTCGGCAAATACCAGAACCAGCTTCCGCCAAAACGAAACCCATAGTTCCACGCTACGGGCCGCCCATCGATCTCCAACTGGCTGATCTTCAACCAACCGGATTGCGAGAGTAAGTCGCTCAGCTGTTGCAGAAACGCACGGCGCTCCGGCCCGACCAGCGGGCTGACGCGGTCGCTCGCGAGAAATCGCGAAATCTGGGCCGAGACGATGGCTTCAAGGCTCGTGCCAATCTGCTCCGGCTCGGTAACATGAATCACCTTCACCTCACCGAGCGAGCCTAGCCGCCGAAGCGCTCGCTTTTCGCGACTCTTCCCCTCTAACGTTCGCAGCAGCGTTTCCCGTTGCCCTTCGCCACCCAGCTGAACCACGCCGCATTTGTAAGCCGTGCGCGAGGTCACGTAAAAACGGCTCGAGCTCGCCACCCCCGGAAGCTCCTTCAGCGTCGCCGAATTTGCTGGAACGTTGGCCAGTACCATATCGCTCAGGCCGAGCTTTTGTATTTCTTTCAAAATGGCGAGAATCACCGCTCTGCGATTCGCCGGGTCGCTCACAATGTCGCAGTAATCCGCCGTGCTGGAATTGAGAAAAAAAGCCGCCCGGGGCGCGTTCGGATCGATCGCCAGAGCCGCCACTCCAGCGAGCTGGTCCCCGTCATGCACCAAAACCAGCATCGTGGACAGACGCTTCTGAAATCCCCGGCTGGCCGCCAGCGCCCACTGGTAGGTAAAAAACACCTCGGGATTTTCCATCGTCAGGACGAGCGTATTCCAGGCCTCTGACAGATCGGGGTCTTCCGGAATTTCCTTGAGGACGGTTACGCGCACGGGGATTGTAGGCACCGGATTATACGCGACCGTCTTGTGTAAAAAATATCGAGCGGCGAAAGTAGTGGCACTTGCCCAAATGCTCCTGCGGGGATAGCCGCCCTCGGCTGTCCGTCGAGCGATGCTCGACTTCTTCGCGTGGAAGTTACGCCTAAGCTCTCATCGCCCGCTGCAGCCGCGAATGAAATCCGCTCAGGTGCGCAGATAATTCCGGAAGAGTCGTATCCGCAGTCACATGCGTGCGAGGCAGCGCAAAAGCACTGGAGCGGACGCCCGCCCAGTGCTCGACGTTGAGGAACGCGCACGTAAAGCCGGCAGCTTCCGCCAGACGTAGTTCGCGCTCGCCCATCGTCGCCGGGTTGCCGAACGGATATGCGAACGCCCAGACCTCACGCCCCAGCACTCTCTCCAGCTCCAACTTGCTTAACCGGATTTCGTGCTCCGCTTCTCGCTCCGTGCATTGGGCGAGCACAGGATGAGTGCGAGTGTGAGCGCCGATGGTCATTCCAGCCGCCGACAGTTGTTTGAGCTCGGATACGTTAAGCAGATTCCAACGCTTGCTGGAAACTACCGCCACAGCTCCGCAGCGAGAACGCACCAGAGTCATCCATTCCGCTCTTGCCGTGGCATCGAGACGAGAAGCTCGCGTGACGATGCGCCACCAATCACTCTGGAAATTCCCGGCTGCCTCATCGTGAGCCGCATCATCCAGCGGAAGCGCGGATCCCAGTTCGCCCAATGGCTGGTTGCGCATGAGCCGGTAAAGCTCTTCGTACCAGAGCATGCCGCCGTCTTCGCCGCAGGACTGCGCCGTGACAAAAAAAAGACACGGAACACTTTCGCTGCGCAATATCGGAAGCATATCCGTCAAAGTGTTAAGCAGGCCGTCGTCGCACGTGATCAGTATGGAGCGCCGCGGAAGCGACGTGCCCTGCTCCATCGCGGCGCGAAAATCTTCCGGGTGGAAGATGCGATAGTGATCCTTGAAATATTGCAGTTGTTTGCGAAAGCTCGCTGACGAGACCAGGTTCCCGTCAAGAAATCGTTCTCCCTCGAGATGGTCTGCGGGAACGACGCCGTGATAGTTCACGACCGCGCAGCCCCTGGTTGAATGGGCGCGGCTAAAATATCCCGCGTGATGAAGCGCCGGATAAACCGCGTGCTTCAAGAGTGGACTGACGAACTTCATTTCTCGAAACTCGACCCGGGGTGTATTGTAACAATCGCAAGGTCACCATTGAGAAGTGACCGTTAGAAGGGCAAAAGAAAAAATCCAGCATGAATATCGCCTGGCGATACTCCGGCTGGAATTTTTATAAGGTGTCTGAAATCTGAGTCAATCTGGGTCGCGCGGAAGCTTCCAGTTCTCTACGGGTGTTCGTTGTCCCAAGTCCGCTCGGTCTCCCAGCGATGCTCTTTTCCGTTCCACCACTGGTGATAGGCCTCCCAGCAACGTTGGCGCTCCGCGTTGAGTTCGCGGCGCCGGTCGTCCGCCTCGCGGCTGTGATCGCCGTTGTGCGCGATCGCATGGTCGAGCCGTGACTCGGCCTTCTCGATGGCATGTTGGCAATGCGAGCGGTCATCGGCGCGGGCTTGTGGGGCTGCTGCTACGAATAACAAGAGCGCCCAACCCACTAAAACTGCGACGGTCTGTCCAAGTTTACGATTCATGAGTAATTCCTTTCTGTTCTCTTTAATTCTGCACTTTTTGTGCACGCCACAAACTACCTTTCGGCGCGTAACTCAGAAAAGTTTAGGGCCGGGAGCCTCCCCCTTCGATACAGTTCATCCTGTAATCGACAGCCCCCAAACGCTGGCCCTGATGTGAATGAATGGACGCTAATGAACTGACCTGAAATGAATAAGAGCGGCAACTAACGTCGTAAGGACGGAATCTCAAACGCGGTCGTCCGTTGGCTCGTCTGGCTCATTGACTTTTTGAATGCGGACATTGGAATTTTCCGGGGGGAGACATGCAGAGTGTGGTCGGAATTTTTTCTTCAGTTGCGGCGGCGGAGCAGGCGGTCGAAGACTTGCTCAACAGCGGCATTACCGAACAGTCGATCATGTTCCTGAGCGGCGAATCGCTCAGCAGAAGTAGGAGCGATAATGCCGCGACGGAAGAAGCCCTGGATCGTGTTCCAACCACCGATGCGGAACGCGACGGCATGGGCAAAGCGATGGGCGCCGTTCTTGGCGGAGCCGTCGGAGCCAGCGCCGGATTGGCAGGCGGCGCCGCCATGGCCAGCTTGATCGTCCCCGGCGTGGGCACAATCTTCGCCATTGGATTAGGTGCCGCTGCCGCCCTCGGGCTGGGTGGAGCAGCCGCCGGCGCCAAGGCCGGTGAGGTCACCGAACATGCGCTGGACGCGGGCATCCCGCGAGATGATGTGCCGTTCTATCACGAACTCCTCAGACGAGGCCGTTCGTTAGTCATTGCGGATGTGCAAAGCGAAGAGCATGCTGCAATCGCACGTTCCGTTTTTAAGCAACAGGGAAGCGAAGACGTCGAAGCCACCAGGCGCGATCTGGATGCAGCCGCGTAGCTTACCGCGGCAAAATCTCTTTCATGTTCGCCAAGGCATACGCCAGCACTGCCATCGCCGCCGCGTTCTCCCGTAGCTCCGAGGGAACCACCTTATCCAGCGTGTCCGCTGCAGTGTGGTGGTAATTGAAATAAGTGCGACCGTCCTGCAGGATGCCGAAAGTCGGAACCCCAGCATCGGACATTCCAGTAATATCGGCCCCCGGAGAAAACGGACTGTCCTTCATCACCGTAGCCCCCACACTCTGCAGCGCAGTTTGCACCGGGTGCAGAGCTTCGACCGCGGCTGGAATCGCTTTGACTTCAAAGCCGAGCGGGTGGGCGGCTCCAGAATCGCTTTCAATGCCCGCAACATAATGAGGAAAATCAGCTCCATACTCGGCCGTGTAAGTGCGACTGCCGGATCCGCCAGTCTCTTCATCCATCCAGGCAATCACGCGCAAAGTGCGCGCTGGGCGCAAGTGCAGCCGCTGCAGAATCTCGGCCGTCTCCATGGCGATCACCACTCCCGCCCCATCGTCGATCGCCCCGGTGCCCAAGTCCCAGGAATCGAGATGCCCGGAGGCAACCACAATCTGCTCCGGATGCTCCGAACCCTTGAGATCCCCGATCACGTTAAAACTGGTCTCGTCTGGAAGCTTCTGCGGAGTCAGGATCAGATGCATTCGCACTTTGCCTTGCTCCGCTAAATGGACGATAAGGTCCGCGTCTTCCGCAGTCACAGCCGCCGCAGGAATGCCAGCCGGAAAGCTGAATCCCGTATGCGGCAGTCGATAATCCGCATTGCCAACCGAGCGCACCAACGCGGCCACCGCTCCTAGATCGGCGGCCGCTTTAGCCCCGGCCCCGCGATAACGCACGGCCTCGCCGTAGGCGGAGAACGCAAGTCCTCCTTCAGCTTTTCGTTTGTCAAAAATTTCATTGAAGAGCACGATCTTCCCGGAAACTTTATCCCGGCCCAGCGCCGTCAATTCGTCAAACGTATTCACGGTCACGATGTCCGCAGTAAGTCCGTCGGCCGGCGTGGCACTGCTCCCCCCGAGCGCGGTGAGAACAATCTTCTGCGTCGTGCCCGGAACCATGCCGGGATACTCCACCAGCGCCGCCGTCTCCGCTCCCCGCACCCAGTGCGGCACCGTCACCGGCTCCAGCCGCACCTCCAGCCCGATCTTGCGAAGTTCGCCAGCCACATATTCCGCCGCCGCCCGCGCCTGCGCCGATCCAGTGGGCCGCGCCCCGATATTCTCCGTGAGGTGGGTCAACTGACGGTAGGCATAGTCGTCGGTGAGCGCCGCAGTTTTGATGGCCGAAAGTTGCTGCATCAGCAATGGCGGGAAATTTTCCTGATCCGCCGCCGAAGCTTGCGGCGCCCCCATGATCCGCGATGCGGAAGCTTGCGGCGTCTGCGGATTCTGAGCCCTCACGAAAAGTGCTGAGAGGATAATGAATGAGAGGATAATGAGTAGGTTCGCGGAAACTGAGCGGCAGCATCGAATCATAGATGCTCGCCAGTGTATCCGACGCAAGCCACGGAGAAAAGCTGATCCCGCAAGACAGCCTGCTCCACTACACCCACGACCCTATCTCTCTCCCGAGGAAGATGCTAGCCTGATCTCTATGGATAAAAAACAAATCAATGACCCCAAGATGACAATAAATTTTCTGATTTGGGTGGGCGGAGTTTTTATGCTCCTGCTCTTCGCCCTGCTGGCCCACTTCGTCTGGAGAATTTTCTAGATCCTTTTTTCCCGGAGACCCCAGGGCCCCACAAAAAATGGCCCCATTTCTGGGGCCACGTTTAAAGAGGCGAAGGTGGTAGGCGTGTCAGGATAGGCACTGCAAGTAACCGTTCCGCCGGGCGAAACGGCACTTCGGGAACGAACTAGAAGAGAAGAGAGTGAAGGTCATTGTTGGTTGCGGCCTCTTAGTTACCTACCAAAGAAGCACTTGCGAAGCCAAAACGGGAAATTCCCGAAGCGAAATCGGCACAACCTCTAAGTGCTTTCCGTGCCGCGTCTTAGCGTCCTATTGAAGCTCGGAGGGTGAGCGCTTCGGTGGCCAGCGGAGGCGGAGCAAGTGCACCCGGATGCACATTCCCGAATGGGAATTGGCTAAAGGTGCCGACCTCCCGAAGCATTACAACCGCATCTCGATCATGCTTCCGGTGAATCGAGTCACCTTCGTGCGGTTTCAGAGGTCGTGCTGAAGCGCGGATAAGTCCAAGCCGATCAGTAAGCCGAATCTGCCCCAAATCGAAATCCCCACCCTCTTCGCGCAGCACCCTAACTGGGAGCGCCAAAAGAGTGGGGATTTCGCTGATCTGTTCTAGCTGTTGCCAGCCACCGTACGCAGCTTCCCGGGCAGGAAGTGGTAAGGCGGCCAAGGCCCGCTGATGGCTACCTGGCAGTTTTTCAACTGCTTCGCGGCCGTGGAATAGCGGTTCTGATACTTCTCCACCGACTTGGTGTCGATGAGGTGCGCAATATCAATGAGCATGCCCTGCGGCGCAACCTTCTTGCAGCTCACTTCTTCTTCCAGCGGGTTGAACAGCTTGTGCACCTGCACCGACAGGGCGCGGGCCTTGGTCTGGCGCTCCCGTTCGCGGGAAGCCTTGACGCGCAGCTTCGAAAGATAGTCCCCGCCAACCGTGTCCGGCAGGATCACATCGATCATTGCTTCGCGCAGCGAGCCGTCGGTGACCGTCAGTTTGATGTGCATTTCGGATTTGCCGCGGAGTTTGGCAACGCTCACCCCAAAAGCCCGCCGGTTGACCCGGACGGCTTGGCGCAGGGCGTCATCGCTCTCAAAAACGGTTCCGAAGCGAAAAGGCAGCACTGTGGAATTGCGGAAGCAGCCGCTGACCACGCGGGCGTGGTCAATGGCCGCTGCGTGATCGAGTTCTCCAGCCTTAGGGTCGTATTCGCTCACGATCACAGCAAACTCGCCGCTGGGATAGCTGAGGACAGGGGCTCCGTTCACGCCTTGAATATTCTCGATTACGAAAGGGCGTCGGGAACGGGTGCCGTTTGGGAGGGTCTGGTGCTCGGTAAGGCAGTATGCATACCACGACATATTGAACTCTCCGAACCGGGACGGAGGCTGACGAACCGCCTCGTTATATTGTTTTGCACAAGCTGTTTGGTAAAGCTGCTTTGTACCTGTGAAAATTCACTTCTGGGAGTCTTCTTTAGCAGTACAGGGTCGAATCGGGAAACCTACAGTTCGCCCCGTAATCCATATTACTTCCGTTACTGGGAAAAATGCAACTTTTTTGTAGCAAGCCGCATCTCCCGCCACTTTTTCCACCCCCTCGAACCCTAAACCGCGCCCCAAAATGGGATGCTACCTTCCCCGTCTTGCACTTTGATCTGGCCGGTTGGAGCTTATTCAAGCCGTCTTTGGCTTGCGTGGCTCTCTTCCCTGGTAAGCGACACAATTCCCGTTTTCGTAATCAAACCCAGGGAATTTCATTTTCGGAAGGAAGTCAAAGTGGCAAGCGGTCAGGAAAGCGAAGTCCCGTCATGGACCGCAAACGGTATGCTCGGAGTTCCGCTCCTGCCTCCCACGAACGGAAAGCAACCCGAATGATCCCTCCCCACGTCGCGCACGTTCTTCTCCCTTCGATCGTCGGGATCTCCATTCTCCTGATGCTCATCCGCCCCCGCGGCCTGCCCGAGATCTGGTGGATCGCCGGAGGAGCGTTCTTACTCCTAGTCCTTCGCCTGGTCCCAATCCGCCTCGCCGGCAAAGCGGTCGCCGAAGGCACCGACGTCTACCTCTTCCTGATCGGGATGATGCTCCTTTCCGAACTGGCACGCGAACAGGGTGTCTTCGACTGGGCATCATCCGTCGCCGTCCAGCGCGCGAACGGCTCAAGCTCGCGCCTCTTTGCTTTGGTTTACCTTGTCGGCACAGTCGTTACCATCTTCATGTCAAACGACGCCACCGCCGTGGTGCTCACTCCGGCGATTCTCACCGCAGTCCGCAAATCCAAGGTCGATCCGCTGCCCCACCTCTTCGTGTGCGCGCTAATCGCCAACGCCGCGTCCTTTGTTCTTCCCATCTCAAACCCCGCGAACCTCGTTGTCTTCCATAGTGGAATGCCATCGCTTCAACGATGGCTCGCATCCTTCTTCGTTCCTTCCGTCTTTTCAATCGTCTGCACGTTCGTGGTAATGCGGTGGATCTTCCGCAAGCAACTTCGCCAGCCGATCGACGTGAAGGTCGAAAGCTCCTGCTTAAGCATCAACGGCAAACTGGTTCTCGCAGGACTGGCCGCAATGGTCGGGATCCTCCTCGCCGTCTCCGCCAGCAAGAACGATCTCGGACTCCCGACTTGTCTTGCCGCACTTGTCATCACCGCAATCGTGTCTATCAAAGCCCAAGCGAACCCGCTGAAGCTCGCGCGGGAGATCAGTTGGTCGACCCTGCTGCTGGTCGCCGGCCTCTTCGTGATGGTCGATGCGGTCGAGAGTCAGGGCGCCCTGCAGCTTACTCAGTCCTGGCTCGCGCGGGCGCAAACTTTCACGCCTGTGGTCGCAGCCCTCATGGTCGGCTTCGTGGTTGCTGTAGGCAACAACGTAGTGAACAACCTTCCCCTCGGACTGATCGCTGGAGGAACCCTACAGGCTGCGCACGCAAAGAGTCTCATCGCGAACGCAGTCCTGATCGGCGTAGACCTCGGGCCAAACCTCTCAGTAACCGGTTCGCTCGCAACCATCCTGTGGCTGCTCGCACTTCGAAAAGAAAAATTGGAAATAGGGTTTTGGAAGTTTCTGCAAGTCGGCGCGGTTGCCATGCCTGTCGCCCTGCTGGCGGCGCTAGGAGCCGCAATCGTAATGAACCGAATGATCGGACAACACTAGTGTAAGGAGGAAAAAAGAAAAATGAACGCCTCATGGATGATTCCTTTCATCATCATCGGTGGCGCGCTGCAGAGTTGCGGCGCAGCCATGAACGGTCAGCTGAACAAATACGTCGTCAACCCTTGGCTGGCCTCGGCCATTTCCTTCGCCCTGATCGCGTTTTTTTTCATGGGCGCATCGCTCATCATGCCCCACCCGCTCCCCTCGCGCGATCAACTGGCGCAAATGCCCTGGTGGGCGGTAGTCGGCGGCCTGGTCGGCGCCGTGCAGGTCTACGCCGGTCTCACGCTGGTCACGAAAGTTGGCGCTGGCCCATTTGTCGGTTTCACGGTCACCGCGGCGCTCATCACCTCCTTACTGATCGACCACTTTGGTTGGTTCCGCATGCCGCCCCATCCCCTGAACGCCGGTCGAATCCTCGGCGGCCTGCTCCTAGTCGG
>Ga0181522_10001610_pt1 | contig 13604 bp, 13 predicted proteins | sample PEATcosm2014_Bin_27_FD_121103 | JGI IMG/M metagenome (GOLD analysis project Ga0181522, IMG submission 121103) | Peatland microbial communities from MTU Mesocosm Facility, Houghton, MI, USA - PEATcosm2014_Bin05_10_metaG | ecosystem: Environmental > Terrestrial > Soil > Wetlands > Peat | place... | reverse complement strand
TTGAGCCCACCGAGAGCGAGCCGAAGGAAGAACTGGATCTGTTCATTGAAGCCATGAAATCGATCGCCGAAGAAGTGGAAGAAGATCCCCAGTTCGTGCTTGACGCTCCGCACAATACTCGCATTTCCCGGCTGGATGAAACTGCCGCGGCTCGGAAGCCGGTGCTGCGCTGGAAGCCCGAACCGATCGCTTGATCTCGCGATCGGTTCATCGGGTTATCAAAAAGCCCCGCAGTTCGGATGAGGACAAACCGGCGGCGCCCGGGAAATCCAGTCACGCCCCCCTGTGGCCGAAAATTTGGGTAGGTTCAAGATTTGCCTCTAATCCCATTTCAACTCAGAGATCTAGCACGAAACGCCCTGATTCCAAAAGACCAATTGGGGATAGGGGTGGCATGAAACAAACTGATAAAATCAGCCGGCCGGATTTATGTCTGATGACGCGTCGAACTTCCCGAGCGCCCGCGAAAGGGCTGAAGAACATTATTACGCCGCTCTCGATCTGGTTCTCGAAGGCCACCACGAGCAGGCGGTAGAAGAGTATCGGCTGGCGGTGGCGGCTGATCCGAAGTTTACCGACGCGCTTCATGGACTGAGCCGGGCGCTCCAGGACCTGAAACGGTTTGACGAGGCGATTGATGCCGCCAGGCAGATTTCTGAAATCGATCCCGACGACATTCTGGCGCATACGAGTTTGTCGATCCTGTATCAGAAGAAGGGAATGGTTCCTGAGGCCGAAGCCGAAGGAAACAAGGCGCGGGTGCTGGGGTGGAAGAGGGAGTTGAAGAAGGGGAGTGGGTGAGCGCCTCGGACTCCACCCGCCACTCGGAAGCAGTTGCCGAAGCGCGACACTTTCGAAGACTCGGATCTTCGCGCAGTCTGCGCTCTCTACGGAGTAAAATTGTTCTATGCGAGAAGTCGTAGTGGTTTCTTCCGTTCGCACGCCAGTGGGACGCGCTTTTAAAGGAACGTTGCGAGCTACGCGTCCTGACGAAATGGCTGCCGTGGCTATGAAAGGTGCGCTCGATCGCGTGCCTCAGCTTGATCCGAAGGAAATTGAAGACGTGATCCTCGGATGCGCCATGCCTGAGGGCGAGCAGGGGATGAACGTGGCTCGGATTGCTTCGTTGCGGGCGGGGCTGCCGGTCGAGGTTTCGGCGGTGACGATCAATCGGTTCTGCTCTTCGGGCTTGCAGGCGATTGCCATGGCTGCGGAGCGGATCATCGCCGGCGGCGCTGAGGTGATGGTGGCGGGCGGGACCGAGTCGATGACGATGATTCCGATGGGCGGGAACAAGATTTCGCCGAACCCGTGGCTGGTGGATCATTATCCCGATGCTTACCTTTCGATGGGGCTGACGGCGGAGCGGGTGGCGGCGCGCTTTGGGATTACGCGCGAGGCTTGCGACGAGTTTTCCTTGCGCAGCCATCAGCAGGCACTGGCGGCGATTGCGGCGGGGAAGTTTGAGGATGAGACGGTGGCGATACCGGTCAGCTTCACGACTCCGAACGGATCGAAGCCAAAGCGGCAGGAAATTTCTTTTAAGGTCGATGAGGGTCCGCGGGCCGATACTTCGCTTGAGGCTCTGAGAGCGCTCAAGGCGGCATTTCATGTTAAGGGCATAACGACGGCGGGGAATTCTTCGCAGATGTCGGATGGCGCGGCGGCGGCGGTCGTAATGTCCGGGGAGCGGGCGAAGGCTCTGGGGATCACTCCGTTGGCGCGGTATGTGTCATTTGCTACCGCCGGATATAAGCCGGAAGAGATGGGATTGGGGCCCGTGTTTGCGATTCCGAAGGCTCTGAAGCTGGCGGGGCTGAAGCTGTCGGACATTGACGTGATTGAGTTAAACGAGGCGTTTGCGGCGCAGTCGCTGGCGGTGATTCAGGAGGCCGGGCTCGATCCAGAGCGCGTGAATCCTAATGGCGGCGCGATTGCTTTGGGTCATCCGCTCGGATGTACGGGGGCTAAGCTTACGGCCAGCGTGATTCGGGAACTGAAGCGCCGCAAGGGTCGCTACGGGATGGTGACGATGTGCGTTGGTGGAGGGATGGGCGCGGCGGGGATTTTTGAAAACCTGGCGTGACCGCGTGTTTGTCGTCCCGGTGTTTTGACTGAGCTTCGTTGATCTGGTCTCGTTGGCGCAGTTTGTTGGCCGGAGTTTTTTACTATCTTTTATGATCGCTACTTCGAACTAAGTAGAACGGCAGAGATTTCCCGCGGTGCGTCAGTTGTTCAGAGGTGCTTTATGCGGGGTTTTATCCGGGTCTGCGGTCTTCCAGTCGCGGCTGTTCTGCTAGTCTCAGCAACTCTTCTCGCACATTCCTCCGGGGGCGGCTCGAGTTCCGGTGGGTCCTCTCACGGTGGTTCGGGCTCTTCAAGCTCCGGTTCTTCGCATGGCGGCTCGGGTGGCGGTTCGGGACACTCCCATGGTTCCGGCGGTTTCTCTTCCTCTCGGTCCGCGTCGCACGCTTCTTCCGGCGTGAAACCTGCGAGGAGAGGTTTTTTCTCATTCTTCAGGCACAGAAAACCGGCGCTCGAAGCGAAAATCAGGCCAACCATCGGCTGCAGGAAAGCTGAGAATTGTACCTGCGCTGGTGGAGGATCCAGAAACGCAGCCGGCATGTGCGTCTCCGGCGCACAGTTTTTCTGCTCGGGGGGCGATGTCTGGAACGGCTTTGCTTGCGGCAGGCAGGCCTGGTTCAACGATTGCCGATCGTTGGCGAACGAACTGAGAGCCGAGGAGCGACAGATGCAGGGGCAAGTTGATCCCGGCCAAAGTCTGCGCCATCAGATGCTCGTCAACCAATATCAGCATTGCCTGCAGCGTTCTCGCATGCAGCCCTTCAGCGCCTACGCGTTTAACTTTAACGATGCCGGGGCGCTTGATGTTCCCTGAGCGTTTTGGCCGACTGGCGACCTGACCTTTGGTGATTCGATAGAGCGATCTACATTTGCGGCTCCCGCGTTAGAATGGGTGTTATCGTTTGTCACGTGTCCACAAAAAGGTCTTCATTGAGCAGTCCAAATTTAGCCATCTAATTTGCGAGGTCCAAATCATGGCCACTACGGCAATACCCAAAACCAAGATTTCTGGCGGCAGCTTTTTGCTCGAAGAACGGCAAACGTCCGAAGTCTTCACTCCGGAAGATTTTTCCGATCAGCAGAAGATGATCGGGCAGACGACTTCAGAATTTGCCGTCAATGAGATTTTGCCGCAGGCCGAGAAGATCGAGCACAAGGATTATTCGATCTCGCGCGATCTGCTCAAGAAGGCTGGCGATCTGGGCTTGAGCGGGGTGGAGATTCCGGAAGCTTACGGCGGCCTCGAGATGGACAAAGTCACCGCCGCCATCATCGCCGACAACATGGCCAAGTACGCTGGCTTTGCCACCACATGGGGCGCGCACAGCGGCATCGGGATGTTGCCAATCGTTTATTTCGGGAGCGAAGAGCAGAAGAAGAAATATTTGCCCCGGCTGGCTGCGGGAGAAATTGTCGGCGCGTATGCGTTGTCGGAAGCGACCTCCGGGTCGGACGCGCTGAATTGCCGGGCACGGGCTGTGCTTTCTCCGGACGGGAAGCATTACATCCTGAACGGCGAGAAGATGTGGATTACGAATGCGGCGTTCGCGGATCTGTTTACCGTGTTCGCGAAAATCGATGGGGAAAAGTTTTCGGCGTTTCTGGTGGAACGGAATTTTCCGGGATTTTCTACCGGCGCGGAAGAGCACAAGATGGGGATTCGCGGCTCTTCGACTTGCCCCGTCATTTTGAATGACTGCAAGGTGCCGGTTGAAAATTTGCTGGGCGAGATTGGCAAGGGGCACGTTATTGCCTTCAACATTCTGAACGTTGGCCGGTTCAAACTCGGTGCGATGTGCGTCGGCGGAGCGCGGGTGTCGATTGAGAGTGCTGTCGCTTATGCCAGGCAGCGCAAGGCGTTTGGCAAGTCCATCGGCGAGTTTGGCCTGGTGCGCGAGAAAATCGCCAACATGGCTACTCTTATCTATGTCGGCGAATCGCTCGTCTATCGCACGGTCGGGATGATGGACGCGTTGCTATCAGAAATCGACTCCGCCAGTCCGGATGCCGCCAAGGAGCGGCGTAAGGCGATTGAGGAATATGCGGTGGAGTGTTCGATCCTGAAAGTCTGGGGATCGGAGATGATCGATTACGTTGTCGACGAGACGCTGCAGATCTACGCGGGGTACGGGTTTGTCGAGGAGTATCCGGCGGAACGGGCGTATCGCGATGCTCGCATCAATCGCATATTCGAAGGGACAAACGAAATTAACCGGCTGATCATTACCGGGTTCCTGCTGAAACGGGCTATGAACGGGCAGTTGCCGCTGATGCCGGCGATCAAGAAGTTGATGGAGGAGGTGCTCAGCGGGCCGTCGGTGGGCGACGAGGTGGAGGGTCCGCTGGCGGATGAGCGCAAGATGGTCGCGCAGGCCAAGAAGCTGGGACTGTTTGTTGCGGGCGCCGCTACGCAGAAATATATGCAGGCGATTCAGGAGCAGCAGGAAGTTATGGGCGCGATCGCCGATATGACGATCGAGATTTATGCCATGGAATCGGCCGTGTTGCGAACGCAGAAGATGGTGGAAGAGAAAGGTGAGGCGCCGGCGGCGCTCCCGCTGGCGATGACTCGCGTCTATCTGACGCAGGCTCTAGAAAAGGTTGAGGCGGCGGCTAAGAAGGTCATTGCCGATGTGGCCGACGGCGATATGCTGCGGACGCAGTTGGCGATTGTGCGACGACTGTCAAAGCATGAGCCGTTCAACACCATCGCGCTGCGACAGCAGATTGCGCGGGAGACTATCGAGGCCGGGAAGTATACGCTGGCGTAGTCCTCTGGTGGATAACGGTGCTCGACAGCAGGTCCCACCGGAGCACAGTGCACAGAATGCAGAATGATGATCTGCGCTCCATGTCGCGGGCAAGCGTGTCCGCCCCGGAACAGCAGTCATGGTCAACGGTCGTTGTCAACGGTCGTTGTCAACGGTCGTTGTCAACGGTCCTTGTCAAAAGTCATGGTCTGATTCTTGGGTTGACAGCCGAGTAGAGCAGGTCCGTCAAAAGATTTACGGCCACATAGGTCAAGCCGATCGCCAGAATGCATCCCTGCACGAGATAATAATCGCGATTCGCTATGGCTTGAATGGTCAGGCGCCCGATGCCGGGCCAGGAGAATATGGTTTCGGTGACGATCGTTCCTGCAAGCAGTGCGCCAAATTGTAATCCAAGGACGGTCAGGATCGGGATCATGGCATTACGCAGCGCGTGGCGATAGACCACCGCGCGCTCGGACAGGCCTTTGGCGCGCGCAGTACGAATGTAGTCCTGGCCTAACTCTTCGAGCATCGAGGTCCGCACCATGCGGGTCAGGATTGCGGCCAGCGCTCCTCCCATGGTGATGGCGGGCAGCACCAGGTGCGCGATTGTGCCGGAGCCCGAAACCGGGAGCCATCCGAGCTCGACGGCGAAAAATAGAATCAGGACCGGACCCAAGGCAAAATTCGGGAACGAAAGGCCGAAGAGGCTGATCACGCTCAGCAGGCGGTCGTCCCACAGATTGCGGCGTTTGGCGGACCGCACGCCTGCAGGAATCGCGAGCACGATCGCTACGAATAAGGATGCCAAGGTGAGCTGCAAGGTGAAGGGATAGCGCTGCGCGATCAATCTGGTAACTCCCTGATTGAAGCGCAGCGACTTGCCGAGGTCTCCGTGCAGAACGCCTTCCCAGTAATTCAGGTATTGTTTTCCGAGGGGAACGTCAAGGCCATAGGCATGGCGCGTGGCTTGAATGTCAGCGGCTGCCGCACCCTCTCCGAGCATTTGCTGGACGGGATCGCCGGGAACGAAGTGAATCAAGAGGAAGACGGTCGAGACTACCAGCCAGATGACGGGCAGGGTGTAGAGGACGCGGGTAAGTAGGTAGCGCGGCATGCAGATCTCAGCGGCGAAAGCCGCGGTCTAAGTCAGTCCTTTTTCGCCGCGCTCGAGCGCTGCGCCACCGAAAGCAAGTGGCTACACATCCAACTCCCTGCAGATAGTGGTTCTTCACTCGCTAATCTCCGGCCGGCTGCGCCGACGACACTGGGACTGCAGTCGTCGTGGCTATGGCCGTTGCCGCTGCGGGAACCGGCTCGATCCTGACCGCGGCTATGCGATGGCCTTCCATTTTTTCTACGACAAAACGGCGGCCTTCGTACTCAAAGGCCTCGCCGCCAGCGGGCATCTTCTGCAGGCGCGAAAGCAGGAAGCCGGCCAGAGTCTCGTAGCCTTCATCCTGCGGGAGTTTCAAGTCGTACTGGGCTTCGAGGTCGCGAATGTTGATCGCTCCATCCAGCACCAGCGGAGCATTCGCATCGGTGATCGCAGGCTGGGCGGAGGCCACGTCGAACTCGTCTTCCAGTTTTCCGACCAGCTGCTCGAGCACATCCTCCACGCTCACCACACCCGCGGTCGACCCGAATTCATCGACCACGACCGCGAGGTGACGCTTGCGCTGCTGAAATTCACTCAGCAGGTCGAGCAATGACTTCGTTTCGGGGACGACCAGCACATCGTGCATGATCTGTCCGATCTTCATCTCGGCAATGCGTTGCGCGGAAGGAGCGGCGAAGACTCCGAATCTGAGTCTTAGCCTTGTCCAACGCATCAAGTCCTTGGCATAGAGGACGCCCACGATGTGCTCGGGACCGCGCTGCGGATCGTAGACGGGGACGCGGGAGTGTTGTTCGTCGACGATGCGCGAAAGAGCTTCGTCGAGGTTCATGTCCGAGGGCAAGGAGAAAATTTTGGTGCGCGGCACCATTACCTGACGCGCGGTGATGTTGTTGAGTTCGAGTGCGTTCAGGAGCATTTCTTCCTGCTCGGAAGACAACTGGCCGGACGTATGCGCGGCGGTGACGATGAGCTTGAGTTCGTCAGGGGAGTGCACTGAGCCGTGGCGAATGTCGCGAGTTCCGAAGGCGCGGAGGACGAAACCAGCCGCCCGGCTCATACCAATGGTCAGCGGTCGGGTAATGGTCAGGAACACATCCATCGGAGCCGCTACCGCCAGAGCGACGCGCTCGGCGCGCTGCAAGGCTAGCGACTTCGGAACCAGTTCACCGAGGATCACATGCAGGCTGGTGATCAGCACAAAGGCCGCGGCTACGGCGACGGTGTGGGCATAGATCGCCGCATGCGGAATGCTTCCGATCCAGCCTTCGAACAGTCGCGCCAGAACCGGTTCGCCCAGCCAGCCGAGACTCAAGCTGGTGATGGTGATCCCCAACTGGACGCCATTAACGACGCGGCTGAGTTGCTGGTGAAGCTTGAGGACGGTACGGGCGCCGGCGCGGTGAGCTTCGATCAGTTGCTGGATGCGCGTTTCGCGGACACTGACGAGCGCAAACTCGGCGGCGGCGAAAAAGGCGTTCACCGCGACCAGCAGCAGAACAACGAACACCCGCAGCAACACGGATGCAATCATGGAAGTCTAATTCTAACATTCCAAAGGGATAATGCTTTCGAAGCCGCAGTTCATGGTGCTTTCGGCACGCTTATGTGCCGGTCTCCGGTAATTATGATCGTGGTATTCGCGCACGGTACAATCAGAACGACCTCCCATTCGGTGTTTTCATGCAGGATCGCTTTCTTTTTTGCGATCCGAAGGTCTAAGTGCCAGGAGAGGGTTGGATGATGACGCTGTCGGACCGGGACCTCGTGCGGATTGGACGGGGCAAGCCCCGTCGCCAGACAGGTCGGGCGGGAAAGTTTCAGGAACTTTTTCTTGGTTTCTTCCGTAGTAACAGATGAATGGCGGTTCTCAGGTTCCAAACCCGACTGGGATTCGAAAATAAGCGGCGATCTAAAAAAAAGCAGGAGGCGGTCGTGGAAGGCAACGGCAGTGGCAGCGCCAGAAAGAAGCGGCGCAAACGAATCATAATCTTCACCTCCATGGCGGTTGTCGTCGTCCTGGTTGTTGCCGGTGCGTTGCTCGCTTCGAGCGGCGGGACCAAGATTGACCCCTCGAAGCTCGCGAAAGTCGAGCGGGGGGATCTCGCGAAAAGCGTGGTCGCCACTGGCAAGATCGAGCCGATCACCAAGGTTGAGGTCAAATCCAAGGCGAGCGGCATCGTGAAGAAGCTTTATGTCGATTACGGCGACCAGGTGAAAAAGGGCCAGGTGCTGGCTGAACTCGATCGCGACGAGATTCAGGCTCGGGTCGATCAGGCGCGCGCGCAGCTCGAGGCTTCGAGCGCCAGCTTGAACGCAACTCGCGCCGACCTGGAACGCGCCAAAGTGGACGCGGAAAGTCCGGACGTGCCGCTGCTGAAGCGTGCCTATGATCGCTCCCAAGGTATGGCGAAGGAGGGCGTGGTTTCGGCTTCCGCGCTGGATGACGCAAATAGAAATTACGTGATGGCGCTGAACAAGCAAAATGTGGCCAAGGCGCAGTTGCAGGTCTTGCAGGCGAAGATTGGTCAGGCTCAGGGACAGGTGTCACAGGACCGCGCCAATCTGAAGCAGCTTGAAGAACAGCTTGGATACACGACGATCGAGTCTCCATTGGATGGAATTGTCTTGTCGCGCGACGTGGAGATTGGAGACGCCGTGAGTTCGATTCTGGTGCTGGGTTCGACGGCGACGCTGGTGATGACGCTTGGCGACACGAGCGAGGTCTACGTCAAGGGTAAAGTGGACGAGAGCGATATCGGCAAGGTTTATTTGGGACAACCTGCGCGAATTAAAGTGGAGTCGTTCAAGGACAAGACCTTCACTGGCAAAGTTACAAAGATTTCCCCGATGGGAGTCGAAAAAGATAACGTCACGACGTTTGAAGTGCGCGTTTCGATTAATAATCCGGAAGGCGTGCTGAAAGCGATGATGACGGCCAATGCCGAGATCATTCTCGAAGAGCATAAGAACGTGTTGCAGATTCCGGAAGGTTCGATCATCTACGACAAGGATAAGAAAGCGTCGGTCGAAATACCGGATCCGAAGGCGAAAGAGGGCAAGAAGAAACTCGCCGTCAACATCGGGATTTCGAATGGCGCCAAGACCGAATTGCTGTCAGGGCTAAAAGAAGGCGACCAGGTTGTGCTGCAGTAAACGTTGCGGGACTAAGGTTGTCGGACCAGGCAAGACCGGAGACCTGATTGCTATGACCAACATTTCTTTGCCCAGACATCACGCGATTAGGACGCTGATTTTTATTCTCGCTGCTTCCCTGGCCAGCTTTGCGGGAGTCATTGGAAATTTTGACCGCTCCTATCAGGTGAACGGCAATGTCGATCTCGAAGTGCTGAGCCGCTCCGGCGACCTTACCATTCGGAATGGCGCTGCCGGCACGGTTTCGATTCACGCCACAATTCACTCCAGCAGTGCATGGTTTGGCGGCGACCACAAAGGCGATGTGCAGGAGTTGCAGAGTAATCCTCCCATCCGCCAGAACGGTAACAGCATCCGAATCGATTACGTGAACATTAACAATATTTCGATCGACTACGAAATCACTGTGCCGGAGGAAACGGTGCTGCGCGCCCATACCGGTAACGGCAATCAGACGGTCGAAGGTTTAAAGGGCAACGTCGATCTCGAGAGTGGATCGGGCGACCTGAAGCTGGCGCGACTCACGGGAGAAATGCGTTTTCAGACGGGATCGGGGAATGTCCGCGGACGCGACCTTTCCGGCCCCGCGAGGGTTAAAGCGGGCAGCGGTGATATCGAGATCGAGGAACTGGGCGCTGGCGATGTCGATATACGCACGGGCTCTGGCAACATCACCGTAAGCGGCATCAATGGCGGATTTCATGCCGAGACGGGCAGCGGAGATATTCATGGCAAAGGCTTGCCGAAGAATATGTGGAGCATTCGGACAGGCTCGGGAAACGTTACGTTGAATGTGCCGTCTGACTCGGCGTTTGATGTTGATATCTCGTCGAGTTCCGGAGGTGTGACGTTGGGCCATCCTGTGACCACCACCGTCCAGGGACGGGTTCGAGAGAATAGAAAGAGCGTGATTGGCAAAGTGCGCGGCGGCGGCCCCACGATTTCCGTTCACACCGGCTCGGGCGATGTGCAGGTGGACTAAACAGGATTTCGCAGTCGGAGTCAGGCAAATCACTTCTAGAATCGGCCGGGAGCCGCACGCTCTCAACCTATACCCGTCAGGCGATTGGAGATTGCCGTCTTCATCGCCTTCTAGGCCCGGAGCAGGCGTCGAGCAAGGCAATTCCACCGCCGCGGCCATGAATACCTGACCGATCAGACACACAGAAATCGACCCACTGTCTTCCGGCGTAGGTCAGTCGTTACCCACACCCTTGGAGTCTCTTAGCGTGACCCGCCTTGACGCGCAATCGGGCAGCATTCGATACTGCGAAGAGTTCCTCAATTTTGGCCTCAACGAGGTAAAGAATTGGCACGCAGCGCGATTATCACTCTCACTACCGACTTCGGACTCACCGATCATTTTGTCGGCGCCATGAAAGGGGTCATTCTGGAAATTGCCCCCGAGGCGCAGATCATCGACATCAGCCACGCCGTGCAACCGTTCGACATTCTGGATGGCGCGCTGACTATTTCTCAGGCCTACTCCTATTTTCCGTCGGACACCGTGCACATGGTGATCGTCGATCCCGGAGTTGGGACGGCGCGGCGGCCTATCATGCTGAGGGGTGATCGCCACAACTTTGTGGCGCCCGACAATGGCGTGCTTTCTCTGATTTATGATCGCGAACCGCGGATGGCCGTCCGCCATATCACGGCCGAGCATTATTTTCTGCAGCCTCGCAGCAACACCTTCCACGCGCGTGACATCTTCTCGCCGGTCGCGGCTTATCTCTCCAAGGGCATCGCGCCTGACCGTTTCGGCGATGAGATCACCGATTATGTGCGTTTTGGCGCGCCGCGCCCGAAGCCGCTGGATGAGCGAACGCTGCGAGGAGTTGTTTTGAAGGTGGATCGCTTCGGAAATCTCATCACAAACATAACTGCGCAGGATGCGCCGCAACTGTTTGCGGGCACGTCGCAAGGCTTCAAGATTGAGATCGGAAACAAGTCACAGGCAACGCGTATTTGCAGTAACTACGCTGAAGGTGCTCCCGGCGAGGTCTTTGGGATTCTCGGCAGCATGGGCTTTCTCGAAGTCGCAACCAATCGCGGATCTGCGGTGCAACTGATGGGAGCGGGCAAAGGCAGCGAAGTGAATGTGGTGATGGAAGATCGGTGAGCGGATGCAAAGATGCAAAGATGCAAGATGCAAAGCTCTTTCACCTCGCGCCGGGTGACACATCTGACCAGAGTGACAGATCTATGGGGCTAGGATTTCCTGGCCGCGGGATGGACATAGTGATCCATCTCCGCGGTCCACTTCAGGAAGCGCCATAAGCTCGTGCGCTCCGTCCACAGGAATCCCCAGAATTCGAGGAATCCGATTTGCGTCATCTTGACGCCGGTAAAGGTTTCGATACGCCATAGCAGATAAGGACTGCGCCATGGGGCAATCCGGTGGCCACGAGTAGAGTTCCAGAGAAAGCGCAGCATCGGCCGCATTGTTTTTCAGTATAGCCGCGACCGGGGACAAGCCACATTCGAGCCCACTCCCTACGACCCCTCCGAGCGGATTCTATCTTGTGATGTCGACGCTGGCGACGGTGGTTTCCCACTCTATCTGCAATTTACATTTGCTTCCGCCCTGATCGAAGCCGATCAGAAAATTTTCCAGGGGTGGGCCGTTCTTCGAAACTTTCATGGCCACGCGGACCAAATCTTCTTTCTCGCCGGGATAATCGGTTCCCCACTCGCCGGTCTTCTTGCTGATGACCAGCGTCCACTCATCGGCCTTCGGGATCGTGAAAAGGGTGTAACTGCCTGCGGGCACAGCCTTGCCGCCGACGCTGACATTTGCGTCGGTGACGAAAGTCGTCGATTCATTTGCCCCGGTGCGCCATATTTGTCCATAGGGTACGAGTGCCTGTTCGCTCGATGTACCGAAGATCTTTCGCCCCTTCACGCGCGGACTGGAATAATCGATCTTGATGGTTTTGCCATCGGGAAACTTGCATTGCGCGCTGGCTGGCGGGCTGGGGCGTTTCGATTTGTCCTCGGCCATGCTCATCTGCGCCGCAGCGAAACTTCGAACGGCAAAGGCAAACAGTACGACTGCGATTGGGACAAACTTCTTCATAATTTTGTTCCCTCCTGAGATAGCAATCCGCATTCGGCGCCTGGCATTGACCCGGATCACCTTCGCCTGTGACTTGAGTTTAGCTGACGGCTGAACGCTAATCGCCGAATGCTGAGCTGCCGCCAAGAATTATACTCACATCCCCGCTACAATTTGTTTATGGCCGTCTTCAATGAAAAACAGGAAGAGCTCGAGCACTTCGAACAGCGCATGGGCGTACCTCGCGGACGCCTTGCCGTCACCATGGATCTGGTTACCGACGCGATGGCCCTCGTCGGGCAGCACGGCGTTTATTGCCAGAGCCAGCGCTGGCCGGGGAAGCCGGTCATGGATGTACAGCTGATCATGAAAAATCTTACCGATGCCAAGGAGCTGATTCAGAGTGTGATGGAAGAGCTCCGGCCGAAGGCCTGACCTCAGGCACGGGCTGCATACCCGAAACTGAAGTTTTTTTCGGATCGCAAACCTGAATCGACGGTTATCCAAAAGACTTACAATCCAGAATATGGAGCGCAAGATTTTCTGGTTCTCGTTCACCGTGCTTGGCCTGCTCGCCGATTTCGTTCTGCCGCTCTGGTGGGCGCTCGGCGCAACCGTTCCTATCGGATATGTTTCGTGGTGGGTTGCTTATCGCAGCGGTTGGTTCGAGTAGGGAACTGCGCTTAGGCATCGGCCTGAACATTTTTCAAGCCTTCGATTTGAAAAAACTCTCTCCTGTCAGAACCGCAGTTTGGGTTATGGTAGTCGGGTACGGTTCGAAACAATGTCGACCCTCGCCATTTCGCTGCCGCGCCTTGCGCGCCACAACCCGCTCGCGGCGGTGGGAGTCGGGCTGGTCTCGATCTTCATCATCGCGGCGCTCTTTGCGCCCGGGGTGGCGCCGCGCGATCCCGCGCGAATCGATCTGCCGAATCGCTTGGAAAGGCCATCGGCAGAACATTGGTGCGGAACAGACGAACTCGGCCGCGACATCCTTTCCCGCTTGATCTGGGGCGCCCGCATTTCGCTTTTGGTTGGAAGCAGCGTGGTCGCATGTTCGCTTTTGCTCGGCCTGATCATTGGCAGTCTTGCCGGATACTACGGCGGGGGCATCGACCGCTTCGTCAACATCGTGCTGATGAACGCATTTCTTTCTTTCCCGGGAATTCTCATCGCCATCGCCTTCGTGGCCTTCCGCGGTCCGGGTATTTTCAATCTTGTACTTGCGCTCTCGCTTGGAGGATGGGTCGGCTATGCCCGCCTGGTGCGCGCGCAGGTGCTGGCCGTGCGCGAACGCGAGTTTATCGAAGCGGCACGCGCGCTCGGCGCCGGAGATCTGCACATCATTACCAGACACATTCTGCCAAACATCATTCAGCCCGTGATCGTGCAGGCGGCGATCGGGATGGCGGGTGCAATTCTGGCGGAGGCGACG